>OLOU01001003.1_pt1 | contig 21462 bp, 20 predicted proteins | sample 1672101 | NCBI WGS metagenome assembly OLOU01 (sample SAMEA3136645, study PRJEB25190) | human gut metagenome | biome: human gut; feature: human-associated habitat; material: faeces | place: Austria | collected 2013
GACCTCTGGACATTTGACGCATACAGCTATTTGATTAAAGACGAAAACCGTATCAAACGTGCACGCCATGCAGTTCTTGAAAATCAACGTACACTTCAAGCTCGTAAAGCTCTTGAAGCAGGAGATTTGGAAGGCTTTGGTCGTCTTATGAATGCTTCTCACGTGTCATTGGAACATGATTACGAAGTTACAGGTCTTGAACTTGATACTTTGGCACACACAGCATGGGAACAAGAAGGTGTTCTTGGAGCTCGTATGACAGGAGCGGGATTTGGTGGATGTGCCATCGCACTTGTAAATAAAGATAAAGTTGAAGATTTCAAAAAAGCAGTTGGTCAACGTTATGAAGAAGTCGTTGGTTATGCACCAAGCTTCTATATTGCTGAAGTAGCTGGTGGTTCACGAGTACTTGATTAATGAGAAAGAAGTAGAGATTATGGCTGAAAATTTAGTAAACGCTTTTGTAACTTTGGTTATTGAAAACAGTGACTATGAGGAATTAGACCGTATCTATTTGACAAACAAAGTTTTTGCTTTGGTTGGAGAGGGAGTTGCTGATGTTGAAACTGAAAGCTCTGAATTGATTGACCTTAAAGACCAGTTGCTTCAAGCAGGTGTTAAAGCTGGTTCTGTAGGTGAACTTAATGAAGAACAAGATATCATCGGTGCTCAACTCATGGACTTAATTACACCAAGACCGAGCGTTGTCAATCGTAACTTCTGGGATACCTATAAATCAAACCCAGAGCAAGCAATTGCTGACTTTTATGTACAAAGTAAACGAAATGATTATGTAAAAGTTAAAGCTATTGCACAAAACATTGCTTATAAAGCACCTACTAAATACGGTGACTTGGAAATTACGATTAACCTTTCAAAACCTGAAAAAGATCCAAAAGCCATCGCTGCAGCTAAAAATGCGGTAGCTTCTGATTATCCAAAATGCCATATTCAAACAGCTTAACAGCCTTTTCCTTGCTTAGCTTTTCTTCTGTTCTGGCAAGGGTCGCAGAGTCGGTTATACCAAGTTTGTTTTCCAAAGCCATAAGCTGTTCTCCTTTCGGTGGATTTTAGATAGCCGCAAAGCCCTGCTTCAGATCGTCTATGATATCCTCGACATTTTCAAGACCTACGGAAAGTCTTATCATTCCGCCGTTTATGCCTGCGGCAACGAGCTGTTCGTCTGAAAGCTGTCTGTGTGTTGCGGAGGCTGGGTGGAGGATACAAGTACGGATATCGGCAACGTGAACTTCGTTGGAAGCAAGCTTAAGGCTGTCCATGAACTTTGCCGCTGTATCTCTTCCGCCCTTGATAACGAACGAGATAACACCTGCTGTGCCAAGAGGGAGATACTTTTCAGCAAGCTTATGGTACTTATCGCTTTCAAGTCCAGGATATGCAACGGACTCTACCTTGTCATTGCTTTCGAGAAATTTTGCCACTGTGAGCGCATTCTCACAATACTGCTTCATTCTTACAGGGAGAGTTTCAAGTCCCAGATTGAGCAGGAACGAGGAATTTGCAGCAGGATAGCAGCCGAAATCTCTCATAAGCTGCATTCTTGCTTTTACGATATAAGGTGCAAAAGAATATTTCTCGGTGTAGATAGTGCCGTGATAGCTTTCGTCAGGCTCGGTCATGCAAGGGAACTTTCCGCCCGTCCAATCGAACTTGCCGCTGTCAACGATAACGCCGCCAACCTGAACTGCGTGGCCATCCATATACTTTGATGTAGAATGGATAACGATATCTGCGCCCCACTCGATAGGTCTGCAAAGGTATGGAGTAGCAAAAGTATTATCAACAATAAGAGGAACGCCATTCTTATGGGCGATATTTGCAAAACGCTCGATATCGAAAACTGTCAGCGCAGGGTTTGCGATAGTTTCACCGAAAACAAGCTTTGTATTATCCTTGAATGCCGCCTGTATCTCATCATCTGTAGCGTCGGGGTCAACATAGATACACTCTATGCCAAGTCTTTTCATTGTTATGCTGAAAAGGTTTATGGTGCCGCCATAGATAGAAGTGGAAGCTATAAAGCTGTCCCCTGCCTGACAGATGTTCAGGATAGAGCAAAGTGTGGCAGCCTGTCCGCTTGATGTACACATTGCGGCTGCACCGCCCTCGAGAGCGGCTATCTTCTTCTCAACTGCGTCTGTGGTAGGGTTTTCAAAGCGTGAGTAGATAAGGCTCTTGGTAGGGTCGTCAAAGACCTCGGCTATCTCTCTTGAGGAGTCATAGACATAGGTTGTGCTTTGTACGATAGGCACTACCCTTGGCTCTCCGTTTTTAGGCGTATAGCCCTCGTGTAAACATTGTGTTTCGATCTTCAATCAAATCAAATCCTTTCAATGCGGTAACGACCGCTAAATTTTTACCAATATAAAAAGCTTTTCAAAAAGCGTTTAAAACAGCAGTCCCCTAAGACCGCCTCAACATTACAAATGCGTTTATTCTGCATAGCGAAAACTCATAGCTGAATCGAAAATATCTTCTCCCATTGAAACATACTTTAGTGGTATCACCACATTATATTGTATATATTCGCTGTCAGAAAACTCATATATGCCCTGAACGTTCACACTTTGATCCTCACCCAGAGCCGCAATAACACAGCCACACTTGCCATTGCCAAGGTCAAGTCCCCGATAATCAAGCCAAACATTATCATCAGAGCTGATATCAGCCGACTTTGCATACATATCTAACATATCATCGACCGTGATCTTGTCAAGCCGCTGATAATAAGACAATGACAGATTTAACCCATCATATTTTTCGTCCACTTTGCCGTCAATAAGATTTGCATAGACAATCTTCACATCTCTCGTGCCGTCAAAATCATCTGTAGTTATCTCATGCTTTTCCAACTTTGCGGCAGAAAATCCACCTATCTCAGGCAACTCTAAAGCGGCAGAAAAATCTGAAAGCTCTATGGTCAAACCGTTTTCAATATCATAACGGTCTGTATCCACCGACCCTCCGTTAAACATATCATAAACATAGCTGTCTATGACCATGTAAACGCCACCCGTGGTGATATTCGCAGAAATGCCATTTTCGTCAACGAAACTTTCAAGTTTCGTGAACGTGCTATCCTCGTCAAACTGCATTATAACTGCACTGGCTTTCTGCTCGTCGCTTATTTTGTCGCTAAACTCAAAACGAATGACCCCACCACCGAAATCAGCGTCAGTATACTTGACAGGTATACTAAGGAGCGGCTCGTCAGAATTTATCATTGCGTTTATACCATAATAATCAGAAAGCATTGCCTCTGCACCAAAATTGCCCTCCACGGTGCATTTGGCTGTATATGGTATTTCGCTAAGGTCACAAACAAGCTCAGGGTCACGAATTATTTCCACCTGCGAACTGTCATCCGTCTGCGAACTTTCCTCCACACCGTTGGGCGTATCTGACACCGCTTCCGCAGTAGTAGTATCTTTCGTTTCTGAAACGCTGTCTGCGGCTTCCTCAACAGGTCCGCAGGCGCAAAGTGACACTGACAGCAATACCGCCAGCAGTACGGCTTTTTTTCTGCTATTTTTCATATTAAGTTTCTCCCTATTTTTTTTATTTTGTTTACCTTACAAGTCCTTGAAGTCCACCCTTGCCCCTGTCAAAGCGCTTTCCATTATTATTCTTGCGCACTCTGAAAGTGAAACTGCGCTTTTGCAGGTCATCATGGCTTTTTGTATGCAAAGTCCGAAAACTATGTGAAGTTCTCCCCTGCCTGCTGATTTCTGTGCTATAGGCAGAAGCGGTTGCCAAAGAAGCTTTATATAGCTTTGGACAGTTTCACCTGTGGTGCAGTTTCTTATTTTGCCAAAGCTTGCGCCCCCTGCGTTTGCCGCAGTGTAGCGCAGCATTTCCCCAACGTCCGTAAAAGGCTCGTTATATTTTTTTAGCACTCCTGCGGTAAAAGACCACACTGAGTAGTTATTGCCCACAAGCTTTTCGTCAATGATATCACCGTAGAAATACTTTCTGCCCGACTTATCAGTGAACACTGTGAAAACGTCCTCCTCTTGAACTCCCTCTGTCATGAAAAGCTTTCTCACGTCCTGCTGACAGGAATAGCCTGCAAGAGAGCCTATACAGCACAAAAGGGATTGCGGGTGGACATAGCCCTCGGGGCTTCTCATTGCTCTGAGAAGTCTGTCGAATATTTCAAAGGCACTGCTTTTATATTGTTCAAGTTCCATTTTTATCACCGTTTCTCACGTTTTCGCTCCCCTTTTTGGCTTTTTTTCATGGTGTTTATCAGATAAAATTCAGGGGCTTGACGATCTGAAAAGACCTATCAGCCCGCTGAAAAATTTTTATCCTTTGATATTATACGTTTATTTCTGCAACATCGTCAGACACGCCGTTTGCTTCGACAACAGGCTTTACGCAATTTTCGATAAACTCGTCCACCTGCTGTGGGCATCTGCCGATAAAGTTTTCAGGCTTCATTATCTTATCCATTTCTTCCTTTGTTATCATGAACATAGGGTCGTTAAGGATAAGCTCGCAGAGGTTATTGTCAAGTCCCTCTTTCTTAACTCTTGCGCCTGCTACCATTGAATATTCTCTTATTCTTTCGTGAAGTTCCTGTCTGTTTCCGCCCTTTTCTACAGCGTCCATCATAATGTTCTCGGTAGCCATGAAAGGAAGCTCTGCCATAACTCTTCTTCTGATGATCTTGTCATATACTACCAAACCGTTGTCAGGATCTGTAACATTGAGCATGATATTGAGTATAGCGTCAACACCCAGGAAAGCTTCGGCAACGGAAATTCTCTTGTTTGCAGAGTCGTCGAGAGTTCTCTCAAACCACTGTGTACCTGCTGTGAATGCAGGGTTGAGAACGTCGCAGATAACGTATCTGGCAAGTGATGTTATTCTCTCATCTCTCATTGGATTTCTCTTATATGCCATAGCGGAAGAGCCTATCTGATTTTTCTCGAACGGCTCTTCGATCTCCTTGAATGACTGCAAAATTCTTATGTCGTTTGAGAACTTCATAGCAGACTGAGCGATACCGGCGAGAACAGAGCATACCTGATAGTCCATTTTTCTTGAATAGGTCTGACCTGAAACCGGAACAACAGCGTCAAAGCCCATTTCCTCGGCTATCATTTTTTCAAGCTCTTTTACCTTATCAGTATCACCGTGGAAAAGCTCCATAAATGAAGCCTGAGTGCCTGTAGTTCCCTTTGAACCGAGGAGCTTGAGGTTAGCAAGTCTGAAATCCAGATCTTCAAGATCCATAAGAAGCTCGTTGCACCAAAGAGTAGCTCTTTTGCCCACTGTTGTGAGCTGTGCAGGCTGGAGGTGAGTATAAGCAAGGCAAGGCATAGCCTTATACTTATCGGCAAACTTTGCAAGCTGGTCGATAACCTTAACAAGCTTTCTCTTTACGACCTTAAGTGCATCTCTCATGATGATAACGTCTGTGTTATCGCCTACATAGCATGAAGTTGCGCCAAGGTGAATGATACCTGCTGCCTTTGGACAAACAAGGCCATAAGCATAAACGTGTGACATAACGTCATGACGAACAAGCTTTTCACGCTCAGCGGCAGCGGCATAATCTATATTATCAATGTTAGCTTCAAGCTCGTCTACCTGCTCCTGAGTAACATTAAGACCGAGCTTCATTTCAGCACGGGCAAGGGCTACCCACAGCTTTCTCCAAGTAGTAAACTTCTTGTCAGCAGAGAAAATAAACTGCATTTCCTTGCTTGCATATCTGGTACAAAACGGGCTTTCATAAGAATTTGTCATTGTTCTTCGACCTCTTTCGTAATATTATATAATGTATACACACTTATTATAGCATATTTTTTGCGAGTTTACAATAGGTTTAAGGAGAAATGTTTACATATCAGGCTTCAAAGGTTCTGCAATTGAAATTCTTGACATTTGTTAATACACGTGATATAATATATCTACATTTTGTTAAGGCAGCCCGCATAAATGCCGTGTGGTGTCGCTTTGAGTAAAAGAGGGTATAATATGAAAAGAAACATAAAAGAAAAGGCTATTCACTACTCAAAAATAATAGCCACTGAAAAAAACTTCACTTTATTTATAATACTCACATTGGTACTGATACCTTTAGGTGAGATCGCAACGCTAGTTCACAACGAGTATTTTGTGTCACAGCCTGTTATCGTTGACTTTGCAGGCTGGGTGGGCAGTATAATGGCAGTGGCATATTTTATCACAAACCGAAAAAAGTATTATCCGTCTGACTTCTTTCTTTTCACATTGTTTATGTTTGCCGTAATATCAAGCGCATTTTCGCATGACAGAAATCAGACTCTTTTCGGTTTCTATTATGACGAATGGTTTATACATTATATGGCATATTTCGCCTTGATGTTTGCAGCAACAAATGTCAAAAAACTTAAATACAAAGAATATATCCTTGCTGCATTTGTTACTGTGACAACTATAAATATAGTACCTAGCGTGTTAGAATCTGTTGGAGCATGGCCATATTATGCGTACTTTGATGCAGAATCTCATGAAGAAAACAAATGGGTGTACGGACTTACCCAAAACTCAAACTTCTATGCGGGAATAAGCACAGTTTTCACTGCTTGCTGCACAATGTTGTTCTTATTTGCCAAGAGCAAAAAGACGTGCATTATACTATTTGTAGCAGACCTCCTATGCTTTTACTGTTCCATATCAACAGGCACAAGAATATCGTTGGTAGGCAACATTTGCTTTATGATATTTGCTGTGATACTTATATTTCTTCTGCACAGAAAAGAGAAGTCAAAATCGGATTTGAAATGTCATTTGAAGCGTTACGGACTTGTTTTGGCGGCATTTGGCGTGATATTCTTTATTCTTGTTAAATTTTTTGGAAGACTTAATGGCGACCTTGAAACTACCATAGGCGAATTTGAGAATATGGGTTCTCTTTCTGCATTTGATTCATTCGGCAGTTGGCGTGGCTATATTTGGCGTATCGGGCTTGAATCTGTGCCTGATTTCTGGCTGACAGGTATCGGACTTGACAATTATCGTGACGCATTTGAATACAGGGCAGATTTTTCTACGCTTCCTTGGTCACAGGGCAAAGGACACAATGAATACATACACATACTTGTTACCGAGGGCGTTTTTGCCTTAGTAAATTACCTTGCGCTTCTGTTTTATGCGTTCTTCACAGGAATGAAGAGCGCGCTCAAAAGCATAAACAAAGATCGTGCGAACGCTGTTGTGACCTGCATTTTTTTGACAATGTTCATTGCCTACACTTCACAGGCTTGCTTCAATAGCAGTGTTGTAAACACTGCGCCTTATTTCTGGGTAGTTCTTGGAATGGTAATGACAAAAAATCATCAGAGACCATTTGGATACAGAAAAAAGCTTAAGCAAAGGCAAAGCAAAAGTTAAATTTCTGTAAATTTTTAAGCAGAAACAGAGCTGTGCTTGACTTTTGGGGGCGGATATGTTATGATATTAAAGCCGCATATTCACGGTCATAAGTGTTTGTATTTGCAGACCACCGTGCGTAGCGAGTTTATTTAAAGGTAGGTGCATTCGTAATGTACGCAGTAATTGAAACAGGCGGAAAGCAGTATCAGGTTAAGCCTGGTGATGAGGTTTTCGTAGAAAAGCTGGACGTAAACGCTGAGGACGCTGTTACTTTCGATAAGGTAATGGTAGTTGGCGCTGACGACGGTATCAAGGTTGGCGCTCCATATGTTGACGGCGCTTCCGTAACAGCTAAGGTCATCAAGAACGGCAAGTCCAAGAAGGTGACTGTATTCACTTACAAGCCAAAGAAGGGCGAAAAGACCAAGATCGGTCACAGACAGCCTTACACTAAGGTTATGATCGAAGCTATCAACGCATAATGATCTGTGCTGATTTTTTCAGAAATGAGCATGACAGGCTTGTGGGATTTCGTATAACGGGTCACGCAGGTTACGCAGATTATGGCGAGGACGTATGCTGTGCAAGTGTATCGTCTGCTGTAATGTTGACGGCTAACACTGTCACTGAGGCTTTTAAGATAAAGGCTGATGTTGCAGTGGAAGAAAACGAAATAATATTAAGGCTTGAAAATGACAGCTCAGAGGAGGGGGACAAGCTAATTTTAGGGCTTCTCACTCATTTATATTTTCTAGCTGAGGAATTTTCAGGCAGGATCAAAGTCACGGTCAGAGATAACTGATCGGACGGATTACATTTTATGGAGGTGTAATTTAGATGATTAAGATTTCAATGCAGTTTTTCGCTCATAAAAAGGGAATGGGTTCTACAAAGAACGGACGTGATTCTGAGTCAAAGAGACTTGGCGTAAAGAGAGCTGACGGTCAGTTCGTACTGGCTGGTAACATCCTCGTTCGTCAGAGAGGTACTCACATTCACCCAGGCGAGAACGTTAAGAAGGGTTCTGACGATACTCTGTTCGCAACAAGCGATGGTGTTGTAAGATTTGAAAGACTCGGTAGAGACCGCAAGAAGGTTTCGGTTTATCCCAAGGCTTAATTTTGTAACATATGACCCTGAGCCTTAGGCTTGGGGTCTTTTGTTGGTTAATGACAACTTAATTTACGCATAATATCATTTATAAGGAGGTTTGATCATGTTTGTCGATCAGGCGAAGATCTATATAAAAGCCGGTGACGGCGGCGACGGTGCAGTTTCATTCCACCGTGAGAAATACGTTGCGGCAGGCGGTCCGGACGGCGGTGACGGCGGTAAGGGCGGAGATATTGTTTTCGTTGTTGACGACAATATCTCAAACCTTATAGATTTCAGATATAAGAGAAAATATGTTGCCGAAAAGGGACAGAACGGCGGCGGCAAAAACTGCTCAGGCAGGAATGCTCCAGACCTTGTGGTGAAAGTTCCTAGAGGCACTGTTGTTAAAGAAATAAAGAGCGGCAGGATACTTGCCGACCTTTCTACCGATGAGCCTGCTGTTATCGCTCACGGAGGCAAGGGTGGGCGTGGAAACGCTCATTTTGCCACTTCCACAAGGCAGATACCGAAGTTTGCAAAGCCGGGTTTCCGTGGTGACGAATATGAGGTAATGCTTGAACTCAAGCTTATTGCAGACGTAGGACTTGTGGGCTTCCCGAACGTTGGTAAATCCACACTTATCTCTGTTGTATCAGCGGCAAAGCCAAAGATAGCCAACTATCACTTCACTACCCTGACGCCTGTGCTTGGCGTTGTTAAGATAGAAGAGGGAAAATCTTTTGTTATGGCAGATATCCCAGGTCTTATCGAGGGTGCGAGCGAGGGCGTCGGTCTTGGTCACGAATTTCTCAGACACGTTGAGAGGTGCAGACTTATCGTTCACGTTATCGACGTTTCAGGCAGCGAGGGCAGAGATTTCAAGGCGATAAATCACGAGCTTGAAAACTTCTCAATGGAGCTTGCGGAAGCTCCGCAGATAGTTGCCGCAAACAAGAGCGATATGGCTACCCCTGAGCAGGTGGAAAGACTGAGAAACTATGTTGAGGATCAGGGACTTCTGTTCTATGAGATCTCTGCCGCTACCACAAAGGGTACAAAAGAGCTTATGTATGGCGTATGGGAGCGACTTTCTGTTCTGCCGCCTGTTAAGCAGTTTGAAGCTCAGCCGCTCACGCAGGAGGAGATTGACGATAAGCTCATCTCAAAGAAAGACTTCCGTGTTACTGTGGAGGACGGCGTTTATTTCGTGGAAGCAGATTGGCTTCTTGACATACTCAGGACGGCTAATATGGACGACTACTCTTCCCTCCAGTATTTCCAGAACGTACTCAGGACCAGCGGCATAATCGACAAGCTGGAAGAAATGGGTATCGAAGAGGGCGACACTGTTTCTATATTCGACTTTGAGTTTGAATATCTCAGATAGGAGGGAGCGTCACGGGAAAGCTTTCTGATATGGACGCCATGCAATACTCCCCTCTGGCACTGGCTTTTATCGGGGACGGCGTTTACGAGATAAGGGTAAGAGAAAAGCTTATCCTTGAAGCTAATATGCCTGCGGACAAGCTGCACAAGCTCACTGTTGAGAGGGTGTGTGCGGAATATCAGGCAAAGGCTGTTCACAAGTGGCTTGACGAGGGGCTGCTTAACGAACAGGAAATGGATATTTTCAAAAGGGGCAGAAATGCAAAGGGCATAAATGCTCCGAAACATTCCACTGTGGGGGAATACCGCATGGCGACAGGTTTGGAATGTCTTTTCGGTTTTTTATATCTCACGGGGCGTGAGGAACGTATAGGTGAACTGTTCGAGGCAGCATGGTCTGTGGGCAGCATCAATGAATAATATTACATCAAGGAGTGAATCAAATGTCAGGTCATTCAAAATGGGAAAACATTAAAAGAAAAAAGGGTGCAACAGACGCTGCAAGAGCTAAGATATTTACAAAGATAGGCAGAGAGATCGCTGTTGTAGTTAAGCAGGGCGGTGCTGATCCTGCAGGTAACGCAAAGCTGAGAGATCTTATCGCAAAGGCTAAGTCAAACAACGTGCCTAACGATAATATCGATAGAATTATCAAAAAGGCAGCAGGCGACGGCGACAAGAACAGCTACGAGTCAATGGTATACGAGGGCTACGGTCCAAGCGGTGTTGCTGTTATCGTTGAGTGCCTTACAGACAACAAGAACAGAACAGCAGGCGATATCCGTCACTTCTTCGACAAGTTCGGCGGAAACATGGGTACATCAGGCTGTGTATCTTTCATGTTCTCTGATGTTGGTACTGTTGTTATGGAGAACAACGGTGCTGACGAGGACAAGATAATGGAGGACTGCTTTGAGGCAGGCGCTGACGATTTCAACGTTGATGACGATGTTATCGAGATATCATGCGACCCTAATCAAGTTTCTTCTGTAAGAGAAGCTCTTGAGGGAATGGGTTACAAGGTACTTTCTGCTGAGGCTGAGAAAGTTCCTTCAAACTACACAACTATCGAAGACGAGGACGCTATCAAGAAGATGGGTCTGCTTCTTGAGCATCTTGAGGACGATGACGACGTTCAGAACGTTTACCACAACTGGGAGAATATGCCGGTTGAAGAGGAAGAATAATCAGGAAAATTTCTGACACTTTACTATTGACATTTACATATAATGTGGTATAATAGAATTAGAAGGATTTATTCTTTTAATAGGGGTTGCGAATCCGTCTAAAATCGCTTTAATAGAGGTCACAGAGCCTTTAAAAATACTGTTTTAATAGGGGTTGCGAATCCGTCTAAAATCGCTTTAATAGGTATTTAAAGGGTCAATTTGTTTTGACCCTTTATTTTTTGTATGGAGATGTATGAACGTGCAGAAGTGGAAAATAATAAACAAGGATTACCTTGACTATCTGAGAGAAAATTATGAGTCGAGGATACCAAGGACAGACTACGGAAATGATAAGCTGAAGCCGTTCTTTGGAGAGCTTATGCGTGTGGGTGACCTTGCATATGTGACGCAGGTATCTTCTGCAAAGCCAAGACACAATAAAATAAAGGCAAATATAGATTTTCAGAAAATAATACATAATGACGTGCTTATAGCTGTTGTAAATCTTAATTATATGTTCCCTGTGCCTGTGTCTGAAATGACAGACCTTGAATACGGAAAAATCGAGGAGTATGTTGATTTCAAAAATGATACTGCCAAAAGCAAATACATTGACCTTCTGAAAAGAGAAATGAAATATATCAAAGAACTTCCTCTTGAAAACAATGCACGCTCATTGTATGCTCTCAAATATGACAAGCCTGAACACGTAATATCAAAGCGTTGTTTTGATTTCAAAACATTGGAAAATGGTGCGCATAAATGGACGGAGAAGCTCATAAAATAATCATGCAGATATGGGGGACTGACGCTTGCAGGGCGGCAGTCCTTTTTAAGCTTTAAACGACGATTTTTCGGGGATTTTCGTGTTAAAATCGCTGAAAATCCTTGCAGCTTTGCGGTGCTGTTTGTAAGTTGTGCTATTGACATAAAAGGGGTTATAGTATATAATAATCGTATGTGTAGATATTGCCCTGAAAAGATAAAAAATACAGATAATGGGCGATAAGGAAGAAGCAGAAAATGATAGGAGGAAACTTATGAACAAGATTTTTTGTTCTGCTCTGACAGCCGTTGTTGCAGGTGCTATGCTTACAGGCTGTGCCATGCCTTGGGAAAAGGGTGCTGATGACGACGTTGCCCCTGGTGGTTATTCCTATACGGCTGACTCAAATTCAGAACAGAAACAAGCTTATCGCTGGCTCATAGAGCCGACTATAAACGCCGATAATATCATTTCTTTTGACGGAAGTCAGGTCGACCCTAACAACGAAAAGAACACAGCTTATGCCAACTATTCTGTTATCAGACAGAATGGCAAATATGGCATTATAGACTACAGCGGAAACATGGTAGTGCCTGCGGAATATGACGATTACTACACCTGCTGGTGCGGAGAGGTCACGCTTTTCAATATTATAAATGAAAAGAATGATGAATATGAGTATTGCAGTATCGACAGCTCGAATCAGGTAGTATACTATGCGGCGGAACATCATGACAGCTCACCGAAATATTACTGGAACAGCAATGAGGAAAAGATCTATGTAAAGGACGCTGACGAAGAACAGGGCGAAGAATACACTGGCAAAAAGGCTGTTGTGGTATGTGAAGCTGACGTGAAAAAGTCTGACAATGGTTTTTATGACATTTCTCCTGTGAGCGAACCGCTTTACGGGCTTGCTAAAAAGGACAAGCTTATACTTGATATGCAGTACACTGATTTCTATGCCCCTGCATACAAAGGCGCAGGACTTACCTGCATCGCCTTTGAGAACGATGAAGGCAAGTGGGGATATGTTGGTTCTGACGGCAAGACTATAATCGACTTCAAGTGCGACGGTGACATGAGTGCCTATTGCGGAAAGGTGATAGATGACGAGATGGCAGTTCATCCTTATCTTTTCACTGACGATTATCTGCCGGTATCCATAGATTCATCATATGGTTATTATGACATAGACGGCAACTGTATCGTAAAGCCAGGCGAGTTCGATCAGGCAAGACCTGCTCACAACGGCAAGGCATGGGTAATGAAGTCTGGAAAATGGGGCGTTATAGCATTCGGTGACGCACCTGTGGAGGAGGACTCATCAGAGGAAGAGACCACCACAACTACGACCACCACAAGCTACATCACCACGACCACAACTTCAAAGACCACCACAACAACTTCGGTTTCAACTGAAACGAAAAAAGCAACTGAAACTACTCCATCTTTGACACAGCCAAGTGAAACCACTGAGGTGTCAACGAACACGGAAACTGTTACAGAAACAGTAACGGAGCCTGTTACGGAAACTGATCCGCCTGCTCCTGAGCCTGAGCCTGAGCCGACACCTGAACAATAATAAGAATATAAACGGCGTTATCCCACTTTGGGGTACGCCGTTTTTTTGGTGCATGAATATGTGCGGATATTGAAAATGCGTGCATAAACAAAGCATCGAAAGCGGGACGTCGTATTTCTGCAAAGCAGAAATTGCGCCGCTCCCCTACATGGTTTGTGCGTTTTTAATATATTTTTTTTGCTATACAAAAAAAGCTCTGCCGAAACAGAGCTTTTATTTTTTACTGGTTATATATATCTTTCCTGAGAAGTGCTTTGCAGGCTTCAAAATCCACTTCGAGAATTGATTGACCGTCAGATGATGTGCCATATGAATAGGAATCATCATCAGGTATTCTCATGGACTTTATCTCGTAATTCATGGAGAATATCGCCTTATAGGTAAGAGCAAAAAGCTGTGTCTGGGACATATTGGTTGTAAGATGTGACATTGATGCTTTTGCGAACTTGTCTATAGTCAGCGGATCTGAGCTTTTCGCCTTTTCGATTATCTTTGTGATAACTGTTCTCTGGCGTTCTGTTCGCTGGAAATCTGCGTTGCCAACATATCTAAGTCTTGCATAGGCAAGTGCCTGATTGCCGTTTACAAGAAGCTTCTTTCCGCCCTTATCAAGATAGTCTGTACCCTTTTTATTGCCAAGAAGCTTGTTTTGCTCTGCCATTGGAGGCTTCATGCCCTCGGCCTCTTCATCGGAAATGTCAAGCTCGATACCGCCAACTGCGTCAACGATATCAACGAATGACAGAAAGTCGATATAAACATAATCGTCAACGGCAATATCAAAATTATACTCTATGGTATCCATAAGAAGCTCTGCACCGCCGTAAACATACGCTGCATTGAGCTTTGACCATGTGTCTATATCATTTCCGTCAGCGTCAATGCCCTTGATATTCACATACATATCACGCATGAAAGAGGTCATTGTTATCTCTTTTGTGGTGCTGTTAATTGAGAGAAGTATCATAGAGTCTGTTCTGCCACGCTCGTCAGCGTTTCTTGTATCAGAGCCTATAAGCAGGATATTTCGTACATCAGAGCTGTTCATGGAAGCATCTGTGTTCGTTCGCTGACCTCTTTGCACCTTGTTCACCATGCCTATGTATCGCCATATAAGCACGTTCGCCAATATGAAAACCACCAAAAGTATGATGATAAGCACCTTGAAAAAGGTTTTTATAGGATGTCTTTTTTTATTTTCCACTTTGTTTTTACATTTTTTGTTCGTCTGATCGTTACGGCTTTTATTATTTTTGCCAAATTGCAGGTCATTATTTCGTCTTTGGGCTGAGGTCTTGTTGCTTTTTGCCGACTTGCCTGAACCTCTCTGCTTGCTCTGTCCGTTCTGTGGACGTGACGTTTGTCTGCTCTGTGTCTGCCGTCTTGGAGTGCTTTCTCTGTATGAGCCTGAGTGATCTGATGATGAACGGCTTCCCTGCCCGTATGACTGAGCTGTACCCTGTGTATGATCATCAGGGTAGCCAGCGTCATAGTAATCGTCAAAGTCGTTCACGCCCTCGTCTATTTGCTGAACACGCTGTCCGCCAGCACCGCTTATGCGATTGAACTCGTCAAGCTGTCGCTGATATTCCTGTTCGTAGTAGTCCTGAGGCTTATTATCGTTTGTGTAGTTTTGTTGTCTGTCTTTATTAGCCACCTGACTGCACCTCCGTTCATTTTTACAATACCAATATTATAGTACATATCAGGCTTATTGTCAATGACAGAAAAAAAGGCGGAGCTTTTTCCAGCGTCCGCCTTTTTATTTTTACGTTGTTGTGGAGAAGCGGGCGAACAGTGTTCGCCCCTACAAGCCAATGCCGTTTTTATGGGCATTTGCAGGTCTACACATAGCCTTATTTTATTCTGCTGCTTCTTAGGGCATTGAGGATAGCTATTACGGCTACGCCAACGTCTGCGAATACCGCAAGCCACATTCCTGCAAGTCCCAATGCACCGAATATAAGCACAAGGGCTTTTACTCCAAGGGCAAAAATTATATTCTCTCTTACTATTGTCATAGTCTTTCGGGATATCTTTACTGCGTCTTCTATGCTTGACGGATCGTCGTTCATAAGCACAACGTCTGCGGCTTCAATGGCAATATCTGAGCCTAAGCCACCCATTGCGATACCGATATCGGCTCTTGCGATAACAGGTGCGTCATTTATTCCGTCCCCTGCGAATGCAACAAGTCTGCGGTCGGGGTCTTTTATAAGCTGTTCGACCTTTTCAACCTTGTTTTCAGGGAGAAGCTCACTGAAGAATGTTTTTATGCCCACTTTCTTTGCCACCTTTTCGGCGGTATCTTTCTTATCCCCTGTGAGGAGGACAGTTTCAACGCCAAGCTCTCTAAGTCTTGAAACGGCTGTGGCGGAGGTTTCTTTTATTTCGTCGCCAAGGAGTATCTCGCCTATGAACTTGCCGTCAAGGGCAACATAAACTGCCGTTGCAGAGTCTTCTGAGCTTTGTGCGGCAATGCCGTTTGTTTCAAGAAGTGCTTTCTTTCCGCAAAGTATCTCCTTGCCGTCAAGCTTTGCTCTTACGCCGTTTCCTGCTATCTCTTCAACATCAGAAAGTCTTGCACCGTCTATTTCCTTGCCGTATCTCTGCACTATGGAGATACCGATAGGGTGAGTTGACATACTTTCTGCATATGCGGCGGCTTCAAGGAGGATATCCTGTGAAACGCCCTGTGGGTTTACACTGAGGACAGTGAACTTGCCCTTTGTGAGCGTACCTGTTTTATCAACTGCGAGAGTTTTGCACTTCGCCATTGTTTCGAGATTTTTTGCGCCTTTGATAAGGATACCCTTTTTAGAAGCTCCGCCTATTCCTGCGAAGAACGAAAGAGGCACTGAGATAACAAGTGCGCATGGGCAGGATATTACAAGGAACAGAAGTCCTCTATAGAGCCATTTTGAGAACTGGTCAAAGCCCAGAATGAAGCTTGGTATAAACACGAGTGCAAGTGCAGCAATTACTACCGCAGGGGTATAAACTCTTGCAAAACGTGTGATGAACTTTTCGGTCTTGGCTTTTCTTTCGCTGGAGTTTTGCACCATATCGAGAATTTTCGACACTGCAGACTCGTGGAAGGTATTTGTGACCCGAACTTTGAGAAGTCCTCTCAGGTTTGTTGAGCCACTGAGGACGCTGTCCCCTGCTTTGACCTCGACCGGAAGAAACTCACCGGTAAGTGCTGATGTATCAAGCTCTGATTCGCCTTCTGTTACGATACCGTCAAGAGGTATTCTCTCGCCTGTTTTTACGGCGATCATCTCGTCCTTGAGGATATCCTCAGGAGGAAGCTCGTATGTTTTGCCGTTTCTTACAACTGTTACAGACTCAGGCTTAAGCTCCATAAGCTTTGTGATAGATTTTCTTGACTTCTCTACTGCGATAGTCTGGAAAAGCTCGCCCACCTGGAAGAACAGCATAACGGCTGCACCCTCACGGAAGTCTTTAAGTGCAAATGCGCCAACTGTTGCGATAGTCATGAGCAGAGATTCGTCAAAAGCCTCGCCTTTAACAAGATTTCTTACGGCGGCAATAACAACGTCAAGACCTGCGATAAGGTAAGCAACTATTGCAAGGCCTGCGCTGAGATACTCACATACAGTGCCGCTTCCAAGCTTATCCAAGAGCATTGATGCGATAAAGAACACGATAGCCACAGAGAGCTTGACTATCTCGCCCTTATGGTCATTCACAGGCTCTTCCTCTGCTGTCTGAGCGCCATAATCCTTAACAGTAACGTCAGGCTCAAGCTGATGGACGGTATCCTCTATCATGATACGCAGGTCAGGATTAGAACCGTCTGTTTTGACAGTAAGCTTTTTGCTGATAAAATCAACGTTTGATGAAATAACGCCTGCAAGCTCACCCACACGGTTTGCTATCTTTTCACCGCAGTTAGGGCAATCGAGATCCTCCAGCTTCAGATAGAGAGTTTTCTCAGCGCAATCGCCAAGCTCTTTCACGCTAACGTCAGGTTCAAGCTTATGGACGACGTTTTCTATCTCGGCAAAGAGGGCGTTTTTATCGCCGTCAAAATCAACTGTGAGCTTTTTATTGATAAAGTCAAGGCTAGAGCTTTTAACACCTGAAAGCTCGCCCACACGTTTCTCGATCTTTTCCGCACAATGAGGACAATCGAGTTCATTAAGAAGCAAAGTCATTTTACTCATTTCACATTCTCCTATACTACAAAAAAACAGATCACTTTCTTTACTCGCTGATATGCTCTATACCCATATTGAGTATGATAGCGACGTGTTCATCGGAAACTGAATAATAGACGGTTTTTCCCTCACGTCTATACTTCACAAGTCTGGCCTGCTTAAGCACTCTGAGCTGATGCGAGATAGCGGACTGTGACATTTCCAACAGCTCTGCGATATCGCACACGCACATTTCGTCCTTTATAAGGGTAAAGAGTATTTTCACTCTTGTTTGGTCGCCAAGGACTTTGAAAAGCTCTGCCACGTCATATATCTCCTCCTCAACGGGCATTGTTTTCCCTATTTCCTCCATTTTCTCTATATTCTTTCCTCCGCACTGTTTATGCTCATGCTTTACTGTATTCTCGCTCATTTATTTTCGCTCTCCTTTTCTTATTATTGTTTTAGTATATTCGATATGGGTCATTTCAATTCATCATATGAATAACTGTTCATATGTTTATTATATCATATATTCATGTTTTGTCAAGGGGGTTTTGAAATTTTTTTTGCATTTTTCTTAGGCAGTGAACTCTAGTGTCATAAAAGTGTCTATAATATAGAAGAAAGCCGTCCTGATCTCTCAGAACGGCTTTCAAAGCAATGGTTATTTGGCAGGCGTGGCGTTCTCCTGCATCTCTCGGGTTTCCCCTGTCGGTACCAGCGGCGTGTGGATGCCACGAAATTTTCCACCTCAAATAACCCTCTTATCTTATTCATATTATAGCATATTTATTCAGATTTGTAAAGTATTTTTTTAGTTCTCAAATAACGATTGTATCTTTTTTCTTCGACTTTCAAAAATGTAATTATAGAATTGCAATAATCTGCTGGGTCATGTGATGTTTTCAGCCTAAGTATAAGCTGATAGTTTTTCCCGTTATCAACAATATGTTTCAGTACAAAAGCTGTATTCGGTTTATTAGCCTCAAGTATATAATCAGGCTCTCTGATTATTTCCTGTGCATATGAAAATTAGCGCTCATAATCACTAGGGTGACGCTCCTTTATATGTTCTATCTGACGTTCAGTTATAATGACCTCGTCAGTTTGGATATCTTCTGTCACACATTTATATATTTCAATATCAATTTTTCCGACACTATACACTTTGTTTACCGCCATTTCGCTTTCTTGCTCTCTATTATATCACTTTCCGCTGATTTGTCAATGTATTGCTATCATAGATATCGTTCGGGCAGGTTTGCTGTGCCATTCCTAATTCCTCATTCCTCATTCCTCATTCCTCACTACTCACTCCTCACTTTTTACACCTGTACTTAAACTTGACAAGTGTCTAAAAAAATGTTACTATACTATAGTAATAAAACTTATATTCAAATTCTCGGTCCTATCGGAAAGGAAATGATACTATGTCAAAATCTGTTGAGATCCAATCTCAGGATCTAACCAAAAGATATACCCTCGGCGAGGAGATCTTCAACTCCGTTTCCCACGGTGCAGGCGGCCTGCTATCCATTGCCGGCACTGCCGTTCTTATCGTTCTCGCTGCCATTTACTCCAACGCTTGGGGCGTTGTAAGCTCCGCTATTTTCGGAGCTTCTCTTATCATACTTTACACCATGTCAACCCTTTATCACGCTATCACCAATCCAAAAGCCAAAAAGTTTTTCAGGATAATGGATCACAACACCATTTTCTTCCTCATCGCAGGAACTTACACCCCTATCACTCTTGTGCCGTTGCGAGGTGCGTTTGGCTGGGTTCTTTTCGGAATCGTTTGGGGTGCGGCTATTCTTGGCATTGTGCTGAACTCCATTGACCTTGAAAAGTTCCGCAAGCCTTCTGTTGTATGCTATATCGCAATGGGCTGGGTAGTTATAATCGCCGTCAAGCCTATGATAGAAAAGGTTTATCCTCTGTCCTTGTGGTTTATTCTTATAGGCGGACTTTTCTACACTGTGGGCGTTATTTTCTATGTTAAAAAGAGCAAGAAATATTTTCACTCAATATGGCATTTGTTCACCATTGCGGGAAGTGTTTTCCACTACTTTGCGGTGCTTATGATGATAACACATGAATAAAAGATCATCCCGAGGGTTTGCGTCCTCGGGATTTTTCTGTTTAGAGAAATTATTTCTAAAATGAAATATATGGCGGTTTTTCTATTGCAAAAATGGCTGAAAAGTAGTATAATCATAATGATGTATTATATGTGACTGCACTGAAATTTTCACATGGGTGCGGTTTTGACATGAAAGGAGCATTTTATGCGTAGATCAGGTATTTTAATGCACATATCCTCTCTGCCTAACGATTATGGTATCGGCAAGCTTGGCAAGGAGGCTTATGCTTTTGTGGATTTTCTTGAAAAGGCTCACCAAAAATGTTGGCAGATACTTCCCATATCTCCTACAAGCTATGGTGATTCGCCATATCAGAGTTTTTCTGTTCACGCTGGAAATCCATACTTTATAGACCTTGAAGCTCTGGAGAAAGAGGGTTATCTGAAACCTGCGGAATACAAGGATATTGTGTGGGGCGATGACAAAGGTTCTGTTGACTACGGCAAGATATACGAGACCATTTTCAAGGTGCTTAGGACGGCACACAAGCGTTTTCGCAAGAAGCCTGAAAAGGCATACTCAAAATTCGTGGTGGAAAACAAAGACTGGATATACGATTACGCTTTGTTTATGTCACTGAAATTTGCCAACAAGGGCAAGGCTTGGTATGAATGGGACGAACCTCTGAAAATGTACAAGCCTAAGGCGATAAAAAGTGCAAGAAAAGAATATGCAAATGATATAGACTTCTGGTGCTTTGTGCAGTATAAATACTTCCAGCAGTGGAAAAAGCTAAAGGCTTATGCCAACGAAAAGGGCATCGAGATAATAGGCGATATCCCCATATATGTGGCATATGACAGTGTTGAGGTGTGGAGTACACCGCAGTATTTCAGCCTTGACAAGGAGAAAAAGCCTGTTGAGGTGGCAGGATGTCCACCTGACGCATTCACGGCAGACGGTCAGCTTTGGGGCAACCCTCTTTACAACTGGGAATACATAGCAAGAGATAAATTCCGCTGGTGGGTAGAGCGTATAAAGGCGGCTTCTAACACCTATGACGTGGTGAGAATAGACCATTTCAGGGGTTTTGAAAGCTATTACTGCATACCATACGGTGCAAAGAACGCCAAAAAGGGCAAGTGGAGAAAAGGTCCTGACATGAGGCTTTTCAAAGAAGTGAGAAAACAGCTTGGGGACGTGAAAATAATCGCAGAGGACTTGGGTTTTCTTACAAAGCACGTTGTAAAAATGCTCAATGCAAGCGGATATCCTGGCATGAAGGTGCTGGAGTTCGGCTTTGATTCTGATAATACAAACGGCTATCTGCCCCACAATTTTAAGACCACGAACAGCATTTGCTATACAGGTACGCACGATAACGAAACCATACTTGGCTGGATAAAGAGCTGTGACGAAAAGACCAGAAGCTACTGCAAGGACTATCTTGGAGTTACAAAAGACGAGTTCGTGCCTTGGGCAATGGTAAGACTTTGTTGGTCCAGCGTGTGTGATACAGCTATCGCACAAATGCAGGATATACTTTGCCTTGACGATAAAGCCAGAATGAATACACCGTCAACAGTGGGAGCAAATTGGAAGTGGAGATTGGAAAGCTTTGATAAGCTTGATGATACTTTGGCGGAGAGATTGGCGAAGATAACAGCGGTGTATGGCAGATAGAGCAGGGATAAATGAGGAATGAGGAGTGAGGAGTGAGGAATGTGCATAGCCGACCGAACAAATCACAAGAATGGAGTAAAATAAAACACCGAGCGAAGCGAGCAAAAGGTCCAGGGGCACGCCCCTGGTCAGGGTCAAG
>OLOU01001012.1_pt1 | contig 21318 bp, 20 predicted proteins | sample 1672101 | NCBI WGS metagenome assembly OLOU01 (sample SAMEA3136645, study PRJEB25190) | human gut metagenome | biome: human gut; feature: human-associated habitat; material: faeces | place: Austria | collected 2013
ACGGCATTGTTTCCGCCGCCGCCGACTCCTATTACTTTAATGTTTACGCCGCTTTCGAAATTCTCATCAAGTTCAAATGGCATCGTTATGTCCTCCGAATTTTCCGTATTTTTAATTTTCCGCACGCGGCACATACAGTGATATGCAATTCTTCCGTGCTTTTTTATCTGTCTGTTTTTATGCAAGGCTGCCAACGGCAATTGCCTTTTATAATATAATATACTTATTTGAAAGGTTTTGCAATAGCTTTATCAAAAAAAGTGCGATTTTTTTCGCATTTTTCTTCCGTTTCGGCTGATTTTTGTCGTATTTTTCCTTTTTTGACATCAGACATGTATTTTATACATTTGCATAAATATATTTTGCAAATGTATAAAATCAATCGAGCTTCAGCGTGTTATCCACGGTGACCGTGGTTTTCGAGGTATTGCTCAGGTCGATTTTAGCCTTGTTTTCCCCGTTAAACATCTCGTCCTCGAGGACCTTCGATGCGACCTTCAGCTTCAGCGCCGTATCGGAATACCCTCCGAAATCGAGAAGATATTTTCCGTCGCAGTTCATTTTCAGAGAATAAAGATCCGCAAGGTCGACCGAACGTATTCTTCCGGCAAGCGACGACGAAAGAAGTGCCGAAGCAGTTGCCGCGACCTGATCCGACGCAAAGGAATCACGGAATTCAACAGTCTCTCCGCACACGGCGGAAACAAGCGCAGGCAATTTCAGTATGCACAGATTTTCGACCTTCTCCGGCGGTGCGTCCTTCTCAAGCACGCAAAGCTCGCCCGAAAGGATGAAATATCTCCCGTATATCTGCGCGGCAAATTCCGCCTTTTCTTCCTCCACGGTGAACTTTATCCTGTTCGGAATGGCGCGTTCCACCTTCAGAGATTTCACATACGGGCACTTTTTCTTCATCAGAAGCTCGGCGGTACGCGAGCTGAAGGAATAGAGGTTGTCCCCGCTTTTCACGCCTGACGCCGCGATTATCTCGTCTGCGGTATAGGTCGTATTTCCTTCAACGGAAATATCGCTTATAACAAACAGAAGCTTATACGCAATAAATACCGCCGCCGCAAACAGCGCAAATATAAGAACGAATGCAGCGAAGGCGCGCATCGCCCTTCGGCTCTGCCTGTTATGCACGGTCCGCTCATACGCTTCCATGCGGCGCGCCTCATCCTCGGCGTCGGCAACGCGCTGACTGAGTCGCTCCTCGTATATTCTCTCATACAGTCTGGGAGAAGCGTCTTTTTCATTTTTCCGTTTCACGGGACGTTCTCCCCCTTCCGAAATAAGGTATTATGCCTGTCCCACCCGGCGTGAATTATCTCCCGACAAGGCTGAGAATATCCCTGTAGATCAGCTTATTTGCATCGGGAACGGCAAATGCGCGGATCTTCTCGCCCATGCTTTTCCTCATTTTTTCGCCCTCGTCCGAGAGAAGCTTTTCAACGATTCCGTTGAGCGCGCCCGCATCAAGCGAGCATTCCTCGACGATTTCCGCGGCGTCTGCGTCGCAGAGAACCTTGGCGTTTTTGTACTGATGATTGTTCGTCACGTTGGGAGACGGGATAAACACCGCCGCCTTGCCCGACATTGCAAGCTCCGACACGGTCATCGCACCGGCGCGGCACACGATAAGGTCAGCCGCCGCCATAACGTCGGGCATATTGTAGATATATTCGCGGAAATCGATATTCGGGCATTTGTCAAGTCCGAGCTCGTGAAACTGACGCGAAGCCGCCTCGTACTCGATCGAGCCCGTCGCGTGGATATGGTACGTTTCGGGGTGCTGCGACGTGTACTTCTGCATAAGCTCGAGAACGGCGTCGTTCACGCGCTCGGCGCCCATGCTTCCACCGTAGGTAAGGAGCACGTTTTTCGTTCCTTCGGGAAGACCGAGCTTTTTCTTTGCCTCGGCGGGGTCCTTCGGCGAAAACGCGCTCATCAGCGGATTTCCCACACGCATAAGCTTGGAGGAATACTTGGAAAGACAGTGCGCAGTCTCCTCAAAGTTCAGATATATCCGATCGACATACGGAGCGAGCATTTTCACCGCGACACCGGGAACCGCATTCGACTCATGAAGCGCGGTCGGCACATGAAGATCAGCCGCCGCTTTAACGATGGGAAAGCAAACGTACCCGCCCGTTCCGATAACTATATCGGGCTTGAATTCACGGATTAGCCTCCGCGCCTTCAGCGTCGATCTGACCGTCATGAAAAGGGTCTTAATATTCTCCGGGGACAGACTCCGTTTCAGTCCCCGTATATCAACATGGTAAAGCTTGTAGCCCGCCGCGGGGACAAGCTTATTTTCTATTCCGCGTGGTGTTCCGACATATGCGATCGTGCTTTCGGGGTCGTTTTGTTTTATCGTCCCGGCGATGGCAAGTGCGGGATTTACATGGCCGCCCGTTCCGCCGCCCGTCATAAGTACTCTCATCTTAAAATCCTTTTCGTATTTCTATTTTTTCTGGTATGAGTGCTTCGATATCGACAGCACGATACCCATTTCCGCCATAAGAATGATCAGCGACGATCCGCCGTATGAGAAAAACGGCAGTGAAACTCCGGTATTCGGAATAATGTCGCAAACGACGGCGATATTCAGAAACGCCTGTAATCCGACCTTTGAAATTATTCCGAAAACAGTGAGCGCGGAGAATGTGTCCGGCGCGTGCATCGCTATTTTGAAGCCGCGCCATATGAAGATAAGGTACAGCGCGATAAGTATCACCGCACCGACAAAGCCCATCTCCTCACACCATATCGTGAAGATAAAGTCGTTCTGCGCGGCTGAAACATAACTGAATTTCTGACGGCTTGCGCCGATTCCGACGCCGAGCGGACCGCCCGATCCGATCGCGTACATTCCCTGCGTCGTCTGCCACTTTTCACGTAGGACGTCGGCATTTTCGTTCATTTTGGTCGTAATTCGCTGAAGAGCGTACGGATTTTTCCACAGGAACAGTCCCGCCGCTCCCGCACCCGCTACGCCGAAACCGCCGAGTGTATATCCCATGTGTACGCCGCCGATAAGCATTACGATAAGACCGATCGCTCCGATTATGATAGTACCCGAAAGGTGCTTTTCAAGAAGCACGAGGATACATGCGCATCCCACAAACGAAGCGGGGATCAGAACGCCGCGCACAAGCATCGGACCCGTGTGAAGCCTGTCGATCACGTATTTCCGATTCTTTTCGAGATACCATGCAAGTATAAGCACAAGCGCCGTTTTCATGAGCTCCGACGGCTGAATCGAAAATGATGTGTTCGGTATTCCGAGCCATCGCTTTGCTTCACCCTCGCTTTTTCCGACCACAAGAACAAGAAGAAGCAGCACCACGGAAACTACATACGCGGGCACCGCGATCCGTCGGTAAAAGCTGTACGGAATGGCGGATGCCGCCATCATAACGATCACGCCGAGAACGGCAAAGACCGCCTGACGCTTGATATAGTAAAGGCTGTCGTTCTCCTGCGCGAGCGCCGACGGATAGCTTGCGCTGAAGACCATCACGGTGCCGAGGCACAAAAGCGTAAGTATCAGCGCGAGCATGACATGATCCACGCCGAGGCGCACACGCACGATGCCGATATTGCGCTTTTTCTCGGCTTCCGCTTCCTTCGCAAGCGAATTTTTGTACTTCTCTATTTTCAGACGGCGCTTTGCTTCGCGCACATTCGTCGAGGGAAGCGAAGATGACGAACGCACCATACCGGACGAAGTGTGCGCCAGGCGCTCTGCCGGAACGCGGCGCTGTGCCTGTCTGCGCGCATCCGAGGATGCACGTCTTACGCGGACGTCACCTCTTCCGTCGGCATTAACGCTGCCGTCGGAACGCGCCTGCGGGCGCGGAACTCGCCGAGCTGTCGAATATCCGGAAGATGTCCGGCGCACGTTTCCCGAACTCACGGTATTTCCTCGGCGATGCGGTTCACCGCCATGCGAACGAGGCTCGCCGCCTCCGCCCTGCGTATTTGCAGTAAAACGGGGACTCTGCCCCCGGCCGTATCTCATATCAAGATCGTCTGCCAAAGATAAAGTCCCCCTTTCGAACGTTCGGTATGAAATCGGTCACACAGCCGCGGAAAGCGGCTTTACCCGATGCATACCGTGTTATTTTACGCCGAGCCACGCAAGCGCGCAGAACAGCGCTGTTATAAATGTGAAAACTCCGACTATTTTCAGCTCGCTCCATCCGCATTTTTTGAAATGGTGGTGGATCGGAGCCATTTTGAAGAGCCGCTTTCCGTGGGTGATCTTGAAATACCCGACCTGAAGCATAACGGAGAACGCCTCAATTATGTATATGATGCCGCATACGACAATTATGAGCGGATTTCCCGCCATAAATGCACATCCGACCGTAAAAGCGCCGAGATAAAGCGAACCGGTATCGCCCATGAACACTCTTGCGGGATAGAAGTTGTAGATAAGAAATCCCGCAGATGACGCGATAATAAGCGCCGACGGCACGGTCAGCTCGCACATATCCGGAAGGATAAACGCGCAGAGGGCGAAGAACACGCCGACTACAAGCGTGACCGAGCTTACAAGCCCGTCGATCCCGTCGGTAAGGTTTACCGCATTGACCACTCCCGTAAGGAGGATGAGCGCAAACGCATAGTAAAGCACTCCGAGCTCAAGCGTCGCCCCGACGAACGGAATATAAAGCTCCGTCGTCAAATTACCCGATGCCATCATCGCGGCAAGGTATGCACCGGATGCGGCAAGCTGGAGCAGATACTTCTGCGGAGCGGTAAGCCCCTCGTTCTGCGCTTTGCGGAGCTTCGCCGAATCGTCGATCATGCCGATAAGTCCGTTGGCTGCAGCAAAGAGAAGCGTAAACAGAAGCGCAAGATGATTCGAAAATCCATCGCGTATCCCGAGATAAACGAACGCGCAAAGTCCCGCCGCCGCCGAAGCTATGATAAACGAGAGTCCGCCCATGGTAGGCGTTCCCTCTTTACTGCGGTGCCATCTCGGACCGATATCGAGAATATGCTGTCCCATCTTTTTGCTTTTCAGGAACGGGATAAGCTTTCTCAGGATCATCACCGTCACTGCAAAGGTAAAGACAAGGCAAACGGCAAAAAGTATTCTCTGACTCATAAAGTATCATCAGCCTTCGGAAGGCTTCCTTTCATTCGGAAAATATGATTCCGCAGAGCGGCGGACGCTGTCGCTCCCGGCTCCTGCGGCGCTTGGGCGCCGCCGTCCGGATCATTTTTTTCGTATCTTCGTCAGTGCTTCGATGACCCGCTCCGCCGAGACCGCGCGGCTCGCTTTTACGAGAAGCACGTCGCCCGACTGCATCGATGAATTTATCATCTTCGCCATCTCCGTCGGATTGTCGGAATCGAGGCTGACATATACATTGTCCGCGCGCACGCCCTTCTTTATCGCCGCTTCCGCAACGATATCCGCCATTGCTCCGTAGCAGTAAAGCTTCTGCACCTTCATCTGCGCAGCGTACTGACCGAGCTGATCGTGCATGAGCCTCGAATACTCTCCGAGCTCAAGCATATCTCCGAGAAGCGCACAGGGCTTAACGCCTCTTCTCGACGCGATCGACGTAAGCACGTCTATCGCCGCACGCATGGATTCGGGGCTTGCGTTATAGCAGTCGTCGATAACCGTTATTCCGCCGACGTCGTATATATTCTGACGCTTGTCGGTGCTTACAAACGTAAGAAGCCCGCGGCGGATCATGTCGTCGGTCATGCCGAGCTTGACGCCGACTGCATATGCGATAAGCGAATTGTATACGTTATGTCTGCCGAGCGCGGGAATCTCGACATTGGTGACTGCTTTGTTGTTGTAAATGAGATCGTACATAATCCCGTTTTCAAGATAGCGTATATTGACCGCGCGATAATCACCGAAGCGGTTGTACACGCTGACGAATTCGGGTTCGGGCTCGACATGACCGCGGGTAGCGAACAAAAGCGGCTCGTCGGCGTTAAGCATAAGCGAACCGTCCTTTTTAAGTCCGCTGACGATCTCCAATTTGGCTGCGCATATGTTCTCCCGCGTTCCGAGCGCGGCAAGGTGAGATGTACCGATGTTTGTTATGACCGCAATGTCGGGACGCACGAGCTTTGACATATACTCTATCTCGCCGCGCGCGGACATTCCCATCTCGATAACGGAAACCTTATCGTCGGGAGAAAGATCGAACAGCGTCAGCGGCAGACCTATCTCGTTATTGTAGTTGCCTTTCGTCTTATGCGTCTTGAACGACGCCGATGCCACGGCGGAAATAAACTCCTTCGTGGTCGTTTTTCCGACGGAACCCGTGACCGCCACAAACGTAGCATCGGAAAAATCTTTATAGTACGCGGCAAGAGTTCCGAGCGCCTTCACGGTATCCTCAACGCGAATCGCGTAAAAATCAAGCCCATCGGTATTTTCGGGCAGCGACGAAAGAAGCACCACCTGACTTCCCGCCGAAACCGCATCCGCAATAAAATCGTGACCGTCGTATTTTTCACCCACAATGGCGCAAAAAAGCGTTTTATCCCCGCCCTCGCGCGAATCGTGAGATATTCTTTCGACGATTTCGGAAGCCGGAGAACCGATCTTTATGAGCTCAGCGCGGCAGACCTTCGCAATCTCTTCCGCAGTCAGATTTTTTATTTTAAGTTCAACGCTCATTTTCGACTCCTTGCTGTATAAATATCTACTTTACATTATACACAAAAACCTCATATTTTTCAAGGCGTGATTTAATTTTTGGACTTTAATTTTGCCGTTTATTTTTCTCGGTAAGTTCCGCCACCACCGACCTCTCGTCAAATGGGTGCTTTCCCGAAGAATCTATCTCATAATTTTCGTGTCCCTTGCCGCACAGCATCACCGTATCGCCCTCGCGTGCAATCGAAAGAGCGCAGGCGATCGCCTCGCGCCTGTTCGGAACGACCGTATAATCGCTGTCACGGTGAACACCGCGGAGTATATCCTCGATTATCGATATCGGGTTCTCCGTTCTCGGATTGTCCGATGTCACAACGGAAATATCCGCAAGCCGCGTTGCGCATTCGCCCATCGGCGCTCTCTTGCTTTTATCGCGGTCGCCTCCGCAGCCGAAAACGCATATCACCCTTCCCCGCGTACATTCCCTGACAACGGAAAGTGCGCCCTCGAGAGCCGCCGCGGTATGTGCGAAATCCCTGATCACGGTGAATTCCCCGTCGTACAGCCTCTCCATTCTGCCGTCGATCTGTCCGACGAGTCCAAGCGCCTTTTCAACGTCGCCGCATTCCGCGCCGAGGCTCAGCGCCGCCGCTGCCGCAAGAGCGGAATCCGTTATATTGAAATGCCCCGGCAGAGAGACTTCGGCGTGCAGTTTCCCGAATTCCGACAAAAGATCAAACGAGACTCCCGAAAGTCCGCGGAGCACGGGAGATTCAACCGTAAAATCCGCGCGCTGTTTTTTCGAAAGAAATTTCATCGGGCACTTCGGCGCAAGCGACGCGATGTACCGCGAATACGGATCATCGCCGTTCATTATCCCCGCCTCGCTGAGTTCAAACAGGTGAGCCTTTGCCTTTGCGTATGCCTCCATGGTAAAGTGGTAATCGAGATGCTCCGGCGACAGATTCGTGAAAAGGGACAGCTTCGGCCGCAGAGGATCAAGCTTGCGCTGATGAAGCGCATGGCTCGATGCCTCAATAACGACATACTCGCATCCCGCGTCCCTCATCATGCGAAGCGCTCCGTAGAGATACTTCGGATCGGGTGTCGTCATCGCGCAGGCTGCCGAATCGATCTCGCTTCCGTGTCCTATATCGACCGGCTTTCCGTCTATCTTCGCACCAACCGTGCCGATAAGCCCTGTGCGCGCGCCCGCGCCGCGCAGCAGCGAATCAAGGATAAATGAGGTTGTGGTCTTACCGTTCGTCCCCGTAACGGCGATTATATTCATGCCGTCCGCGGGGCGGGAACAGAAGTTGTTCCATATCTGCGCGGCGCAGTACCGCGTCGATGCGACTTCAAGATAGCGGACACCGTCCGGCACGCGCCTGCCACGCCGCACGACAACCGCGCACGCACCAGCCGCCGACGCTTCGGATATATAGTCCGCGCCGTCAAAGCTCGTTCCGTCAAGGCAGATGAAAAGCTCTCCCGGACGAACGGTGCGCGAATCCGTCGAAATTCCGTTCGCGTCAAGTGAATCGGGATCGAAGTTGGAGGAGAGCACGCTCACCCCCGAAAGAAACAGCGAAAGCTTCATGACCGTCTCCGTTCCGCCGCCGATGCGGCAAGATTATTCATTCGGCTTCGGTATCAGCGCCGAAGCGCGGCAGCATATCTTTCGTTATTCCTTTATATTTTTCGTCCGAATTTTTCGTGTGAGCATGCGCGAGAGCGACGTTATTTGTCAGTCTGTTCCGTCAAGGTGCTTTATATCAAGCGTGACAACAGTTCCGGGCGGGACCTCCGTCCCCGCCTCGATCGACTGAGAGGTGACAAGCGCGCCGTCGCGGAGGCTCTGCGTTCCGGTAAAGCTTACGTTCAGTCCCATGTTGGTGAGTATCTGATTTGCCGCCGCTGCGGTCTTGCCCTTGAGATCCGGAACCTGAACGCTTTGTGTCGCGCTCTCGCCTCCGGTGTAGAGAAGGATCTTTCCGGCTGATTTAAGCACCGAGCTTCCCGCCTCGGGAATCTGTGCGGTGACGGTATCACCGCTTCCGATGATCTCGTATTTCAGTCCCGCCGCTTCGATGTACGCGACAGCCGTCGCCTTTTCCGATCCGACGTATGTTCCGACCGTCACTTCGACGGCTTCAAGCTCCTCTGCGCTGTACTGCGGCTCATATCCGAGGTAAGGCAGTGTAAACGAAAGAAGATTCGATATGTACGGCGCCGCGACCACGCTTCCGTAGATTCGCTCGTTCGTCGGCTCATCGACTATGATTATGGCGGCGATCTCGGGGTCCTCCGCCGGAGCATAGGCGACGGTCGAGCCGACGCGGTACGGCGTATTTCCGTTTTCGTCGTATTTATCCTTCTTCTCGGAGGTACCGGTTTTCGCGGCGACCTTGTATCCGCGGACATATGCGTTCTTCGCGCCGCCGTCGCCGGAGACACCCGCTTCAAGTATCGTCGTGACCCTTTCGCAGCTGTTTTCGCTTGCGACCTGACGCTTTACATCGGTCTTGTACTCGTACACCGTATTCCCGTCGTCGTCTAAAATGCGTGATATCAGGTGCGGCGTGACGAGATTTCCGCCGTTTGCGATCGCCGCTATAGCGTCGATCTGCTGAATCGGAGTGACCTTGAACGTCTGACCGAACGTATAAACCGCAAGCGATACTCCGTTGAAATTCTTCTCATCGGAGACTATGGACGATGATTCTGCGGGAAGGTCGATTCCCGTTTTCTCGGTATATCCGAACGCGCGGAAATTCTTATAGAACTTTTCGGCTCCGATGCGCTCGCCGAGCATCATCATCGTGGGGTTACAGGACTGCTGAAGTCCGTGTACGAAGTCAACAAGTCCGTGACCCTCGTGCTTATGGCACGAGATAGGACGCGGGTAACCGTCAACCTTGTAGCTTCCCGAGCAATAGAAGGTGTCGCTTTCCTTCAGGACATTCTCCTCGAAGCCTATCGTTGCAGTAACCGCCTTGAAGGTTGAGCCGGGCTCATAGAGCACCGTCACCGCCTTGTTCGACCACATATTGTAGAGCATCTCGTAATAGCTTTTGCGGTATGCGTCGCTTCCCTCCTCAAGTCCCGACGCCGCAAGCTTTTCCTGTGAATACTGATCGAGCGTATACGGATCGTTCAGATCGAACGGAGGATACGTCGCCATGGCAAGTATCGCGCCCGTGTTCACGTCCATGACGATGCCGCAGGCGCGTTCGTCCGCCCCGTTGTCCTTGTAGGTGTCCTCAAGCTGATTTTCAAGCTCATACTGTATATATACGTCGATGGTCGTCTCAATATTATAGCCGTTTGAAGCTTCTATGTAGCTTTCGTATGTGAACGGCATATCGTTGGAATGCGCGTCCTGCGCGGTTATATATCTGCCGCTCGTCCCCTCAAGGAGGTTGTTGTAATAGCTCTCAAGTCCGTATATGCCGACTCCGTCGCGGTTTGTGAATCCGAGAACGTGGGAGCACAGATCGGAGTAGGGATAATATCTCACCGACGTCGCACGGAGGTATATCTGGTCGGTGAGACCGTATTCGGAGATGAATCTGCGAATCTCATCCGCTTCCTCTTCGTTCAGCCCCTCGGTTATCTTTTCGTATTTTCTGTTGCGCTTTGCCGCCTTTTCGATAACGGTATCGTAATCGACGTCGGGCAATTCCGAGAGGCGGTGCGCGATAAGCTCGTTCATTTTGAGACCGTCAAGCGTTTTTCCGTCGCCGTCGGTCCACGAAAACGCCTGAACGGCATTGTCTTTATCCTCCATCGCACCGACTATATCCTTGGGAGAAATTATAACCATGTAGTTCGACACGTTGGTTGCAAGGATGTTGCCGTTTCTGTCGTATATCTTCCCGCGCGCCGGATTCACTTCGGTCTCGACCGTAAGCTGATCGAGCACCCGTTTCTGATAATTCTCATAATCGATCACCTGCATTTTGAAAAGTACGGCGACCACGGAAAATGCGCATACGGCAAAGCACGCCATAATCGCTATTGCGCGCCGTACCGTCCGCCGCTCGATCCGCTTCCCGGGGAGCGCGGCGTATGCGTCATCGTTTTTTCTGTTCTTTTTTTCTTCGGGCAAAATATATCCCTCCATAAAAACGGCACAGCCGTTTCGGATTTCATGTCCGTGCGGATTTCGCAAAGGTCTTTATATTATATTCAAAATCGTGGCGTACATTCTTGCACGCCACGATATAATGTCATCCGATATGCGGATATTCAGTTGAAATACTCCGATATTTTCCCGAGATTCTCGCCTATCGCGGAAAGCAGTGTCGAAAATGCGCCGGTATTTTCCGAATCTCCGGTATCCTTGAGTTCAACTCTGTCGGAATCGGCAAGCGAAACGAAACGCGACTCCACGAGATCGGAGCTGACCATTCCGATCTTTTCGGTTGCGATCTGTTCCACGGTGCGTATATCGTCGCGCGCTTCGAGAAGTCCGTTGAGCCTTACCGCTTCGGCGTCAAGCTGCTCCTGCTTTGTTCTGAGATCGGAAATCTCGCGCCTGTATTCGTAAAGCTGAGCAAACGAGTTCATCATGACCATCACCATCATGGTGCACACCGCAAGAAGCGCCACCATGCCGAGCGGAAACGGCGCTTTCTTCTGCTTTACCTCGACATGCTTCGGCTTTGCGCCGAGAAAAAAGGTTCTGACATTTTCGAGTATCTTTGTAACGGAAACGGTTTTCTTTGTGCTTGTGCGGGGAACACTTCTGCGGCGGGGAGCATTGCGCTCGGCTGCGGCGCGCTCACGGATACGCTCACCGCGGGCATACGCTCTGCCGAATACCTCGACGCTGCTCTGAAGCGCGGTCTTGCCCGTGTCGGGCTTAGGCATACGGTGCACTACCGTATCTCTCATGAGATTGTGAGGACGTCCTGCCGTATTCGCAGAGCTGTGGCGTGCTGCCTGCGCTCGCTGTGCCTGTGCGCTGCGGTAGGCATCTGTTCCCGGACGGCGGAGCGGACGTGAATCACGGTATGCCTCCGGATGGCGCGGAAGCGCCTGTGCCCGTGCTCCTTCCGTGTGTGCCGCGGACATAACCTGTCCCACGGTGCGCGAGCGTCCCGCGGTGGGAGATGCCCTACGGCGATCGCGTCTGCGCGCTGCCTCATCATTGCGACTTCTGTTTATTGCAACGGCGGTTCTTTCGCCGAATTCAGCTTTAAGTCTATCGCAAAGGGTATTTCCGGTAAAAGTCATTCTTTGAACGCCGTATGTCATTTTTTCCGTCCCCTTTATATTTTATTATTTCCGCCCGAGGCGGTCTTTTTCGAGTGCATTTTTTCAGAGCTTCTCGACGACTCTGAGCTTTGCGCTGCGCGCTCTCGGATTCTTCTCAAGTTCTTCGGCAGATGCCGTTATCGGCTTTTTCGATATCGCCTTCACGATCGGCTTCTTTCCGCACACGCATACCGGGAAATCAGGCGGGCAGGTGCACGGAGATTCAAGATCGCGGAACGTTCGTTTGACGATCCTGTCCTCAAGCGAATGAAAGGTTATCACAGCCGCTCTTCCGCCCGGATTCAGGCGCTCGACCGCCGCGCGGATCGACGGTTCAATCTGCGCAAGTTCGCCGTTCACCTCGATACGTATCGCCTGAAAGGTACGCTTTGCCGGATGCTGCGCCTCCGCACGGCGCGCAGCTGCGGGAATTGCGTTTTTCACTATGTCCGCAAGCTCAAGCGTGGTGCGGACGGGGGCTTTTTCCCTTGCGGCGGCGATAGCTGCGGCAATTCTCTGCGCAAACTTTTCCTCGCCGTATTCAGAGATTACGCGTGAAAGCTCCTTCTCGGGATAGGTGTTCACGACATCTGCGGCGCAGAATGCCGCGCCCGTGTCCATTCTCATATCGAGAGGCGCGTCCGTCATGTAGGAAAAGCCTCGTTCGGGGGTATCGAGCTGGTGAGACGACACGCCGAGATCCCAAAGCACCCCGTCTATACTTCCGACCCCGACGGAATCGAGAGCCGACGCAATTTCGTCAAATGTACATTTTATAACTGCCGCGTTCGGGGAAACCGCCGAAACACGCGCACGGCACGCGGCGATCGCCTCGTCGTCGCGGTCAAGGCTTATCAGTCTGCCGCTGCCCATTCTTTCGGCAATTGCCGCCGAATGACCGCCGCCTCCCGCGGTGCAGTCCACGTATGTTTTTCCGTCTCTTATATTGAGCGCTTCCATGCATTCGGAAAGCATTACCGGAATATGTTCGAATTCGATCTTTTCCATATCAGAGACCATACTCATCCATAAGCTCGGCAACCGATGCAAGATTGTCCTCGCTGTTGATCTCTTCCCACTTCTCGGCAGCCCATATCTCCGCGATATTCCCGCAGCCTACGATAACGACATTCTTTTCGATCCCCGCAAATCTCTTCAGCGCGGGGGAGATAACGACACGTCCCTGTGAGTCGGGGGTGACTTCGGATGCGTTTGAATAAATGAAACGTCTGACCGCAGCAAGCTTCTTATTAGGCAATGCGTCTAATTTGTCGCTGTATTTTTTCCATTCCTCCATGGAATAAACCTGTAGACAATTGTCTATGCTTTGTGTTATCATAAATACGGGGCCGAGCTGCTCACGGTGCTTTGCGGGAATTATCAGTCTGTTTTTCCCGTCAAGTGAATGCTCAAAACGGTCGGTCAGCATTATCCGTTTTCCCCCTTTCTGTGGATTATAAGTGACACTTCGCACCACTTTCCACCACTTTATGTGTTTTCATTATAATACACCGAGCCATAAATAGCAAGGGCTTTCGCAAAAATTTTTTATCTTTTGCGCGATTTTATTCACTTGTTTCGCGCATTTCCCGCTTTTTCCCGTCTTTTCCCCCGCGCATTCTCTCTGTATCAGACAGAATTTTACATTTTTTGTTCGATAATCTTTTATTCGTTTGCGTAAAATACCGCGTGAAGCGACCCGTTTCGACGAACGCAAAAAAATACGCAAATGCTGTCGACAATTGCGTAAACAAATTATTCGGATGCCGAAATGCGATCGGCAAGCCCTGAAATCATTTTCCGTTTTTATGCCCGCGGTGTCTGCGCGGAGCAAATATCGCACAGAGCGCCGCGTGGCGATTTTGTATGCCCGTGAGCGCCGCTGAGCGTTCATGTATTTGCGTGCACATCATACCGTGCGAAAAGCGCTGTCCATGCATGGCATTACAGCGCAAAAAATCCCTCCCCGGCGTTCAATATGCCGTAGGAGGGATTTTCGTTATTCGTTTTTATTTCGCCGCGCGAAACAGATCGCAGCCGTGCTGCTATTCCGCTCGATATCCCGACGATCAAAAGCAGCCGACCGCCTTTTCGCGGCGAATCCGCGCGTCGAATCGCGCATCGCGGTAAGTGATTCGGCAGGCGATTTTGCGTGACAATTTCACGGGGCGCTTCACCGCATCCGGCATCACTCCGCGCCGGGCAGCTCCACGAAAGCATCATTTTTGACGCAGTTTTTCGACAAACGAAGCGACCGACGCAGGCAGCGCACGCGAGAGCTCACCGCCGTATCGGATGACCTCGCGCGCGTATGTCGAGGATATGTGCGCAAACTCGGGGCGTGCTGGAAAGATAACGCTGTCGAGCCGCGCATCGAAATCGCGCATCACGGATGCGAGCATAAGCTCATAGTCGAAATCGACACATCCCCGTGCGCCTTTCACCAAGGTTGCGGCACCGAAAGCGCTCGCCGCATCCGATGTGAGTCCGTCCCACGAAACCGCGCCGACATTCTTCAGCCCTTCATCCTCGATCGCAAGAGAGACCATGGCAAGGCGCTCGTCTACCGTAAACATGGTATGCTTTTCCGCGTTGGCTAGAACTGCCACCGTCACGCGGTCGAATATGCCGGATGCGCGTATTATCACGTCAAGGTGTCCGAGCGTTATCGGGTCAAAGCTTCCCGGGATCAGCGCGTTTTTTGCCGAAAATTCCATTTCCGTTTTCCCGCATCCGAAAGGAAGCGGTCTCCTTTCATTTGGCATTGCGCCGCACACAGCGCAAATCAGCCGTTCTGCATTTTGGGCTCGAGCAGGGTAATTCTCGTTATGCCGTATGCGTTCGACTTGCGGATATCGAAAGCCGAAGCAAGGGAGTCGTCCGCGCCGAAAACGCCGTTGTAAATCTCCGCCTGTTCGCTTTCCTCACTCCGCTTTTTTCTCTTCGGAGCGCTTGCGCACCGGCTCTCGCAGACGACCACGGAATGAGGCGCAAGCATTTTTCCCGAGACAAGCAGTCTCAGCGCATCCGGAACGAGCATTGAATCATACGGCGGATCGATGAACACGATATCGTAGCTTTCCCTGCCCGCGTTTCCCCTGAGCGCAGATGCGTAATCCGACGCCGACACTCGGCACAGCTCAAACAGCCCCGCTTTTTTCGCGTTTTCGATTATTATATCGCTTGCCGCTCTTGAGTTGTCGATAAACGTCGCGTGAAACGCGCCGCGGCTCAGGGCTTCAAGTCCGAGCTGACCGCTTCCGGCGAACAGATCGAGCACGCGCCGTCCCTCGATTTCAAACTGAAGCATGGAAAACACCGCTTCCTTCACCCTCTCGGATGTGGGGCGCGTGTCGTCTCCTTCAAGAGTTTTGAGCGGAATATTCCTTGCTTTTCCCGTTATAATTCTCATACTATCTCCGTTCTGCCGCGCTGCGGCAAAAGTAATACGTCCTTTCGGACAATCAGTTTTCTTTCTCGTTTTCCCGTGCCGCCTTATCCGCAAAATGTGAGGCGACCCGTTCGGCATCGCTCTGCGAGATTCCCTTCACCGCGGCAAGCTCGCCGACATCCGCCGACTTTATCGCGGAAAGCGATCTGAAATGCGCAAGAAGCGCCTTCGCTTTCTTTTCTCCGATTCCGTCTATATCCTGAAGAGTCGAACGCTTCAGCGTCTTTCGCTTTGCGTCCGTCATCTTCGACACAGTAAAGCGGTGAACCTCTTCCTGAAGGCGGTATATGAAAGTGAATATTTCGTTGTCGCGTGCGATATTGACCTCGCCGCCCGCTCCGACCACCGTTCTCGTCTTATGGTGCGAATCCTTGACCATGCCGAACACCGGCACATCGATCCCGAGACGCTCAAGCTCTTCGGTGACAACGCTCACATGACCCGCTCCGCCGTCAAGCAGAATAAGGTCGGGGTATTCCGAAAACGATCCGTTCTCATCCGACAGATGCGACATACGCCGACGGAGCGTTTCTCTCATCGACTCGTAATCGTCGGGAGCCGAAAGGTCTTTTATGCGGAAATACCGATAATCCTTCTTTGAAAGGCTTCCGTGAATCGCGCAGATCATTCCGGCGGTGATATGCTCCGAGCCGAGATTTGAAATATCGTATGCCTCTATCCTCTCGGGCACGACCTCGAGACCGAGCATCGAAGCCAGACGGACAAGCATCTTTTCATTCCGGTCGGTCCGACCGCAGCGCATAACAAGGTGCTCGTGCGCGTCGTTCACGCACATATCTGCCATATGCTTTCCCTCTCCGCGCTCCGGGGTTCTGACGGTCACGCGGTGATCCGCTCTTTGAGAAAGGTACTCTCCGAGCATCGTATATTCATGCCCCGTAAGCGGGAAGGAAAGAAGTATCTCACGCGGGATGTGCTCTCTGCCGCGGTAAAGCGAAGCAATAAACGAGGCAAGCGGAGATTCGTCGGAATCCCCCGCAGAGGTTATCTCGTTTTCTCCAAAGTCGAAATGCTCACTGTCGCTCACATATCCGTCCCTGACGTAAAACGCCGCCGCGCATTCTCCCGAAGCATCGGAATAGTACCCGATCACGTCGTATTCCGCCTCGGCGTCTCCGGTGCGGCGCTTGCCGTCGCCGAGCCCCTTTATTGCCGATATCGCATCGCGCCACCTTGCCGCGCTTTCGTAAAGCTCGCGCTCCGCGCAGTCGAGCATCTTCTCGTTAAGCTGTTCGATGACCGCAGAGCTTTTTCCGCGCAGGACATCGGAAGCCATTTTTATAAGCCCGGCGTATTCCTCACGGGTCACATTTCCGGTGCAGACCCCGCAGCACCGCCCCGTCTGATAATACAGACACGGACGCTCACGGCCTATGTCGCGCGGGAATTTTCTCGTGCATGAAGGGATCCCGAGCGCTTTTTCAAGCGCGCGGAGGACCGGATAAATAACGCCCGTTCCGGAATACGGTCCGAAGTAGGATGCGCGATCGTTGAGCCTCTTGCGGGTCACCGTAAGGCGCGGGTATTCCTCTGCCGTTATCTTGACATACGGATATGATTTTGAATCCTTCAGCAGTATGTTGTATTTCGGCTTGTACTGCTTGATAAGGTTGTTTTCGAGTGCAAGCGCCTCCATCTCGGTCGATGTGGTGATAAATCTGAACGATCTGACCGACTGCGCCATCCTCGTCGTCTTAATATCGTGAGAGCCGTGGAAATACTGCTCCACACGGTCGCGCAGCGAACGGCTCTTGCCGACATATATGACCTTGCCGTCGGCGTTCTCCATAATATAAACGCCGGGAGAACGCGGAAGACGCATTGCCTTCTGATGAAGTCCGGAGAGTATCTCCTCTGCCGAGAGTTCGTTTTTCATATAACGCGCTCCTCCTGTGTCTCTGGCGCACATCCGCCCCTGGCGTCCGTCGGCGAAATACCGTCCGCGACGGGCCCCGCATCCGATTTCCCGTGCAATCTCCGAAGCCTCTTGAGCACGTCGGCCCGCACGGGAAGTATCCTTATCCGAAAAAACTCTTTCGTGGGATATCTTTCCCGCAAACCCGGGCGATCATTCGGAAGCACGATTCCCGTAAAACAAAACGCCCCGCCTCACCGTTCGGAATAAGCTTCCCGTATCCGGCAGGGCGGAGCTGCAAGCGCCGTTTCTTTTACAGATATTTCTCGTCGAAGGCAGATTCAATAAGCGCGCAAAGACCGTTCACCGCATCCTGCTCGTCATTTCCGTCGGCAATTATCGTTATCGTCATATCCTTTACGATACCGAGAGAAAGCACACCGAGAAGGCTCTTCGCGTTAATCTTTCTGTCGTCGCGCTCAACCCAGATGGTGCTCTTGTATGTGTTTGCCTTCTGAATAAAGAAAGTAGCCGGACGTGCATGAAGGCCTACGCTGTTTTTTATTGTAACTTCTTTAGAAATCATTGTAATTCTCCCGACTGACAGCCAATATATTTCAGATATCCATAGTATATCAAAAACATATTACAAAATCAATACCTTAGCCCTATTTTTCTGAAATTCGGCTCAATAATTAATTTTCGGCTTGCGGAAAATCCGTAAATTGGGCAACTTGCCGCACTTCGTATCGGCAAATATGAACCATCGCCAGGCGAAAAAGCGCAAAGCTCACCCGAAAGGCTGCAAGTGCGCCGACGCTCGGTGCTCCGTCCGGCGCGGCTTCGCGCGGCATCTCCGCTCCGGCATCATTAAAGCCCATCGGCACGACGAACGTTTTTCGCTTTTTGTATTGCGGCGGAGAGGCTTTTGTGGTAGAATAATCAAAGCCTCAAAATCACGGTATCGGGAAAGGATTCCGCAATGAGAAATTTAACCGTCAAAAGAGAGAAAAGCTTTGTTGCCTGCCTCATAACGATGAGGGTTTTCGCCGAGGACAAAGAGCACGGCGAGACCGTCATAGACGGCACGCCGTGCCGCAAGCTCGGAGAACTGAAAAACGGCGAGGAAAAGACCTTCCCGATCGGTGAAGATGATGTCAAGATCTTCGTAATCGCCGACGAGTTAAGCAAAAGCTTCTGCTTCGACTGCTATGCCCTTCCCGCGGGCAGCGAAGACGTCTTTCTTTCGGGACGAAACAGATTCAGTCTCTCCTCCGGAAATTCATTCCGATTCGACAACAACGATTCCGCCGAATCCCGGCGAAAGAAATCGGGGCATCGCGGCACGGCGGTCATGATAATTTCCGTCATTGTCGGAATCGCAATAGTCGTTGCCGCATCGACCGCGCTGCTTTCCGGCAGGCAAAGCAGAAAAAAGGATTTTTCGACGGACGGATTCGGCATAACGCTCACCGAAGCCTTCACCGAGGAGAACGTAGACGGCTACCTTGCGGCGTACTCCTCAAAGAATATTGCGGTTTTCGTGTCGAAGGAAGACATCTCGTCCCTTGAAGAATTGCGGGACTGCACCGCCGAAGACTATGCCGAGCTCACCAAGGAAAGCAACAATCTCGACGATGCGGAGGTAAAGTCCGACGGCGATCTGACGTATATCGAATACAAATTCACCAATGCCGACACAAACGAAACGTACCGTTATTTCCCCTACATATACAAAACCGACGACGCATTCTGGATGGTGCAGTTTGCGGTGTCCGACGAAAACGCGGAGCAGTGCCGCGCGCAGATCTCCGAATGGGCGAAGTCGGTGAAATTCGGATGACCTGCTTTATCCTCCGAATCGCGGATTTCCCGCAGACAAATCCCAAGCCAAAGGACCGATGAGTTATCCTCATCGGTCCTTTTCGCTCATTTCCGGAATTTTTCATTTCATCCGCTTTCTTTATTATTCTGAGCGCTCCGTCGTCGATATTCTCCGTATCGCGGACGGCGCTCTCCATCGGGCACGGTCCGGTTTTATCGCGGTTCAGTATCCCGTCGGCAAGCGTATCGCAGCCCGTCTCAACTCCGTGCGCCTTCAAAAGCCGCTCTGCGCCGACGGACATGACATCCGCAAAAACCGCACGCACTCCCGCTTTCACGAAGAGCATTGCAGCCGCTCTCCCGACTACGCGATCGGCGGCGCAATACCCGGCAAAGTCCTTCCCTTCGCGGATAAATCCGAGCATCGGAGATACGCCGCGTCCGTCGCTCGTTATAACTTCGCCGTTCTTGCAGAGCGCCGGCGTACGCCCTTCGAGAGCGGCGCGTGCGGTTTCAAGATCTGCTAACAGTTCCTACCGCCATGCCTGCAGTGGACTTTCACCACCATGTTGTAACGCATGCCTAGCGCACCGGAAAAACGGTGCTTTTTTGAAAAAACACCGTTTCGGCTAATAATTATTGTTTTGTCACATATTTTAATTCATGCATCCCGGCACCTTCCTCGCCGCCGAGAAAACGCATGACGGCTTCGTTGAATTCCGAAGGATTGCGGCTTGCCGCGAAATGATCGCCGCGAACAAAGCAAAGCTGCGAATCCGGGATCGCCGATGCGATCAGCTCGGTATGGCTCCGTTTCACGAGATCACGCGTTCCGGCGATAACAAGCGTCGGCGAGGTGATCCCCGAAAGGCTCTCCGGCAATATGTAAGGCTCATTCACCATAAGTCCGAGAAGCTCAGCATTTTTCTTCGCGTCTGCGCTTTTTTCCGCGAAGCGGCGTGCGATCCGATATCCGATCTCGATCGGAATCTGCGTCGTGCGCCGTATTCCGTCGGGTGAAAGGTTCCCGCCGTTCAGGATAAGCCTGTCTGTCATTTCCGGGTGTCGCAAAGCGAAGATCATCGCAATGTTCGCGCCGTCCGAAAAGCCGAGTATGTGAGATTTTGCGATACCCTTTTCGGTCATAAAGCGGTACAGATCGTCCGCGAAGCGGTTCAGAGTGAACTCCCCTTCGCCGCGCGGCGTGGCTCCGTGACCTCTTGTATCCGGAGTTATAACGCGGAATTTCTTCGCAAAGAAAGGCGTCTGCGAAGAAAAATAAGTGTGATCCTCTCCGTTACCATGGAGAAGTATCAGCGGACTTCCGTCCCCGTATTCTTCGTAATAAAGGCTGATATCGGGCCGGGATTCATCATATTCTCCGCCGTCCGATACCGTGCGGCGATTGTCTGTGTATTTCATCAAAGAAGCTCCTCAGTCGATTCCGCCGGATTTGACAAGCATCATCATAGCCTTGAATTCAGTCGTCAGCATGCGGCTGAGGCGCTCTTTCGAAAAGCGGCACATTTTCAAAGCGCACAAAGCGCCCACCCCGAAGGTGTATATCCACACGGTTTCAAAAAGCTTCTTCGCCGCTTCACGGTCCAATCCGTAGTCGCTGCATATAGCGTCTATGCACATGTCCGCGGTCGTTCCGAGCTCACCGAACACATCGTTGAAGGTGACGGTGTCGCTGTGCTCCTGCATGAACAGAAGTCTGTAAAGCTTCGGCTCTTCCACACCGAACAGCGCCATCTGCATTCCCACCCGCTTAAAAACGGGCTGCACGTCCGCCGCCTTCTCCGAATACGATTCAAATCTCCTCATTGCAGCCTTGCGTACCTCTCCGTAAAGCTTCTCCATACTGCCGAACACGGTAAAAATAGGACGTGCCGAGCTGCCGAGTCTTTCGCCGACCTCACGCGCCGTCATGGCTTCGACACCGTCACGCGAAACAATATCAAGCGCCGCATCGACGATCTCATCTTTTGTAAACTTAGGCTTCGGCGGCATATTTTATCTCTCCTGTCTCAAAGAACCTTTCAGAACAACACGTTCTGAAACATTTGTTTTAATTATACGAAATAAAATCCGTTCTGTCAATATCTTCAAAATAAAACTTACGGATGAAGGCGATAGCGATTGACAACGCAGCTTCATTATTTTATAATAGTCTCACAGAAGAAACGAATCATCCGACAAAAATTCTTACGAAAATCGGGAAGGAGAACTACAAAATGGGACTTATCAAAGCGGGAA
>OLOU01001016.1_pt1 | contig 21250 bp, 10 predicted proteins | sample 1672101 | NCBI WGS metagenome assembly OLOU01 (sample SAMEA3136645, study PRJEB25190) | human gut metagenome | biome: human gut; feature: human-associated habitat; material: faeces | place: Austria | collected 2013
TGTGCTGCGGAATTTTGACCATAGAAACTTCGGACTGCTTTTTCCGAAGTTTCTGTTTTATTGGGCAAAATGGAGCGTTTAGCACAACGGAATAAAATCAATAAATTTTTTAGGGGTCTTCTCGCAAGTTCTTCTGGCAATCCTACTACTACTTCTTTTTACCAGCGGCGTCTGTTTATCTATCGTCCAATCAGCGTATTATACAGTTCTTCATACCGTCTCTTCGAAACTCCCCATGAAAGATCCTTCTCCATCGCTCTCGTTATCATATGATCCCAAATCTCTGGCTGTTCGAAGTAAATGTACTTACTGTAGTTTACTGTATTAATGAGTTCATCTCCATTGTAGTTGCTGAAGGAGAATCCGTCTCCGGTATCCTCGAATTCATTCAGAGGTATAACGGTATCTTTTAATCCACCTGTCTCGCGGACAATTGGAATTGTTCCGTAATGGAAAGCGATAATCTGTGTTAATCCGCATGGTTCGAATAAGGATGGCATTAAGAAAGCATCTGCTGCCGCATACAGTTTATGTGCTAAATCATCGGAATAGAGGATGTTAGCAGAAACTTTATCAGAGTTACACCATGCATAGTAACGGAACATTTCCTCGTATGAAGGATCACCGGTTCCGATTACGACAATCTGTGTATTATCATCAATGAGACGATCCATTGCGTAGCGTACAAGATCGAGACCTTTCTGGTCTGTCAGACGGGAAATGAGTCCGATCATGTATTTGTTCGGATTCACTTCAAGGCCAAGCTGTTTCTGGAGTTCTGCTTTATTCGCAGCCTTTCCCTCCCGATGGTTATATTCTGAATAGTTCCGATAGAGCTTTACATCATTTGACGGATCATATAAGGAGTAATCGACACCATTTACAATGCCAAAAAGGCTCTGGTTGCGTGCACTTAACAATCCGTCTAATCCTTCGCCATAGTATGCTGTCTGAATCTCCTGTGCGTAAGTATTACTTACGGTTGTGACAAAGTCGGAATAAACGATTCCACCTTTGAGCATGTTCGCATCTTTTTTGAACTCTAACTTATCTGGCGTAAAGAGATAATCTGGAAGTCCGCTTAAACCTTTCATTGTATTGATATCCCATACACCCTGGAAACGAAGATTATGAATTGTCATCATTGTCTTAATACCCCAGAAGAATGGGTTTGCCGCAAATTCTGTCTTTAAGTAAACTGGAATTAATCCTGTCTGCCAGTCATGACAGTGAATCAAATCTGGGCGGAAATCAATAACTGGAAGGATAGAAAGAACTGCTTTACAGAAGAAAGTAAATTTTTCTACGTCAGTTCTTGTATCGGAATATGGCTCCATTGCTCCAAAGTAATCTAAGTTATCAACAAAGTAATAAGTAATGCCATTGTAAACGTACTTCATAATGCCCACATATACGTTTGGAATGTATGGCCCTACTCCCATATAAAAATGAGTAACATACTCAAAATTGTTCCGGTACTCTTCTGGGATTCCGCGGTAATTTGGCATTACAACACGTACATCCCACTCATTTTTGTCAAATTCCTTTGGTAATGCTCCTACTACGTCTGCGAGTCCGCCTGTTTTCATAAAAGGTACGCATTCAGAAGCTGCAAACAGAATCTTTTTCATAGTAATCCTCCCTGTATTGTCTTATATTGTAATACTTATATTTTACAATATATTTCATCATAATACCATGTTTATTTCTGGCTTTTCAGAAAAGATGTTAAAAATTTTAAGAACTTTTCCATTTCCTCATCTGTTCCGATTGTGATTCGCAGATAGTTATTAATGCGAGGCTTATCAAAGTAACGCACATAAATATCTTTTTCTCTGGCTGCTTCAAAGATTTCCTTTGCAGGTACTTTCGGATGGGAAGCGAAAAGGAAGTTTGCCTTGGAATCCGGGAAGGTGAAGCCGAGTTTTTTCATCTCTGCTTTGAACCATTCTCTTGTGTTTACAATTTTTTCTACAGTTTCTTTAAAATACACATCATCCTCGATGGATGCAGTTCCAAGAAGGATGGACGTGCGGTTCATTGTGTAGGAGTTGAAGGAATATTTCACATCATTTAAAGCTTTGATTAATTCTGCAGAACCCATTGCGTAACCGATACGCATTCCTGCCATGGAACGGGACTTGGAAAATGTCTGCACAACTAAGAGATTCTCGTATTTGGAGAGAAGTTCCTGTGCGCTGTGTCCTCCAAAGTCTACATAGGCTTCATCAACGATAACAATAACATCCTGATTATGAGAGATAATGTCCTCAATCTCATCAAGTGGCATTAACACACCTGTCGGTGCGTTTGGGTTCGGGAATACGACTCCACCGTTTTTCCAGTAGTAGTCATCTTTTTTAATCATAAAGTTCTCATCTAATGGCTTTTTATCATATGGAATCTTGAATAAATCAGCCCAAACATCATAAAATGAGTAAGTGATATCCGGGAAAAATATCGGCTTTTCGCTATTAAAAAATGTAAGAAAAGCCATGGCGAGTACATCATCGGAGCCAACTCCGACAAAGACCTGACTGCTGTCTAATCCCTTATATTTTGCGATTGCCTCTACTAACATTCCAGCTGTCGGATCTGGATAAAGACGCAGTTCTTCTGTTTCAGCACAGATTTTTGCACACTGTTCTTTTACCTTCGGTGAAGGCGGATAAGGATTCTCATTGGTATTTAACTTTATTACATTTGCTTTTTTTGGCTGTTCACCTGGTACATAAGGAACAACCTGTCTGATATTTTTCTTCCACTCCTGCATAATTTTTAACGCTCCATTTCCTGTAATTTGCTTAATTTTGCTGCCTGATCTGCTGCTGTTAAGCTGTCGATAATTTCATCGAGGTCACCATTTAAAATGTCATCGAGACGATGGAGGGTTAACTTGATTCTGTGGTCTGTTACACGTCCCTGTGGGAAGTTGTAAGTACGAATCTTCTCTGCACGGTCACCAGTACCAATCTGGCTCTTACGAAGTTCTGCCTCTGCATCATGTGCTTTAGACTGCTCTAAATCATACAGACGGGCACGAAGTACTTTAATTGCCTTATCTTTGTTCTTAAGCTGTGATTTCTCATCCTGACAGGAAATAACGATACCTGTTGGGATATGTGTTAATCGAACAGCGGAGTCGGTTGTATTTACACACTGACCACCATTTCCTGAAGCACGGAATACATCGAATCGGCAATCGTTCATATCAAGCTGTACATCTACTTCTTCTGCTTCTGGCATGATTGCTACTGTGATTGTAGAAGTATGGATACGTCCGCCGGACTCTGTTGCAGGGATACGCTGTACACGGTGAACTCCACTCTCGTACTTCAGGCGGGAATACGCGCCCTGGCCATTAATCATAAAGGAAACTTCTTTGAATCCTCCGATACCGTTCTCATTCACATCAATGAACTCTGTTTTCCAACGTTTAGATTCGGCATAGTTTTTGTACATACGATAAATCTCAGCAGCAAATAATGCAGCCTCATCCCCACCGGCACCGGCACGAATCTCAACGATAACGTTCTTATCATCGTTAGGGTCTTTTGGAAGAAGGAGAACCTTTAATTCCTCTTCATACTGCTCTACATTCTTCTTTGCTTCAGATAATTCCTCTTTCAGAAGCTCACGCATTTCCTCATCGTGTTCTTCCTCAAGCATCTCTACACTGTCTTCGATTGTCTGTTTTGCTTCTTTATATTCTTTATATTTTTCTACGATAGGAGCCAGCTCATTTTGCTCTTTCATCAGATTGCGGAATCGATTCTGGTCGCTAACTACATCTGGTTCACTAAGTTCCTGCATAACCTCATCGAGACGTTTTACAAGATCCTCTAATTTATCAAACATCTTTATTCCTCCTGTTTTCTTGCGCTTTTATAACTATAACTTTTATTCATAACCATTCAAGTTTATTGCTGTGCCTTCTTATACCTTGATAACCATCTATGTTCCAGATTTACATTTTCTTAAACTTTAAATGACTATCCAGATTTTATTTTTATGTGTTCTTAAATAGTTATATCTTTTATCATACTTCACTGTTACCCAAACTGCATATCTATTTTAAATCAGATTATTATAGCAATTACTTCCTACTATATATGCCCGTCACGATTCGGTCAAGTCCTGCAAGATCTTTATGCACTTTTACTTCGGAAAATCCTCTCTCGTTCATAAGATGGGTTAAGTCTTCTCCCTGTTCTGCCCCGATTTCAAAATAAATTCGTCCATCTGGATTCAGGTAATCAGGCGCCTCATTTATAATTTCTCGGTAAAAGCTAAGACCATCTGCTTCGCCATCAAGGGCGAGTCGCGGTTCGTGTTCTTTTACTTCTGGCATCAAGCCTTCGATTACTTCTGATGGGATATACGGTGGATTCGATAAAATGTAATCGAATCTGCCTTCGATATTTTCGAAAAGATTGCCTTTGATTAAGGTAACACCTGCATCCAGGTTCTGTGCATTCTTTTTTGCTACAGATAACGCCCCCTCAGAAATATCTGCAAGAGTCACTTCGGTATCCGGGCAAAGCTTTGCTACAGAAATGCCGATACAGCCGCTTCCAGTGCATAAATCCAGCACTTTGACTTTCTGTTCATTTTTCTGATCTGCTGTATTATTAGACTCACATCGGTTCTGTGTCTTTCTATTCCGAATATCTTCCACCGCCAGTTCCACCAGACATTCCGTATCCTGTCTCGGAATCAGCACTCGTTCATCCACATAGAAATCATATCCCATAAATTCGCATTCACCCATAAGATACTGCAAAGGCACTCGCTGCTCTCTTTGTTTCAGAACACTTTCTAACTCTGCTAAAAGTTCTTCCTTTACCTCCCCATTCGGGTTCATATAAAATTCAGCTCTGTCGATATGAAGTTTCCAGTCAAGAAATGCCCAGCTTTCATATTCAAAATCTTCAATCCCTGCATTTTGCAGTCGTTCTCGTATATTTATTAAAACTTCCCGGATTGTCATAGCTAATCCTCCAGTTCGCCATTATGCATTGCCCGAAGATACTCTCTCCAGTCAAAAACGCCTTCTACTGCCTTAATTGCAACTTCCATCATTTCCTCATCTGGCTCTCTTGTTGTAAAATACTGCAAGTACAATCCTGGTTTACTTAACGTATTCACAATCTTCGAATCGCTTCTTCCTGCCAGACGAATAAATTCATAAGAAATACCTGCCACAACCGGAACGAGAAGGATTCTCAGCACAAACTTCCATACTAAGCTGTCCACACGAATAAACATAAATACGACAATGCTGACAATCATAACAATAAGCAGAAAACTGGTTCCACAACGCTTATGAAGCCTCGAATACTTTTTAATATTTTCCGGTGTCAGATCTTCACCGTGTTCCAGACAGTTAATCGTCTTATGTTCTGCACCATGATACATGAACACCCGCTTTATATCTTCCATTTTAGATATGAGCCATATATATATAAGAAATAATGCCACACGTATGATTCCTTCAATCAGGGTACGTATACTGTAAGATGGCAGAAATCCTTTCATCAGATTCGTAAGGAAAAATGGAAGTACCATAAAAATTCCAAGCGCCAATATAACAGAAATGACCATTGTGATTCCCATCAGAACGCTTTCTAACTTATCTCCAAAAATTTTTGTAAAAAACTGTTCCACTTTTCCCGGCTCATAATCCTCTTCCTCATAAAAAGAAGAAGAATAGGATAATGTTTTTAATCCGATATATAAAGACTCTCCAAAGTTAACAACTCCACGTATGATTGGTAAGCCAAGAACCGCATAACGACTTCCCAGGCTTTTATACTCGTCCGTCATTACTTCTATTTCATGATCTGGTTTCCGAACAGCAACTGCATAACGGTCAAGATTCTTCATCATGACCCCTTCCATTACTGCCTGTCCTCCAATACTTGTCTTTTTCAAAGAGCACCTCCTTTCAAGAATGCCTCGCATTCTTGCTGCAAGATGTGTGTCATCTCACATCTGGTATAACCAAAATTAGGCGACGGTACAACATCACAACATTCTCTGTGATACATTGCACCGCCGCCTAATTTAAAACCTTACGGTTATTAATTCTGATTCATGCCATATTTACGATTGAACTTGTCAATACGTCCACGAGCCTTAGCAGCTTTCTGCTGTCCTGTGTAGAATGAATGACATTTAGAACAAATTTCTACATGGATGTCTTCTTTAGTAGAACCTGTAACGAATTCGTTACCGCAGTTACATACAACCTTTGCCTGATAGTAATTTGGATGGATTCCCTCGCGCATCTTATTCACCTCTTCCAATATATGTTTCATTAATTAATTATATTCAATAGTTATCTTATTTCAAACAGCGTTCTTATTATACCATAACAGTATGTAGAGTGCAAGAACTTTTTACTTCTTTTTAATCAATTGTTTTTAATTAAATTTATTGTGGTTTTTAAAAAGAATCTTTCCTGCCCATTCCATATCTACTTTCATAAAGCTGTCCATAGAATGTTCTTTAATTGCATCTTTGTACTTGTCCTCCACCTGACGGTAAAACTCTCTTGTCAGCGGAATCTTCCCTATTCCTTTTTTCTGGAAAAAGACTAAAAAACAATAGTTATCTCTATTATAATCAAAAAGAATATTCAAAAGTGTGTCGTCTTCCATTTCCTTTTTCATCTGGTCAATATACATGATTTTGATAATCTCAATCACACGATCATCTAAATGATTATCGGCAATCATAATCTTTTCTTTTAAATCATTAATATTATCTACAAGACGTTTATCTATACCCTTTTCCTGTTCAAGCTCCGCAATCTCTGCTTTAATCTCTGCATTCATGATCGGTGCCATGTAAATCATAATATTTCTTTGGCTATCCACATATAAACTGTCATATGTAAGCGGTGCCATATACTCACATTCTTCACAGCTAAACTGGTACAGCCTGTTCTTCATAATTTCTTCTTTTAATTTTGCCTTCTCTGTTACATTAATAACCTTATACTTTTTAAGGGAATGCTTATGCCCGCACTTTGGACATTCTAATTCTTCCATCGCATAACTTGTCAGTCTTTTGCCTTCCATACTACATTTTCCTCCAACACCTGCAGATATATTTATAAAAAAAGTAAAAAGATATCTGCCTTTTCTAACTCTTATAATAGGCTGATTTTGCCATGCAGTCAAGAAAGAATATGCTTCTCACAAACCACATATTTATCTATTTGTAAAGACAAAAAGGACTTCCCGGAAGGAGGAGGCATCCGAACCTTCCGGGAAGTCTCTTTTAGTTTAAACGCAGATCATATTTCCTGTTTAACGAGTTACAATCTTTTGTTTAGAAAGCTTACTGAAAATTTGCTTGCCATTATACTTTACATAAGAACGTACTTTGAAACGATATCTTCTGTAACGTTTGAAGTTTACATTGTTTGTTGTGATCTTTACAGAAATTGTCTTTTTCTTTGCATTTTGTACAACTTTAGACTTTCTATCGCGGGTAAATTTCTTCTTTTTACTGTCATACTTATAATATTTTTTACCCTCAATCTTTCCAACAAGTTTAAACTTCTTCGTCTGCCACATGTACTCATAGAGTTGGTATCCTTTAACATTACGTTCTGTTTTAAGCTGAATTGCTGCCTTTGTCGTTCCAGCTTTCTTTACAGATGTAATCTTTGGAGTCTGCGGCTTTGTAACAGCAGATGCACAATTAGATACCTGTCCATAAATTACTTTTTTATTTAAAGATACACCATATGCTTTTACAAGATATCTGTATACCGTTCCCGGCGTACGCTTCTTATCTGTATAGGCAGTCTTCTTTGTATTAGCAATCACAGCATATTTCCTTGTCTTTGCATTATAGCGATATACTATGTAGCCCTGTGCATCTTTTGCCTTGCTCCAGCTAAGTTTAATCTTTCGATCACCTTTCGCTTTTGCTTTTACTTTTGGCGTTCCTGGATGAATATCTACATATGTCGGATCTTTAGCTCCACAGTTCTTGCAAATACCATTCTGATAGTTGTGACCTGTTGCCGGAAGTAAAATATCTTTCCACTGTACCGCCTTCATAGCTGCTTCTTCTAAGAACATTTCCTTGCAATTTTCATCCTCACAGATCCAGTATTCCTTATTTCCTGCTTTTGTACAGGTTGGATTTACCTTATCCACCTTCTTTAAGGTATGTTTGTGGGCAGTAATATCTGTCTGGATTTCTCCTGTGATTCCTGAAACGGTTATCACATAACTTCCATCCTCATTCTTTTGTACTTCTACTAAGGTACAGTTCTCTGGCTGTTCTTTTCCTTCTGAAAGCTTATCAGCCAGGCAGTCATATCCGTTAATAACCAGCTTATCAATACGGATATATTTATTATCTGTATCTGGTGCTACCTTGAAGGAAAGCGTTCCATTTTCACGGATTTCCGTGTCTGGTGTTGTATCATCTGGTGTTCTCTTCATCTCAGAAAGTGCATAGCCTTCACCACTGACTGGAAGTGCGTATCCTTTATACTGTGTAAACTGTACAGTTACATGTACTTTCTTGTCGAGTTTTTCAATGACACACGTATTGGAAAGTTCATTTTCTACTTTCTTACCATTCACATACCAGCCTGCTACCATAAAGTCTGCACTCACTGGAACTGCCGTAAATGTAAGAGTTTTTCCACCTTCTACTGTGGTTGTCTGATCTTTTTTAAGCTTAAGGTCTGTGTTGCCAGCTTTCGCATTAAGAGTTCCTGCATTAGAAGCAACACCTTCACTTGTTTCATCAACTTCGTAAGAAACTTCATACATTGTAGCTGCATCAAATATTGCTTCTACACTATGCTCTTTCTTAACTTCGGAAAGAGTCAGTTCAGAACCATCTGCACTTATGCTTATTCCCTCTGTCGTATCTGTGACTTCTGTTCCATCAAGCTTCCAGCCTTTGATATGACAGAATTTATTGGATACTGCAGTAAACTTGATACTTGTTCCATATGCTGCTGAAATTTCTCCATCGGTCTTTTCCTCTGTATCTTTACCAACAAGAAGTTTACCCTGCTCATTGTTTACTTTATAAGTTACTTTATAAGACGCAGGAACAAGCCGTACAGAAACTTCTGTATTCTTCTTTACTGTCACTTCATAGGAAGTGCTGTGGCTGTCAATTACCTGACCGTCTACTTTCCAGCTTTCAACGATATAGTCTGCATCCGGTTTCACAGTAAATGTATATTTTTCATCGCCATTTACTTTATCGCCACTTGCAACTTCGCCTGCCGCTCCCCTTGCTGTGAGCGTTCCATTAGAAGGCTGTGCATAGGTTAATGTAAACTGGTCTTTCTCACAAACTGCCTCTACTTTATAAGAAGCAACTTCTGGTATCTCTTTTGCACCACTTGGAACAGTAAATGTAAATGTATTTGCATTTTCTCCGTCTACAACCTTTCCATTTACTTTCCAGCAGCTTACTTTATAAGCTTCTTTTGGTGTTGCACTAAATGTCACCTTACTTCCGCCACGTATATCGGCTTTATTGCCTTCATATTCTGTACCTGATGTATCCTCTGCTTTCACTGTACCGTTTACTGCGCTCCAGCTTACTGCATAATCAATCTGTACGAACTGTACGGTGATTGCGGCTCCTGTGCCGTTCTCATCAGCTGTGTAAGTATACGTATTGCCTGTCTGTCCATCAACAACCTTTCCATTTACTTTCCAGCAGCCTACCTTATATCCAGTATCCGGCTGTGCTGTAATATCTACCGTTGCTCCGGAAGCAAGGACAAATCCAGTTTCAATATTGGCAATCTGATCTACCTTTCCTGCTACTGCACTGACAATCTTTCCGTTTGCTCCGGCAGCGATTGTTGTGTCACTTCCTGACTTCTTAAACTGTACGGTTACTGTATAGTCTTTTTCGACATTTGCAATCGTTAATGTGGAATCTGTAACTTTGATTCCATCTTCTTTCAAGACCTTACCGTTAACGCGCCATTCCTGAACAGAATAATCCTGATCTGGTGCTGCCGTAAATGTCAGTGTACTTCCTTCATATACCTTTTCGCCAGTAGTAAGCTTGTCAATCTTGTAAATGTCCATCTGCTTTCTATCTGCCTTTGCGGTTAAGGTTCCGTTTGCACTCTCACCTGAAGCAATTACAGGTTCATAAGTTACTTTATGTGTTCCAAGTGCTTTAAATGCTCCTTTTACGGTTACATTAGCTATTACATTCTCTACCTTGTAAGACTTCGCGTCTGTTGTGTTTCCAGATTTATCTTCATCGGTATATTCTGTTTCTATTGATGTACCTAACGCATCCTCATCAACAACATAGCCTTTTTCCGGTGTTAATGTAACAAGCAACTGTGTACCATTTGGAACATGATCTCCATTTGATACCGATATATCTTTGTTAGCGGCATCTTTGTAGATTACTGTAAGAGTTCCATTCGAGATACCGGATGGTATTGTCACAACCGGTTTTTCTTTGATAGTAACAACGACTTCTGTATTGCTGTCAAGTGCGTCAAGGCTTGCTCCTGATAAATCTTCGCTTGCCTTCACGTTCTTACTCCAGCCAGTGACATAGTAATCATTGTTTAAAGTGAGGGCAAATTCTATCGGAATATATGCGGAATGACTTTCCCCACTTGCAATTTCCTGACCATTGCTTGTCGCTGTGAGTTCTGCAATCTTTTTATCTGTTACTATTGTCTCACCAGGTTTGCCGTCATCTAATACAACCTTATACTTTAAGCTGTATTTCTGGGCGATGGTAATCACCGGACGAATATACAGATTTCCACTGATATTGTAAAGGGTAAATGTATTACTTCCGCCGCTTAACGCTGCATCTTCCCAGGTCTTACCATCCTTACTTGTCTGCCACAGTTTTACCATATGATTTGTCTTATCTGCTACAGATGCTGTAAAGGTAAGTGTTGTTCCTTCTTTAATAGAAGTAAGATCTGTTACCGCTTCTTTTGTCTCTGCGTTGATTGCTGTTACCTTCGCAAGAGAAGTATCGGTCTTTCCATCTTCATCTGCTACACTGGTAATTACTTTGTAGGAAGCTGTGCTCTTCTTAAAGCTTACTATTACATTTTCATCCTTGGAAATATCTTCAAGAACTAATGTTGTTCCAAGATAATCCTCGTCTTTGTCCTGCCATTTGTAAGTCTTTCCATCTACTTTCCAGCCAGATACGATATATCCTTCTTCTGGTTCTGCAGTAAATGTTACCTTGCTTCCCTGTGTAATCTTAGTTCCAGAATTAATCTTCTTATCATTTTCATTAACGGCTGTTAAGGTTCCTCCTTTACCATCTACACTGTAAGTAATCTCATGAGAGGTACTCTTGAAGCTCACTTCTACTGTAAGAACGCCGTCTTTTGTATGACCTGGATTTGTTGATGCGGTCTGTGATGCCGGATTAAATGAAGCTACATCTAAGATCTTTCCATCTTCAGAAATACGCATTCCCTCTGGTAGATTCTTTGCATCTACTGCGTAATCCGTTCCGTTGATAATCCACTTAGCTACGCCATAGCCACTGTTTGGTGCCACTGCAAAACGAAGTCTCGTTCCTTTGGTCTGGTTACTTCCAGATGCCATCGGATACCAGTTATCCGCATAACGTCCAACAATCGTACCATTTTCTCCACAGGAAAACTTCACCTGTGCACTATCTGGTTTTACAGTAAAGCTTGCACTTTCAAATACTGCTGTGTAATTATTCTGGAATGCTTTTACTTTATCTGTTACCGCACCATTGCTGTCCGTTTTGTAGGAAAGTATAACATCAAACTTACCGGTCGCTGTTTTATCGGTAAAATATCCACAGTTCACATTAAGAACATCATTAAGGTTCACTCCCGAAATTTCCGGTTCCACCTTTAAAGTAATGTCAGAAGCACTAGACGGGGTTACACCATTTTTAATTTCCGGTGTAATTGTTACTGCTGCTTTTGTTACCTGTAAAGCTGCCGCTGCAAGTTCTTTCTGTGGATCAATCGTATCTCCATCATAAACGCGGAAATTATAGCTTGCCACTGATAATGGCTGTTTAACTTCATCCACTTTCTTTCTGTCTTTTTCTGTTGTTTCTACCGTATAAGTAAGATTAGTCTTTTCTGACTTCTTCCACTCCCCAACAGTCTGTGCCTTTGCCGCATCTGAGGAAACGGTAATGGCTCTTTCCTGAAGCTCATAACTAACACTTCCACCATAGGTCATGGTTCCTGTCAAAGTCTTTCCTGCACTGGATAATACAAGACGGTATTCTGTTGTGTTTGTCTCGTACGTTCCACCTGCATTATAATACTGTGCCTTCGTTGCCGATGCTGTATAACCGGATTTGGCAAGAACATTTACCTGAATGCTGTAGAGACCACTCGTAGCTGCTGTCCATTTTGCGGATGCTGCACCATTGGCATCTGTCGTTGCACTGATCGTCTCTACTCCATTCGTCTGTGTATTTACAATCTTAAATTCTACAGATGCACCTGCCGCTGCCTTACTGTTGTCCTTTTCTGTTACTTTTGCACGAAGAGTTAAGCTATCCCCAGCCTGTGTCGTATATACAGGTGTTTCTACTGTATTAATAACCTGCTTTGTCACAAGCGTAAGCTTCGCCGGATCAAAACCAGCAAGTTCTGTATCTCCTACTGTGTAAGTTTCTTCTACATCCTCCTGAATAGAAGTGATTGTATATGTTGTCGTTTCGCCACTACTTATCGTTACAAGAGCAAATCCGTACTGACTCTCATTTTCATAAGTAGTCTCCTGCTTTCCATTCACTGTACTTGTATCACTTACTGTATAGGTTTCATTTCTTCCAACAACAACTTTCGTATCTGCCTTGTGGTAAACATCATATAATGCATTTTTATCGGCATCTAATAAAGTCACAGCACTTCCAGGCGTATTCGGTGCAGAAGAATCATATGTATAATATCCATTATTTGACTTCCAGTAATATGTGATTCCTGTCATAGATTCCAGACGGCTGTCTGTTGATGTAACTCCACTGCTTCCTGTATTGATACCTGCTCTCTGTTTTCCGGTAATCTTCGCCTGAAGATAATAGGTAACATTATCTTTCGTTACAGTTACAGAATCCTTTCCACTGTTAAATTCTGCCGGAACATCCGTAACTGCAGCGCCGTTTAGATTCGTATAGGAATATTTTTCAGCAACTGTAATCTTATCACCTGCAGTGTACGTATCGCCGGTCTTAGCCACCTGATAATATACTATATTGTCATTCTCATCTTTTCCAACACCGTAATACTTCGGAGCCGTTTGGTCTCCATCTGTATACACTGTTAACTCCGGCTGCGTACCTGATTTTTCTATCGTAATATTCTGTGTTGTCTCTATCTCTTGCTTTGTTGTACCTGTCTTCTTATTATAATTGGACTTGCCGGCATACGGTTTGGCAAGTGTTCCATTTCCCGTATTATCATGTCCGGTTATCATAAGTTTTGGGAAAACTGAAGTTTCACCAACTGTAAGCGTCGCTGCCTTACTGTAATATTCAATAAGAGAGCTGGCACTTGTGTAACTTACGCGGAAAATACAGCGATATTCTGTATTATTATCTGCTTCTGTAAGATCATTAAGTGTAAGCTTACTGGATTTTGCTCCGTCAATCGTCTGCCATTTACCACCTTTTTCTCTTCGCTGCCATTTGTAATTAGTTGCTCTGTAATCAGAAGCTGTACTGGATAAATCCGCCTTAAATACAGCACTTCCGCCAATCTTTACACTTGCATTTTCTGGATTAGTGATGGTGACAGTTCCCATCTTCTCCGGAAGTGTCGTAACAATAAGCTTCTCACTGAAAACAGATTCTCCGGAGATCGCATCCCCTTTCTTTCCTTCTTTATAAGCCTTGATTGCATAAGTATAGGATGTATCTGGTTTTAATCCTGTAACTTCGTATGTACTCTCTGTTCCATCGACTGTTCCGATCTGAATATCACTTCCATCAGAATAAATCTGATAAATACGATATTCATCAGCTCCTCTTTCTCCTGCATCCCATGTAATCTTCGCAGAATCAGATGTTACACTCTCTACTGCCAGATTTTCCGGTGGAGACGGAGGTGCGATAACATTTGTAAGCACATAACCAAGAACCGGTATTTCTGTACCATTTACCTTTGTTGTCCAATGTGCAAATTTCCAGTTAAAATCATAACCTTCTACCTGTTTACCTGTAACTGCACCCGTCTTTGTAATCGCCTCTGTATTAATCGTAGACTGCGATTCCGAATAAGTTGTACCGGCACCGCCTCCTGCTTTTACTCCAAATACAAGTCCATAAGCAGTAAACGAAGCATTCAGGTCATAGGTAAATGTCTTTTCCTGTTCTGTCTCTGTTGAAAATTCCTGTGTTACCGTTCCTTCCTTTCCATACTGGGTAGTTATTTTGCTTTCTGCCACATTATTAAGACCCGCTGTACTTGAACGGTAAGAGAATGGATTGCCCGGTGTGGCAAGTGTTCCATCTGCGATTTCTTCCAGTTCATAGCTTTGAGCTGCCTCATTATACTCATCCACCGGAAGCATACTTGTCAGCAGAGTACCCTGTCTCGCAAGTACCATCGTATCTTTTGTTCCTTTAATTTCATACCGATATGTTGTAACCGGTCTTCTGTAAACAATAACTTGATTTTCTCCCGTATCATTGGAGTAATTTAAGGAAAATTTCTTTGTCGTACTCGTAGCAGTCTCCCAGGTATATCCCTGTTCTACACTCGTCTCAAAGCCGGCACCGCATACAAAGCCGGCACAGATATCATCAACAGACCACTCAAAACCAGCTACGATATTCGTGGTAAGTCCCTCTGCTGTTGACACAGAATCTCCCTCTCCATTCTCCTTACCATAAGCTGTTTCACTATTGCCGATATCTCCCTCGTCTACCTCAGAAAAATATGGAGTTGATTCAAGAAGTGCAAGCACTTCCGGCTCTGTATATGTTAAAGATACGTCTTTAATTCTTGCGATCGTACTGTCTGAGTCAATATCTGGTGCACATAAAGATGTGTACGCATTCCCCTTCTTACTAATACGATATCCTGTTGAGTTACACTGCCAGAAAGATTTACCTGTCTTTTTGTATGTATAGGTCTTATAGAAATATTGATTTTTTGATGCTCGTTTCTGACAGGTTGTAAATACAATCTGTTCCCTGCCTTCTTCATTGCCGGAAAAATTACCGGATACTGCATCCTGTACCAATCCATTTGTAATGATAGAGGTACCAATTCCATTATCACTGTGATTAAAATAATCCGTACGGTATTCCTCATTAAGACCTTTCCCTGCTTCATAGGTATATATCGTATCCATAATCAGTACAGAGGCTTTTGCGTTCACACCATCTGCAGCAAAGGTATCTACAACGACCAGGGACTGCACGTCATCTCTGTAATGTCCATCCTTTGTAAATCCACTGACCTGTGGCTGTCCATTACTTCCTATTGCTGGTACTTCACTTTTCGCATACGTTCCTATTGCAGAATTACCTTTTTTAGTTGTTTTACTACAAGATGTTACATATGCACCGATATCATGGGTCAGATCTGCATCTTTATTTGTTTTCTTATCTACCCATCCTGCTGTGATAATCTCCGGATAGTCCGCACCGCTGCCGGTCATAACAAGATTACCTACAGAAGAAGATGCCCAGCGGAGTCTCTGATTACCATTATTATATCCTTTGGTATCTAACTCAAAAGTTTTATTCCAGTAAGACTTTTCTTCCTCTGTGATATTATCATAAATAAACATTCTCGACTGGCGGTTATTTACATCCGCCTTCGTATTATTCATTCCTGCTGTGACAACAAGCTCATCTACGCTATCTTTGTCTGTATCTGCTGTTGTCATCTGAACAACTGGTGTATTTCTGAATACTTTTCCGTTATTTGAATGTTTTGTTGCTATATTCCCTGTACCTAAAATATCAAATATATTGCAGACAGTTCCTGTTTTCTCTAACTGCATATTACTTCCGATAGAGAACTCCCACAACTGAGGCTGTTCACTGTCCGATTCCATCAACGGAGCATAGGCTATAACTGTATCCTTTCCATCTCCGTTAAAATCGCCTGCTGCTACAGAAACAAATCCTGTATCTTCAAATGCATCTGCTTGTTCCAGATAATCAAGAGTTTTTTCCCCTCCAATAGCATAAGTATTACTTACTCTGTTTCCGTCTTTATCTGCAATATAAAGCTCCAGACGCTTTCCTCCAAGCCAGTAGCCAAGAACAGCCACATAGCGCTTCTGCCCTTCACCCTCTGCATCGACAGGTGCCGTATCCATAATGGTAAATCCGTTTTTGTTCCCTTCCTCTTTTTTACCTGTCCGAGTTCCGTCTGTTATGCTTCCAATGGAACCTTCTTTATGATCTCTGTCATTACTGTTCTCATCCTGCGTTTTTGCTGTCGTTTCCGCTGCTTTCGCTGGTAAAGTTACCTGCGGAAAGAATGGAATGATTAAGGCTAACGCAAGAAAAATACTTAAAAATCGTTGCTTCATACTTTCTCTCCCTTTCTTTTTGATACTTTTAGTCCCATTTTTAATTTTACAAAAAACACAAAAATGTCAATATATTTGTGCAAAATACCAGTTTTTTGAAAAAAATTTACTTGTGTGGCGAAAGAGAGGCCAAAGTCAGCTCCCAAAGAGGGGATAAACTTATATCTGTGGTCTTGGAGCAAGGTTCGGACACAAGCGTGTGGAGCGAGTATCCAAACTGCCACGACTAAAGTCACAGATATAGGTGCTATTCCCTCTTGGGGAGCGTCTCCCTGTCAATCAGAAAAGCATTGTTAACTTATTTTTTATTTCAGGTTGACAATTTGTTCTACTTCTTTTATAATGGAGCCAGTTTTATTTTTAACAATACATTTTAGAGAGGAAATTATCATGTCTGCTATTACTACTACAAAGAAAAAATCTTTTACAACATTCCAGATGACACTCATCGCTGTTATGGCTGCCATCACCTGTATTTTAGGACCACTCTCCATCCCAATTCCGATCAGCCCTGTTCCGATTTCTTTAACAAATCTGGCAATTTACCTGACTGTATGTTTGCTTGGCTGGAAGTTTGGAACAATAAGTTATCTGATCTATCTTCTTATTGGTATTGCAGGACTCCCTGTTTTCTCCGGTTTTAGTTCTGGTTTTGCAAAGCTTTTAGGACCTACTGGCGGATACCTGATCGGATTTATTCCAATGGCAATCATCTGTGGATTTGCTTTTGAAAAGTTTTCTAACCGCGGAATGCAGATTGTCGGTCTTGCCATCGGTACTATTGTTGCTTACATTTTTGGTACGGCATGGCTTGCCATCGAGGCACACCTTACCTTTTACCAGGCATTGCTTGCCGGAGTAATTCCATATATCCCTGGTGACCTTGTGAAAATCATTCTCGTTGTCCTTGCTGGACCGATTGTTAAAAAAAGATTACAATCTGGCGGCTTTCTTTTGTAAGCACTATTTTTTCTAATACTTTTTCAAAATATTTTGCTATACATTTTTGAAGAAAATGCAAAGAAAAACCACATTTATCGATGATATTTTATCATTTGATGTGGTTTTTTCTGTCTTTTTTATAAATTAATGCTCTCTTCCTGCTTTCTTTTGCAAATTGTTATTATTATAACATTTTTATTGTAATGATAATAAATTATCATTTCTTTTCAAATTTTTTCTCATATGATATAATCGCGTCATTGAGACTATTTTTTGCTATCGGGGCAATATCCCTGTGAATGGAGGAGATTATGAGTAGACTTGAGGTCAGAAAAAAAAGCAAGGCCCAGTTAGTCGTTGACAATCTGTACGAAGATCTGGAACGCCGAATTATTGCCAGTCCTCCCGGACTGTGTCCTGTTGATATGACTGCTTCTTTCCTGAAGCTGTTTCATGCACAGACTTGTGGAAAATGCGTTCCTTGCCGTATCGGCCTGGGCGTTCTTGAAGATATGTTAGAAGATGTACTGGATGGAAAAGCCACTTTAGAAACACTTAGTTTAATTGAACGTACTGCAAAAGCCATTTATGACAGTGCCGACTGTGCCATTGGTTATGAGGCCGGAAGAATGGTTCTTAAAGGATTAGAAGGTTTTCGTGAAGATTTCATTGAACACATCACGAACGGACATTGTTCCTGTCATCTGGAACAGCCGGTTCCTTGTGTTGCTCTTTGTCCTGCCGGTGTTGACGTTCCTGGTTACATTTCTCTTATCGCAGATGAACGTTATGCAGATGCTGTTAAGTTAATCCGTAAAGATAACCCATTTGTTACTTCCTGTGCACTCGTATGTGAACATCCTTGTGAGACAAAGTGCCGTCGTAACTTCGTGGATGATGCGGTAAATATCCGCGGGCTCAAGCGCTACGCCGCTGACCACTGTGGTCTTGTGCCACCTCCAGAATGCTGCGAACCTACTGGTAAAACAGTTGCTATCATCGGTGGCGGTCCTTCTGGTTTAAGTGCTGCTTACTATTTACAGCAGATGGGACATCAGTGTACTATTTTCGAACAGAGAAAAGAACTCGGCGGAATGCTTTACTATGGTATTCCTAACTACCGTCTCCCAAAAGAGCGTCTTGCTGAAGATATTCAGAACATTCTTGCTACAGGTGTTGAGACAAAGATGAATACCTGCATCGGTGATGGAGATGGAGAGATTTCCTTTAAGATGTTAAAAGAAAACTACGATGCAGTTTATATTTCTATCGGTGCACATACAGATAAGAAGCTTGGTATTCCTGGCGAAGATGCTAAGGGTGTTATTTCCGCTATTCAGATGTTGCGTGATATCGGAGATGGAAATCCACCTGATTTTACAGGCAAAAATGTTATCGTTGTCGGCGGTGGTAACGTGGCTATGGACGCTACCCGTTCTGCTATCCGTCTTGGTGCTAAAAACGTTAGTGTTATGTACCGACGCAGAAAGGCTGATATGACTGCCCTCATGGACGAAATCGAGGCTGCTATCGCAGAGGGTGCAGAGATTCTTGAACTCCATGCCCCTCAGGCAATCGAAACAAATAAAAAAGGGCATGTAACTGCTATGGTTGCTGACCCTAAGATTATCGGCCTGATTACTGGCGGTCGTCCTTCTCCTGCAAATTCCGGAAGAGAACCTATACATATCCCTTGTGATATTGTTATCGTTGCAATCGGACAGGATATCGTTTCTGAACCATTTGAACGTGCAGGCATCCCTGCAAAGCGTGGACGTTTCTTAGCACAGAAGGATAGCTCTATTGCGGAAAAAGATGGTGTATTTTCCGGCGGAGACTGTGTAACCGGACCTGCTACCGTTATCCGTGCTATCGCAGCCGGAAAAGTAGCGGCTGCCAACATCGACAACTACCTCGGATTCAATCATAAGATTGAAAGCGGCGTTGTTGTTCCAGAACCTCGTATTGAGAACAAGACACCTTGCGGACGTGTTACTATGATGGAAAGAAATACTACAGAACGTAAAAAGGATTTCAATATCGTGGAGAACGGCATGACCTGCAAAGAGGCCAATCAGGAAGCACACCGCTGCCTGCGCTGTGACCGTTTTGGTTATGGAGTATTTAAAGGAGGACGAGTTGAAGAATGGTAAATATTAAGATAAATGACGTTCCTATCTCCGTTGAAGAGGGAACTACGATTTTAGAAGCCTGCAGAGAGGCAAAAATGATTGTCCCTACTTTGTGTTATTTAAAAGATATCAACGAAATCGGTGCCTGCCGTGTCTGCGTTGTGGAAATAAAAGGTATCGAAAGGCTCGTCACTTCCTGTAACAATACAGTAAAAGAAGGAATGGAGATTTACACAAACTCCCCAAAAGTACGTGATGCCCGCCGAATCAATATTAAGCTGATTCTCTCACAGCACAACTGCTTCTGCCCTACCTGTGTTCGAAGCGGAAACTGTCAGCTTCAGAAAGTTGCCAACGACCTTGAATTCGGAAGTGGTACTTTCAAACAACACATTACAGAAGAGAAGTGGCCTATGGACTTCCCTCTTATCCGTGACGAGAGCAAATGTATCAAATGTATGCGCTGTATCCAGATTTGTGATAAAGTACAGTCTTTAAAAGTATGGGATATCGCCAAAACTGGTTCCCGTACCACCGTTAATGTATCTCTTGGAAGAAATATTAAAGAAGCCGACTGTGCTCTTTGCGGACAGTGTATCACTCATTGTCCAGTTGCTGCTCTGTCAGGCCGTGACGATAAACGTCCGGTATTCTCTCAGAACGGTATGTTAAATACAAGAAGAAAAACTACAGTTGTTCAGGTTGCTCCTGCCGTTCGTACCGCATGGGCTGAAGCCTTCAAGCTTTCCCGTAAGTTTGCTTCCCCAGAACGACTTGCCGGTGCACTTCGTCTGATGGGATTTGATTATGTATTTGATACAACTTACGCTGCCGATCTTACTATTATGGAAGAAGGAAGCGAGTTCTTAGAACGACTGAAACATAAAGAAGACTACCAGTGGCCAATGTTTACCTCCTGCTGTCCTGGCTGGGTTCGTTTCTTAAAATCCCAGTATCCTGACATGGTAGACTGCCTTTCCACTGCAAAGTCTCCTCAACAGATGCAGGGAGCCATCATCAAGAACTACTTTGCTGATAAGATTCATGAAGATCCTGAAAACATTTTCAGCGTTTCCATCATGCCATGTATCGCAAAGAAGGCCGAATGTGCACTTCCTACTATGGACAGTACAGGAACTGGTCCTGACGTTGACATTGTATTAAATACACGCGAATTCGTTGACTATATGAAGTCCCTCAACATTGATGTTTACGGACTTCCAGAAGACCGCTTCGACTCTCCTTGCGGAGAAGGAACTGGTGCTGCCGTAATCTTTGGAACAACCGGTGGTGTTATGGAAGCTGCTTTAAGAAGCTGCTATTATCTTGCAACAGGACAGAACCCTGACCCAGATGCATTCCACGGTGTACGAGGAATGGACGGCTGGAAAGAAGCTGCTATTGACATCAATGGCACAGAAGTTAAAGTTGCCGTAGTAAGTGGACTTGGCAACGCAAGAAAGTTAATCGAAGCCGTTCGCCGCGGTGAAGTATTCTACCACTTCGTAGAAGTTATGGCCTGCCCTGGCGGCTGCGTAGGCGGTGGCGGACAGCCAATCCACGAAGGGAAGGAAATGGCTGAGATTCGCTCCAAGAACCTCTACTTCCTTGATTCCCAGAACGAAC
>OLOU01001017.1_pt1 | contig 21244 bp, 19 predicted proteins | sample 1672101 | NCBI WGS metagenome assembly OLOU01 (sample SAMEA3136645, study PRJEB25190) | human gut metagenome | biome: human gut; feature: human-associated habitat; material: faeces | place: Austria | collected 2013
CCTGTTCGCAAGTATATCATATTCGGTCAGAAAACGCAAACATACATTCGACTATTCTTTTTCCAATTTTTCCAGATATTGCTCCATATCCTGTTTTTTCACACTAAATACCCGGATATTCTCGCCATCATTGAGCCAGTGTACAAACTGCTCCTGTTCCTGCAGACATAATATCCCTAACTGCTGCCGTTCCTGCATGATCTGCACACATGCGGGTAAATATAAGGGAAGCAATGAGATGACAGGAATCTGGAAGCGATCCCTTAACCTATTCTTTAATCCATCCACAAGCTCTGGATGAAAAAACAGTCGCAAAAAAATTGTCCCGGCGTTTCCATTCGGGATATAATACATCCCCGCTTCCGGTGTTACGCGGTTATATGCCTGGTTTCGGTGAAAGCGGCGAACCTCAGTCTTCTTGGGGTGTAGATGATTTTGCCGACTGCGTTTTAGAGTTTATCCAATTCTGTGGTATCCAAAAAGCTATTTTGTTGGGTCATTCCCACGGCGGACGGGTTTCAATCAAAATTGCCAACCGGCAATCCCTGCCCTTTGAGCTGACAAAGCTTGTTCACGGCAAGGAGGAGGCTGACAAGGCTGACGCTGCGGCAAAGGCTATTTTTGCAGGCGGTGGAAACAGCGACGATATGCCTAGCACGACTATTGCGGCGGCTGATCTTACTGACGGCAAGATAGGTATTCTTACGCTTCTTGTTAAGTGCGGTCTTTGTCCTTCAAACGGTGAGGCAAGACGTCTTGTTACTCAGAACGGTATTGCGGTGAATGGTGAGAAGTTCACTGACCCTAAGGGTCTTGTTGATCTCTCTGAGCCTGTTGTTATCAAAAAGGGTAAGAAGATCTTCCACAAGGCTATTGCGGAATAATATAGTGCAAAATAATTTCCACGGGTGGACAGAAGTTCACCCGTTTTTTGTATACAAATATATGGTATTTTGCAATATTCATAAACATTCACACAAAATACATATAAGGTTTAGCTATATTTAAAGTTATTCATATATACTTTTAATCAAAGGAAAGTTTACACGAAGCATACGAAAAAATCACGAAAAGAGGCGTGGATATGAATGGCAATCAGGAAGTGTTCAGACGGATAGAGAAAAAATATATCGTTGATGAACCGACTTATGAAAAGCTTATAAAAAAGCTCGATGGGCATTTTGTCAAAGACAGATATTACAAAAGCACTATCTGCAACATATATTATGACACACCAAGTCATCAGCTTGTAAGAAACTCCATTGAAAAGCCTGTTTACAAGGAAAAGCTGAGAGTGAGGAGCTACGGCGTACCTAATGATGAAGACATGGTCTTTGTGGAGCTGAAAAAGAAATACAAGGGTGTGGTCTACAAGAGGCGTATTGAAATGACCCTTGCACAGACCCGTGATTTCTTTGCAGGCAAAGAGGTACCTCATGATAATCCGCAGATAGAGAACGAGCTGAAATATTTTCTCAAATTCTATGAGGGCATTGCTCCTGCAATGTATCTTAGCTATGACAGGCTTGCTTACTGCGGTACAGAAGACCCGTCCCTTAGGCTGACCTTTGACACGCACATTCTTTACCGTGAAGAGCAAAAGGAGCTTGACAAGGGCATTTGGGGAAAAGAGCTTCTGCCTGCTGGCATGAGGGTAATGGAGATAAAGATACCGAACGCTATGCCTCTTTGGTTATCGGCTATACTTGATGAACTGGAGATATATCCTGCGTCATTCTCAAAATACGGAACTGCGTATCTTAACGAATTTTCTGAAAAAATACATAAAGGTAAGGTGATAAGCTGTGCTTAATTCAACTACTCTTGCGGCTACTACTGTGACCACCACTGAAACGACCGTGGCGGCGATAACTACAAACGAATTTGTTTTCTGCACTGCGGCGTCTTTGGTGCTTGGTCTTATAATTGCATTTGCATTCAACTTCAAGCAGAAAAAGACAAAAAGCTTTATGATGACGCTTGCTTTGCTGCCTGTGATAGTACAGGTAGTGATAATGCTTGTAAACGGAAACATCGGTACGGGCGTGGCTGTTATGGGTGCATTCAGCTTGGTAAGATTCCGTTCTGTACCGGGAAGTGCAATGGACATTTGTGCTATCTTCCTTTCAATGGCTGTCGGTCTTGCGACGGGCACGAACCACCTTGCGTTGGCTCTTATGCTTGCGGTGTGCGTGAGCCTGCTGAACATTATTTATACGCTTCTGCCTATTGGCAAAAAGAAGTCGGGTCACAAGGATCTTAGTATCACTATCCCTGAAAGCCTTGATTACACTGAGGTATTTGACGATATATTTGAAAAGTATCTTTCAGAATGTGAGCTTGTTTCGGTAAAGACCACAAATATGGGAAGCCTTTTCAAGCTGAAATACCGCATTGAGCTAAAGGGTGACGCTAACGAAAAGAAGCTTATTGACGAACTTAGATGCAGAAACGGCAACCTTGAGATAATGTGTGCAGTGGCAGCAGACATTGAGGAACAATCATTCTGACAAAATAACAAAAGTATCCATAAGCAAAACCGCACAAGGCTAAAGCGGTCTTGTGCGGTTTTTTCAACCTTTTTTACCATACAAGGGGGTATTTTTCATGAAAATTTCGGACACTAAAAAGCTGGCAGCTATCACGGCGGCGTTTTTTATCACGGTCACGGCTTTTTCAGGCTGTTCAGAGAGTGCAAGTTCTTCACAGACCACAAACAGTGTTTCTCAGTCGGCAAAGTCTGACATTGACGCAAGCATTGCGGCAGAGGACATTGACGTTGGATATGACGAGGAAAGCTCAATAGGGATTACATTTGCTGATGGCAGTGCAGCTATAGACGGTGAGGGTGCGACCGCTGAGGGGGAAACTGTTACCATTTCGCAGGCAGGCACTTACATTCTTTCAGGCACGGCGACCAACGGCAGGATAATCGTTTCAGCGGACAAGACGGCTGAAATAAAGCTTATTTTCAATGGAGTTGACATAACTTGTGCGGACAACGCTCCCCTGCTTGTGAGCAAAGCTAAAAAAGTTTATATCGTGCTGGAGGACGGCACAGAGAACGTTTTGACGGACAGTGCAAGCTACTCTTTAGGAGAAGATGACAGCAACACAGACGGTGCTATTTTCTCCAAAGCCGACCTTACTATAAACGGCAGCGGTACACTTACTGTGAATGCAAACTACAAGCACGGCATAGTTTCAAAGGACGATCTTGTTATCACTGACGGAAATATCAATGTGACCTCGGCTTCAACCGCTATGGAAGGCAAGGACAGTGTTAAGATATCTGGCGGAACAGTCAACATTTCCGCAGGCACGAACGGCATAAAATCCACTAACACAGAGGCTTCTGACAAAGGCTTTATAAGCGTGACAGGGGGAAGCTTCACAGTAGTCGCAAACAATGACGCATTCGAGGCGGAAACTGTGCTTTCTATCGAGGGCGGAAGCTTTGACATCACCACAGGCGGTGGAAGTGCAAACGCTTATATGAAGTCTGACGGCACGCCAAACAGAAATTGGCAGAACAACATGAGCAACGGTGGTGGTGGTCCGAACGAAATGGGCAGACCTGACGATAACGGAAACGGCACGGGAGGCGACCCGCCTGCAATGCCTACGGCTGACAACACAGGGCTGACTATCAAGACTACGGCCAACACTACTACGGACAGCGACAGCACAGATACAACGGACAACACTTCAACATCTGCAAAGGCTTTAAAGGCAGGCAACGAGGTAAACATAAGCGGCGGCGAGTTCAAGATAGATTCGGCAGACGATTCTATTCACAGCAACGGAAACATTGTTATAACAGGGGGAAACATTTCTGCGGCATCGGGTGTCAATGGAATGCACGCTGACGGAAATCTGACCATATCCGACGGCACTGTAGACATCACAAAGAGCTACGAAGGTATCGAGGGATCTATCGTGACAATAGACGGTGGCACCATATCAGTGGTAGCAAGCGATGACGGAATAAACTGCGCAGGCGGAAGCGACACTGGATCAACAGACAGAATGGGTGCTGACCAATTCTCGTCACAGGACGGTGTTGAACTTAACATCAACGGAGGAACTGTAACCATTGACGCTGACGGCGACGGACTTGACTCAAATGGCAACTTCACAATGGCAGGCGGTACAGTTTACGTTTGCGGACCTACTAACGGCGGCAACGGTGCACTTGACTACAACGGCACTGCAACTGTAACAGGGGGAACGCTTATCGCCTGTGGTGCAGTTGGAATGGAAGAAGGCTTCGGTGACAACTCCACACAATACAGTGTTCTGCACGATCTTGGTTCGACAGTTTCAGCAAACGAAAAACTGACTATCACTGACAGTGACGGCAAGGAGATCTTAAGCTTTACCCCTACAAAGACTTGGCAGAGCGTTGTATTCACAACCGCTGACCTGAAGGAAGGCGAAACCTACACCATTACGGCAGGGTCGCAGTCGGAAACCGTGACTATTGACGGCATTGTTACTTCTAATTCCAAGGGAATGAACTTTGGCAGAGGTCATGGCGGAGGACGTGGTTTCTGATATGAACGAAAAAAGGACGAACCCCAAGTTCGTCCTTTTTTCGTGTGTTGCCATAAGGCTGCGATTGGCAAGCGGACGACCAAAGGTCACCCCTACATTTGTGTAATATAAATCGTAGGGGCGAACAGTGTTCGCAAGTTTTTGCTCACCTTTGTTGTATACATACGCAAAAAAAGACCGCCTCATGAAGAAGCGGTCTTTAGTAAGCAATTTAGTTTTGGCTGTGCAGATTATGCAAGCTCAGCAAAGTACTTGATTGTTCTTACCATCTGTGATGTGTAAGAGTTCTCGTTGTCGTACCAAGAAACTACCTGTACCTCATAGAGGTCATCAGCGATCTTAGATACCATTGTCTGAGTAGCATCGAAGAGTGAACCAAATCTCATGCCGATAACGTCAGAAGAAACGATTGGATCCTCGTTGTAGCCAAATGACTCAGAAGATGCAGCCTTCATAGCAGCGTTGATGCCTTCAACTGTTACGTCAGCACCCTTTACAACTGCTGTAAGGATTGTTGTTGAACCAGTTGGAACTGGAACTCTCTGTGCAGAACCGATGAGCTTGCCGTTAAGCTCTGGGATTACAAGGCCGATAGCCTTTGCAGCACCTGTTGAGTTAGGAACGATGTTTGCAGCACCAGCTCTTGCTCTTCTCAGGTCACCCTTTCTGTGAGGACCGTCAAGGATCATCTGGTCGCCTGTGTAAGCATGGATAGTGCTCATGATACCGCTCTGGATAGGAGCATACTTGTTAAGAGCATTAGCCATAGGAGCAAGACAGTTTGTTGTGCAAGATGCAGCAGAAATGATTGTATCGTCTGCTGTAAGTGTCTTCTCGTTTACTGAGTAAACGATAGTCTTGAGGTCGTTACCAGCAGGAGCTGAGATAACTACCTTCTTAGCACCAGCATCGAGGTGAGCCTGGCTCTTAGCCTTTGATGTATAGAAGCCTGTGCACTCGAGAACTACGTCTACACCAAGCTTGCCCCAAGGACAATCCTTAGCGTCCTTTTCTGCATAAATCTGAAGAGTCTTGCCGTCAACAGTGATAGTATTAGCCTCATCATCAGCTGATACTGTGTGGAGATTCTCACCGATCTTACCACAGTAACCGCCCTGAGCTGTATCATACTTAAGAAGATCAGCGAGCATTGAAGGCTTTGTCAGGTCGTTGATTGCAACTACCTCGTAGCCCTCTGCGCCAAACATCTGTCTGAATGCAAGACGTCCAATACGTCCAAAACCATTAATTGCGACTTTAACTGCCATAATTAATTTACCTCCTAAAAATTTTTCTGTATTTATTATACTACATTTTTCAATACATTGCAAGTGTTTTTACAAAAAACTTAGAACTTTTTTTCTTTAAGGCAATACCGCACAAAGATTGTGCGTCAGATGCGTAGTCAGATTTTTTTCGTCAGGTCACATAAAAATTCCGCAGGCATACTGTCGTATGTCAAGGGATTTTTGTGTGATATGACGGAAAATCCGCCAGCAGATGGCGTGCAAAGCCGTCAGGCGGGCTTTGTGCGGTGTTGCCTTAAAACTTCACCGTAAAGCCATCTGAGTCTTGATCCGTCAAAGCACTGCTAAATTCTTTAAAATATGATCAAATATTGATGATTTTTTATTGACTACCCCGACAGTTTAGGTTATAATATTTACATGAGATCTTTATGAAAGGCAGGCTAACAAAGTGGAACTGACATCTTCTGTGAAAGAGATATACGCTCAGTCTGAGGAAAACATTATCCTCACTGACGCTGAGCTTAATGTCATTTGGAAAAATCATGGTGATCTGCCTGATGTTATAGATATTTCTGCTTTATGCGATACTCCGGAAAACGCTTTCATTCTGCCTGTTGAAAAGACAGCTACCTTTGAATATAAGGGCAGGTTTGCAGACTCGGCGGCAATGCGGTTTGAACCACTGAGAGATAATGGCATTATAACGAATTATCTAATACACTATTACTCCTGCATGGACATAGAACGTCTTTCGGACAAGTCTGGATATTTACGCTTCAAATCGAATTTTCTCGGCAACATAAGAATGGAGCTTTCTAAAATGTTAGCGATGCTTGACAGCCAAAAGAATTCCTTCTCTTCAAAAGCCGGCACTGAATATGAGCATTTTGACCATGAGGCAAGGCTTCGTATACTGAAGACATTTTCCGCAACAGTGAACATGACAGAACTTGCAAAATATTTCAGCGGCAATTTCACAACTGAATATCAAAGCCTATCAGACATATGCGGTGAGGTATGCGACGAAGAAGGCAATTTGCTGGAGGAGGACGGCTGTATTTTCAGATACTCCATCGACCCGTGCATTTATTTTGAAACAAACAAAAGCCTTATTAAAAATGTGCTTGTAAATCTGCTTGTGAACGCGTATATGTACAATGACAAGGAACAACGGCAGGTGGAGCTTATCCTAAAGACTGAGGACGACAGGATAATACTGTCAGTAAGTGATAACGGCAACGGCATGACAGACGATGTATGGCAGGCGGCTATCACGCCCTTTGGCACATTCCAGAAATACAGCAGCAGCGAGGCGTTGGGGCTTGCACTGGCAAAATGCTTTTGCGACCGTTTTGACGGTGAACTAAGTTATCGCAGCGAGATCGGCAAAGGCACTTGTGTGACCATGAGTTTCCCATGTGACAGCCGTGGTTTGCCGAAAGAGTTCCATGTGAGCAGAATGCCACCCATACCGAACCCATACGGCAGTACCTACTGCATAATGGCTAAAGGGCTTGACCCGCTGAAATAGGGTTTGAGCAATATACAGAGCAAGTGAATAGATGGAATACAAAAAAAGGCAGTGCCGATTTTCTCGGTACTGCCTTGATTATTTTATGGATATTAGTCCTTGATGATAGACTTACCTGTCATTTCCTTTGGCTGCTCAAGACCCATGAGTTTGAGCATTGTTGGTGAAAGGTCAGCAAGCACGCCGCCCTCTCTGATAAGAACATTGCCTGCGCCTGCGATAATTAGAGGTACAAGGTTGGTTGTGTGGGCTGTGAATGGAGAGCCGTCATCTTCCATCATCTTATCTGCGTTGCCGTGGTCTGCTGTGATAAGTGCTATACCGCCCTTTGCAAGAACTGCGTCAACCGTTTTGCCTACGCACTCGTCAACTGCTTCTACTGCTGCTACGGCTGCGTCGAACACGCCTGTGTGACCTACCATATCGCAGTTTGCATAGTTGAGGATAATTGCGTCATACTTGTCAGACTCTATTCTCTTGAGAACTTCGTCGCAAACAAGATATGCGCTCATTTCAGGCTGGAGGTCATATGTTGCTACCTTTGGTGAATTGATGAGGGCTCTGTCCTCGTTTTCAAAAGGAGCTTCTACGCCACCGTTGAAGAAGAATGTAACGTGTGCATACTTCTCTGTTTCAGCGATTCTAAGCTGTGAAAGACCCTTCTTTGCGATATACTCGCCGAAAGTATTTTCAAGGCTTGCTGGCTTGAATGCAACGTCAACGTTTGGCATTGTTGCGTCATACTGTGTCATGCAGACATAGTAAAGTGGGAATCTGCCATTTCTTCTCTCAAAGCCTGTGAAATCATCGTCAACGAGAGTTCTTGTTATCTCTCTTGCTCTGTCAGGACGGAAGTTGAAGAAGATAACGCTGTCGTTTGCGGATATCTTGCCGTTCTCATCGATAACTGTAGGAACAACGAACTCGTCTGTAACGTCAGCGGCATAGGAAGCCTTGATAGCGTCAACTGCGTTATCAGCCTTATTGCCCTCGCCGTATACCATTGCGTCATAAGCCTTGCCTACACGCTCCCAACGGTTATCTCTGTCCATTGCATAGTAACGTCCCATTACTGTTGCTATCTTGCCGACACCAATTTCCTTGAGCTTTTCTTCAAGCTCAGCTACGAAGTCAACTCCGCTTGTAGGAGGAACATCTCTGCCGTCCATGAAGCAATGAACGTATACCTTTGTAAGACCTGCTTTCTTAGCAAGCTCCAAAAGGCCATAGAGGTGTGAATTATGTGAGTGAACGCCGCCGTTTGAAAGAAGTCCGAACAGGTGGAGTGCGCTGTCATTCTTCTTGCAGTTCTCAACGGCTGCTGTGAAAGCTTCGTTTGAGAAGAATTCGCCGTCCTTGATAGACTTTGTAATTCTTGTAAGTTCCTGATAAACTATTCTTCCTGCGCCGATATTTGTATGGCCTACCTCTGAGTTACCCATCTGTCCCTCAGGAAGTCCAACGTCCATGCCGCTTGCACCGATAAGAGTGTGCGGATAGTTGGCAAGAAGTCTGTCGATATTAGGTGTTTTGGCAGCTCTGATAGCGTTGCCGTAATCCTTGTGATTATAGCCGAAGCCGTCCATAATGATAAGTGCTATGGGTTTCTTTGACATATTTCTTAGTCCTTTCAACATCATTTATATTCGTATTATCCCCAATAACCGCCATTTTCAAGGAAGCTCAGGACATATTCCTTAAATTCCTTGGCAGTATCGTCGCTTGTGTAATAGGTCTTTGTGCCGATACGGACATAGTTGCTCTCTCCTGACTCATAGTAGATAGCTGGACCTTCTGAACATTTTATATCCAGCCAATCGCCACCGACAACATACTCCTTTGAATCCGGCTCTTTTTCTTCTGCGTTTTCAGTTACCTTTTTGGTGAACTCTGCGGTTTTGTCGAGAAGCTCGCTGTCTGTAAACTCAACGCCGCTAAGGAGCTTACTAGAGTCCATTTTGATAGTTACATTTTCAAGCTTAGCCTCAGATGTTGTCTGAGAGCTTTCTGCCGCTGGTGCGCTGCTTTCGTCAACGCTTCCGCAGGCTGCAAATGACATACACATGGATAATACTAATGCTGCAAATATTATTTTTTTCACAGTTGCGTCCCCCTGTTCAAAAAAAAGCAGAGGACAGCCGCAGCCGTCCCCTGCGGAACTTTTTATTTGTTTGTTCTTGTGACGAATGATATTTTACCCCTAGATATCCGTCTGTTAATTAGCCCTCAACAGCTGCCTGAACGATAGTGTTGAAGTCAGCAGCCTTCAGTGAAGCACCGCCGATAAGACCGCCGTCTACGTTCTCCTTAGAAAGAAGCTCTGCGCAGTTCTTAGCGTTCATTGAGCCGCCGTACTGAATTGTAACTGCCTCTGCTGTAGCCTCGTCATAGATCTTAGCAAGTGTTGATCTGATGAATGCGCAAACTTCCTCTGCCTGATCTGCTGTAGCTGTCTTGCCTGTGCCGATAGCCCAAACTGGCTCGTAAGCGATAACAGACTTCTTAACGTCCTCTGCTGATACGCCGAAGAAATCAAGCTTTACCTGTCTTGCAATAACTTCCTCTGTGATGTTGCACTCACGCTCCCAAAGAAGTTCGCCAACGCAAACGATAGGCTTAAGACCAGCTGCGAGAGCTGCCTTTGTTCTCTTGTTTACTGTTTCGTCTGTTTCGCCGAAATACTGTCTTCTCTCTGAGTGACCGATAACAACGTACTCAACGCCAAGCTCAACGAGCATATCTGCTGAGATCTCGCCTGTGAAAGCACCGCTCTTCTCAAAGTGAACGTTCTCTGCACCGATCTTTACGTTTGAGCCTGCTGTTGCGTTGATAGCAGTTTCAAGGTTTGTGAAAGGTACGCAAGCGATAACTTCAACCTTGCCCTCAGCGTTTGCAACAAGTGGCTTGATAGCTTCGAGAAGCTCCTTAGCCTCAGGTCTTGTCTTGTTCATTTTCCAGTTTCCTGCAATAATTGCTTTTCTTACAGCTTTTTTCATGATAAAAAACTCCTTTATTTTTTATAGGGAACAGAAAAACTGCTCCTGCTAGTTTTCCAAGTCTATTATACAACATTCACTCGTATTTGTCAACTAATTAACAAAGGCTTGGACTTATTTTATCTGTTTTTTACAGCTTATCTATAAGCATAACCACACCGAAAACGCCAAGCAGGACACCGATAGCGATAGCCGCATAGCCGAAAGGAGTTTTCTCCTCTTTTTCCTCGGCTTCCTTTTCCTCCTCAGTGACTTCTACCTTTGATTTTTCGTCGTCAAGGTAAAATTCCTGTGGGTTTTCTGGGTTATACTTTATGTCTATCATATCGCCCTTTTCATAGCCGTTGTCTGTAACTATTTGTGTATATTTCTCGCCGTCAATGGTATAGCCGATTTTCCACTCGGTAAAAACTCTGTCCTCGCCGCCGTTGAAGTCGGGCATTGTGGTCTTGATCTTCTGCAAGGCTTTTGCCTGAGTTGGTTCGTAGTGATCCTCCTCAGGGATATTATATTCCTGCTCAGGGAAAAAGCGATAGCCCTGCAAGGCTTTTATACCGAAATAGATAAGTCCAATGCCTGTGAGCAGAAGAATTATTCCGCCTATGCCCTGCCAGCCTAATCCGCTTTTTGCAAGTAGTGTTATTTCATTCATTTTTACTACCTCGATTTCTGCATAAAAAAGGGACAGGCAAAACCTGCCTGCCCCTAGCTTATAGCTTAGTAAAATATATTACTTGTCAGCGATCACGTCGATACCTGGGAGCACCTTGCCCTCGAGGTATTCAAGTGAAGCTCCGCCGCCTGTTGAGATGTGCGACATCTTATCAGCAAAACCGAGCTGGATAACTGCTGCTGCTGAGTCGCCGCCGCCGATGATAGTTGTAGCGTCTGTTTCAGCAAGTGCCTTTGCAACTGCGATTGTACCCTTTGCAAGTGTTGGGTTCTCGAACACGCCCATAGGACCGTTCCAAACAACTGTCTTTGCAGACTTAACAGCCTCGCCGAAGAGAGCCTGTGTCTTTGTACCGATATCAAGACCTTCCTTGTCAGCTGGGATCTTATCAGAATCAACAACTTCTACGTCGATAGGAGCATCGATAGGATCAGGGAAACCTGCTGCAACTGTTGTGTCGATAGGGAGAAGAAGCTTCTTGCCGAGCTTTTCAGCCTTTGCCATCATTTCCTTGCAGTAGTCGATCTTTGTATCGTCAACGAGGGAAAGACCAACTTCCTTGCCCTGTGCCTTAAGGAATGTATATGCCATACCGCCGCCGATGATAAGTGTATCACACTTCTCGAGGAGGTTTGAGATAACGTTGAGCTTATCTGCTACCTTTGCGCCGCCGAGAATAGCAACGAATGGTCTAACAGGTGTTTCAACTGCATTTCCGAGATAGTTGATCTCTTTCTGCATGAGGTAACCAACTGCTGTTTCCTTAACAAACTTTGTAACGCCTGCTGTAGAAGCATGAGCTCTGTGAGCTGAACCGAAAGCGTCCATTACGAATACTTCATCGTCAACGAGGTCAGCAAGTTCCTTAGCGAAAGCTTCGCCGTTCTTTGTTTCCTCTGCGCCTCTGAATCTTGTGTTCTCAAGAACAACGATATCACCGTCAGCCATTTCAGCAACTGCCTTCTTAGCGTTGTCGCCAACTACTGTATCGTCAGCAGCGAATGTTACCTTTGTTTCAGGAAGAAGCTCTGCAAGTCTTGCAGCAGCAGGAGCAAGTGAGAACTTAGCCTCTGGGCCGTTCTTTGGCTTGCCGAGATGTGAACACAGAACTACCTTGCCGCCGTCAGCTACCAGCTTCTTGATAGTTGGGAGAGCAGCTGTTATTCTGTTATCGTTTGTAATAACGCCGTCCTTAAGAGGAACGTTAAAGTCAACTCTTACGAGTACCTTTTTGCCCTTTACATTAATGTCATCAACAGTAACTTTGTTTAAACCTGCCATTTTAAAGACACCTCTCAATTTAATTTTTTAATTCACGTTGTTAAAAAACTAACAACCTTACCTTTATTATATAACATACCGTCATAAAAATCAAGTATTTTTTTATAATTTTTACCCTGATTTTATAACTTTAGGCTTTTAAAGTGCGTCCACCTTTATCTCTCCGTTGTCAGCGGATATTGCCACGGCGGACACCGCTCCCTCGCCCTTGTCTATAAGCAGTTCGGCTATCTTATCCTCCACCTCGTTTCTTATGACACGGCGGATATCTCTTGCGCCAAGCTTCTGACCGTATGCCTTATGTGCAATAGTTTTCAGAGCTTCATCTGTATATCTCAGGCTGATATGTTTCTCCTCCAGCGGCGACTTCATCTCGTCCAGCATAAGACCTGCTATGCCAGCGAAATTCTCCTCTGTGAGCGGATTGAACACAACTATCTCGTCTATTCCAAGAAACTCAGGTCTCAGGAAATCTCTCAGTGCTTTCATTGCTTTATCCTTGGCGATATCACTGTCTGTCTTATTGAAGCCCACGCCTGTATCTCTATCAGTCGAACCTGCGTTTGATGTCATGACAATAACTGTGTTCTCAAATGAAACGCTTCTGCCCTGCGAATCGTTGATACGTCCCTCGTCAAGTATCTGGAGAAGTATGTTCATAACGTCAGGGTGAGCCTTTTCTATCTCGTCAAAAAGTACCACTGAATATGGTCTGCGGCGCACCTTTTCGGTAAGCTGACCTGCTTCATCAAAGCCTACATATCCCGGAGGTGAGCCGATAAGCTTTGATACTGAATGCTTCTCCATATACTCGGTCATATCAACTCTGATAAGCGGCTCGGTGGCGTCAAAAAGCTCTTCTCCAAGGACTTTCACAAGCTCTGTTTTTCCAACGCCTGTTGGGCCGACAAAAATAAACGAAGCCGGTCTGCGACGTTTTGAAAGCTGAACCCTTGTACGCTTTATTGCCTTTGCGACCTTATCAACGGCTTCGTCCTGGCCGATAACACGCTTTGAAAGGGCTTCTTTAAGGTGCTTTATCTTGTCATACTCGGTCTGAGCTATCTTATTGGCAGGGATACCTGTCCAAAGCTCTATTACCTTTGAGATATCTTCCTCTGTGACCTGAACGTTTTTAAGAGTTTCTTCCACCTCTTTGAGTCTGTTCTGTATCCTGAGTATCTCGCCCTTTTCCTTTGCGATTATCTCATAGTCAGGGTCTGACTTCTGTTCATAATCCTCAACGAGCTTTTCATGCTTTTTAAGCTCCTCGTTAAGTGCGTCGAACTCCTCTATCTCAGGTGTTCTGATACTTGTGCAGGCGCAGGCTTCGTCAAGAAGATCTATCGCCTTGTCAGGAAGAAATCTGTCGTTGATATATCTTTCAGAAAGCACTGCACACTCTCTGAGCATATCGTCTGATATCTTTACTCTATGGAAATTCTCGTAATACTGCTTTATGCCTTTGAGGACTGTGATTGTGTCCTCAACTGTCGGCTCGGAAACTGTTACAGGCTGGAAACGTCTTTCAAGTGCGGAATCCTTTTCGATATACTTTCTGTACTCCTTGAAAGTCGTTGCGCCTATTACCTGTATCTCGCCTCTTGAAAGGGATGGTTTCAGGATATTAGCGGCGTTCATCGTTCCCTCGTTGTCGCCTGTGCCAACAAGGGTATGCACCTCGTCTATAAAGAGGATAACATTGCCCTGCTCTTTGACCTCTTCCACAAGACCTTTGCAACGGCTCTCGAACTGTCCTCTGAACTGAGTGCCTGCAACAAGTGCGGTAAGGTCAAGGAGGTAAAGCTCCTTATCCTTGATATGGAACGGCACATCTCCGGCAACTATCCTCTGTGCGATACCCTCGGCAATGGCTGTTTTACCAACGCCAGGTTCGCCTATAAGGCATGGGTTGTTCTTCTGACGTCTTGACAGGATATGGATAACTCTTGATATCTCCTTATCTCTGCCCACAACATTATCAAGCTTGCCCTCTCTTGCTTTCTGAGTAAGATTAGTGCAATAGTTGTTGAGAAATTTAAGCTTTTTCTTTTTATCCTTTGGCTTTTTATCTCCATCCTCATCGGTGGCTTTAGGCATACCTCCTGCGAGGTTGCTGAAAAGATTGGCTGCGTCACCGCCGAAAAGATTGCTCAGGAAGTTCGTTCCGCCCGGCTCAAAATCGTCCCCGTCGGAAGCCTCCATAAGCTGATTTGACATTGCTTCAAGGTCATCGTCTGAGATGCCCATTGCCTTCATATAATCGTCCACCTGCGAAATGCCAAGCTCCTTGGCACAAACAAGGCAAAGTCCCTCGTTCTTCTTGTGCTGAGGGTCCTTGGCGTTCATCTGTGAGATGAACACCACAGCAGGACGCTTTTTACATCTTGAACACATTAACATTTTTATTTGCTCCTTTCCTTACTGATACACCTTACGGTAATCATTTATACAGAATATCAAAGAAGTAACTGAACAGATAGGTATTTTCAAAAACAGCGCTGTTGAACTTGGGAAGCTTGTTCTCGGTAGCATTTATCACAGTGCAGACCATAAAGGCTATCAACACCAGATACAGACCGCCTTTGCAAAGACCAAGCGCCATGCCTGCAAAACGGTTTGCCGCTGTCAGACCTGCCATTCGGGTAAAAACTCCCGACAGACGCAGGATAAGCCTTATGACTATCTCCATAAGCACATACACCGTCATGAACACGCAAAGCCTTATAAAAGTCAGGGCGATCGGTCGGAAAATGTTCTTTTCCAGATACTCAGCACCAGTTCTGCCACCCTCAGAGAGAGCCTTGACGGCTTCGTCTATCTGCTCGGTAGTGAACTTCACCGCCTTAGACAGACTTTTTCCAAGCTTATTACCCTCCAGCTTTTCGCTGAGCTTTTGGGGCATAACGCTGTGGATATACTCTGAAAGCTCCTCGCCCTTTTGCTGAGCAGTATCAAGGTCTGTTCCCTTTGAAACAAGTAGCTTTTCGGTATTCTCCGCAAGAGTGCCTGCCCCTGACAGGACGTTTTTTATCTCCTCATCTGAAAGGTCGATATCAACGCCCTCGTTTTTCAGTTCATTGCTCACAAGCTTTGAAAGATCCGTCTGTTCAGCAGCGTTTTCAAGGCTCGTTATAAGCTGTGTTTTGAAATATTTGTTATATACATTTTCAGCCGACATATTGGCTATAAGAAAAGCCACAAGAACGGCTGCCACTGTTCCGAGCATTGTGATGACATATCTCACAAAGCCCTTACAGTATCCTGTCAGAGCGGTCACGATAAGGATCATTATAACTGCTCCGTCAAAAAAATATGCCATATTTTCCTGCCTTTCGTCAGGTCTCGAAAGCTATTTTGTTTATCTCATGCAGACCTAGGAAATAAACGCTGTCGTTGAGGTAAACAAAGTCAAGATACTCAGAGGACACTGCCGCTGTTGCAAGTAGATTTCCTGCACTGTCATAGGCTTCTATATTATCCTCGCCGAGAAGGATCACCTTCTTGTTCTCTGCGGTCATTTTCTTAGGCTTACCGCTTTGAGTATAAACAACACTATCAGGCTTATCTCCGTCAGAGTCCGAACGGAACACCGCAAGAGTTCCTGTTTTACGCTGTATGCCATCGAATGCTACTGCGGCAGTGGTATCTGTCAGGGCATAATCTGAAAGCTCCTCAGGATATTCATACTGCATAAGTATTTTACCATTGCTGTCAAGCTTGTAGAAGCAGGTATCGCCCACTACCCAATAATCGCCGTTATCGTTTCGCTGAACGGCAACTGCGAGAGTTTCAAGCTGTTCGCTCTTCATCTTCTCCTCTGTGCTGTCAAAGGTCACATAATATACGACCGAGCGTAACGCTCCGCCACTACTGGAAAATGTTGAGATACAACAGCCGCTTCCGTCCTTATCAAAGCTTATATCAAGTATTCTTCGTGAGCTTGACCACTGATATATCTCTGCTCCCGAGGAGTCATAAACTGTCAGCACTGCGGCATATTTCTCAGTCTGGGTGACCACTGCAACTGTGCTGTCAGGGGCTATCTCTGCCAAAAGTATAGACTGGTCTATATCCTTTGAGAGCAGCTCGCCCTTTTTATTCAGCACTCTGAAAGAATTTCCACCGTTATCGTAAACGAGCACACGCTTTCCAGATGTTCTTACAACAGGGTTTGCAAAGTTGTGAGAATTATCCGATATCTTATTGCCAGACTCGTCATAAAAAGCAATGTTCCTGTCGTCAACTCGAACTATACCGTCGGAAAGCTGTTTTATAACGTTAACGGAGCTTTCATCAAAGGTCAGCGGGAAATTTCCGCTTTGCTTTTTGCCGTCATTTACTATAGTGGCATGAGGTCTGTCCAAAATGCCCTCAAGCTTCGGCACCCACACCCCTCTTGAAGCGTAAACGCCAACTCCGAAAGCGACCACCACTGCTATGGCGGCTATCTTTTTATAGAGCTTTTTGTTTTTCTCTTTCTTTCTTGCCGCTCTTATATCGGTGACGTTGGATATCTCCTCGTCAGACCTCTCGGCTTTCTCAGCCTTTTCAGCCTTTTTCTCTTTTCTGCTTTTATGCTCGGATTTTTCCTCTTTGCTTTCTGAAGCCTGCTCTTTATTTTCACCGCCTGATACTGTTATCTTGCTTTCATCAGCTTTTTCAGGCTTTTCCACCTCGGCTTTATCCTCGGTGTTCGTCAGCTCTATTCTGCTTCGTGACTCCTCGGCTTCTTCCGCTTCTTTTCGGAGCTGTTCTTCCTGCTCACGTTCCGCCGCTTTCTGAGCCGCCTTTTTCTGACGCTTTATCTCTCTGAAAGTAACGTTCGGCATAGGCTCTTCTGCACCGTGAAATTCGTCACGCTGAACAAAATCCGTCTGCTTGGTTATTCTTATTGTTTTTTCTTCTTTGGTAGGCGGATTTTTCTTTCTCCGCCTGCTCTTTGATCTTTTATCATTCACCTTGTTCAGATCCTTTATCTTTATCATAATACACTTCGTTAAGATACAATCCCTGCGGCGGAACGGTCTTTCCGCCTCTTGTTCTGTCCTTTGACGCAAGTATATCGGGTATTTGAGTTTCTCCTATCTTGCCCTCATTTATAAAAATAAGCGTGCCTACCATTATCCTTACCATATTGTACAGAAAGCCGTCTCCCGAAACTGTGAATATCACAAGCTCGCCCTCACGTCTTACATGGAAAGAGAATATAGTCCTAACTGTATTCTCCTTTGTGCAATCGGTGGAACACATGGCTTTGAAATCGTGCGTTCCCACAAAATCCTGTGCGGCTTTATCAAGCTTTTTTTCGTCTATTGGAAACCAACTGCGGTAGGCTGTATCTTTATAAAAAGGATTTTTTATCTCGCTGTTATGTATAATATACTCATACTCCTTGCCGCTGCACATATATCTTGCGTGAAAATCAAGGGGGACTTTTTCGCACTCCAGCACTGAGATATCGTCCGGCAGCTTTGAATTAAGTCCGAAAACTATGCCACGGCAGGTTATTGTGGACTCTATGAGAAAGCTTGCACAAAATCTTCTTGCGTGCACTCCTGCATCTGTTCGTGAACAGCCGTTCACTGTGACTGTCTGTCCCGTCAGCGAGAGGATAGCTTCTTCAAGCACCTGCTGAACGGCAAGGGCGTTGTTCTGCCTTTGCCACCCATGATAGGCTGTGCCGTTATAGGCAAGTATTATCCTGAAATTTGTCATAAGTATATCCCGTTTCTTTAGTCGAGTGTTATGGAATCTATATTGTCAAGTCTTACTATCATGGTGCTGTCGCTTTTCTTTTCGTGAACGATAAGCTTTACCCACTCGTCGTCTGCGTCAAGAATAGTACAGCTATGACCATAAATCCCGTCGCCGTCAATGGTACATTCTCTGCCGATAAGTTCTTTTATAATGCCTGACATTTTACTTCCCCCATTTGCATTTCTCTCAAGTTTCTTGACTTTTCTTTCCAAAGTGTCAAGTCTGTCATCTTGGTCCATATCTTTAAAAACACTGCTCATAATACCCCTCCTAAACGACTATATTTATGACAATAACGCCTGCAAGGAACAGCACGCAGAATATAGAGCCATAGAGATCGACTATGCTCATATGGAGCTGTTTCATTCTTGTTCTGCCCTCTCCGCCGTGATAACAGCGGCACTCCATAGCGAGAGCAAGCTCCTCAGCGTGTCTGAACGATGCCACAAAAAGCGGTATCAGCACTGGGATAAGGGCTTTAGCTTTCTGTATCAGCGAGCCTGTTTCCATATCCGCTCCTCTTGCTTTCTGTGCCGACATTATCTTGTCTGTTTCCTCGATAAGGGTAGGGATAAATCTCAGGGCAATAGTCATCATCATTGCAAGCTCATGGACAGGCACTTTTATCTTTTTCAGCGGTGAAAGCAATCTTTCGATAGCGTCTGTCAGGTCGATAGGCGAGGTGGTGTAGGTAAGAAGCGAAGTGCCGACAATAAGGCAGATTATCCTTATCATCATGAACACTGCCGTATCAACGCCTTCATCGGTTATCTTGAGAAATTTCCACTCAAAATAGGCTTTGCCCGTTCTGATAAAAAGCAGATTGAGTATCGCCGTGAATATTATTATCGGCACGATAGGTTTCAAGCTTTTTAGCATGAGTTTGCCGGGTATTTTCGATATGATAAAAGTGAGGATAGTAAAAGCTATGCCCACAAGAAGTCCCCACACGCTGTTTGCGGCGAAAAGCATTACTATGAAAACCGCCGTCATTATTATCTTTATTCGTGCGTCCATTCGGTGAATGACAGAATTTCCGGGAAAATACTGTCCTATAGTAATATCCTTTATCAAGGTATATTCCTCCAATTTTCTATCTCAACTTACACAGTCCTGCTCTCTGCTCATATGGGTCAAAGGCAGTCCGCTGCTTACTTATTCTTTTTCTGCTCCAGCATTTCAAGGATGACCTTTTTCGCATAGCCAACTGTATACACATCGTCCTTAATATCAATGCCCATGGCTTTGAGCCTGTTTATAACTCTTGTTATCTGCGGCACTGCAAGTCCCATTGACACAAGCTCCTCTGAACGGTGGAACACCTTCACGGTATCATCATAGCAAAACAGCTTTGACTCGTTCATGACAAGTATCTTTGAAACGTTCTTTGCGATATCTTCCATAGAATGGGATACCAGCAAAACAGTGTTTTTCATCTGTTCATGATACTCTCTTATAAGACCAAGTATCTGCTCTCTGCCCTTTGGGTCAAGACCCGAAGCAGGTTCGTCAAGGATAAGCACCTTTGGGTTCATTGCCATAACGCCTGCTATAGCCACACGCCTTTTCTGTCCGCCTGAAAGCTCGAAAGGCGATTTGTCAAGTATCTCAGGGCTTAGCCCTACCATTCTTGCTGCCTCTTTCACATACTTGTCTATCTGATCTTCCTTGATACCCATATTCTTAGGTCCGAATGCGATATCCTTATAACAGGTCTCCTCAAAGAGCTGATACTCAGGATACTGAAACACAAGACCCACCTTAAATCTTATAGGGCGAAGCCTTGATTTATCGTCCCACAGCCTTTCTCCGTCTATATAGACGCTTCCGCTCGTGGGCTTCAAAAGACCGTTGAAATGCTGGATAAGGGTAGATTTGCCTGAGCCTGTATGTCCTATTATACCCACCATTTCGCCGTCATTTATCTCTATATTAACATTGTCTACGGCTGTTTTGCGAAAGGGCGTACCCTCGCCGTAAACATAAGTCAAGTTTTCCGTTTTAATTACTGCCATTGTTACTCCCTATCACTTAAGCATTTCATAAAGCTTCTTAACGCACTCGTCCTCGTGGATTATCTCGGTGGAGATGTCATAGCCTGCCTTTTTAAGTTCCCAGCAAAGCTCTGTCACCTGCGGCACGTCAAGTCCCAGATTTTTCATGGTTTCCACATTTGAGAATATCTTCTTCGGAACGTTATCCATTATGACCTCGCCACCGTCTATTACAACAACACGCTGTGCCTGTGCAGCTTCCTCCATATAATGGGTGATCAACACGATAGTAACGCCCTGCTCGTTGAGCATTTTGACAGTTTTCATTACCTCGTCCCTGCCGTGAGGGTCAAGCATGGCGGTAGGCTCGTCAAGAAGTATAATATCAGGCTTTGATAATAAAAGCCTGCCAAGTGCAACCCGTGTCTTTTGTCCGCCTGATAAAGTATTAACATTAAGTGTGAAATCTTCTTCTGCAAAGCCAAGGCCTTTAAGAACACCAGTTATCTCGCTTTTGTAAGCGTAACCATTGTTTAATTCAAACTCGTGGTTAAGGTCTGAATATTTCTTCATAAGTGTTTCAAGAGCTGTATCATCTGCTGATTTCATCTGGTTCTCAATACTTCTTAGCTGTGCTTCCATATCAAGGATATATTGCTTCACAGATAAAAGCTCATCATAAATGGTGTTGTCTGAATTAAGATTTTGCTGCTGTGAGAGATAACCTAAAGTCTTGTCCTTAGCTAACGTTACAAGTCCTGTGTCAGCAGGTTCAATTCCGGTTATAATCTTTAAAAGAGTAGACTTTCCAGCACCGTTGATACCAACGATAGCTGCTTTTTCGTGGTCTTCAATATTAAAAGAACAGGATTTGATAATAACATCTGTTCCAAAAGATTTACTTATATTATTACAGGAAAGAATCATAATAACAGTGTTCCTTTCTTTAAATTAATTAGTTGAATTATACTTGCTTTAAGAATAAATTGCAATTTTTTTGACTTATTTCTTCCTATAATGTATTATTAAAAAGTTAGACTAAGATAAGTGTATTAAATTTAAGAAATGAGGAAATGAATGAAATTTGACGAGTTAAACATTGATGAAAGAATATTAAGAGCTATTGAGGATATGGGATTTGAGGAAACTTCACCTATACAGACACAGGCAATTCCAGCTGTATGTGAAGGTATTGATGTTGT
>OLOU01001022.1_pt1 | contig 21141 bp, 23 predicted proteins | sample 1672101 | NCBI WGS metagenome assembly OLOU01 (sample SAMEA3136645, study PRJEB25190) | human gut metagenome | biome: human gut; feature: human-associated habitat; material: faeces | place: Austria | collected 2013
CGCTGCCGATTGAGGTTATGCCAAAGGCGATGCAGAAGATCGTCAGCGTTTTCCCGCTGACGCAGGGACTTACGATGATGAAAAATACATTTTTGGGTATCGGCACGGGAAGCATCCTGCTGCCGCTTTGTGTAATGGTAGGAGTCACCGCGCTTTGTACCATCCTTGCTATTCGTTTCTTCCGTTGGGAATAGAACTTGAATTTTTTGTGATTAAATCTGTCAATATAGTCAGGATGTACGAGAAAAAAGAACTTGTGCGAGTGCATTGCGGGACATACCGGAATTTTCTCATTCATGCATAATAAAACAGCTTCTGCAAATGATGTTTTTCACTTGCAGAAGCTGTTTTTTAATTGATTTCAACCGAGATCTTTTTGTCTGTTGACTTTGCGGCTGCCTTGATAACAGTCCTGATTGAGCGGGCGATGTTTCCGTGCTTTCCGATAACCATGCCCACGTCACCCTCAGCAACGTTCAGGTTAAGTATAATAGAGTCTCCCTCGACCGTCTCGGTGACGCTGACTTCATCCGGATTGTCAACAATCGCTTTTACCATATCGCAAAGCAGAGTGTTAACATCTATCATCTGGTCACCTGTTTATTTGCTGATAACGCCGCTCTTTACAAGAAGGGCACGAACGGTATCAGTGGGCTGCGCACCGTTTCCGATCCATTTCTGAATTTTTTCGGCATCAAGCTTGATCTCAACGGGCTCCTTCATCGGATCGTAGAAACCTACTTCTTCGATAAAACGTCCGTCACGGGGTGAGCGGGAATCCGCAACTACAACGCGGTAGAAGGGAGCCTTCTTTGCGCCCATTCTTCTGAGTCTGATTTTTACTGCCATTTTTCATTTCTCCTTAAATATTAAAAGTATTTTCAAATTGCGTGAAGCAATATTTTGACTGTGGATTATATTCTGAACGGAAGCTTCATCCGTCCCTTTTTGCCTTTTCGTCCGTTGCCCATGAACTGTTTCATCATTTTGTTCATCTGCTCGTACTGCTTGAGGAGGCGGTTAACTTCTTCGACGGAAGTTCCGGAGCCTGCCGCGACACGCTTCTTGCGCGAAGCATTGAGTATTTCCGGATGCTCGCGCTCTCTGACCGTCATAGACAAAATGATGGCCTCGGTACGGCTGAGTGCACGGTCATCGATATCGGCATCTTTGACCGCAGATGACATACCGGGAAGCATGACCAATATATCTTTTATATTGCCCATATTCTTTATCTGACGGAATTGTTCGAGATAATCGGTGAGAGTAAACGAGGCCTCACGAAGCTTTTTCTCCATTTCCTCGGCTTTTTTCTGATCGAACGACTGTTCCGCCTTTTCAATAAGCGAGAGCACATCGCCCATGCCGAGTATTCTCGAAGCCATTCTGTCGGGATAAAAAGGCTCGATCATGTCAAGCTTTTCGCCCGTTCCGACGAACTTTATCGGCTTTCCCGTAACGTATCTTACCGAAAGGGCGGCACCGCCGCGGGTATCACCGTCAAGCTTGGTGAGTATAACGCCGGTGATATCCAAAAGCTCGTTGAAGGATTCAGCCACATTGACTGCATCCTGACCTGTCATGGAATCAACCACGAGAAGAATTTCCGTCGGATTTACGGCTTTCTTTATATCCGAAAGCTCCTGCATGAGTACTTCATCGACGTGCAGGCGTCCGGCGGTGTCGAGAAACACCATATCGTATCCGTTTTTATCGGCATATTTTACGGCTTCCGATGCGATCTTTACCGGGGATTCGGTTCCCATTTGAAACACCGGAATTCCGAGAGCTTCTCCGACTACCTCGAGCTGTTTTATCGCTGCAGGTCTGTAAATATCACAGGCGACAAGAAGGGGATTTTTGCCTTGCTTCTTGTACATTCCCGCAAGCTTTCCGGAATGCGTGGTTTTACCGGAGCCCTGAAGACCTACCATCATCACTATTGTAGGCGGTTTTGAGGAAATTTCGAGCTTAGCCTGGGATTTTCCCATAAGCTCAACAAGCTCCTCGTTGACTATCTTTATTATTTGCTGCGACGGAACAAGGCTTTCCAAAACCTCGGCTCCGACTGCACGTTCGGTGACCTTTTTTATGAATTCGCGTACAACTTTAAAGTTAACGTCTGCCTCGAGAAGCGCAAGCTTAACCTCACGCATTCCTTCCCGGACATCGGCTTCCGTGAGCTTTCCTTTGTTTCTGAATTTACTGAATGCGTTTGCAAGCTTGTCGGAGAGATTCTGAAACATGGAGCCTCCTTTCAATACTTGGCGATATCTGTTATGAAATCCTTTTGCCGAAGCTTTGCTGCAAGATCAAGAATGACCTTGCGCATCGCGTTTCCCTCAAGAGAACAGGCTTTCTCCATATCTTCGGCAAATTCGGTTCTGAATTCGTTGAAAGCGTTTATGCTTTTGAAAAGACCGAGCTTTTCGTCGAGCTCCGTGAGTTCAGCTTCGCTTTTCTTTATGGAATCACGGACTCCCTGACGCGAGATCCCGGTGTTTTCCGATATTTCGGAAAGGGAATAGTCGTCGTTGTAGTACATATCAATGATTTCGCGTTTGCGATCCGTCAAAAGCGAGCCGTATATGTCGATAAGTGCGGCGATCCGCATATCCTTTTCAAACATAAATAGCCTCCGAAAGCTGTAAAGCATAACACTTTACATAGTATATCAGATTCGAGAGTGCTTGTCAAGCGTTTTTATGAATTTTACGGCATTTTCGACGCATTTACCGTATTAAAACAACAGCAGTCGGAAGAATCCGACTGCTTTCAAGACCTATATAAGATTAACTGAGGTATTTGTTTTTGTATTTGCGGTATTCATTATTGAAGCCTTCGTCGCTCATGTCCTTCACGCTGTTCAGATAGCTGTGAGTATCATAGCTTCCTTGTTCAACCTCGATCAGGGTGACGGCGATGTTCGAACAGTGATCCGAAACTCTCTCGTAATTGTTAAGAAGATCCGAAAGCACAAATCCCATTTCGATCGTACATTCTCCGGTCTGCAGACGGGATATATGACTTGTCTTGACTTCGGCTACCAAGCGGTCGATAACCTGTTCGAGAGGCTCGACGGACGAAGCCTTTTTAACGTCGTTTGTGCTGAAGGAATCGTAGGTGAGGTCGAGTATTTCAAATAAAGCGTTTGTAAGATTGTGAAGATCTTCTTTTGCCTTATCCGAGAACGAAAGACCTTTTTCGTGTACTTCCTGAGCACTTTTGAGTATATTCACCGCATGATCTCCGAGACGTTCGAAATCTCCGATCGTATGGAGCATTTTCGATATCTGACGGCTGTCTTTGTCGGAAATTTCCTTTGAGGATATTTTGACAAGATATGTTCCGAGCTTGTCTTCGTACATATCAAGCTCATCCTCGTTTTTCAGGATGCGGTCAACTTTTTTTGTGCTGTACTTTTCAAAAAGGCTTATTGCGTCTTTGATTGTATCGCGCGCTATCTCCGCCATTTTTACAGTGCGGTTTGCACATTCCGAAATTGCGAATGAAGGAGTTGAAATAAGACGTTCGTCGAGAAATTCGTATTTCTCTTTGTGCTCGGAATCACGCACGATGAATGTGGACATTTTCTCGAGGGATTTTGCAAACGGGAACAGAATCACGGTAGTGGCTATATTGAATACGCTGTGTACTGCCGCAATTCCGACAGGAGAGATGGCGTTGTTGAGAAAATTGAATTTGAAAATGAGATTGAGACCGTAGAAGAGTATCAGAAAAACCGCTGTTCCGATAAGGTTGAAAAGAATGTGGATTACCGATACCCGCTTTGCGTTTTTGTTTACACCTATACTTGAAATTATCGCGGTGACACAGGTACCTATGTTTTGTCCCATTATTACCGGAAGAGCCATTCCGAAAGTGATATTTCCCGTCAGAGAAAGCGCCTGAAGAATACCCACCGAAGCGGCGGAGCTCTGTATGATTCCCGTGAAAATCGCACCGACCGCGACGCCGAGTATCGGAGCAAGGGGAAGGGAATAGAAGCTCGTAAGTACGGACGAAAATTCGGGAGAATCAGCAAGCGGCTTCATTGCATCGCTCATAAGAGTCATTCCGGACATGAGTACGGCAAATCCGAGCATTATCGTTCCGACATCCTGCTTACGCTTATCCTTGGACATCATGACCATTATGATTCCGACGAGAGCGAATATAGGAGCAAAATTCTCGGGCTTAAGAAGATTTACGAAAATGTTATCGCTTTCGATTCCGGCAACGGAAAGTATCCATGCGGTAAGCGTGGTGCCTATGTTTGAGCCCATTATGACGCCGATCGTCTGTCCGAGCTTCATTATACCCGAGTTTACGAGACCGACCAGCATGACGGTCATTGCCGAGGAAGATTGAATCGCAATAGTTATTCCAGCGCCGAGAGCAAGAGCCGTGAATCTGTTGTCGGTCGCCCGTTTAAGTATTTTCTCAAGCTTACTTCCCGACATTTTTTCAAGTCCGGAAGACATAACATGCATACCGTACAGGAAAAACGCCAATCCTCCGAGCAAGGTGATAACCGAAAAAACAGTCATTATATAACCTTTCTTACGTCAAAAAAGAGGAGCGATAAAGAAAATATTTACCGCTCCTCTTTCTTTCACTTACTACTATATTATTTTGAAAGTCTTGCCTTGAGAGCGGAAAGTTCTTCGCGCAGTTCGCAAGGTACGGTGTCGCCGATCATATCGTAGAATTCTTTGATATTTTCAACATCCGCAAGCCAAGCTTCGGTATCTACCGAGAGAAGCTCGTTTACGGTGTCTTCGGTGATGTCGAGTCCTTCGGTGTTGATGTCTTTTGCGTAGGGAACATAGCCGATTGCGGTCTCTCTTGCGTCTACCTTACCCTCGCAGCGAGCGAGAATCCAAAGGAGAACACGCATATTGTCGCCGAATCCGGGCCAAATGAAGTGTCCGTCGGCATCGGTGCGGAACCAGTTTACATGGAAGATCTTCGGAGGATTGGGGATGTTCTTGCCCATCTCGAGCCAATGACCGAAGTAGTCACCCATGTCATATCCGGTAAACGGACGCATTGCCATAGGATCGCGGCGTACTACGCCGACTGCACCGGAAGCTGCTGCCGTGGTCTCGGAAGCCATGATCGATCCGACAAAGGTTCCGTTCTGCCAGCTTGTTGACTGGTATACCAGCGGAGCGGTCTTTGCACGGCGCCCTCCGAATACGATTGCGGAAATCGGCACACCCTTCGGGTTGTTGAATTCGGAAGAGAGGCAGGGGCAGTTGATTGCCTTTGCGGTAAAGCGGGAATTGGGATGAGCGCCGCAGGTGCTCTTGTCGTTCTTGTTGTACATGCTGATATCCCACTTGTTTCCGCGCCAGTCGATAGCGTTTGACGGCGGATTGTCGTTGAGACCTTCCCACCAAACGGTGTTGTTGTCGAGATCGTGAACAACGTTGGTGAAGATGGTGTCACGCTGAGTGGTAGCAAGTGCGTTGGGGTTGGACTTGCTGTTTGTTCCGGGAGCAACTCCGAAGAAGCCGTTCTCGGGGTTTACTGCCCAAAGTCTTCCGTCCTCGCCGACGCGGAGCCATGCAATATCGTCACCTACGCACCATACCTTATATCCCTTCTTCTTGTAGATCTCTGGGGGAATAAGCATAGCAAGGTTGGTCTTTCCGCACGCAGACGGGAAAGCTGCGCTGATATACTTGAGCTCGCCTTCGGGAGTTTCAATGCCGAGAATGAGCATATGCTCTGCCATCCAGCCTTCCTTGCGTCCGAGATAGGATGCAATACGGAGAGCGAAGCACTTCTTTCCGAGAAGAACGTTTCCGCCGTATCCGGAGTTGATGCTCCAGATGGTGTTGTCCTCCGGGAAATGGCAGATATAACGGTTCTCTTCGTCGAGATCTGCCTTCGCGTGAAGTCCCTTTATAAATCCGGCATCATCGCCGAGAGCATCGAGAACATTATTTCCGACGCGGGTCATTATAAGCATATTCAGAACTACATAAATGGAGTCGGTGAGCTCGATTCCGTATTTTGCGAAAGGAGATCCGACTATACTCATGGAGTAGGGAATTACATACATGGTCTTTCCGGTCATAGAACCCGTGTAGAGCTTGGTAAGCTTTGCATAGCATTCCTTGGGATCCATCCAGTTGTTGATGTTTCCTGCGTCCTCTTTCTTTCGGGTGCAGATGAAGGTGCGTCCCTCGACGCGAGCCACGTCGTTTACCGCGGTACGATGCAGGTAGCAGCCGGGGAGAAGCTTCTCGTTAAGCTTTATCATTTCGCCGGTTGAGCAAGCCTCAGCGCGAAGTGCGTCTGCCTGTTCCTCGCTTCCGTCGATCCATACGATCTTGGCGGGATTGGTCATTTCGGCCATCTCGTTAACCCATGAAAGAACGTATTTGTTGTTTGTCATAGTGCCCTCCTATGTTTTGTGTTGAAATCAGAAAACTTAGAAAACCAATTTTTCCTATGTTAGATTATATACCCGAAAAATCAACTTTTCAATACCAAACTCCACTGAATTTTCTATTTTACAGTTTGTTAACATATTTTACGACTTCGATATGTTAAAGAATTGTAAACATTGCCGTTTCGGTCGAAAAAGAAAAAACAAATGTTTGATTTTTGAAATTTTATCTGCTATAATACTTGCCGATGACCCTTATTTTATCAGCAAAGGAGTAACATATATGAAGAAGCCGCTTACGGATAAAGAACGCGCAATTCTTGAATTTGTCATATCCGCGACGAGGCTTAACGGATATCCGCCGTCGGTGAGGGATATATGCGCAGAGACAGGGATAAAAAGCACATCTACGGTGTTTTCCTATATAAAAAGGCTTGGGGAAAAAGGGTATCTCGAGAAGGAAGACGGAAAGAGCCGTTCAATACGCACGAAAGCCGATCCGGCAGAGCGAAATAGCATAAGAGTGCCGCTGATCGGAGATGTTGCGGCGGGACTGCCGATTTTGGCATCGGAGGATCTCAGCGGAGAAGAGTATATCGATTGGCGGGTGGCAGTGCTTCATCTTTCGGCGGGCGGGTATTTGCCCTTCGTATTCGCGGAACAAGTATGATCGAAGCCGGAATACTCGACGGAGATATCGTAGTGGTTGAAAGAACGCCGGTCGCCGACGATGGGGATATCGTGGTAGCGCTGCTCGGAGACGAAGCGACCGTTAAAACCTTTTACCGCGAAAAAGACCGCTTCAGGCTGCAGCCGGAAAACCGCACCATGGAGCCTATTTATACGAAGGAGCTTTCGGTTCTCGGCAAGGTCGTTGCCGACATCAGATATTATTCCTGAACAATTTTTGCTGATTTTGCGGTTTGAATATTGACAAATTGCCGCAATTATTGTATGATATTAATCATAAATAACCCGCACGGAAAATGGAGTTTGTGGTATGAATTCAAAAAGAATCTTAGATGCGCTCAAGCAAATCCCCTTTCAGGTGATGTTTCTCTGCCTTTCGGGGCTTATTGCTATTTTCGTAATGATTATCCCGGATTACATATCGAAGGCTTTGATGTGGTTCAGCGAAGGCATGACCGCAAAGCTCGGTGTCGGAAGCATAATCGTTACCGTGATTGGCATAGCGGCTTCGATGGTAGCTATGTTTGAGTTTATGAAGAAATCCGGTGATGACGGAGCTCTCGTTGCGGCTCAGTCCGAAGCGGGAAAAGATAAATTCAACGTTCTTTATCCCATTATAATAGTTGTCTGCTCGCTTGCTCTCTATACATTGGTTTGCTTTGCCGTCGGATTTGACTATATCGCAGGTGCCGTAAAAGCTTTGGCTCCCCTGCTTGCAGGATTCAGTGCAAACGATGTGTTCAGCGATATATCGACAAAAGACAGATTTATCGCTTACATAATAGTAACGGTTCCGCAGATACCGATGATGTTTATCGGCTATATTTACGGCTTTAAGACACGCATCAAAAATATACACGCAGTCTGATTGATTTGCTGAATAAACCGCTCCGTAATTGGACAAAACAGTTACGGGGTGGTTTTTTGATTACTTTAAGGAGATATTCCGGTGCGGCGATGCTCGGAGGAATAATCTATACTTTTATTGAAATCCTGTGGCGCGGGTATTCACATTGGAGCATGACCGTTTTGGGCGGCGTTTGCTTCGCCGTTCTTTATTTCTTATATGAGAAGGCAGGCGGCGCACATCTGCTTTTGAGATGTGCGGCGGGCAGCGCCTTCATTACCGCCGCCGAATTTCTTACCGGGTGCATAGTCAATCTGCGGCTCGGATGGAACGTCTGGAGCTATTCGTCCCTTCGCTTTAATATTTTCGGGCAGGTAAGTCTGTTTTTTTCCGTTTTATGGTTTTTTCTTTGCATACTTGGATTTAAGGTGTGTGCAATTTACCGAAAAGCGGCAGATTTTATTGACAAACAAATCAAGCAGTGATATAATTAATCGTAATCTCAATATCGTGGGGGTTTAATGTCTTGTATATAAGGCATTTTTCTTTGGAACGCACGCTTAAAAAAGGGAGAACTTATTCATATGTACAATCATGAGTTTTATCTGAAAATTTTCAGAGAATTTGAAGTTGACGATACGCCGGAAACCTTTGAGCCCTGTAACATAGGTCACATAAATACTACTCTTATGGTGCGTTGTGACGGTCAAATCAAGTACGTCCTTCAAAAGATCAATACTTCTATTTTCAAAAAGCCTGCCGAGCTCATCGAGAACATATTGAATGTTACTGATTTTATAAAGAAAAAGGTGCTTGCAGCCGGTGGGGACCCGACAAGGGAAGTGCTTCGCCTGATACCCACAAGGGACGGAACCTTTTATACGACCGACGCGGACGGATGTGTTTGGAGAATGTATTATTTCATCATCGGTGCGAAAACATTTCAGACCGCCGAAACTCCGGAGCTCTTTTATAATTCCGCACTTGCTTTCGGAAAATTCCAGCGCATGCTTTCGGATTTTCCCGCTGATAAACTTCACGAAACGATTCCCAACTTTCATAATACGGTAAGCCGTTTTGCGGACTTCAAAAAGGCTCTCGCAGATGATGTTGCGGGACGCGCGGACAGTGTACGTGAAGAAGTCCAATTTGTACTTGACCATGAGGGTATATGCTCATACATAACGGACAGAATAGCATCAGGAGAATATCCGCTTCGCGTTACGCATAACGACACAAAGCTCAACAATGTCATGATCGATGAGAAAACCTTCAAGGCGGTCTGCGTTATAGATTTGGATACCGTTATGCCCGGATCGGTGCTGTATGATTTCGGTGATAGCATACGCTTCGGAGCTTCCAATGCAGATGAAGATGAACGCGATCTTTCGAAAGTTTTCATGCGTCTTGATCTTTTCGAGGATTATACGCGCGGCTTTATAGCGGGTCTTGAAAATTCGCTTACGGATGCAGAAATTCTCGGGCTTCCGATGGGTGCCGTCATTATAACGTTTGAAACGGGAATTCGTTTTCTTGCAGATCATCTCAACGGAGATACCTATTTCGCTGTTCATCGCGAGAATCAGAATCTTGATCGCGCGCGCACTCAGCTCAAACTTGTAAGCGATATGGAAAAGAAGCTTCCCGAGATGAATGAGATAATAAAAAAATATTTATAAACATTTTTTGTGAGGTGTAATTATGGCTATTTTGATTACAGGCGGTACCGGATTCATAGGCTCTCATACCGTTGTCGAGCTACTTAACGACGGTCGTGATGTAGTTATTCTCGATAACCTTTCCAACAGTAAGGAATGTGTTATCGACAGAATTGAGACTATTACCGGAAAGCGTCCGAAGTTCTATAATGCCGACCTTCTTGATTACGAAGCTGTCGACCGTGTATTTAACGAGAACAATATTGACTCGGTTATTCACTTTGCCGGTCTCAAGGCTGTCGGTGAATCGGTTGCTCAGCCGATAAGATATTATCACAACAATCTTACCGGAACTCTGATACTTTGCGAGGTTATGGCAAAGCACAATGTCAAGCTTATAGTTTTCAGTTCCTCCGCAACCGTATACGGCAAACCCGAAAGTGTGCCGATCCGTGAGGATTTCCCGCTTTCCACTACAAACCCTTACGGAGAAACGAAACTGGTTATCGAGCGTATTCTCGCAGATATCTGCGTTTCCGATCCGGAGTGGAGCGTATCCATACTGCGTTATTTCAATCCTATCGGTGCGCATGAGAGCGGCTTGATCGGCGAAGATCCTAAGGGAATTCCGAACAATCTTCTTCCGTATATTTCCAAGGTCGCCGGCGGTAAGCTTGAGTGCCTCTCTGTTTTCGGAAACGATTACAATACTCCCGACGGTACGGGTGTGCGTGATTACATTCACGTTGTTGATCTTGCCGACGCTCGCCTCAAGGCTCTCGATCAGGCGCGCAAGGTGAAGGGAATAGATTACTTCAACATCGGTACCGGCAACGGATATTCCGTTCTTCAGATCGTTTCCGCATATGAAAAGGCTACCGGCAAAAAAGTAAACTACAAAATCGCGCCCCGCCGTCCCGGAGATATCGACGAGTGCTACGCCGATCCCACAAAGGCGCGCGAGGTTCTCGGATGGACCGCAAAGCGCGGTATTGATGAGATGTGCATAGACCTTGCACGTTGGCAGGAAAAGAATCCCGACGGATATCCGGACTGAAAATAATTTTTGAGAGGACTTCAAAATGATCATTAAAGAACCCTTCGGAACTCTCCCGGACAATACTCCGGTTACTGCATATACGCTTTCAAATTCCTCGATTCTCAGGGCGCGGATCATCGACTTCGGCGGAACGATCGTGAATCTTTGGGTAAAGGGCAATGACAGAGCCGAAGCCGATGTTATATGCGGATTTGACGATATAAACGGTTACCTCAACGCAAAGGGATATCAGGGAGCCATCATCGGTCGTGTATGCAATCGCATCAGTAAATCGAAATTTACTCTTGACGGTGTTGAGTACAGCCTTTTCGCAAACGACGGAAAGAATTCCGCTCACGGCGGTGAGATCGGTTTCAACAAACGTATGTGGGATGTAAAAGTGTCGGATGATGCCGATGAGCCTTCGCTTGAACTTACTTACACAAGTCCCGACATGGAGGAAAATTACCCCGGAACTCTTCGCGTAAAGGTAATTTATACGTTGAAAAGGGAAGGCGCACTTTCCATTCATTATATTGCCGACACCGATAAGAACACGATCGTAAACCTCACAAACCATGCTTACTTCAATCTCGCGGGATATGATAAAGGCACCATTTGCGACCAAGTGATGTGGATCGACGCCGACCGTATAAACGATCAGGACTTCGAACTCATTCCCACGGGCGAGCTCGTCGATGTGGAGAATACTCCGTATGACTTCCGTGTCGAAAAGCCCATCGGACGTGACTTTGATTCCGAGCCTTCTATGGATCGCCAGGGCGGGGGATACGATAATAACTATATTATTAACGGAGCGGATTCGGTTACCGTGAAGAAGTGCGCATCGCTTTATGATAAGGATTCCGGAAGGTTTATGGAGGTATATACGAATCAGCCTTGTGTTCAGATATACACTTCAAATATGATCGATCCCGAGGATCTCCCGTTTAAAAACGGAGTTGCTCAGCGCAAAAACTGTGCGGTCTGCTTCGAAACTCAGAAGATGCCCGACAGCATTAATCATCCCGGATTTACAGATACGGTTCTGAAGCCCGGTGATGTATATGATTTTACGACCGTATACGCTTTTTCCAATAAGTAACATTGGAATGATGTCGCTATTTTAAGGTATCGGTTTAAATTATCATACGCAATGACACCTCAACATATATTTACATCAGACAAATATATGTTGAGGTGTTCTTTAATGAATAAACGGACCGATTACAATGCCCATGCAGAGAAAAGGCGCTGCGAAGAATTAGCGGAATATATTATAAAAACGGAATGTACGGTGCGTGAGGCCGCAAAAAAATTTTCAATAAGCAAATCCACGGTACATAAAGATGTAACCGAAAGACTGAAAAACATAAATTCCGTATATTATTTTCGTGTGAAAAGAATTCTTGAAAAAAATAAATCGGAACGTCATATCCGAGGAGGAATGGCAACAAAACGAAAGTATGACGTGATGAAGCATATTCATGAACGTATGAAGGAAGATTATGATATATGAAGTTTTCAAAGACTTGACAGCGCGGCTTTATATATGATATTATTATAAAAGGATGTAATCGTGAAGGCGGGGGAAAACGAAAGCCGTCATTTATAAGCCGAGCGCAGACCGAGGAGCAATTATCCAAAATGCAAATTTTGTATAATTGAGGGAAGGAGAAAAACGATATGTTGTTATCAATAGATATCGGAAATACAAGCATTTCATTCGGAACTTTTGAAGTCTCCCCGAACGGACAGCCGAAACTTATTTTCTCTTCCGAAATATCGTCATGCGAGCGCCGCAGCACGGATGAATATGCGGTTTTGTTCAAAGAAATCTTTTCTCTGAAATCTTCGGTTCAAGGTGCCATTGAGCCGATTGATGCGATAGCCATATCTTCTGTTGTCCCGACGCTCACCGACAGAATTGCTTCCGCAGCGCAGCTTTTCTCGGGATGTTCATCCCGGCCTTACATTATCGGACCGGGCATCAAAACCGGGTTCAGAATAGCGATTGACGATCCGGCTTCATTAGGAGCAGACATAGTTTCGGATTGTGCAGCAGCGCTTGACTTATTTGCACCGCCGATTGCAATTTTTGATGCCGGCACTGTAAATACCGTTACCGTGATTGACAAAGAACGTACCGTATTTGGTTTCTACCGGAGAATATGCGGAAATAATACTGAGAAACTGCCGAAATAAGTTTGCCTATGATCCCGCGCTTACCCTGCGCGGAATAGCATCGCTTTATGTCCGAAACAGACTGTAAGCCGAAGGCGCTTCTATGGACTATATGGAGGCTCTCCGTCGGTGCAGTCTATGAAAATGTATAATTTCAGCCAAGGCTGTTATTATAAATAAAATTACACACGCTACACCGCAGGCGTTGCGGGCGGCAGTGTCGGGTTAAAGTCCCGGAGGAAATTATGGAAAAAACAAAAACTTCAAAAAAAGTCCTGCTTTTGACGCAAACCGCAATATTGACTGCGATCATTTTCCTGATGAGTTTTACGCCCATAGGATATCTCAAGGTCGGTTTCGTTGAAATAACGTTTTTGGTGATACCGGTGGCTGTAGGAGCAATTTTGCTCGGTCCTGCAGTCGGGACTTTTCTCGGCTTCATGTTCGGCGTATCAAGCTTTATTCAGTGCTTTACCGGAAGTTTCTTCGGCGCGGCGCTTTTGGCGATCAATCCTGTTTTTACGGCGCTGTTCTGCATTATTCCGCGTACACTTATGGGATTTTTGGCATCTGTAATATTCAGAGGAATGTATAAAGCAACAAAAAAAGGCAATGTCTCGTGCGCGGTGGCTTCATTGTCCGCGTCTGTCCTTAACACACTGCTCTTTATCCTTTTTCTGATTCTTTTCTTCGGAAGAAGCGACTATATTAGCACGATGATGCAGACAACCTTTAATACCGACAGCATACTTCTCTTTTCTCTTCTTTTTGTAGGCTGGAACGGACTTATAGAAGCGATTACCTGTACCGTTATAGGATTCGGTATAAGTGCAGTACTGCTCAAATTAATGAAGACGAACTCTTGAACTTGACTTGGTTATAATGGCCATAAAAGTTTGTCGTATTATGTGCATGTTGACGAAATGTTAAAATTAATACTTTAGACATATCAATTTTTCGGTTTGTATGATATAATTAATATGTTAAAATTGTATTTCGTACTTTAAGGAGGACATACAAAATGGATATGAAAGACATTAAGATGAGGGTTCTTTATTCCTCTGATAAGGCAAAAATGAAGACTTTTGCGTCGGCTCTCGGCGAAGCTTTCAAATGCCTTGTTGATGCGGTTCCGCCGGGATTTCCCTGCGAGAAGGAGCGTCTTGTTATTATCGGAATGACTCTCAAGGGTGAGCCTAACGATAAGCTCAGACTGTTCTGCCGTGAGCTTACCGCTCAGCGTGCGTACAACGTGGCTCTTTTCATCGACGGTGAAAAGGACTGCAAGGCGCTTAAAATGGTTAAGGAAATGCTTCGTGACGCAGGAACCAATGTAATCGACAACGATTACTATGTAAACGGAGGCGGAATCTTCTCGAAGAAAATTTCTCTTGACGAGCGCCGTCAGATTGTTAATTGGGCTCAGGGTATTATCGATTCCCTTTGATCAAGAATTTTTTGAAAAACGATTTGGGAAGAGTGAGACGTTTCGGCGTCTTACTCTTCCCTTTTTCGTTGAATGTGCTTCCTTGGCTTTGGATATCGTTTGGATCTCTCTTTACAAAAAATCCGCTTGAAAAACAAGCGGATTTTTTGAATTTTATTTGTTTGTCTTGTAGATCGAATCGTATATATCCAACAGAGACACTGAGGAGAATGTGCTCCAAAGGACAGTCAGTATTACGAAAAATGTCGTTACCATGGGATCGATGTAAAGAAGTATCCACGGATGAAGTGCCCAAATAATACATACGGCAGCAGTGAAAAGAACAATACAGATGAATTTTCTTCTGATTTTTGACAGCGCTTCTCTTTCAAGCAGATCATCCGCTGCGGTGTGTGTGTCTTTTTTCAGGCATCTCAAGAGGCAGAAAAACAAGATGATAAAAGCTATAAGAGCAGCTGCATTTTCCGCCGCGGAAAGTGTTTGTATCCTCGAATACAAAATTCCGGCATTTGATCTCCAAAAAGAATCATCGGGAAGATAAGCGAATACAACGAAATATTTTCTTTGTAAAGCGAGGTTTATCAATGAGATAACGCCCGATACTGCGGCAAACGGTATCGCCCACAGCGCCGACTTTATACGGCTTTTAAGAAGCACCGCCGCAATTATAATAAATATTGCCGAGAGGCAATTCGGGAGATAGTTTACATAATTGCTGTACAGAGAATTGTATGCTATAAATGCGCCTATAAGGCACGCCGACACATATTTCATTTTTACCGTGATCGGCAAAAAAGGTTCGAGCTTTAATTTTTCGGTGAATGCTTTTTCGATAACATCCGTCATTTTGCGGTCTTTTACGACTTTTGTGAAATAAGGGATAAAGAGAGAGAGCCACACAACGCCCAAAACAGCCCCGACAGCGCATTCAACAGTAATAAAAAGATTGTTGAAGTCTGCAAGCCGTATTACGTTCGGGGCTACCTCGCCTTGATTTTTGAAAAGCTGAAGCTCTGTTGTATTCGGAATAACGGCAAGTATGTCTCTCAGGATCAGGAATACTATTGTTATTATCTTGATTCTAACTCCGCGTTCAACCGTGACCTCACGTCTGACACGCTCTCCGTTCGAAGGATCGCGGAAATTTTTTACCTTCTGCTTTGAATCGAAAACAGCATCGCCGCCGAAGCGCATACCAGCATAGAAAAATCCTTCAAAAAGCTCGTTTACAGCCGGAATGAAAACTATCAGCTCCACTATTGAAAAAGTGAAAGAAAGAAGCAGCGGCATTGTGTTTATATTAAGAAGCAGAATAAGATTTGCCGCGGTTTTCAGAATTTCAATAAATGCAAGCTTCCAAAAGGCGTTTTGCGCTTTTTCATGCCGCTCGACGATCAGGGATGTTTTTGAGAGCCCTTTTATTATAAGAAAGATTCCTATAAAATCGGGGAAAATATCAATTATTCCGATGTTTGGGTTGGCAAAAAATATGAATCCCGCAAGGATAAATCCGAGTTTCATGCCGCTCTCCGTAATTTTATTTTTTCTTCTTTTTGTTCGGCTTTGTCTGCGCGGCGGACGAAGAGGCTTCTTCACCTGCATTGCGCTTTTCCTTCGGAGTGAAAATTCGCTTTTCGGCTTCCGACCATTTGTCATTAAGCTTTGAAAGGCGCGAACGCTGTTCCGGCGGCACGGGCATTTCTTCACCTTCTATACCGATCCACTTGCAGCATGATCCGAGCAGTATTATATTGAGTGCAAGACAGATAAATTCAAACAACGTGAAGAACTGCACCGCGATGACGCTCGAAAACGGCACGAAATCGTATATAGGCTTGCTGAACAACGAAACAAGCGAATACAGTGCATAATATACGATCAGCAGAAGCATGTTTCGCTTTGCCCGGAATGCTATTTTGTCTAGCCCTATTTCCTCGGTAAGTGATATTACGGCACCGAAAATTATGAGATTGAGAACGAGTACCGTTACGGCGATCAGTGCTTCCAAAAGCATAGACACGATGTCCGGTATCGTAAATTTTGCCAGCATAACGGTTGCATTTATTCCGGATTCCAAGACATACAGCGATGCCGGAATTATTGCGGTATAGAATTTTTTCTGAAATGCTCCGAGCTTTGTAAAAGCGTAGATCATTATCAATCCGCCGATAACATCGGCGAAAAAATAAAACGGAGAAAGAGTAAATGCAAAGGCAAGCGCATAGCCTCCCATAAGAATTCCGAATCCCATTTACTCTTTCTCCTGTTCTCTTATTTACCGATAAACGGTTATATTATTGCTCTACCCCTCCGTCTGCCGTGTTGGCTCCACAGCAGTTTTTATATTTCTTTCCGCTTCCGCAGGGACAGGGGTCGTTTCTGCCGACCTTCTTTTCGGAACGAAGCGGCATCGGCTTCGCGGGTATCGGCTTTGCACCGGGCTGTCCCATAAATCCGGATCTTACGGGGCGCGCGACTTCAACTCGCTTTACCTGTGTGGACTTCGGTACCACGGAAAGAATCATTCTTACAGTATCATCACGGATCATTGTGATCATTTCATCAAAGAGATCGGCGCCCTGTATACGGTACTCCGCAATGGGCTTACGCTGAGCATATGCCTGAAGTCCGACGCTCTCCATAAGGCTGTCCATGGCCTCGAGATGATCCATCCACTTTATATCGACGTTTCGAAGAAGGATCGCACGCTCCACCTCGCGCATCTGCTCCTCGCCGAATACGTTTTGCTCTTTGTAACGGTAGAGCTTCATTGCGCGGTCAAGAAGCGTTTCTTCGATTTCTTTTCTCTGGGCATCGGCGCTTTCATCGTTAAGCTCAAAATCCTCTTCGGTGCAGATGAGCCCGAGATACTTCTGCCTGAGACTTTCGATATCCCACATGCTCTTGTCGTCACCGGCAAGAAACGCATTTACGGAATCGCTTACCGTGGATGAGATCATGTGCTCTATCTTATCTTTGAGGTCTTTTCCGTCAAGCACTTCTTTGCGCTGATTGTAGATGATCGTGCGCTGCTGATTCATTACATCGTCATACTCAAGGACATTTTTACGCCTGTTGAAGTTTTCGCCTTCGAGATGCTTCTGCGCATTTTCGATTGAGTTTGAAAGTATTTTGGCGTCGATCGGCTCGTCTTCCTTGAGTCCGAGACGGTCGACAAGTCCGATGATCCGCTCGCTTCCGAAAAGACGCATAAGATCGTCCTCAAGAGAAAGGAAGAAACGCGATTCACCGGGGTCTCCCTGACGTCCGCTTCGACCTCTGAGCTGATTGTCAATACGGCGGCTTTCGTGCCTCTCGGTACCGATCACGAAAAGTCCTCCGGCTTTGCATACCTGCTCGGCTTCGGGTTTGATTGAATCCTGGAACTTCTTGAACAGCTCACGGTACACTTCCCTTGCCGCAAGAACATCCTCGGGCACATCCTGAAGCGAGCCGACTGCTTTGCCTATGATTTCCTCGTCATAGCCCTGCTTGCGCATCTCGGCTTTGGCAAGGTGCTCCGCATTTCCGCCGAGAAGAATATCGGTTCCACGTCCCGCCATATTCGTTGATATGGTAACGGCGCCGAGCTTTCCTGCCTGAGCGACTATTTCGGCTTCAAGCTCATGATGCTTTGCATTGAGGACAGTGTGCTTTATTCCGCACGCTTTAAGCTTTCCGGAAAGAGCCTCGGACTTCTCTATTGATACCGTACCGACAAGAACGGGCTGCCCTTTTTCGTGGCATTTCTTTATCTGCTCGATTATCGCTTTGTCTTTGCCGTTTTTCGTCTTGTAAACCACATCGGGATGATCCACACGAATCATCGGTTTGTTTGTGGGAACCTCTACAACATCGAGATTGTATATCTCACGGAATTCGGTTTCTTCCGTAAGTGCGGTACCGGTCATTCCGGAAAGCTTGGTATACATTCTGAAATAGTTCTGGAACGTGATAGTAGCTATTGTACGGTTTTCCTTTTGGATCTGGACATTTTCTTTTGCCTCGATAGCCTGATGCAGACCGTCGGAATAACGTCTTCCGGGCATTATTCGTCCCGTAAACGAATCGACAATCAGCACTTCATCGTTCTTTACCACATAGTCTATGTCGCGCTTCATAATACCGTGCGCGCGGATAGCCTGGTATATATGGTGGGATATATCGGCGTTTGCGGGATCGGACAGGTTGTCGATTCCGAAAAAGCGCTCCGCTTTTTCCACACCGGCTGCGGTAAGAGTGGTGCTGCGCGCTTTCTCATCAACGATATAATCCGCATCGATATCATCGTTGAGTTCCTTGGAGTCAAGTTCCTTTATAACAAACACCTTCATTGTACGACAAAGCTTTTCCGCCTGATCGTACAATTCATCCGTTTTTTCGCCTTGACCGGAAATTATGAGAGGCGTTCTTGCTTCGTCTATGAGAATAGAGTCAACCTCATCGACTATTGCAAAATTGTGCCCGCGCTGCACGAGATTTTCTCGGTAGGTTACCATGTTATCGCGCAGATAGTCGAATCCGAATTCGTTATTTGTTCCGTAGGTTATATCGCAGTTGTAAGCAGCCTGCTTCTGCGCGCGAGACTGATCGTGTACGACAAGACCGGTGGAGAGACCAAGGTACTCGTGGACACGTCCCATCTCTTCGCAGCCGATTCTTGCAAGATAATCATTGACGGTGACAATGTGCACACCCTTTCCGGTAAGCGCATTGAGATAAGAAGGAAGAACGGCAACGAGGGTCTTTCCTTCACCTGTCTTCATCTCCGCAATCCGTCCCTGATGCAGAAGAAGTCCGCATATGAGCTGTACTTTGAACGGACGTTTGCCGAGAACTCTGTCCGCTGCCTCGCGTACAAGGGCAAATGCATCCGGCAGAATGGCATCCAATTCTTTGCCGTCGGCGATCTCTTTTTTGAATTTGAGAGTCCTTTCCGCCATCTCAGCATCCGAAAGCTTAGCATACGTTGACGCAAGCTGTTCGGTCATGTTGATCTGCTGCATCTGCTTTTTGATCTGCCGTTCACTGTATGTGCCGAAAATTTTGCTGTAAAGTCCCATTATAATATCCTTTCAAAAGGCTGTAACTTTTAAATTTATCCGCATACAAAGATGTGTACGCTTCGTTCTGCCGCGCTGAGTCAAACTGCAACCGCGCAACAGCGCACGGCGGCAAAGCCACCGAGGCCTACGAAGTAAGGCGTTGCAAGTATTATACCATTTATTCCGAATAAATGGAAGAGTTTTTTGTTAATATTTTTCTACTTCCGATGTTTTGCGGCGATAAGAAGTAAATTATTCTCAAAAAGCGTGGATATAATTGCTTTTCGGCGCCGTATGGTATATAATATCATAGCATAAAATTATTTTTCAGAACGGAAAAACATAAAATGAGTTTGAACATTGTGCTTTTTCAGCCCGAAATTCCTCAGAACACGGGAAATATTGCCCGCACATGCGCCGCAACCGGATGTTCTCTTCACCTTATACGTCCTCTCGGATTTAAGATAGATGATTCTAAGCTGAAGCGCGCCGGGCTTGATTATTGGCATCTGCTTGATATAACATATTATGACGGGCTTGACGATTTCTTTGAAAAGCATCCCGACGCCGAGATATTCTGCTTTTCCACCAAATCTCCGAGATCTTATACCGACATTGCTTATCCCGACGGCGCATATCTGTTTTTCGGTCCGGAGACACGGGGACTTCCGGAGGATTTCCTGAGAGAAAACTACGAAAGATGCGTAAGAATTCCCATGCGGGGCGGTCTCAGAAGCCTGAATCTTTCGAATTCCGTCGCAGTAGCTGTTTACGAAGTTTTCCGTCAGCGGGGATTTTCGGGACTTGAAGCCGAAAGTAATTATTTGGAATGATATAATAAAACGAAAGGCTGCGCTAATGCGACAGCCTTTTCATTTCAGGTATTGGTTGTAAAAGAATTACTTGTATTTGCGCTTTCTTGCTGCTTCAGACTTTTTCTTTCTCTTTACACTAGGTTTTTCATAATGTTCTCTTTTGCGTACCTCTTGTAATACTCCATTTCTGGCACATTGTCTCTTAAATCTTTTTAAGGCATCTTCTATATTTCCATTATTAACTTTTACTTCTGACATGATATTCCCCTCCTTCCGGTGCGCTGTAGCATTCGTATGGGATTTTATATGTTCTAATTTTCTTAGCACATAAATCTTTACATGCCTATTATTATAAACTACTTGCTTCATTTTTGTCAATAGGAGTTGGCGTTTTTTATAAAAAAAGTATAGTCATAAAAAATTACTTTTGTCTTGTAAATATATATGGACTTTTTTTAATTAAATATGTTATACTCTTTTTAAAATTATAAAATGAAAGAAGGAATATTATGAGAGCACCATATCAAACATTAACCATTCTATATAAAAAAGAAAATAAACAAATCAAATTTGCAATATTTTATAGAAATTCTCATCCCATTTGGCAATTTGTGTCTGGTGGAGGTGAAGATAATGAAACACCAATCGAAACAGTGGTAAGGGAAATAAAGGAAGAAACGTCTCTAATTATTGATAAAAACGAAATTAGACAATTAGATTCAAGGACAACCATTCCTGTTTTAAATATAACCGGAAAATATACCTGGGGAGATAGTGTATTCGTTGTTCCAGAATACACATTTGCAGTAGAGTTAAAAAACTATGATATAAAACTCTCAAATGAGCATAAAGAATACAAATGGGTAGAATATAATGAAGCAATGGAAAAGCTAAGATATGATAGTAATAAAACTGCTTTATGGGAATTAAATGAAAGGCTCACTAAAAAGTAAAACTAAAATTATTTCTTAATTTAATTAAATAATTGAAAGGATAATAATACTATGAAAAGA
>OLOU01001043.1_pt1 | contig 20841 bp, 19 predicted proteins | sample 1672101 | NCBI WGS metagenome assembly OLOU01 (sample SAMEA3136645, study PRJEB25190) | human gut metagenome | biome: human gut; feature: human-associated habitat; material: faeces | place: Austria | collected 2013
CCACGGCATGGTGCCGCTGGTCGAGGCCTATCAGGGCGAACTGATCCCCTCGCGCGCGTTTGCCGAGGGCGGCATCCACGAGGCCATCATGGCCTACGAGGACACGATGTTTTTCGAAATTCTCGCTCAGGAGCTTGCCCTGCGCGATATGGACAGCGACGCGCCCACGCCCGAAAATGTCGACGAGCTGCGCGAGCGTATGGACACGTACTTAGGCGAATTCGAGCAGCACGGCACCGACAACATCACCGTTGAAATGTAAAAGTGTAACAGAAGGCAAAGAGGTCTCCGCTTTTTAAGCGGAGACCTCTTTATCTTCGCGGCCGTAGCCGCGAAATGATCTCAAATCATTTTTCCGACGACCGGCGCATCGGAAAATACTTTACGCGGAGCGCGTGTCGAGCCGCCCTGCGGGCGGCGAGGCACGAAGCAGAGCGCATCCCCTATTTTTTAAGGATGCCAACGGCGTCCTTAAAAAATAATCACGTCTTGATCCCCATCGTCTCCCACTTGCCGCTGCGGTAGCGCAGGAAGAAGATGGCGCCGCGCACCGACCAGTCCACGATCGCGTGTGCGAACCACACACCGATGACGCCGTAGCCCATGTATTTGCCCAGCACGTACGCAAGCAGCACGCGCACGACCCACATCGTCAGCATACTGGCGAGCATCGTGAACTTCGCGTCGCCCGCCGCACGCAGAAAGCCCGGCACCATAAACGCCGGTACCCAGATGAAGATGGATGAGATGCCGTGGATCAGCGTGACCGTGACGGCGAGCTTCTCCGCCTCTGGTGAGACGTTGTAGACACGCATGATGAGTGGCAACAGCGCGATGATCGTCAGGTTGACGGCCGCCATGATGCCGTACGTCCACTTGGCGATCTTTTTGAGGTATGCGCGCGCCTGATCGAATTCGCCCGCGCCGACGCACTGGCTCACGACCGCGGCAAGGCCCAAGTTGATGGCCTGACCGGCAAAGCAGTTGAAGTTTGAGATGGTGTTGCCGATGGCGTTCGCCACCATCGATGCCGTACCGAACGTCGAAATCAGGCTGAAGAGCACGAGACGTCCCAGCTGGAACATGCCGTTTTCGACGCCGCTTGGCACGCCGATGTAGAAGATGTTCTTCATTAGGCGCATATTGAGGTGGAAGCCGCGGATATCAGAAAGGTGCAGCATCAGATCGCGGTTGAAGAGCAGCGAGAGGATGACGACTGCCGCGACCGTGCGGGACACGAGCGTCGGGATCGCGACGCCCGCGACGTCCATACCGAAGCCGAAGATCAAAACGGCGTTGCCGATCACGTTGATACCGTTCATCAGGAGCGAAACTTTGAGCGACACGTCGCTGTGGCCCATCGTGCGGAACAGCGCCGCGCCGCCGTTGTAGAGCGCGATGCCCGGAATGGATGCCATCACATATAAATAATAAGTGTTCGTCGCCGCCATGACGTCGGGCTCGATATGGCCGAACATCACGGTCAAAATCTGCGTGCGGAAGAGGTACAGCAGCGCCACGAAGAAGACCGACACCGCGCCGAGCAGCGCGATGAGCTGCTGGCCCGCGTTGCAGGCGTCCTCCTTCTGTCTTTGTCCGATGTACTGGCCCGCAACGGCTGCGCCGCCGGTCGCCATCGCCGAGAAAATGTAGATCATCAGATTGCTGATCGAGTCGACGAGCGACACCGCGCTGATTGCCGCGTCGCCGACGGTCGCAACCATCAGCGAGTCGGCAAGACCCACTGTAATGGCCAGAAGCTGCTCGAGCAGCAGCGGCCACATCAGCGCGACGAGCTGGCGGTTCGTAAACATCATTTCCTTGTCAGCGCGCACCGGCGCTGCCAGTTTGCCCATGGTTTCACACTCCTTGTATCGATTGAGCCTGTATCATAAACTATTTGCCTTTCTTTGTCAACGCCGCGTCAAAAAAGATACGGCTTCAGCGCTGCGCCCCACGCTTCGATAAGCTTTTCCTTCGTCCAACGCGCGTTGGCCGGCGACGTGGAGGGAAGCTGGACGGCCTCGCGCCCGAGCTTCGCGCGGCAGTACTTTTTATAGCAGGCGTAGGACGTGCCGCCGTTGCAGAAGATGGCCCGAATGTCCGCCGCGTCCAAAATGACGGACAGGTCGTTCGGCACGACGTTCGTGATGCTCGCGTCCGACGATCCCACGATCTCGCATGAGCCGATGGTATCCCACATGGCGACGCCGCGGCGCAGGACCATCGCTTTCTTCTCTTCGACCGTCTTCGGCGTTTCCTCGCCCAGAACAGCGGCGAGCGTCGGCCAGAAGCGGTTCTGCGGGTGCGCGTAGAAGAACGCCGCCTCCCTTGACTTGACCGACGGGAACGAGCCCAGGATCAGCACGCGCGACTTTTCGTCATACAGCGGCGGAATATTATGGACCTGCGTCTTAAGCTCCATTTTCTCGTCCCCTTTCTGCCTTTTTCGCCATTTTAACACAGGAGCATCAAATCGCCAAGTCCCGTTTCCTCCATCTGCGTGCGCTTCGCTGCGGAAATGGGTTGGCTTTTCGGCAAAGTCATGTTATGATAAAGTAGATATATATTAAATGTAGGTGCCTTGCCCCGCGTGGGCACGGTCATCTTTGAGAAAGGACATCTATGAAAGACGACGACAATCACATTCTCCTTTTAGAAAAGGGCAAACGAGGCCTTCTGCAGATCATCTTCGGCCGCACGGGCATCATCATCGTTTCGCTGATCGTGCAGATCTTGTTTCTCTTTGCCGCCTTTTACAAGCTTGAGGGTTTTCTGCCCTACTTCTGGGGCGGCAACACGCTGCTGTCGGCGGCAGTCGTGCTGTTTCTGTTCGGCAACGACGACAACCCGACCATCAAGCTCACGTGGTTTTTCATCCTCGCGGTGCTGCCGGTGTTCGGCTTGATTCTGTATGTTTACATCAAGACCGACCTCGGCCACCGGCTGATGATCCGCCGCTACAACGACATCCTGTCGCAGACGGAGCACTTCGCCCCCTCGGAAAGCGCGTGTTCCAAGGAGGAATTACCGGATGAGCTCCAAAGCCTTGCCTCCTACCTGAATTCCTGCGGCTTCCCCTGCTATCAAAACACACAGGCGCAATACTTCCCCCTCGGCGACGATGCGTTCGAGGTCATGTGCGACGAGCTCCAAAAGGCCGAGCACTTCATCTTCCTCGAGTATTTCATCGTCAGGGAGGGCTACATGTGGGGCCGCATCCTTGAAATTCTCAAGGAAAAGGTCAACGCTGGCGTCGAGGTGCGCGTGCTGTACGACGGCACCTGCGCGGTCGCGCTGCTGCCCTATTCCTACCCCGAAAAGCTTGAAAAGCTCGGCATTGCCTGCAAGATGTTCGCGCCGCTGCGCCCGTTCGTCTCCACGCACTACAACTACCGCGACCACCGCAAGATCATGGTCATCGACGGCAAGGTCGGCTTCACGGGCGGCATCAACCTCTCCGACGAGTACATCAACCGCACCTCGCGCCTCGGCCACTGGAAGGACACAGCCATTGCCCTGCGCGGCGACGCCGTGCGCAGCCTGACGCTGATGTTTTTGCAGATGTGGGACGTCAGCTCCGTGCACTTTACGCCCGAAGTCTACAGCAAGTATCTCGACGTGCCGCAGCCGGCGCACGAAAAGGAAGCGGGCTATGTCATCCCCTATGGCGACAGCCCGCTCGACCGCGACCTCGTCGGCGAGATGGTCTATATGGATATCATCAACCGTGCCAACCGCTATGTGCACATCATGACGCCGTACCTCATCATCGACAACGAGATGATCACGGCGCTGACCTACGCCGCGCGCCGCGGCGTGGAGGTGCAGCTCATTCTGCCGCACGTGCCCGACAAGGAGATCGCTTTCTCGCTTGCGCACACGTACTACCGCAGGCTGCTTGAAAACGGCGTACAAATTTATGAGTACGAGCCGGGCTTCGTTCACGCGAAGGTCTTCGTCAGCGATGACTGCAAGGCGACCGTCGGCACGATCAATCTGGACTACCGCAGCCTGTACCACCACTTTGAATGCGGCACGTACCTTTATGCATCGCCCGAAGTCCCAAAAATTGAGCAAGACTTCCAGCAGGCGCTCGCCAAGTGCGTCCGCGCGGACATGGACCTTCTCAAAAACGACCCGTTTATGCGAAAGCTCATCGGCCCCGGCATGCGCATCATCGCCCCGCTGCTGTAAGAAGTAAAAAAGTCGAAACCGAAAGGTTTCGACTTTTTTTATTCTCAATTACTTTTCGAGCTGCTCGAGCGCGCTGCACACGGCAGTGTGCTCCTTCTGCACCGCCACATAGAGTGGCTGTACGCTTTCAGGCATCGAATCCTGACCGCGCAGCGCTTCCGTCATCTGAGAGCTGGCGTGGGCGAGCGAGCCGAGGCCAAGGTTCAGCACCACACCCTTGAGCGTGTGCACCGCGCGGAACGCCGTAGGCGTGTCGCCCGCGTTCATCGCGTTTCTCAGGTTCTGCATACTGTCGTCGCCCGGGAACATATTAAGGAAGCGCACGATGCGCTCGTCGTTCTGAAAACGCGCCTTGGCTTCGCCGTAGTCACCGCCGACGCAGCGGAAAAATTCGTCAAGTTTCACGTTCTTTCGCCTCTCGATAAATTGCTACGCAATCCTTTTTCAGTTTGGCCTGATACATCGCAAGGTCCGCCCTGCGGATCGTTCTTGAGATGCGTCCCGCCGCGAACGCGCCGCCGATGCTCGCGCTGATGTGCAGTTCAGGATACTCCTCAATGACGATCTCGTCAAGCGCGGCGCGGATGGACTGCAATTTCTTCTCCAGAATTTGCTGCGGCAGGTCGCGGAACAGCAGGAAGAATTCATCGCCCCCGTAGCGCACGAGCTCGTCGTCGCTGCGGATCTGCGATTTGATGGCCTGCGCCGCGCGATAGAGTGCCGCGTCGCCCGCCTGATGGCCGAAGCGGTCGTTGATGTGCTTGAAGTTGTCCATGTCGATCATGGCGAACGAGAACCGGCCCTCCAGATTCTTGAGCCGCTCGTCGTAATAGCGGCGGTTGTAGACCTTGGTGACCGAGTCCATATACACCTGCCGGTTGCGCACGAGCAGCTGGTTGAGCACATTTTCGCGCTCGAACATGTCGTCGCTCTTGATGCGCTTGACCAGCTCGAGCGAATACGGCCTGCCGTCCACCTCGATGAACGACGCGAGCACATAATAGATATCGCTCGCTCGCGTTTCGAGCTTCGTCTGTGGCTTGTGCGTGCGCAGCACCTCCTGCGAAATGCAGTTTTCGCAGCGGCGCTTCTTTTTCCACACCGCGTAGCAGTGCTCGCTCTTTTTAAGCGTGTAGCCCTCATCCGTTTTCGTCAGCTCCACACAGATCGTCGGGGCGACCAGCCGCGCAATGTCAAAGATGCGGCGATATCCTGCCAAAAGGCCGTCCACCTGCTCCTTGCTCACGCGCAGCACGTCGTCCGCCCCGTCGCTCATCATCGGCGTGAGCGCCTGCACGCTCTCGCGCGGCAGCGCCTGCTGCACGTCGCTTAAATGTCGATAGCTCTTATCGATATCGCGGATGATGCCGAGGAGCGAATTGTAGCGTCCCGCCTCGGTCGACGACCACGTCACCATGATTGCGAACTTGCACCAGTGCATCGCGCCGTCGAGTCTAATCTCGGCCTCGGTTTCAAAATACGTCTCGTCGATCGTGGCAGCTTCGGCCCAGCTACGGATGTCATCGAGCGTTTTTGTGCCCACCACGGCGAGAAAATCGGCACTCCCCGCCGGATCGACCACGACCTTGGGAAGGCCATCCGCTTGCTCGCGCTGGCCGAGAGCGCGTCGTAAACGTCCGCGACTGACACGACCTGCGCCGCGATGGGGATGGCGTCGCCCTTGAGGCCGTCGGGATAGCCCTCGCCGTTCCAGCGCTCGTGGTGCCAGCGGCAAATTTCGATGGCATACTTGACGAGCCGTTCGTTCTGGTAGATCGGCAAGTCGGTGATGAGCTTCGCGCCGATCTGCGTGTGGCGCTTGACAATCTCGTACTCCTCCGGCGTGAGGGAATGGGGCTTGGTCAGGATCTCCTCCGGAATTTGCAGCTTGCCGATGTCGTGCAGGCCCGAGGCCATGCGGATAGCCCCGATATCCTCGCGCTCTAAATGATAGCGGTCGGTCTTGCCGACAAGGCACTGGAGCAAAAGCCCCGTCACAAGGATCACGTGCGTCATGTGTGTGCCGCCCTCGCCGCTGCGGCACTCCACCGCGTGGCCGAGGATATCGACCATCAGCTCGGTGTTTTTCTCCTGCCGGTAGAAGCGGTCTGCCAGCACGCTCATGAGCTGCTGCTTCTTTGTGTGCAGCAGCACCGTGTTCATGATGCGGCGACGGATGACATTCGGCACGAACGGGCGGCTCACATAGTCCACCGCGCCGAGCTTGAAGGCCTTGTCGATATAGGCGCTGCCCGTCTCGGCCGAGATCATGATGACCGGAATGTCGTCGATCCAGTGATTCTCGTTCATCGCGGCCAGCACCTCGAAGCCGTCCATCTCCGGCATCACGACGTCCAGCAGCAGCACCTCGATCTCGCCCTGATGCGCCTGCAGGGCGGCGATCGTCTCCTTTCCGTTGGAGACCTCGAGGATGCTGAAGTCATGCTCCAGCATATCGACCAAAAGGGCGCGGTTCAGCTCAGAGTCGTCTGCGATCAAGATCTTTTTTTGATTCACGTGCTCTCTCCCCTACTGCGTTTTTCTCTTCTCCCGTGCATCATGCTCATGACTGATTCAGATTGATCTTCTGTACATTTTGTACGCTAGAATTCACCTTTGACAGCGCCGCCCCGTTGCTGTCAGCTGGAGTCAGCTCTTGTTAAGGGATCGTTAATTGCAAAAAATGCAGCGTTACTATAAGCTCTTTTCCGAAAATTGTCAATGATGATCAACACCTCTTTCGATTCCTCCCTTGTGCTGCAATCAGCATTCTTCTTTCCGCCCTCATGTCTTTCTCCCCCTGTCACCGTCTGCCAGCCTGACGCTGCGCTTTTTGCACAAACGCCTCGCCCGTCTCCCGCTTTTTCAGCTGCTTCCGGCAAAGCAGCAGAAACACTGGGAAAATTTCCCTTGAATGTTCCGTGGTTCTGTGCTAAGTTTACACTAAGTATCAAATGTTTCTTAAAAACACGCATAAACAGTTTTTGTTTGGCACTGGCTTTTCCGGTGCCTATTTTCTTGTCCGCCCGCCCCGCGGCAGCATTTCTACAAAAGAGCGCCCTAAAATGCGTATGAGGTCTGCACGATGGTCGAAGCCAGAATCCTGATCGCGGACGATTCGAAAATGAACCAGCAGATCCTTTCTGAACTCCTCGGCGTCCGCTACGAATACCTCTATGCCGACGACGGCATGCAGGCGCTCGAGCTGCTGCACTCCGAGTTCGACATCGACCTGCTGCTCGACATCAACATGCTCCGCCTCGACGGCTTCGGCGTGCTCGAGGTGATGAAGCAGCGCAACTGGCTGCAGGAGATCCCCGTCATCATCACCTCGTCCGAGGATGACGAGTCGTTCATCCAGAAGGCCCACGACCTCGGCGTGACGGATTACATCCGCCGCCCGTTCAACCTGACGGTCACGCAGCGGCGCGTGAGCAACGCACTCACGCTCTACGCACGCCAGAAGCACCTTGTCCACCTGGCCGAAGAGCAGGTTTACGAGCGCGAGAAGACGAACAGCGCCATCATCAACATTCTGAGCCACGTCGTCGAGTCGCGCAATTTCGAATCCGGCACGCACATTCTCCATGTGCGTGCCATCACCAACATTCTGCTGCGCCAGCTCGTCTGCACATCTCGGGGCGGCGCGCAAAACAGAAAGGAAGCATCATGGCTCACAACAAATTTCTCCCTCGCGTGCTCGCCGCAGCGGCGGCGATGATGCTGCTTGCAGGCTGCGGCAGCAAGGCAGACCCCGGATTTTCTCCATCGAACCCTGTCAATATCACGATCTGGACGTACTACAACGGTGAACAGCTCGAAGCGTTCAACGCGCTCGTCGACGAGTTCAACTCGACCGTCGGCAAGGAACAGGGCATCACGGTTGAGAGCTCCAGCCACGGCAGCGTGACCGATCTTGAGAACAACGTGCTCGCTTCTGCCGAGGGCAAGGTCGGTGCCGAGGCGATGCCCAACATCTTCTCCGCCTACGCCGACACTGCCTACGCGCTCGATGAGATGGGTCAAATTGCCGATCTGAGCGATTATCTAAGCGAAGAGGACCGCGCCGCCTTTATTGAGGACTATCTGAGCGAAGGCGACTTCTCCGGCTCGGGCAGTATCAAGATCTTCCCCGTCGCCAAGTCGGCGGAGCTGCTGTTTCTCAATGAAACGGACTGGGAGCCGTTCGCCGCCGCCACAGGCGCAACCTATGACGACTTGGCCACGATCGAAGGCCTCGTCTCCGTCGCCGAACGCTACTACGAGTGGACCGACGCGCAGACGCCCGACATCCCGAACGATGGACGCGCGTTCTTCGGCCGCGACGCGATGGCGAACTACATGCTCATCGGCGCCAAGCAGCTCGGCTGCACGATCTTCGACGCACAGGACGGCAGCATGACGCTGAACTTTGACCACGACGCCGTGCGCACCCTCTGGGATAACTACTATGTACCCTTCATCAAGGGCTACTTTTCCGCAAGCGGCCGCTTCCGCAGCGATGATGTGAAGACCGGCAATATCATCGCCTACGTCGGCTCGTCTTCGAGCGCAACGTTCTTCCACGCAGGTCATCGCCGACGACATGGACAGCCACGACATCACGCGCAAGGCGCTTGAAAGCCCGAAGTTTGCGAACGGCGAGGACTACGCCGTGCAGCAGGGCGCGGGCATGGTCGTGACGAAGTCGAGCGACGCTGAGATTCAGGCGAGCCTTGTCTTCCTCAAGTGGTTCACCTCACCCGAGCACAACATCACGTTCTCTGTCGACTCAGGCTACCTCCCCGTCACGCACGAGGGCAACTCCATCGACGCGATCCGCATAAGCGGTCTTGCCCTCAGCGATGAGATGGACGAAGTCCTCTCCGCCGCAGTCGACACGGTCAACGAAAACCATCTCTACACGCCCCGCGCCTTCTCCGGCGGCACGAACGCCCGCGCCATTCTTGAATATTCCATGAGCGATAAGGCAAGCGCTGACCGCGCCGCGGTCAAAGAGGCAATGGCGCAGGGACAGAGCTTTGAAGATGCCTCGGCGCAGTTCCTTTCCGACGAATGCTTTGAAGCCTGGTATCAGGATACGCTTGCATCGCTTGAGGCCTTTCAGGGCTGAGTGACTGTTCAATGACAAAAAAGGGGCCGTTTTATGTTCTTTCGCAAACCATCGGATCATGTGCCGCATGTCACCATCTTCCATACGATCCTGCGCTCCATGCTCTGGATCCTGTTCATCGAGATCGCGCTGCTTGTCGGCATTCTCTATCTCTGCCGCATCAACACGAACCTTGAGCAGAATGCTGTCGACATCTTGCAGATACAGACGGAAAACCGCCAAAACTATCTGCAAGGCCAGATGCTCGACGCGCAGGACCTCTCGTCGCTTGCGGGCAAGATCAACGCCGTGACGCAGGCCATGCTCGACGACGGCGAGATCAGCCTCGACACGCTCGACAGCGGCAGCGACGCCGCATCCCCCCTGCTGCTCTCGATCGGCGACAGCCTGATCTCCTCGATGCGCCATCGCCCCGTCACCGGCATTTTTGTCGTGCTCAACACGCACGATCTCGACACACGCAAAAAGGGCGAGCCGCTGCCCTGCCTTTACCTGCGCGACCTTGACCCGAATTCCTCCCCCTCGCAGCGCAATTCTGATCTTATGCTCGTGCGCGCACCCGCACAGGTCGTACAGTCACTCTACATTGCGACCGACACGAGCTGGACGCCCTCGATCAACTATGGGTCCAACGGCAGCAGTGGCTTTCTCTATCCCGTCTTTCAGGCAGCCTACCACGGAAACGGCGAACTGGACGCCGCGGACTACGGCCACTGGACGTCCTCGCCCTACACGCTCTCCGGCGACGATCACTCCGCCATCGCCTACACCATCCCGCTTATTTTAGATGACGGCACGGTCTACGGCGTGCTCGGCGTCGAAATTCTTGAAAGCTACCTGCAAGCCCTGCTGCCGGGCACCGAGCTGCAGAATGACAGCTCGGGCACCTATCTTCTCGGCGTCGCATCGAATTCCGCCATCGGAAAAGACGACCTTACCGTCAGCGTCATCTCCGCCTCCCCCGCTGCAAATGCGCCGCAGCAATCCTATGACCAGACGCTGCTGCTCAAGCCGTCAAAGCGCGGTGGCTACCAGAGCGACTCCCCCCTCGGCCTTTGTCACGCCGCCGTGGCACCGCTGACGCTCTACAACCGCAACGCGCCGTTTTCCAATGAGCAGATGCTGCTTATCGGCTCGGTGCCGGTATCGGCGCTTTACGCCTTTTCAGGCTATGTGCTGCGGTTTTTGATCATCGCGGTCCTCGTCGTGCTCACTGCAGGACTTTTCAGCAGCCTTGTGCTGGCGCGCAAACTCTCGCGCCCGATCTCGCGCCTTTCCGACGAGGTCGCGCACGCACGTGAAAGCCGCAGCTCCATCCCCATGCTCTCCGCCACCGGCATCATCGAGCTCGACCGGTTCTCCTCCGCGTTCACGCAGCTCGGACGCGAGGTGCTCGATACTTCGACCAAGTTTCTGCGCATCATGGACATGGCAAGCGTGGAGCTCGGCGGCTATGAGCTGCGCTCCGCTCCCGACAGCATCTATGTCACCGACAATTTCTTTGACCTTCTCGGCATGCCCGGCGTTGACGCAGACGACTTAACAGCGCAGAGTTTCCGCGAGCTTTTGCAGCGCTTTGAGCGCTCATGCCCCCACTCCCCCGCGCCCGACGGCGCGATGCTCTACCACATCCGTCTGCCAAGCGGCAAAGAGCGCTACCTTCGCATCGAGACGACGCACGAGGACGGCACACAGGTCGGCCTTGCCGAGGATGTGACCGCCAGCACGCTTGAAAAGCTGCGTATTGAGCACGAGCGCGACTATGACACGCTCACAGACCTCTACAACCGCCGTGCCTTCCGCCGCATCTGCGCCGAGTTCTTCTGCTCACCCGAAAAGCTCGGCCACGCGGCGCTTTTGATGTTCGACCTCGACAACCTCAAGCAGATAAACGACACATTCGGCCACGACTGTGGCGACGAGTACATCCGCCTCACAGGCGAATGCTTTGCCAAGAACGCTCCCGCGCGTACCGTCTGCGCGCGCATCAGCGGCGATGAGTTCAATGCTCTCTTCTACGGCTACAACGATCAGGATACGCTGCGCGCAGACATCTGCGCGCTGAAAGCCGCCCTTGAGCATTCTGTCGTCCAGCTTCCCAGCGGACGTGAGCTGCGCGTGAGCGTCTCCGGCGGTATCGCGTGGTATCCCGAGAGCAGCACAAATCTCATCACACTGCGCAAATACGCGGACTTTGCCATGTATCAGGTCAAGCACTCGCGCAAGGGCGAGCTGCTGGAATTCGACCCCGAGGTCTACCGCACCAGCCTGCAGGAAAGACGCTGCCATGAGGAGTTCCGCCGTCTCATCAACGAGGAGCTTGTCACCTACCGCTTCCAGCCCATTATCGACGCAAAAGACGGCAGCGTTTTTGCCTATGAAGCGCTCATGCGCGTGGATCTTCCCACGCTGCACTCCCCTGCTGACGTGCTGCGCCTCGCGCGCGAGGAAAACTGCCTGCACGAGGTCGAGCGCATCACGTTCTTCTGTGCGTCAAGTGCATATCAGGCGCTTGAAAACGCCGGTAAGGTCGTGCCCAGCGCGCTGCTGTTCGTCAATTCGATTGCAAGCCAGTATCTAACGCCCGATGAGCTTTCGGAATACTCCGCGCGCTACGCCTCGATCCTGCCGCGCATCGTCATTGAGATCACGGAGGAAGAGGTGCTCGACCCCAAGGCGCTGCGCATCAAGCAGACGATCCGTGGCAGCTCTGGTGCGTTCGCGCTCGACGACTACGGCAGCGGCTACAGCAACGAGCGCAGCCTTCTCGAGCTCTCGCCCAACTACATCAAGATCGACCTTTCCATCATCCGCGACATCGACACCGACGCCAACAAGCGCCAGATCGTGTCGAACACCGTATCCTACGCGCACCAGCGCGGCATGAAGGTCGTGGCCGAGGGCCTTGAGACCGCGGACGAGGTACGCACCGTGCTGTCGCTCGGCGTCGACCTTCTGCAGGGCTTCTTCCTCGCGATGCCGCAGGTCGAACCCGGCGGCGCGAGCGAAGAAAGTCTTGCCGTCATCGCCGAGATGCACAGCCAGAGCGATGAGAGTCAAATTTCGATGTTTGGCGGCGACAAGCAGTAAATATCGCAAAAAGGCTCACGAAAGCATTGCTTTCGTGAGCCTTTTTCTTTTATCCGTTCTCTTTCGCCGTGCGGGCGCATTCGATGATCGTGCGCACCGCGCGGTCGATGTTGATGGGCTTGGAGAGGTGGGCGTTCATGCCCGCGGCGAGGCATTTTTGAATGTCCTCATGGTAGGCGTTGGCTGTGAGGGCGATGATGGGGATGTGCTTCGCCGTCTCGCTGTCGAGCTTTCGGATGGCGGCGGTCGCCTCCAGGCCGTTCATCACCGGCATCTACATGTCCATCAGGATCGCATCGAACTCGTCTGGCGCGGCCTGCTCGATCCGCTGTAAGCAGTCCTGCCCGTTCACAGCGCGCACACAGTGCACCCTGTAGCCGCGCAGCTGCTCGGCGGTGATCTCGTAGTTTAGGTCGTTGTCCTCGGCCACGAGCACGGTGAGCGGCTTTTCCGGCAGCGTGATGGCCGTCTCGGTGTGCTCTTCGGTCTCGGCGTCGTCCGCCGCGGCGGGCAGGTCGAGCGTCACGCGGAATGTCGTGCCCTTGCCGACCTTGCTCTCAGCCTCGATCGCACCGCCCATCAGGTCGACGATCTTTTTCACAATGGCAAGACCAAGGCCGCTGCCGCGCACCTTGTTGACGCGCGTGTCGACCGCGCGGGAAAAAGGCCGAATACATCTGCTCCATGAACTCCGGCGTCATGCCGATGCCCGTGTCGCTCACGATCGAGACAAGGCGGACCTTGCCGCTCTCGGCAAGCTTTTCCTCGTAGACCTCTAACTTCACATCGCCGTTTTCCGGCGTATACTTGACGGCGTTTGAGAGCAGGTTCATATAGATCTGCCCGAGGCGGACCTGGTTGGAGAGCAGCACATTGTGGGAAATGTCGTGCAGCTTCCCCGAAAAGCGGATGTTTTTCGCCTCCGCCATGCCCGCGATGGCCTGGCAGTAGAAGTCAAACAGCTCCGGCAGCTTCACCGGCTGCGAGACGATTTTGAACTCCCCGCTCTCGATGCGCGAGATATCCAGCACATCGTCGATGAGCTCCTGCAAATTGCCGCCGCTGATCTGGATCTTTTCCAGGCACTCTTTCATCTTATCCGAATCGTCCGCATGCTGTAAGGCGATGTTCGTAAAGCCCATGATGACGTTCATCGGCGTGCGGATGTCGTGCGACATGCGCGAGAGGAACTCGGACTTTGCCTCGTTCGCGCGGCGCGCCGCATCTGCCGCGCTCATCAGATCCTTTTCGCGGCGTTTTTCTTCGCTGTAAAGGCGCATCGCAAAGAGCACCTGCTCCGCCTCGCCATTTTTCCCGCGCGTCTGCACGATGAAGCGCGCAAGATGCCAGTTGCCGTCCTTCACAGGGTATTCAAGCATCACGGAATCCTCGTGCCGCAATCTCTCCGCGAGCGTCGAAAGGTCGAAAAACGGCTCGACATAGGGCAGATACTCCGGCAACGATGCTCTGCTTGCTCGCCGCACTCATATGGATGCTTGCTTTACCGCTGTGTCCGGTCAGCCGGTGCATCTGCCGCTCGTTTGCGACCTCCTCATAATGGCCCGTACGCAGGTCGATGCGGTAGATCGTATAATAGATCTTGCTGATAGCAGAGATGACCTCGTAGCTCGTACGGCTCTCCTGAAGAGCTCTTTCCAGCGCGTGCTGGTGCTCGCGCTCCTCCCTCACGATCTCATCCACGCTGCGGAAGTCCAGCAGAATTTGAAAGCTCGTTTCCGTCTGCTGCACCCTATTGGCGCGCACCTCGAAATAGATGTTCCCGATGGCGTTCGGCACACTCTGGTAGCGGCGGCTGACGCGGTCCTTGGTCCTGAGCTCGCGCATCAGATTTTCTGCGTCCAAAAATTGCAGGAAATCCGGTGCGCTCTCCTTAAGGACGCACTTGTGGTAGTAATGCTCGACCGCCTCGGCATAGGAAAACAGCTCTTGCCCGTGCGGGAGCAGGTCGCCCGCGGAGTTGGAGTGCTCCTCGATCTTGACGATCTCGGTCCGGTCGTTCATCAGATCCACGCGGTAGACGGACGTGCTGTCCTTGCAGAGCACCTTGAGCATCTGCTGCTCAAGCTTCACGGCCTGCAAATTTTGCTCGAGCGACTTTTGCTTCTCTTCCAGCAGCGTCAGCATGCGCAGATTTTCCCGCGCGCTGCCGAGGTGCCCGCCGACAAAGGCAAGCAGGCGGAGCTTATTGTCCGTCATCGCCCGCTGCGGGTTGTCGAGGCCGAAAAAGCCGCTCAGGCTGCCGCGATAGAAGACCGGCACCGCGATCTCGGAGTGGATGCTCTGCGTCTTCAGGATCTCGTACTCGCTCGGCATCTGCGTTTTCACGTCTTCAATATTCGGAATGACGATCGTCTCGCCGCGGCCTAAGACCTCCAGCCAGTACGGCATATCCGCGGGAACGATCTCCGTCAGGTTGTCGATCTGCGGCGCGACGCCGTTCGCGCACCACTCAAAGGTGTTGCAATAGGCCTCCGCCGTCCCCTCCAGCCGCTCGAAGAGAAACACGCGGTCAGACTGCATGGCCTCGCCGATCAAACTCAGCAGGCGGTAGACCAATTCGTCCATCTTCTCTTTGCTGCACGTGCGGTCGATACGCGCGAGCTGATCGATGAGCGCAAGGCTGTATTCTGCCGCAATGCTCGCCCCTGCGGTCACGGGCGGATGTTCTGCTTGCTTCATGCGCTTGTCTCCTTTGCGGCGTTTACACTTGTCATAAATATGCAAAATTGGTCATAGTTTGTTTATTATAGCATGGGGTAATTTGAAAGCAAATACGAAGTTGCCCCCTCCCGACCATCGTTCGTCATCACCGCACAAAAAGTGCGCCGGCTCGTTGAGCCGGCGCACTTTTATTTGTTTTCACACTCTGCCGCTTTACTTCTTCTTGCCGCCGAGGAATTCCGGCAGGGGCTTGCCCTGCTTGAGCCACTGGTGATACTCGGCCGTCGCGGCGAACTCGACGTCGCCCGCAGAGTTGAGCGCGGTCTCGACAGAGTCCTGAATGACGCCGATGATGAAGCCGACGCCGACGACCTGCATCGCGATGTCGTTCGAGATGCCGAACAGCGAGCACGCCATCGGGATGAGCAGCAGCGAGCCGCCCGCCACGCCGGAAGCGCCGCACGCGCCGAGGGCCGACATGATCGAGAGCAAAATCGCCGCGGGCAGCGAGACCTGCATACCCAGCGTATTGGCCGCGGCCAGCGTCATGATGGTGATGGTGATGGCCGCGCCGTCCATGTTGATCGTCGCGCCGAGGGGGATAGAGACGGAGTAGAAGTCCTTGTCCATGCCGAGCTTTTCGCACATCGCCATGTTCACGGGGATATTCGCCGCGGAAGAGCGGGTGAAGAACGCCGTCAGGCCGCTTTCACGCAGGCAGCGGAACACCAGCGGATAGGGATTGCAGCGCAGATAGATGAAGATGATGATGGGGTTGATGACAAGCGCCATGAAGAGCATCGTGCCGACCAAAAGCAGCAGGAGCTTGCCGTACTGGGTGAAGATCGCAAGGCCGTTGCTCACAACGTTCGTGAACACAAGGCCCATGATGCCGAACGGTGCCAAATTGATGATCCAGCGCACGATGGTGGACACCGCGTCCGCCGTGTTGCTGAGGAAAACCTTCGTCGAGTCCGCACCGAGCTTCTTCATCGCCACGCCGAAGAGACAGCCCCACATCAGAATGCCGATGTAGTTGCCGTTCATAATGGCGGAGATGGGGTTCGAGACGATGTTGGACAGCAGCGTGTGCATGACCTCGCCAAGGCCCTGCGGGATGACCTCGGCCTCAGCGGCCTCGGCCAGCAGGAGCGTCTGCGGGAAGAGCATGCTGGTCACAACGCTCAGCGCCGCGGCGACGAACGTCGTAAGCATGTAGAGCCACACGACCGTGCCGAAGCGGCGGTCGAGCTTGGACGAGCCCTGTGCCAGCGCGCTCGCCACGATGACGAACACCAGCACGGGGGCAATGCCCTTGAGCGCGCCGACAAACAGGTTGCCAAGCTCCTTTAACCACGTCGCGCCGGGACAGACCAGCGCCAGGATCACGCCGACGACAAGGCCGATCGCGATGCGCAAAATCAGGCTGACGCCGTTATACGCGGCGGCAATTTTTTTAAGGGTCTTCATAAAGGGATTCATAGGGGCATCTTCTTTCTTTTCAAAGTCTAACGCTCTTACGATCCTCTTCTCTCTGCTCAGGCCGCAAAGGCGCTTTCACTAACGGCCTTTATTATATCTTTATGTGCAGGAAATTGCAAGGAGCGGACAGATGTATTTCTACGAAAAACACTCCAATGACAGAAATTCGTCATTATCGCCATGAAATCCGCCGTCTGTCGCTGTCTCGCAGCACGAAAAAGTCTTTTCTGTCCGCACGCCATAAAATTCTTGCGCAGGCGAACGGATTCTATTGACATCTTTGGGCATTTTTGCAAGAATCCGATTCGTCTGTCAAAAAACACAGCACAAATAATAACACCCATCGGATCATACCGACGGGTGTTATTTACATAACCGCATTTTACATCGGCTCAGCGTGTTCGCCGCAAAGCGCAACAATGGTCAGCGCAAGCAGCTCCGCGCTTCGCACGATCTCATCTACCACAAGGTACTCATTTGCACCGTGCATGTGATAATCTACACCTAATTGGAAAGCGCCAAACGCCACGCCATTTTTCAGAAAGCGCGCATATGTCCCGCCGCCAATAGCAAGGCACTTACCCGGTTCGCCCATGACCTGCTCATAGCAGCCTAAAAGCGTCTGGATAAACGGACTATTTTCCGGAACGTAATGGGGGACCATTTTGCAGCTCTCCGGAAGATACAAGCCATAAGCCGCCAGTTTTTCACGCAGCACCTCAAACACAGTCTCTTCGCTGGCACACATCGGCGCGCGGCAGTCTATGCGGCCGGACATACCGCCTTCCGCATAATGAAGCACGTTGGAGCTCAGCACCAACCGGCCGGACAATTCATCCGCCTGCGCCACGCCAGCCGCCTCACCGTAAAATGCGCCGTGCGGAAACAGCTCTGTCAATCCGCGCAGGCGGCGCTGTCCCTCACAGTCGGCAAAGGGAAACTGCATCAGCAGCGCCAGCAAGCCAGTAAGTGCACTGTTTCCTTCCCAAGGCGTGGAGGCATGAGCACTCTTGCCTTCCGCACGGATCACAACGCACCCATTTTTTCTTCCCATCTGAAAGCGATCCCAGTCTGCTCTTCTATAGCGGAGGCAGCCCTTGCGATCTCATCTGTTGAAATCCCTTCTACAACGGCTTCCGCCTTACCGTGGACCGCATTGCCAACCGTACCGCTGTCAATTCTGCGGATGCAGGGAAGCACAGTGTTCTCTTCCCATGTGCCTGAATAGCTCGTATATAGGTCGCCCTTTTCCAGGTTGATGACGGGATACTCTCCGTCCGGCGAATAAGAACAGGGTGCTTCTTCCTTCCGCGTGTTGAAAGATCCGGGATGGGAATTGCTGACAGCAACGCCTTTGTATACGGGTGCAGCGGATTCTGGAACAGCTCTTTACTGGGCACTCTTTCCACACACTGCCCCAAATACATCACTGCAATCTCATCTGAAATGTGCTTAACGACCGACAGGTCATGCATGATAAAGACATATGTCAGTCCCAGTTCGTCCTGCAGGTCCATCATCAGATTCAAGATCTGCGCCTGAATGGAAACATCCAGTGCTGAGACCGGCTCATCACAGACGATAAACTCCGGGTTGACTGCAAGAGCACGCGCCACGCCGATTCTCTGGCGGCGGCCGCCATCCAACTCGTGCGGATATGCATTGATAAAGCGCTGTGCCAAGCCGACTGTATTGACCTCATCCGGCAGCTTGTTATCTCGAAGGGAGATTGCATTCTTTGGATTATATCCCGTTACGCCGGGATATCCCTCTGTCTCGTTATTATAGCTACTATTAAAATAATAGCTGTAATCATGGATAAGGTTCCCGTACTGAGGTGCAAAGTTCCACTGCGGCCCTTCCGCCGTGGGTTCAGCACCTTCGCCGTCCTCACCTTCGTCCGTAAGGTCTGTATTTTCAGACCCCGTATAGAGGACGACGCCGTCATCGCTGCCGGTCTCGTCCTCCCCGTCTACTGCCTACGCTGCCGCAGGCAGTAAACTCAGTAGCATGACAAATGACAGTATGCTTGCCAATAATTGCCGTTTCATTCCATTACCTCCTAAAGTTTTCTTTATCTTTTGCCCGCCTCCGCAGGCTGGGTTTACTGATTTTTGTCTTCCCGGCGCAGACGGGGCAGCCGCTTTGCTGCGCGCCGGTGCGGGCGTAGATGACCGCTTGCCACATGTGGCCGTAGGGACATTGTCACCACACTTTTTTGTGGCTTCCGGCAGTCACCATCTCCGGCGTCAGCGCGCCGTTGAGTGATTCGTGCCACTCCTTGGCAACGAGCGGCTGGACGGTCGCGAGGTCGTTGAAGCCTACCAGCACCTTGCGGTTCGCGCAGTAGGGACAGCCGTTGCCCTGCTGCACGCGCTGTGCGATGATGACGCGGTAGGAGTGACCTTTTTCGCATCGCCACCATACGGGGCGGTTTGAGCCCGCAGTCACATCGCTTGGATAAAGAATCGCATCAGCGTTTTCAAATCTCTCGCATATGTTCCCATAGAAACCTCATTCAAATTAGGGTCATCCCTCAGTGAAATATAGAAGTTTGCCATGGTTTGCTGACACATCGAAGAGATCAGCGTATCTGGTGTGATTCGCTTGTAAATCTGCTTGATGGATTCCTGATAATGGTTGATTGTTCCATCCCGCAGATTGCGGGCCTTACAGTCCAAAATATACTCTTCGAACCCTTCCCTGAACGTCTTCTCATTCGGGAAGCACATCCTGATTTTCTTCACGGTTTTTCCCTCCAAAAACGCAAAAACAGGAAGCACATCTTCCGCATTTTCGTGCGGAAGATGTGCTTCCTGCCTATGTTTGATGAAAAATCAGGTTTTGGAACCTTGGAAGGACAAACCCTGCGGTTTTCCCTCTTACTTCAGGCTCTCCGCAACAGCGACGGCCACGGCGACGGTGGCGCCGACCATCGGGTTGTTGCCCATGCCGAGGAAGCCCATCATTTCCACGTGCGCGGGCACGGAGGATGAGCCGGCGAACTGTGCGTCGGAATGCATGCGGCCCATGGTATCGGTCATACCGTAGGAGGCGGGACCGGCGGCCATGTTGTCCGGGTGCAGGGTACGGCCCGTGCCGCCGCCGGAGGCGACAGAGAAGTACTTCTTGCCCTGCTCGATGCACTCTTTCTTATAAGTGCCGGCGACGGGGTGCTGGAAGCGGGTCGGGTTGGTGGAGTTACCGGTAATGGAGACGTCCACACCCTCGGAATGCATGATGGCAACACCCTCGCGGACGTCGTCAGCGCCGTAGCAGCGGACGTCGGCGCGCTCGGTCTCGCTGTAGCGGATCTCGCGCACGATGTTTAGCTTGCCGGTGAAGTAGTCGAACTGGGTCTGAACATAGGTGAAGCCGTTGATGCGGGAGATGATCTGAGCGGCGTCCTTGCCGAGACCGTTCAGGATGACGCGCAGGGGCTCCTTGCGGGCCTTGTTGGCGTTGCGGACGATGCCGATCGCGCCCTCAGCGGCGGCGAAGGACTCGTGACCGGCGAGGAAGGCAAAGCACTTCGACTCGTCGGACAGCAGCATCGCACCGAGGTTGCCGTGGCCCAGACCGACCTTGCGGTCCTCGGCGACGGAGCCGTCGATGCAGAAGGACTGCAGGCCGACACCGATCATCTTGGCGGCTTCGGCCGCGGACTTCACGCCGGACTTGATGGCGATGGCCGCGCCGACGGTGTACGCCCAGCAGGCGTTTTCAAAGCAGATGGGCTGGATGCCTTTGACGATCTCATACGGGTCAAAGCCCTTGGCCTTGCAGATCTCGCGGCACTCTTCGACGGAAGAGATACCGTACTGAGCGAGGACGCCGTTGATCTTGTCGATTCTTCTCTCGTAGTTTTCAAATAAAGCCATTGTTTCGTCCTCCCTTCCTTATTCCTGACGCGGGTCGATGTACTTGGCAGCGTTGTCCCACTGACCATAGTGACCCTTGGCCTTTTCGAGCGCTTCGTTCGCATCGATACCCTTTTTGATGAAGTCCATCATCTTGCCGAGGTTGATGAACTCGTAGCCGACGATCTCGTTTTCCTTGTTGAGCGCGACGCGGGAGCAGTAGCCCTCGGCCATCTCGAGGTAACGGGGGCCCTTTTCGGCGGTGGCGAACATCGTGCCGACCTGGGAGCGAAGGCCCTTACCGAGGTCCTCGAGGGACGCGCCGACAGCAAGGCCATCCTCAGAGAAAGCGGACTGGGTGCGGCCGTAGACGATCTGCAGGAACAGCTCGCGCATGGCGGTGTTGATGGCGTCGCA
>OLOU01001068.1_pt1 | contig 20552 bp, 14 predicted proteins | sample 1672101 | NCBI WGS metagenome assembly OLOU01 (sample SAMEA3136645, study PRJEB25190) | human gut metagenome | biome: human gut; feature: human-associated habitat; material: faeces | place: Austria | collected 2013
TTCCGATCTGTTGGCTGTTGATTGCTGTGCTTGCGCGTCCGCGGCGGATGCAGACCCGGACGCTGAAATGGAAGAGAGAACACAAACGAGGGGGGCGCAAACATCATTCGCACAAAACGATGCTTACTGAACATATCCTAACAGTTGTGTCCGTCTTTGTCAAGCGATTTTCGAAAATTTCCTGACTTTTTCTCTCACACCGTGCCGTCGCGCAGGATCTGCGCAAGCTCGGCCACGTCACGCAGGACGTATTTCGGCTGCACGTCGGATGCCCTGAGCATCGCCTCGTCCGTCTCGCCGGACATGACGAGCACGCTCTGCGCGCCCGCATTCACAGCCACGGCAATGTCGGTATACAGCCGGTCGCCCACGCAGCAGATCTGCTCGTTCGGCACGCCGGTCTGTGCCGAGATGACATCGACCATGTTGCGGTTCGGCTTGCCGATGTAGGTCGGCTTGACGCCGGAGGCAGCGGTCAGCAGCGCGCAGATGCTCCCGCAGTCGGGCAGCACCTCGCCGGCCGGCATCGGGCAGACCCAGTCGGGGTTGGCGGCGATGAAGGTCGCGCCGCGGCGCAGGAAGTGCACGGCCTTGTCGAGCTTCTCATACACGAGCTCGGTGTCAAAGCCGGCGACGACGATCTCCGCGCCCTCTTCGACGAGCGGGATGCCGTAGCTGAGCAGCTCGCGGCGAAACGCCTGCGTGCCGACAAGATACACGGGCTTGCCCGCATAGTGCTGGTTGAGATACAGCGCCGTCGCCATGCCGGACGTGAACACGTTCTCCGCCTCGCACGGGAAGCCGAGGCGCCGCAGGCGCGTGATGTAGTCCGTGCCGGCGCGCGAGGAGTTGTTGGTCAGGTAAATGTACTGCCGTCCGGTATCGGCCAGCGTGTGGATGAAGTCGACTGCACCGGGAAACACATCGTCCCCAAGGTAGAGCGTGCCGTCCATATCCAGCAGGAACAGGCGCGCATGGAGCAGGTCTTTCAGATCGTTCATGGGTGCCACCTCACAGAATCTTATTTTTTTCTTAACGTCTCATTATACCACAAAAAACGCGCCGCACAACCCAATTATTCCGGCGGCGGGTGTTGAAAAAAACGGTCGATGTGCTATAATATTAAAATCTGTACCGTGGGCCGCTATTGCGTGCAGGCCGGGTACGGACCCAAAGGTGTAATTAAAATTTTGGAGGCATAGATATGGCAAAGAAACAGTTCAAAGCAGAATCCAAAAAGCTGCTCGACATGATGATCAATTCGATCTACACGCACAAGGAGATCTTCCTGCGCGAGATCATCTCGAACGCCTCGGACGCGATCGACAAGCTCTGCTACCAGTCGCTCACGGATGAAAACGTGGGCATGGCGCGCGGCGATTTCAAGATCCGCGTCATCCCCGACAAGGAAGCGCGCACGATCACCGTGTCCGACAACGGCATCGGCATGACCAAGGAGGAGCTCGACAGCAACCTCGGCGTCATCGCACGCAGCGGCTCGCTGAAGTTCAAGGACGATCTCGGCGAGAGCGCGCAGGAGGATGCCGCCATCGACATCATCGGTCAGTTCGGCGTCGGCTTCTACTCCGCGTTCATGGTCGCCGACAAGGTCACGGTCATCACCCGCGCCTACGGCAGCGACACCGCCTATCAGTGGGTCAGCACCGGCGCGGACGGCTACACCATCACCGAGGCGCAGAAGGACACCGTCGGCACCGACGTCATCATGCACATCAAGGCTGACGAGACGGGCGAGAAATACTCCACCTACCTCGAAAACTGGAAGCTCATGATGCTCATCCGCAAGTACTCCGACTATGTCCGCTGGCCGATCGTCATGGACGTCGAGCAGAGCGACTGGGTCGACTCCGGCGAGAAGGACGAAAACGGCGAGCCGAAGATGGAGATGGTCACCAAGACCGAGGAGCAGACCGTCAACAGCATGATCCCCATCTGGCAGCGCAGCCGCAAGGAGGCGACCGATGAGGAGTGCATCGCGTTTTATAAGGAAAAATTCCACGACAATGACGACCCGCTGGCCGTCATCCGCGTCAACGCTGAGGGTCTGATCTCGTACCGCGCGCTGCTGTTCATCCCGTCCAAGGTCCCGGCAAATATGTACACGCGCGACGCCGACCCCGGTCTCGAGCTCTACAGCTCCGGCGTCATGATCATGGACAGATGCACCGACCTTCTGCCGCCGTGCTACGCGTTCGCGCGCGGCGTGGTCGACTCCCCCGACCTGTCGCTGAACATCTCGCGTGAGATGCTGCAGCACGACCGCCAGCTCAAGCTCATCGCCGCGAACCTCGGCAAGAAGATCAAGTCTGAGCTGACGAAGCTCATGACCAACGACCGCGAGAAGTACGAGCAGTTCCACGCCGCCTTCGGCATGGTGCTGCGCGCCGGCGCCGTCACCGAGACGGGCGACAAGGTCGACGAAATCAAGGACCTGCTGCTCTACCACACGAGCGAGACCAAGCTCGTCTCCCTCAAGGAATATGTCGACGCCATGCCCGCCGAGCAGACGAAGATCTACTTCGCGTGCGGCGACAACGTCAAGCGTCTGCTGAGCCTGCCGCAGGCGGAGCAGCTGCGCGACAAGGGCTTTGACGTCCTGTGCATGACCTCGCAGATCGACGAATATTTCGTCGACACCATGAAGAGCTACGACGACAAGCCGTTTTGCAACATTGCGACCGACGATCTCGGCCTCGAGAGCGAGGAAGAGAAGAAAGAGACCGAGGCAAAGCAGGCCGAGGACAAGGAGTTGCTCGACTTCGTCAAGGAAACGCTCGGTGAGCAGGTCGCATCCGTGCGCCTGTCCAACAAGCTCGTGTCCAGTGCCGTGTGCCTGAGCACTGAGGGCGGCGTCACGCTCGAGATGGAGCGCTACTTCCGGAGCATGCCCGGCGCGCCGACCGACATCCGCGCCGTGCGCGTGCTGGAGCTCAACGCCAACCACCACGCCTACCAGACCATGAAGGAGGCCTTCGCCGCCGGCGACAAGGACAAGGCCGCACGCATCGCCAAGATCCTGCACGCGCAGGCGCTGCTCATCGCGGGCGAGCCGCTCGAGGATCCGGCTGCGTATTCGGAGCTCGTGTGCACGCTGATCTGACAAACGATTTGATCTTATCCCTGACCGCCGCACCCCGGCGGTCAGGGTACCCCAAGTAAGGAGCTGTCTATGCAACCGCGTCTCGGTATCTATATCCACATCCCGTTTTGCGCGAGCAAGTGCGGCTACTGTGACTTCTATTCCTGCGCCGGCGCTGCCGATCGCATGGCGGAGTATCAGCAGGCACTGCTCGAGCACATTGAAGAGAGCGCCGGGCGCATCGCGCCGGCGTACATCGACACGGTCTATTTCGGCGGCGGCACGCCGAGCTTTTACGGTGCGGCGCGGCTCATTGAGCTGCTCGACGCCGTCAAGGCCACCGGCCGCCTGCTCAAGCGCGCGGAGGTGACCGTCGAGGTCAACCCGGACAGCGTCCGTCTGCACGACCTGCGCGCCCTGCGCAAGGCGGGCTTCAACCGTCTGAGCATCGGTATGCAGTCGGCCAACAACGATATCCTGAAAATGATCGGCCGCCGCCACAGCTACCGGCAGGTGGAGATGGCCGTTGAAAATGCCCGCACCGCCGGGTTTGACAACATCAGCCTCGACCTCATCTACGGTCTTCCCAGCCAGACCCGCAGCGACTGGGCAGACACGCTCGCCAAGGCGCTTGCCCTGCGTCCGGAGCACATCTCCGGCTACGGGCTCAAGCTCGAGGAGGGCACGCCCATGTACGCCCTGAAGGACTCGCCCCTCATCCCGTCGGACGACGAGCAGGCGGATATGTACCTGTGCATGGTCGAGGAGCTGCGGCACTATGGCTACGAACAGTACGAGATCTCCAACTTCAGCATCCCGGGCTATGAGTCCCGGCACAACCTGAAGTACTGGCAGCTCGATGACTATATGGGCTTCGGCCCGGGCGCGCACTCGTGCATCGGCCGCACGCGCTACAGCTATGTGCGCGACCTCGACCGCTATCTTGCGGGCGTCCTCCACGGTGAGGACATGATCGACGAATACGAGACGATCGGCGACTTTGAGCGCGCGGCCGAATATCTCATGCTCGGTATGCGCACCGTACACGGTGTGTCGCGCGCGGAGTATGAGCGGCTCTACCGCAGCGATTTTTCCGGCATCGCGCAGCAGCTTGAGGAGTTCGTCCGCCGCGGCTGGGCCGTCGCAGACGGCGAGCGCTGGCACTTCACGCCCTCGGGTTTCCTCTTATCGAACGTGCTCATCGGCAAGCTGCTCGAGGCGCAGACCGACCGCAAGGCCGAGCACAACCCGTGGATGAAGCCGCAGATCGAAAAGCAGCCGCGCACCAAGCTCCCGCCCGGTGAGGCGGAGGCTTTCCGCAATACTTATTTAAATAATCCGATTTTGACGGGGACAGACAGGAGCCAAAAGCATGAAACTTAACGGCAACACTTCCAAACGCAGCGCAGCTGCAAAGCGCGAGGCGGCGGATTTCGCCGCGCAGGAGCGCTCGGCGCACCGCAGCGGCGCCAACCGTTCCGCACAGAGTGAGGCGGCTGCCCGCCGCGCCGCCGCGCCAAAGCAGACGGCGCAGCGCCAGCCCGTATCCCGGCAGGCAGACCCCGCACAGGGCACGCCGCAGCCGAAAGCCAGAAAACCCCGCGGCCGCGGCGGCAAGATCGCCCTGCGCGCTGCACTCATCGTGCTGGCCGTCATCATCGCGGCGGGTGCCGTCGGCATGGTGCTCGTGGCGAAAAAGGATGCCATCTTCCCGAACGTCTCCGTCTGCGGCACCGACGTCGGCGGCATGACGCAGAGCGCAGCGGCAGAGGCCATCCGCGCCGCCGGATGGGACGATACGAGCGCACCGGTGCTCACGATGACCTTCCCGGGCGACCGGACCATCACCGTCACCGCGACAGAGATCGGCTTTGAGGCGACGCCCGACGCCGCAGCCGAGGCCGCCTACGCCTACGGACGCAGCGGAAATGCGTTCACAAACTTCTTCACGTGGCTGCGCTGCGCGCTCAAGGGGCACGATGTGGCGACCGATAACCTCGCTGACATGGACACCGACGCCCTGCGCACACGCATCGAACGCGAGGCCGCCGAGATCAATGTCAAGCTCTCGGGCGGCAGTGTCGAGATCGACGAGGAGCACAGTACCATCCGCGTCGTCAAGGGCGCGAGCATGATCACGCTTGACCCCGCCGCCGTCGCCGAGCGGGTGCTCAGCGACATCCGCAGCGGCAAGTTCGGCACGTCGGCCTACCCGGTCGACATGAAGGGCGACGATAAGATGACGCTGCAGGAGCTGCACGACGCCATCTGCGGCGACCCGGTCAACGCGGGCTACGACCCGGAGACCCAGTCCGCCACGGAGAGCAAGGTCGGCATCGCGTTTGACGTGGCCGAGGCGCAGCCCCTGTGGGACGCGGCCTCTACCGGCGACACCGTCACCATCCCGGCCACGCTCACACAGCCGGAGATGACGCAGGAGCGCCTGCAAAAGCATCTGCTGGCCGACAAGCTCGCCACCAAGACCACTTCCCTCTCCGGCAGCAGCAGCAACCGCATCACGAACGTGAAGCTCGCCGCCGAGAAGATCAACGGCGTGATTCTCCAGCCCGGTCAGACGTTTTCTTATAACGACGTGGTCGGCCAGCGCACAAAGGCCAACGGCTTCAAGGAGGCCGGGGCTTACTCCGGCGGTCAGGTCGTGCAGGAGGTCGGCGGCGGCATCTGCCAGGTGTCGTCCACGCTGTACTACTGCGCCATGGTCTCCAACCTCAAGATCAACACCCGCACCTGCCACTACTTCCCCGTGGCCTATATCGAGCCCGGCATGGACGCCACAGTCAGCTGGGGCGGCCCGGAATTCAAGTTCACCAACAGCCGCGAATACCCCATCGAGATCAAGGCCTATGTGGAAAAGAACAGCATCACGGTCGAGATCTGGGGCACGGATGTGGACGGCAGCTACGTCAAGATGAGCTACACCGCCAACGGCCTGCGCGCCACGACCTACCGCACCGTCTATGACAAGGACGGCAACGAGATCAGCCGCACCGTCGAGGCCAACAGCACCTATCACTCCCACGACACCACGCCGGCGCCCACCCCGACGCCCAGCGCGACGCCAACCCCCACCCCCACGCCGAAGCCGCAGCCGACGCCCTACCCGTCGGTCTACGACCCCGGTGACGCCGGTGAAGACTAATACAGAGGAGAATGCAGTATGAGCAAAGGAAAGTTTTATATCACAACGCCGATCTATTACCCTTCGGACAAACTGCACATCGGCCACACCTACTGCACGGTCGCGACCGATGCGATCGCGCGCTATAAGCGTCTGTGCGGCTATGACGTGATGTTCCTGACCGGAACGGACGAACACGGTCAGAAGATCGAGGAAAAGGCTGAGGCCGCCGGCGTCACGCCCAAGCAGTTCGTGGATAACATCGTCGAGGGTCCCGGCGGCGTGCGCGCGCTGTGGAAGCTGATGAACATCTCCAACGACCGCTTCATCCGCACGACGGACGACTACCATGTCGAGGCCGTGCAGCGCATCTTCAAGAAGATGTACGACAAGGGTGACATCTACAAGGGCAAGTACTCCGGCATGTACTGCACGCCGTGCGAGAGCTTCTGGACCGAGAGCCAGCTCGTCGACGGCAAGTGCCCGGACTGCGGCCGCGAGGTGCACTATGCCGAGGAGGAGGCGTACTTCTTCCGCCTGTCGAAGTATGCCGAGCCGGTGCGTGAGCTGCTGCTCAGCGGCACGTTCCTGGAGCCGGCCAGCCGCGTCAACGAGATGATCAAAAACTTCATCGACCCCGGTCTGGAGGATCTGTGCGTGTCGCGCACGAGCTTCACCTGGGGCATCCCGGTCGATTTTGACCCCGGTCACGTCGTCTACGTCTGGGTCGACGCGCTGTTCAACTACTGCACGGCGCTCGGCTTCCTGAACGACAAGTACAACGATTACGACCAGTTCTGGCCCGCCGACGTGCACATGGTCGGCAAGGAGATCGTGCGCTTCCACTCCATCATCTGGCCGGCCATGCTCATGAGCATGGGTATGCCCCTGCCGAAGAAGGTCTTCGGTCACGGCTGGCTGCTGCTCGGCGGCGGCAAGATGTCGAAGTCGAAGGGCAACGTCGTCGACCCCGTCGTGCTCGCCGAGCGCTACGGTGTGGACGCGCTGCGCTACTACCTGCTGCGCGAGTTCCCGCTCGGCAGCGACGGCAACTTCTCCAACGAGCTGCTCATCTCCCGCATCAATACCGACCTCGCCAACGACCTCGGCAACCTCCTGAGCCGCACCGTCGCCATGGTCATCAAGTACTTCGGCGGCACGCTGCCGGCAGAGCGCGAGCATGATGCGCTCGATGACGAGCTCATCGCCATGGCATCCGCCCTGCGCGAGACGTACGCCGGCTATATGGATAACTTCGGCACCCAGCAGGCGCTCATCGAGGTGTTCAAGGTCATCTCCCGCGCCAATAAGTATATCGACGAGACGGCGCCCTGGATCCTTGCCAAGGACGAGAGCAAGCGCGCGCGTCTGGCTACGGTGCTGTATAACCTACTTGAGACGCTGCGCATCACCGTGACGCTCCTGCTGCCGTTCATGCCCGACAGCTGCGAGAAGGCCTTCGCGCAGATCGGCGCCGCTCCGGAGCAGACCACATGGGACAACGCCGCCGTCTGGGGCGTGCTGCCGGCAGATGTCACCGTGCAAAAGGGCGAGACGCTCTTCCCGCGCATCGACATGGCCAAGGAGCTCGCAGAACTTGAGGCGCTCAAGGCGGCGAAAGCAGCTGCCGCCGCGCCGAAGGCCGCGCCCGTGCTGCCGGATGTGACGATCGATGACTTTGCCAAGTGTGATATGCGCGTGTGCAAGGTGCTCAAGTGCGAGCCGGTGAAAAAGTCCGATAAGCTCCTGTGCTTTACGCTCGATGACGGCAGCGGCACCGACCGGCAGATCCTCTCCGGCATCGCCAAGTACTACCGCCCCGAGGAGCTCGTCGGTAAGACCGTCGTTGCGATCCTGAACCTGCCGCCGCGCAAGATGATGGGTATGCCCTCCAACGGCATGCTCCTTTCGGCGGAGAAGGACGGCAAGCCGCATCTGCTCATGCTCGATGACAGCGTGCCCGCCGGCGCGCAGCTCTGCTGAGCGGTCCCGCATACGTTCGGGAAGGCTCGCAGTACGAGCCTTCCCGTTTTTCGGCGAATGCGGAACTTTTTCCGCGCCCGGGCGTCAAGCCCTTCGTAATCTCCCGCACATAAAGGAGGAATTGCCCCTTGAAGCTGTTTTCCTCGCCGCCGCGCCCAACGGGTACCCAGCGGCCGGCTACCGATAGCGTGCAGCAGCGACCCACGCAGCAGCGACCCACGCAGCAGCGACCCACGCAGCAGCAACCCGCCCAGCAGCGGCCCGCTCAGCAGCGGCCCGCTCAGCAGCGACCCACACAGCAGCGTCCCGCACAGCAGCGTCCCATGCAGCAGCGTCCTGCTCAGCAGCACCCTGCCCAACAGCGCCCGGCCCAGCAGCGTCCTGCGCAGCAGCGCCCTGCTCAGCAGCGCCCCGCGCAGCGGAGCGCCAGTCAGTGGACGGATGACGCCGCGCAGCCGCGCCGCAGCGCACCGGACGACCGCCGGCGTGTGCAGCAGACTGCCCCGCCCCAGACCGGCAAGCACGGCCGCAAGGCCAAAAAAGCCAAAAAGCCGAAGAAGAAAAAAAGCGTCGGCCGCAGGCTGCTCATTCTCTTTCTCGTGCTGGCCATCCTCGCCGGACTATATCTGACGGCGGTCTATTCCGACATTCCGTTCATCGCCAAGTGGCGCACGGCCTACATCCAGACGGCTATGAACACGCTCAGCCACCAGTGGCTGGCAACGGCTTTCATACCGCGCAGCGTCATCGACAAGGTCGTCGCCGAAATGGAGGCCGCGCGAGAGGCGCAGATCGGCGTCAACAGTGAGTGGGACGAGGGAGAGAGCGAGTCCCGCAACCCGACGCTCACCGACACCAAGGGCATGAGCAAGGAAGAGATCACGTTTTACAACCTCTTCTGGGAGGTAGACGTGCCGAGCATGCAGGCGTATGTCAAGGAGCATCCCGACGCGCTCGCCGCCGGGTGGAGCCGCATCAATATCGACCACTCCGCGCTCACGGATAACGGCACCAGCATCCGCACCATCCAGGGCGAGCAGGTGCTCGCGATCGATGCGCAAAACGAGATCCTCATCGTGCGCGAAAAGGGCAGCACCTATCGCGGCGTACTTGTCGTGATGAAGGATCCGTCGCGCCTGAGTCTGCACGCAGCGACCACGCTCGGCAGCATCGGCCAGTACTGCGGCCAGATCGCGCAGGCGCACGGCGGCGTCATCGGCATGACCGGCTCGGGCTTCATTGATCCGGGCGGAACCGGCAACGGCGGCACGCTCGCGGGCTATGCCATGTGCAACGGCAAGGCCTACGGCGACCACATGGGCTATGGCTACAAACGGCTCGAGCTGCATGCGGACAACCGCATCTACATCCGCGACAGCGCCTCCCCCGTCTCGTCCGACACGACGGACGCGGTCGAGTTCTCCCCCGCCATGATCATTGACGGGGAGACGGTCGTCAATGCCCGCAGCGGCTTCTCCGACCTGCAGCCGCGCGCCTGTCTCGGGCAGTCGAAGTACGGCGAGATCATCGCCCTGCTCGTCGAGGGACGGCTCACGACGTCGGTCGGCATCAGCGTGCCGGACTGCGCGGCCATCATGGCCAAGCACGACTGTATGCAGGCCATGAACCTCGACGGTGGCACCAGCGCCATGATCTGGTACAAGGGCAAGTACATCATGCGCAGCTCCAACCCCGCGCTCACCGCCGGGCGGACGCTGCCGAACGCCTTTGTCTACGCCGGAAATTAACAGCAAACAAAACGTCCCTGACCGCCGGTCAGGGACGTTTGTTTGCCTTGTACAAATCTTTTTTTGCCGCGGCCGTGCAGTTTCGTGAAAATTTGGCTTGCAATCCGCTCCCGGACGTGGTAGAGTAACACCATCGACAAACCGATGACCGAGAGGAGTACCCATTTACGAAGCTTTCAGAGAGCAGCGGACGGTGGAAGCGCTGCAGCGGACGAATGGCGAATGGACTCGCGAGGGCAAACCGATTGCAGCAGCATGAGGGGCGACGGTGGCCGCGGCCGTTATCCGGCGGAGCGTATGATCGTACGTGCAAAGTGGGCGCATGAGCGCCAATATGGGTGGCACCGCAGGAGTTACAGTCTTGTCCCATGAAACGGAAGGAACCGTTTCGTGGACGAGGCTTTTTTTATTGCTCAAATCACCGCAGGAGGGATGCATATGACGCGGATAACCAGACGATGGCGTGGCGGCCGGAGAATTTTTGCCGCGTCAGACCGTATCCGGACATCACAAACCAACCGTTTCATAAAATATAAGGAGAATTTGCTATGAATAAAACGTTCCGAAAGATCGTCGGCGGCGCGCTCGCCGTCACCGCGCTCATGGGTCTGGCTGCCTGCGGCAGCAAGACCGAAGGCGACAAGGCCGAGGGTAAGACCTACAAGGTCGGCATCGTGCAGTTTGTGGACGATGCATCCCTCAACCAGATCGAGGCGGCCATCGAGGCCGAGCTCGACGCCAAGGCCAAGGAGCTGGGCGTGACCTTCGATTACACGCTCTACAACGGTCAGGGCGACGCCACGACCCTCAACCAGATCGGCGCAGAGCTCGTCGGCAAGGGCGTGGATCTGATCGTGCCGATCGCGACCCCGGCCGTGAAGATCATGCAGTCCGCCACCGAGGACACCGAGATCCCCATCGTGTTCTCCGCCGTGTCTGACCCCGTCGGCAGCGGCATCGTCGATGCGCTCGACGCGCCCGGCGGCCGCATCACCGGCACGAGCGACGCGCTCAACACCAAGGGCCTGCTCGATCTGATGCTTGCCCAGAACCCGGACACCAAGACCGTCGGCCTGCTCTACTCCAAGAGCGAGGATTCGTCCAAGCAGCCGATCGAAGACGCGAAGGCCTACCTCGAGAGCAAGGGCATCCGCTGCGTAGAGAAGACCGGCACGACCACCGACGAGATCACCTCCGCCGTTGACGCGCTCATCGCCGAGAAGGTCGACGCCGTCTTTACCCCGACCGACAACACCGTCATGACCGCAGAGCTTGCCATCTATGAGAAGTTCCTCAGCGCCAAGATCCCGCAGTACTGCGGCGCGGACTCCTTCGCGCTCAACGGCGCATTCGTCGGCTACGGTGTGGATTACACCGCGCTCGGCAAGATGACGGCCGACATGGTCGTGCAGGTGCTGGTCGACGGCAAGAGCCCCGCCACGCTGCCGGTCGCGACCTTCGACAACGGCATCGCCATGATCAACACCGACAGCTGCACCGCCCTCGGCTATGACCTTACGGCTGTCAAGCAGGCGTTTGACGGCAAGTGCAGCGCCGTGCTCGAGACGACCACGCAGCAGAATTTTGACTGATATCTGACATCCCGAAGGAGGGACGTTTATGCTGACAGTGTTGAAGACCGCGCTTGAGGTCGGCCTCATTTACGGCCTCGTCGCGCTGGCGCTGTTCATCAGCTTTTCGATCCTGAACATTGCAGACCTCTCGACCGACGGCTGCTTTACGCTCGGCTGCGCCGTGGGCGCGATGCTCACCATCGCGGGGCATCCGCTTCTGGCGCTGCCTGCGGCCATGGCCGCGGGTGTGCTCTCGGGCTTCATCACCGCCTTTTTGCAGACGCGCCTCGGCGTGGAGAGCATCCTCGCCGGCATCATCTCGAACACCGGCCTGTACACGATCAACCTCGCGGTCATGGGCTTTTCGTCCAACGTGTCCATCACGGGGCGCGATACGGTCTTTTCGCTGTTCAAGGCGCTCACCGGCGGCAGCCAGTGGAGCACGCTGGTGCTGCTCGCGCCGCTGCTGGGCGTGATCGCGGTCGTGCTCATCCGGTTTTTCGGCACGTCGCTCGGGCTTTCCATCCGCGCGACGGGCGACAGTCTCGACATGGTCAGCGCCTCCTCCATCAACCCCAAGGCCACCATCACGATCGGTCTGTGCCTCGCCAACGCCCTCACGGCGCTCTCCGGCTGCCTGATCGGTGAGTACAACAAGTTCTGCGACATCAACCTCGGCACCGGCATGGTCACGATCGCGCTGGCAAGTCTGATCATCGGCGAGGTCTTTGCCGGCCGCCGCGGCGGTGTCGGCAAGTGCGTCGTCTGCGTCGTGCTCGGCAGCATCGTCTACCGCCTGATCATCGCGCTGGCGCTGCGGCTGAACATCTCGGCCGAGTACTTCAAGCTCGTCTCCGCCGTCATCGTCGCCGTCGCCATTGCCGCGCCGAACATGAAGGACTATGTCCATCTGGCAAAGATCCGCTCCAACGCGCGCAAGCTGCGCGCCCTGTCCGGAAAGGGGGATGAGACCGATGCTTGAGCTTTCCCACGTCAGCAAGACATTCAACGCCGGAACGGTGAACGAAAAGCGCGCCCTGTGCGACCTGTCGCTCACGCTCGCCGACGGAGAATTTGCCACCATCGTCGGCTCGAACGGCGCGGGCAAGAGCACGCTCTTCAACGCCATCGCCGGTATGTTCTATGTCGATGACGGCATCCTCCGGCTCGACGGGCGGGACATCACGTTCCTGCCGCCGCACAAGCGCAGCCGCCGCATCGGCCACCTGTTTCAGGACCCGCTCAAGGGCACCGCGCCGCACATGACCATTGAGGAAAACCTCGCCGTGGCGTATCTGCGCGCGCCGGAAAAGCACAAGCAGCTGCGCCGCGTCAGCCGCAAGGACCGGGAATTCTTCCGCGATGCGCTCGCCCAGCTCGACATGGGGCTCGAGGAGCGCATGAACACGCCCGTCGGTCTGCTCTCCGGCGGTCAGCGGCAGGCGCTGACGCTGCTCATGGCCACCATGGTCACGCCCGAGCTGCTGCTGCTCGATGAGCACACGGCGGCGCTCGACCCCGTGACGGCCGACAAGGTGCTCGCGCTCACGCGCAGCATCGTCTCCGAGCGCAGCATCTCCTGTCTCATGATCACGCACAATATGCACCAGGCGCTCGAGCTCGGCACGCGCACGCTCATGATGGACGCCGGGCGCATCGTGCTCGACGTCTCCGGCCCGGAGCGCGCGGGCATGACAGTGCAGGGGCTCATCGACGCCTTTGCCGCTCAGGCGGGCACGGCGTTTGACAACGACCGCGTCCTGCTGTCCACGGCAGAAGGCACGGAAAACTGAATTCCGGAAAAGAAAAATCAGCTGCCCTGCGGGCGGCTGATTTTTTGTGTTTATGCACTTAATAGAACGTGGCCACCGGTTCCTCCGGTTTTTCGACCTCCTGCACGGACAGCACCGTGAGCACCGGGCCTTTTCGACCGTAGGCGCGGTGGAACTTATAGTCCATGCGGGCCGTGATGATCGCCCACTCGTCGTTGCGGATCTCATCGGCGTGCTCCCACACGCACACGACGCCCGCAAACTGAATGTCCTGCACGCAGCAGGTCATGATGTGCCGGCCGGCGATGAAGCAGCCCTTCGGCACGTTCTTGCGCACAAGGCAGCGGCACTTGACCTCGATGGTCTTGCCGTCGTATTTCTTTGGCTCCTCGGACATGTCGCGGTACCAGAGGGCGAAGTCGCGGTCCTCGATCTCGATGACCGGCGCGTCGACGTCAAACGGCAGCGGGTCCTCGATGTCGTCATAGACGACCTTCCCGTCGGTATATTCATAGGCAATGTCGCAGCGGCGGGAGATGGCGCGGATGATGCGGTGCATCTCCATGCGGTCCATGCTGTCCTGGAAGCGGTTGAGCACGACGAGCTCGGCACTCTTGAGCTTGTCGACCGTGAGCTGGCGCATATTCGCATTGTAGCTCACGAACGTCGTCGCATCGCAGAAGAGGAACTCCTGCGCGACCGCCCAGTTTTCCGGCAGGCTGCCGTAGAGCGAGTCGAGCATCCACATGCCGTTATACTCCACGAGCACGCGCTCGGGGTGCAGCTCGTCCTGCAGCGCGAGCAGATAGTCACGCGTGAGGTCGGACTCCTCGTCGACATTGCGCACGTAGACATTCCCGGCGCAGAATCTATCCGGCTCATAGACCTCCTCACCGTCCTCGCACAGCAGCAGCAGCGTGCGCTCGCCCTTGTGGAAGCGGTTGTCCTCGAGCGTCTCCTGAATGAACTTTGTCTTGCCGGCCTCGAGGAAACCGGTGAAGAGGTAGACCGGAACGTCCGGCATCTGCTGTTTTTTATCAGCCAATGTGGAACAGCTCCTTCAGCGCATCCTCCGCCAGATGCGAACCGATCACGCACACGCGGCCGGTGACCTGTGCGCTGCCGCGGCGGACATCGGACTCGCCGGGCACGTAGTCAAAGTGGATCCAGCCGCCGTCGGTCGCGGGCACGATGCCCTTGGCGCGCAGGACGATGCCGTAGCGGTGCTCGTTGATGAGCGCGTCGAGCGCGGTGCGGATCTCGTCGTCGGTGTACTTGCGCGGCGTCTCCGTGCCCCAGCTCGTGAACACCTCGTCGGCGTGGTGATGATGGTGGTCATGATCGTGGCCGCAGCAGTGGTCATGGTCGTGGTGGTCATGGTCGTGATCGCAGCAGTGGTCGTGGTCATGGTCATCGTGGTCATGATGATGCTCATGCTCATCGTCATCATCTTCGTCATGGTCATGATGATGGCCGCAGCAGCAGGCGTGATCGTCATCGTCATGGTCATGATGATGGTGTTCATGCTCATGCTCGTCCTCGGCGGCCTCGGCCTGCAGGTGTGCGAGCTCGGCCGAGAGCGTGTCGCGGCGCTCCATCGTCTGGAGGATCTGCTTGCCGTCGAGCTCCGTCCAGGGCGTTGTCACGATGGTCGCGGTCGGGTTTTTCTCACGCAGCAGCGCCACGGCGGCGTCGAGCTTCTCGGGGCGGATGCCCTCGGTGCGCGAGAGGATGATGGCACTCGCGTTCTCAACCTGATTGTTGAAGAACTCGCCGAAATTTTTCATATACATCTTGCACTTGTTGGCGTCGACCACGGTCGTGAAGCCGTTGAGCGCCAGCTCATCCGACTGCACGCCCTGCACGGCGCGGATGACGTCGCTGAGCTTGCCGACACCCGAGGGCTCGATGAGGATGCGGTCGGGATGAAACTGCGCCAGAACCTTCTGCAGTGCGTCGGCAAAGTCCCCCACGAGGCTGCAGCAGATGCAGCCGGAGTTCATCTCGTTGATCTGCACGCCGGAGTCCTTGAGAAAGCCGCCGTCGATGGCGATCTCGCCGAACTCGTTTTCGATCAGCACGATCTTTTCGCCCGTGTACGCCTCGGCAATCAGCTTTTTGATCAGCGTGGTCTTGCCGGCGCCGAGAAAACCGGAGAAAATATCAATTTTTGTCATAAAAGAAAGCACTTCCTGTCCGGGAGCACGCGCCCCCAAAATTTTGACTATGATTATAGCACATAATTGTGAACGAAACAAGTCCGGCGCGTCGAGGAGACGGCGTTGCGTTTTTGCCGCCGGTGCGGTAAAATGGAGGCATGAACCGAAATGATTTTTGGACAATTGCAAAGCGAAACTGGCGCGCACTCGCCTACCTGCTCGTGCTCACAGTGTTGGCGGTCGTGCTCGTGGTCGTATGCGTCCGGCGCGGACAGGATGCCACGCAGCCCACGCCTACGCCGCGCACCTCGGCCGAGGTGCGCAAGGATGCGGCGCAGACGCTGCTCGACGGCATGACCACGCAGGAGAAGATCTGCCAGCTGCTGATCGTACACCCGGAGGCGCTCACCGGCGGCGGCACCGTCACGGGCATGACGGACGAGCTCGCCGCCGCGCTGCGGGAATATCCGGTCGGCGGTGTGCTGCTCTCGGCGGGAAACATGACCTCCGGCGAGCAGCTTGCAGCGCTCACCGCTGCGCTTTCGAACGGGGGCAAAACGGCGCCGCTCATCTCGGTCGACGAGGAGGGCGGCCGCGTCGCGCGGCTGATGAACACCGTCGGCACGACGAAGCTCGGCAGCATGTACAGCTACCGCGCACAGGGCACGCAGGGCGCGCACGACAACGCACAGACCATCGCACGCGACATCGCCGCCTACGGCTTCAACACGGACTTTGCGCCCGTGGCCGACGTCTGGACGAACAAGCGCAGCAACGCCATCGGCGACCGCGCCTACAGCGACGACTATGACGAAGCGGCAGAGCTTGTCGCCGCCGCCGTCAAGGGCTTTCACGACGGAGGCGTCATCTGCTGCCTGAAGCACTTCCCCGGTCACGGCAGCACAGAAACCGACTCGCACAACGGCGCCGCCACGGTTGACAAGACACTGCCACAGCTGCGGCAGGAGGATCTCAAGCCGTTCGTGTCCGGCATCGCCGCCGGAGCGGACATGGTCATGGTCGGGCATCTGACCGTGCCGACGATGGACGATGCGCCCGCCTCTGTGTCGCACAAGATCGTCACGAATCTGCTGCGCTACGACCTCGGCTTTCGCGGCGTAATCGTCACGGACGGGCTGCAGATGCAGGCGCTCGCGCAGTACACAGACGGCGAAAAGGCAGTGCTTGCGCTCGCCGCCGGAAACGATATGCTGCTTGAGATCAGCGACGTATCCGGCACAGTCGCGGCCATTGAAAAAGCGCTCGCCGACGGGACGCTCTCGCGCGCGGCACTCGACGAGAGCGTGCTGCGTATTTTGCAGCTCAAGCTCGCGCACGGCATTGTGGACATGCCGGAAAGCGGCTGATCTCTCACAATATTTTAAGAAAGCTGTGCTACAGTCATTGGGACGTGATGACCGTTCGCGTCAGAGATGCCCCTTCTTTCTTCCCCCCCAAAAAATGATCAGAGCAGCCGCTGCTTCCGGCGCCGCTCTGATCTTTTTTGTTGTCGGGCGGCGCAAAACGTGGTATGCTAGACTATCACCTGCAAAGAGGAGAAGCCCATGCAATTCGTTGACATTGAAAAAAAAGACGGCGGCGCATACCTGCACCGCTATGACCTGCATTATATTGACCGCACCGGCTGCCCGCGCACCTACGAGATGGTCAGCCGTGACCGGAACATCGACTCGCTCGCGCACCTGCAGCAGCACCGCACGGACGCGGTCGTCATGGTGCTCACGGACGCAAAGCGCGAACGCATGGCGCTCAACCACGAGTTTCGCATGGAGCTTGGCCAGCGCATCTACGGGCTGCCCGGCGGACTCATCGAGCCGGGCGAAACGCCCGAGGAGGCCGCGCGCCGCGAGCTGGGCGAGGAAACGGGGCTGCGGCTGGTCGCCATCACGCACGTGCTGCCGCCGGCGGCGTGCACGGTCGGCATCGGCGACGAGCGCACGGTGTGCCTGTTCGGCATCGCCGAGGGAACGTTCCGCCCGAGCAGCGACCCCATGGAGGAGATCGAATCCGGCTGGTACACGCGCGCGCAGGTGCGCGCCCTGCACGAGACGGACCTGTTCGGCTCGTGGGCGCTGGCATACAGCTGGATGTTCGCAAACGGCTGTCTGCCGGAAGTCTGAGGGAGGCGCGCCATGTTTTACACCGAGACCTACTGCCCCGGCGTCGCCGATTTTGACCGCGACGGCAAGCTCGCCTATGAGGCGATCCTGCGCATTCTGGAAAACACCGCAAGCCGCCACTCCGATTCCTCCGGCGACGATGTGATCGACGGCAGCCGCCGCGGCATCACATGGGTGCTGACCGACTGGCGCGTCGAGATCGTGCGCCGGCCGCAGAGCAAAGCCCCCCTGCAGGTCGCGACCTGGGTGCGCGACAATGCCCCCGTGGGACGCGTCTTCCGCGATTACACGATCACGGACACGAGCGGAACGGAGCTCGTGCGCGCCGAATCGCGGCTGATCCTGTTCGACCTGCGCACGGAAAAGATCGTGCGCATCGACCGTGAGCGCTTCGCGTCCTACCGGCCGGAGGCACGCAGTGTCTTCCCCGACACTGCGCCGCGGCTGCGCGCGCCCGCTGTCTTTGACACGCAGACGGTGCTGCCGCTGCGACGCTGCGACATCGATTTTAACGGTCATGTGCACAACACGAGATATCTCGAGTTCGCGCTTGAGGCGCTGCCGGGAACCATGCGCTGCGACGCGTTTCGCGGCTTTCGCATCGTCTATCCGAAGGCGGTCAAGGACACAAAGACCGTCACGCTCAAGTATACCGCCGCAGACGACGGCGCGTTTGTGTGTCTGTACAGTGCGGACACGCTGTGCACGATCGTCCGTTTTGAGACCTGAACAGAAATTCCCCGGAGCAGATCGCTCCGGGGAATCGTTTTATTGTCTCCACGGGTTCGCCGGGTCGGGATCGGTCGGATCCCAGCCGCGGTTCGGGCTCGTGATGTCCAGCCACGGGGCCGACGGCTTCGGCACGGGCAGGGACGAGGCATTGTAGATCTTCACCGTCGTACCGAGCGGGCAATTGTCATAGATCCACTTCGCATCCGCCACCGTCAGGCGCACGCAGCCGTGCGAGCAGACCGTGCCAAGCTGGTTATACAGCCGGTAGGACAGGTCATTCTTATTCGGGCTGTTATACGGCGAGGAATGGAAGAGATAGTTGCCGACGATCTGCGTGCAGTACTGCCCCCAGCAGCCCTGCAGCGGATGCCATGCCGCCTTGAACGGCGTGCGGAACGTGCCGATCGGCGTGGTCTGGCCGGGGCCGCAGACGAAGGCGTAATGGAGGATAGAGTATTCTCCGCTCTTATCCAGACCGTAGACCAGCACCGTGCACTGGTTGCGTACGACGTGGAGCTGATACGGGTACTGCGCGCTCTGCAGGCTTTGATACTCCGCGTCCGAATAGTTGTTGACCGGGACGACAAACGTCGTGCGGATCGCATCCGTGCCGCACAAGAGCAGGATCTCCACCGTGTGCTGCGTGGGCATATCGCGCTTCCAGACCGACTCGGCAATGTGGAAGCCCGGCGTAATGGAGCTGCCGTCGAGCGTGTAGCTGCGCGTCGGCTGCTGCACGCCGTCAACATACCAGACGAGCGTCGCCTTGCCGGAGGCGGCTTTGTATTCCGCGGGGAAATAGCGATAGGTCACGTACAGGTCGATGGCACGGCACTCCGGCGAGAGCGCGGGCACGGGATCGGTCACGACCGTGCCGACACCCTGAAGCATGATGTCATACTCCTGACTGGTCTGATCGGCTGCGAGCGTGACCGTGCAGCCGCGCATAAGCACGCGCACAAGGCCGGCATGGCCGCCGCCCGCGACCGTCGTGCCCTCGGCTGCAACGGTGAGCGCATCGACCGCGCCGCCGACGGTGACCGTGCCGTTCGGATCGGTGCGCACGACCAGCGTACCGGTGATGTTCAGATCACCGAGGTCGCGCCCGGCGGCACCGCCGAGGTAGAGCGTGCCGGTAAAGGCGTCCGCCGTCAGGGGTGCGGCGCCGGTATAGATCACGCGCCCGGAATCGGGCAGTGCATCGGCGTCGCTGCAAAACTGCAGGCCGAGCTCATAGAGCATCTGCGCGATCTCGGCGCGGGTGATGCTGGCCGTGGGATTCAGGTGGCCGGTATCATCGCCGCTGACGATGCCGGCCCTGACCAGACCGGCCACGGAGGCGACCGCCCAGCCGCTGACACCGGAGGCGTCCGGGAAGGCCTGAAGATCCGCAGCCGTGCCGTCAGAGACTGCAAAGGCGCGCGCGAAGACGGACATCGCCTCCTGGCGCGTGATGCTGCGGTTCGGGCCGATCGTGCCGTCACCGTAGCCGCTGAGGATATTCATCTGGACGGCGGTGCTCAGCTCCGGATAGTACCACGCATCCCGGTTCACATCGGAAAAGAACGCAATGTCCTTCCCTGCCGTGCAGCCGAACACGCGCACGAGCATGGCGGCCATCTGTGCGCGCGAGGCATTGCCCATCGGCAGCAGATCACCGTGCTCGTCACCGAGCAGGATGCCGTGCGCACAGGCAAAATCCATCGCCGCCTGATACCAGGGGCCGGTGGGTGTAGGCTCGGGGCTGGGCTCCGGGCTGGGTTCGGGACTGGGTTCGGTGCTGGGTTCGACCGGGGCTGTCGGCTCCGACGAGGGGACGGCAGGCTCTGCCGTAGGTGTCGGGGACTGCGCAGCGTCCGGTTCTGCAGCGGCGACCGGCGCGGCGGCCAGCGTCAGCACGCAGACGAGCACGAGCAGCAGGGACAAAAAGCGTTTGCGCATGGTTTTCTCCTCCATTGTTTTCTGCGGATTTCGACTGTTTTCATTATAACGGAAGGCTGTGATTTTTCAACGGTTTTCGCAGAGATTTCAAATTATTTAAGTCTTTTGTGTCATCGGCGCGAAAAAAGCAGCGCAGCCTCACAAGACTGCGCTGCTCAGCTTGTCAAAGAACCTCGTAGAGTTTGCGCCCGCAGGCGCAAAGAAAGTTCAATCATTTTCTTCGGCGACATGTGCGGCGAAGAAAATACTTCTCGGCCTGCAAA
>OLOU01001070.1_pt1 | contig 20549 bp, 21 predicted proteins | sample 1672101 | NCBI WGS metagenome assembly OLOU01 (sample SAMEA3136645, study PRJEB25190) | human gut metagenome | biome: human gut; feature: human-associated habitat; material: faeces | place: Austria | collected 2013
CTTCTATACGCTTGTCCGACTTCCCGACGATTGCGCCGTTATGATTTTGGGCGATGTATCCGGCAAGGGAATCGAGGCGGCGTCGATGTCGGCACTCGTCAAGACGGCGCTGACGGCCTATGCCTGGGAGGGTGCGGGGCCTGCCCGTATGGCACGCTCGCTCAATAGCATGCTCATGGGCTTTTCGAGGGTCGAGACGTTTGTGACGGCGTTTATCGCCAAGATCGATCTTAAGGCGGGCCGCGCTACCTATTGCTCTGCGGGACATCCTCCCACTATGGTCATTAGGCCGTCGTCGACGCCGCGTGGCGGCGGCGAGACCTGCGGGGGAGAAGTGGAGCTCCTTGGGTGCCAATCGGGCGTGATCGGTGCCTTTGAGAGCATGGTCTACGAGACGGGCGTGTTTACATTCGCTCCTGGTGACATGCTATTTATGTATACCGACGGAACAATCGAAGCACGTGATCGCTCGGGTGCTTTCTTTGGCGAACAGCGCCTTCGCGACCTTCTGCTCTCCGTCTCGGGTGAGGGTGTATCGGGAATCTGCGGTAAGGTCTTGGGCGAGCTTGACCGCTTTACCGAGTCGGCGCTGGACGATGACATCGCGCTGGTCTCCCTTGAGTTTTTACGGGGTCGATCGTAGGTCACGACGCCTGACGGGCGAAATCTGCGCGGTTGCAGATACGTGTGCATCGAGCGAGCTCTTTTGGGGAACCATGGTCGTATGAATGAGTGGAATGACATAGCGGTTTTGACGCCACCGGGTGATGTCGACATCGCCTCGGTGCCCGTGCTGCGCCGACGGTTGGATAATTTGATCGACCGGGGCGTGCGCCGCGTTGTCATCAATTGCCAGGCCGTGGGCTTTATCGACTCGACGGGTTTGGCGTTTTTGCTTACACGTGCTAGAGAGCTTATGAGGCATGAGGGACTGCTTTCGCTCGTTAACGCCTCCGATGGGGTCGTTCGCTTTTTGGAAATTGCCCGCCTTGTCGACATCCTGCATGTCGCGGGCCCGGCGCGGGAGTCGATTCCCGCCATTCCGGTGGGGGAGTTGCCGCGATGGAGCAAGAGCGTCGAAGTGCAGCGAGGCATCGAGAATCTCCCGTATTATCGGCACCGTGTGGCCGAGCTCCTCGAATCGCTTCCCCTGAGGCGTGATGAGCGCTATGACGTCGCATTGGCGTTGGGGGAGGCATTGGGTAACGCATATGACCATGCGGGCGGTGTTGGCTGCATCCTGACGGTTCAGGCCTATGGGGACCGTGTTGTGCTCGAGGTGCTTGATCGGGGCGCTGGCTATTCTATCGATGGGGCGAGCGAGCCGGTGGCATCCGAGGAACGCGGACGTGGTATCAAGCTCATGCGCATGCTCGTCGATAATGTTGAGGTTGCCCGGCGCACGGATGGTGCCGGCACACGCGTTCGGATGGTGAAGCTGTTTAGCTCGGCATTGGAATCGTGCGCATAGCGCCTTGACTTGGCGTTATTTACCTGCATGAACTTGCTTTGGGCAACTTTTTTGAAAAAAGTACTTGCGTCTTTAGGACAACTCGCGTAAATTAATAACCCGCAAGCGGACATGGCTCAGTTGGTAGAGCACAACCTTGCCAAGGTTGGGGTCGCGGGTTCGAGCCCCGTTGTCCGCTCCATTGCATTTCCGGACCGTCTCAAGCGGTCCTTTTTCGGCGAAGTGGCCAAGTGGTAAGGCAGAGGCCTGCAAAGCCTTTACCCCCGGTTCGAATCCGGGCGTCGCCTCCAATACGCACTCAAAAGGGATTGCACACCGTGCAATCCCTTTTTGTTTCGCGTAAGGCGTGGTAGCGCTACGGGCAGGTTATAAGAAATAGCGGGCTATAGGACAAAAAGTGTGTCCTATTTCGCATCTAAACCCCAGTTTGCAGCTCCAGTTTTAGCCGCTTAAAAAACCCAGACCCTTTAAGACGCCAGTAGAGAAGCGCGTTTGGCTTTAGCTTGGTGCTGCGGGGCGGGCCGCAAATTCAAACCCCTAAAAACAGCGAATGGGAAAGGAATATAGGCCATGAATTGCATCCATTCCCCTTCTCTGACTTTGCCCCGTTGCCGTTATATGGGGTCCGCTTGGCTTTCGAGGGCTGCTTCATGGTGCTACAGGCCTATTGCGACAGATCAGCCTGTTGAAAAACAAATAATCCGACTTTTATGCAACTTTTTTGCGATTAGGGACTCTTTTCGGTCCCTGGAACGTGCAAACAAGCTGCTGTACGGCTGGTTACCTGCGGTTTTTATGTCTTGAACCGCGATCGGGGAACTCTAACAATTCCTAATCGCAAAAAAGTTGCAAACCCGACCGTTATTTTGTTTTTGGGTTCCCGAGGTTGCCGCGCGCAGGCTCCGTGGCGGGGTGGCGGCGCGCTTATGTTTCGACTGACCCGCTTTGCGGGGGAGTCGTGCTCGAATCATTTGTTCGACCTAAACGGTGCGCAATCGCATCACTTGATACATTGCGCTTGGGCATAAAAGAAGCCGCTCGTGGCGGCTTCTCGGGTGGGTTACGTCCTGCTCTGCTTATGCTGCTGCTTTGGCGGCTTGGCGTGTTTCTTTGCGGTTCTCCAGGGCGTTGACGCATACAGCGGCGGACTGGTCGCCGGTGATGTTTACTACGGTACGCATCATGTCCAGAACGCGGTCTACGCCAGCTACGAGGGCGATGCCTTCAACGGGCAGGCCAACGGACTGGAGCACCATAGCGAGCATGATCATGCCGGAGCCGGGGACGCCGGCAGTGCCGATGGACGAAAGCACGGCAGTGGCAACAATAACGCATTGTTGGCCAATGGTGAGGTCGATTCCGAATACCTGGGCAATAAAGATGGCACAAACGCCTTGGTAAATAGCGGTGCCGTCCATGTTGATGGTAGCGCCAAGGGGCAGCACGAAGCTAGAAACTTCGCTGCGAACCCCCAGCTTCTTAGAGCATTCCATGTTGATAGGCAGTGTGCCGACAGAGGATGCGGAAGCAAACGCAAATGCCATTGCGCGCATCTGACCCTTGAAGAAGGTAAGTGGACCCATTTTCGCAATGGTTTTAACTGCGCCAGAATATACGACAACCATGTGCAGAATCATGGCCAAGTAGGCAATGAGAATGAGCTTCAGCAGCGGCAGCAGGATGTCTGGGCCGTTGGTGGCAACGACGGGGGTGATCAATCCAAATACGCCGAATGGGGCGATAGAGATGATCATATGCATGATCTTGATGCAAACCTCGCTCATGCCGTTCACGAAATCGGCAACAGGCTGAGCCTTTTTACCCGCTGCGAGGATACCGAAACCGAAGAAGAGGGCGATGACGATGATCTGCAGCATGCTGGCGTCAGACATGGGCTGGACGAAGTTACTGGGGAAAATGTTCACGATGGTATCGATAAACGAGGGGGCTTCTTTTGCCTCATAGTTCAGTTCATCGGTAGAAAGAGTGTAGCCTGCTCCAACGTTGAGGACGTTGGCAATTACTAAGCCGATTACGATAGCGCATGCGGTGGTGCATAGGTAGTAGGCGATGGTTTTACCGCCGATAGCACCTACGCGTTTGATATCGGAAAGGCTGATGACGCCAGCAACCATAGAAAAGATAACCAGCGGAACAACGATCATCTTAATGAGGTTCAAGAAGATGGTTCCAAGCGGTTTTATGTACGTGGTTGCGATGTCGGGAGTACCTTGCAGAGCCAAGCCAGCTACAACACCCAATGCAAGTGCGATGAAGATCCAGGTAGTAAGCGAAAGGCGTTTGACCCAAGGCTTATTTGCCTTTTCGGCTGCAGTTGCTTTCTGAGCCTCCCTAATATCGGCTTTTGCCTCTTTTTCGAAGTCGGTTAATTCGGACATGGATGACCTTTCTTGCTCGATGCCCTTTTTTCGATTAAGCGCCTGGTGATTTACCGTGAGCGGCAGATGCAGACGTAACGATATATTTTACTCCATGGTTAGGTGTGGAGCTTCGTATGACAGCTGAAAAGTGTTATGAAGCTAAAATGCGAGCCAGACGGCACGTAGGTTAGTCTGGTTCGCATTCGTGAATAGAGACTGATGCATTGGTTAAGTTATTTTGGTTATTACCCGATTGCGCTATCGAGTGCGGCTTCTAAGAATTCCCATTCGTCTTTTGTCGTTATGGGAAGAAGCTCGGTTTCTCTTAGCGGCATAGCGTTTGGGGTTTCGGCATTTGTCCTATACGCGGAGGCGAATACCGTTAGGGAACCGTCATCGCCGATGCTGTTGTCGGTGTATACCAGATAATTTTTGGTACCGCAGCTGCTTTCCACGAGCAGAAGCGCTTCGCATTCTGCGACCTGGCCATCTTCCATGATTAAGGGAAAACGAGTTTCTTTCATTCGGATGGAGCGCATCGGTACTCCTGTCAACAACTACCCGTTAAACAGGTGTTTCAATGGATACTAAAGATAGATTTCGAGAAGTGCTTTTTGGACGATCTTACGAGCGTCTTCATTGAAAACGTTGTGCAATACCCTGAGTTCATTCAGGGTTATGGTTCCCGGATTGGCGTCCTTTTGGGCGAAGGCGTCACGGGAGAGGAACAACGCTGAAGCGCAGTCATCTAGGGACAGCCCAGAGGCTTCGCGCGCTTGTTGAACCCAGTTTTTCATACTCATCCTCCGCACTTGATCATTACCAGATTAACGGGTAAAAAACTGCTGTCAATCTGGGAATACCACCTTATTTGATAGCATGTTTCGCGTGGATGGGAGGACCGATGGAGAACTATATTGGCGACAACATTCATGCAATTCGCGGTAACTTCGGTTTGTCGCAAGAGCAGCTTGCAGCGATAGCGGAAGTGAGCCAGACTTCCGTCTCCGCCTGGGAATGCGGGCAGACTATCCCGCGTTTTTCCAATGCCGTGAAGATCGTAGAATCTTTGCCCAGCCTGACTATGGACGATGTGTATAGCCAGGTGCTTGGGTACGCGCGCAGGGTATTGCAGCAAGCGCATCCAGGGTCTGGATCGTCGTTCGGATTTGTTCCCTTGTATGGATCTATTGCTGCGGGTGCTCCCATCGAGATGCTTCAGATCGAGGAAATCCATCCTGTGCCCAATGCACTGTTGCTGCGTTATCCGAAAGCGTTTTATTTGCGCGTTAAGGGCGAATCTATGAATAGGGTCCTGCCCAACGGCAGCTATGCATTGGTTTGTCCCACTTCGGAAGTTGTAGACGGATCTGTGTATGCGGTAAGCGTTGGTTCATCGAATGCGACGGTGAAGCGGGTGCGAAAACTAAATAACGGAATTGCCCTAGAACCTGATTCGAATGACCCCACCTATAAGTCTCAGGTATTTGATTACGGAGATGGGGAACGTGAAACCCTGTCTGTTATTGGCAGAGTCGTGTGGTTTTGCGTGCCTTACGACTATGAGATTTAGTCCCCTGAAATTTTTTCAAAAAAGGGGTTGCGCGTAAAACTGGTTTCCGTATAATACTTTCTTGCGCGCGGACGTGGCTCAGCTGGTAGAGCACAACCTTGCCAAGGTTGGGGTCGCGGGTTCGAACCCCGTCGTCCGCTCCATTGAAACATCGAAGCCCTTGCAGTTACCTGCAAGGGCTTCTTTCATTTCAGGTACAATAACTTTGTTTCAAGAGGGGAAGGGGACGCGCATGGCGCATGAAGAGGAAAACCATCCTGAAGAAGAAAATGCTGGATCCCAAAGCATTTCCGAGGGCGTAGCAGCCGCTCGCGCTGAAATTGCCCGAAGGGCAGAAATTCGCTCTGGTGTAACAAAGCCTGTAGCGAAGAAAAGCGAAAACGGCATTCCCGGCGGGCAGACGCTGAAAATGTTTCTGCTGAAGTTGGTCTTTGGTTTAGTGCTGATTGTTCTGATTGGTTATTTCTTCCTTCAGGCGCTTGCGGGTACGATCAATGTTGGCATTAATTCCACCAATACGGACCTGAACGGCAAGGAAGTTTCGGTTGCGTTGTACAACGGCGATGTGGCTGGCCTTTTGACCGACGGCGATACTTCGAACGATCCCGAACCAGCCGAAGTGCACAAGTGTACTGTTGGTCAGCGAACCACCTTCAATCTACACGATTTCGGCAGCCATACCCTTATGGCAACTTTGGCTAACGAAGAGGATGGTCCTGCATCGTGCGACCCCTATGTGGTTACTGCTTGGGGTTTGGATATGGGTACCACATTGTATATGAATTAGCTTTTTTGGAAGGCGCCCTGGCGCCTTCTTTATTGGTTGCTATCGAGCTCTGCCTTTTCAACTCACTCATTGTTCGGGTGTCATGATCAAACCGTGATGTTTTTTTGTTGCGACACTACGTTGAGCTTGATGCGTTGCTTCGTGATAAGATAACAACACCCTGTGGGGGAGTAGTTGGCATAGAATATATGTGGCCCGTCAACAAGCATGGCTTGCATTTGCTGCGAGTCTGGCGTGTCTTCAATAACGAGACTCACGGTACCTAGAAGCATTCGTTCCGCTTCTAGGTACCGTGAGTTTTTTTATGGTCGGGTTAAGGACAAAGAAAGGCAGTGTGCAAATGGATCTTTCGATCTTCGCCACGCCAGAGGCATGGATCAGCTTGGTTACGCTGATGTTTTTGGAAATTGTGCTTGGTGTGGACAACCTAGTGTTCATCGTTCTTACCAGCGATCGACTTCCTCCCGAAAAACAGCATATCGGTCGCAAGCTCGGTCTGCTCGGCGCGTTGGTTTCGCGCGTTGTGTTCCTCTGCTTCGCTTCGTTCCTTGTTCATATGACCGACAAGCTGTTTACTATTCCCGGTCTCTATATCAACGGTGCTGAATTCGGCCTTTCGGTCCGAGACCTTGTGCTCTTCTTGGGCGGCTTGTACTTGATCTATAAGGGCATTGTGGAACTCCGTGATGTGCTCAAACTTTCAGAGGAAAAAGAAAGTCAGGGTGATGCGGACAAGCCCCGTAAAACCATCGGACTTGCTGGTGCTGTGGCCACCATTATGGTCATGGATATCGTGTTCTCCATCGACTCCGTAATCACTGCTGTTGGTTTGGCGAACCACCTTATTGTCATGATCATTGCGGTTATGCTCGCAGTTTTCCTTATGATGGTGTTCATCGATCCCATCTCCGACTTCATCAACACCCATACCGAAATGAAGATTTTGGCGCTGGTATTTATTACCGTTATTGGCGTTTTGCTGGTGCTCGACGGCTTGGGTATTAACTCTGGCATTGAAGTGCTCGATATGCATGCAGAGAAGCTCATGGTGTACTTCGCTATGGTCTTTGCCATTGTGCTCGAAGTGATACAGATGCGCTACAACAAGAACTATCAGGAATGGACGATGCGCAAGAACCTCGAAATCATGCGTGCTCGAGGTTACGACCCCCAGAACACCGACACCATTCAGCTGGCAAACGCTTTGATAGAAGCTGAAAACTTGAAAAAGGATCCGAATAACAAGGAAGCCATATAGCACGTAAGCCCTAGCGTCATTCTTTAGGCTCGGCTCGTTGATTCCCTCAATCATGAAATAGCCCTTGGCTCGTATGAGCCAAGGGCTATTTGTTTAAAGATGCATCGAATTCGATATACTGAAAGGCTTATTGCTCGTGGCTGAAATGTTTGTAGCATTCATCGGACACCACAAAACGCACTGACCCGGGAAGGGATCGGGCGATGATGGGCGTTGTGACCTCGGTGGGCTCACCGTCATACTCGATCCGCATTGCAGGTTCTGCATCGATGCAGATTTCTCTGCCGCGGTAGATCTCAAGACCGCCAACTTTTTTTGCGAGTGATCCCGTGTGGTCAAACACTTTGCCATAAGCGTAGGTAAGAGCTGTATGGCGTTTTCCGTTTTCAGCACAACCACATCGAGCTTCCCATCGCGGGGAAGGTTTTCGTCTGCTACCTGAAGGTCAAACTGTATCTTCGAGAAATTTGCCAACACAACACCGATGCCTGATACTTCCACGGTTTCACCGTCGATAGTGAGAGTGAAAGTGGAAACTTGCGGCTTAGGGTTGGAAAAGGCGGCTTCGAAGTAGGCCATATCACCCAGAAGGTGTTTATTGCCAGTGGCGTTGCGCATAATCAACTCGTCATATCCGCAACCCGCCATGATGGTGAAGCCAAGCTTTGTGCCGTCGGTTGCTTCGATTTCGCCCATGTCGAAGTCGAGCGTAAGCGCTTCGTCTACCAATTTGCACAGTGCGTGCGATTCGTTGGGCTCGAACAGGTTGAGCGCCAGGAGATTTGCGGTACCGGCAGGGAAGGGAAGAATGGGAATCCCTGTGTTGCGAAGCTCGTAGCTCACCGAAGCGATGGTTCCATCGCCGCCGCTCGCTACCACGAAGTCGTATTCGGCGGCATCCTCGAGCAGTGGCGCAAGTTCAGTATCCGGCCCGAAAGATCGGATGGTAACGGAGTCGCCTTGCTCGGCGTAACTGCGCATGAAGTCGTATACCGCGCCGTTGCGGAGGCCAGAGCGTAGATTATGTATGACGAGTACTTTCACGGTCACCCCTTTTGTTACCATGCAATGGTACATGATATGACCGCTTGCGGAGCGAAACGCCCATGGGCTGAGCATAACCGCGGGCGTTGTTCGATAAAACGATACGAAGGGTGTTCAATGCTCGTCGAAACCGACGCTGCTTTACGGGATTTCATGGCGCGCTGTGCCAAGAGTCCCTACATGGCTATAGATACCGAGTTTTTGCGCGAGAAAACGTACTACGCAAAGCTCTGTTTGGTGCAGATCGCTATCGAAGGCGAAGTTGCCATTATCGATCCGCTGGGAATTCGCGACCTGTCGGTGATGGCTCCAGCGCTCTCCGACCCGAATATCATGAAGATTTTCCACGCTTCTTCTCAGGACATCGAAATCTTGTATCACGAAACTGGCGTTGTTCCTACGCCAGTGTTCGATACGCAAGTTGCTGCTGCATTGTTGGGAAAAACCCAGCAAGCGTCGTATGCTTCGCTGGTCCATACTTTCTGTGGGGTTACTCTGCCGAAAAAGGATTCGTTTACCGATTGGTCGCGAAGACCGCTTTCCGACTCGCAGGTGGAATACGCTGCAGACGATGTAACCTATCTGCCTAAGATCTATCGCGATATGGTTAGCCGCTTGAAGGAAAAGGGTCGTCTTTCTTGGTTGGATGATGCGTTTGCGGAAATATCCAATCCCGAAAAGTACGAAATCGATCCACGTACACGTTGGCGCAAGTTGCGTCGTGTAAACCAACTCACTCCTCGCCAAATTGCGGCAGCGCGGGAATTCGCTGCTTGGCGCGAAGAACGTGCCCAGAAAGCGAATATCCCTCGAAAATGGGTTGTTTCTGATGAGCAAATCGTAGAAGCGTGCCGCCGTGAAGCTCGAACCTTGGATGAGTTGTACATGGTGCGTGGCATGCGTGAAAGTTTGCGTCCTGCCGAAGGTCGTATTGTGCTGAAGTGCATCAAATGCGGGTTGGAATGTGCGGAAGAGGATCTTCCTGTAGTTCAGAAGGCCCACAAGAGCGAGGCCAACGTCGACATTGCGGTAGATCTGATGAACGCCATCGTCCATCTACGTGCTCGCCAAAATCGTATTGCTCCGCAAACGTTGGCTCCGCAAAACGAGCTCATGAAGCTTGCGCGTGGCCATGAGGAAGATTGCGAATTGCTTACTGGTTGGCGCTATCGCGTGGTAGGCAAGGAGCTTTCCGCATTTCTGAACGGTGAGTTTTCTTTACGACTCGATGACGGAAACTTGGTTATCGATCGTCCTCGCAAATCAGCGGAATAAATGCCGTTATCCTATTTTGGACTTTAGTGTACGAATTTGAGCTAATTGGGAGACCATCCAATGCATATGAGTTATTTGCTGATCCTGGTTGTTACTGTTGCGATTGGCGCGTTTGCCACCTGGTATGTTAACCATCAGATTAAGAAGTACTCGCATGTGCCTAATTCCAGCCACATGACGGGCTATCAGGTTGCCGTTGGCATGCTGAGCTATTACGGAATTGAAGGTGTGCAGGTGCATCGTGGTGGTTCCGATCAGAATTTCTTCAACCCTAAAGACAATTCGGTAACGCTCTCTTACGATGTTTTTGATGGGTCTTCTATTACTGCTACTGCTACAGCGTGCCACGAGGTGGGTCATGCATGTCAGTATGCAATGGGTTATGCGCCCATGAAGGCGCGTGGCGCTCTTGTTCCTGTGGTTGAGTTTGCCACCAATACGTGGTTTATTTTACTTCTGGTGGGTATCTTCCTGAATATGGCCGGGTTGGTAACCCTGGCAATTGTGTTCTATGCTTTTGCGGTTTTGTTCCAGATTGTTACGCTGCCTGTGGAATTCAATGCTAGTCGCCGTGCGTTGTCCTATATGGCAGAAACGGGTATTCCCGGTGGCGAACAGGCCGGTGCTTGGAATGTGCTTCGTGCGTGCGCCTTTACCTATGTGGCTGCTGCTCTCGTTTCGATTCTGCAGCTGCTCTATTACCTCTCTGCGTTTAATAACGAGAATTAACCCATGGCGCGTGACAACACGCCAGATATGAGCGGCTTTGGTTATATAGATTCGCCCCGAGGTGGACAGGCTGCCCCGACCCACGACGATGTGGTTGCGGCTGCCATGAGCGCTGCGGCGCGTGCGGCAACGTATCGTTCTGCCGACCCTGGGTTTGCTGCGAGTGGGGCAGGGGGCGCTTCCTCGTCAAAGAAGGAATCGGATATTCTTTCCGTTACCGAAGTTACCAATATTGCAAATTCCATTCTGAAGAACCATACGTTCCATGTAATGGGCGAGGTCAGCGAACTTTCGGATAAGCCTGGCTACAAGGCCGTGTACTTTACGGTCAAAGATGAGGGTGCGGTTATGACGTGCCTGATGTGGAAGAACCGCTATCAAACCAGCGGTGTGAAGTTGTTTATCGGCGCTAAGGTCGAGTTAACAGGCAAGTTCAACATATTCGCTCGTTCTGGCAAGCTTGATTTCAACGTTTACGGTATCAAGCTTGCTGGTGAGGGGGCTCTTCGCCAGCAGGTAGCCCAGTTGGCCGAAAAGCTAAAGGCCGAAGGGCTCATGGACGCATCTCGCAAACGCCCTATTCCGTGTATTCCCCTTACCGTGGGTATTGTTACTTCCCCAAATGGTGCAGTGGTGCACGATGCTCTACGAACTTTTCGACGACGTTTCCCTTTGGCGCGCATGGTTGTTGCTGGCGTGCCGGTTGAAGGGCCTACTGCGGCGCGCGATATGATCGATGCCTTGCAGCTGGTTTGCGATTCCGGTGTCGAGGTTATCCTGCTTTTGCGCGGTGGTGGTTCGTTCGAAAGCTTTATGCCTTTCAATGACGAAGGTCTGGCTCGCGCTATTTCCGCTTGTCCTGTTCCTGTGGTAACGGGCATTGGGCATGAACCCGACACCACCATTGCCGACATGGTGTCCGACTACCGAGCGTCTACGCCAACCCAGGCGGCTCTCGCTGTGTCGCCCGATTCTGCCGAGTTGAACTCATTGGTGGATACGCTGCTTTCCCGTATGGATAAAAGCTTGGTTAATCGTCTCAACCGTTCGGTTGAGTATTTGGACGCGATGGCTTCCCGGCCCGTTTTACGCGATCCTACTTCAATGTACGAAGCTGACGCTCGCATGCTTGATCTTTATCAAGACCGCATGGAACGTGCCGCTGGGCTGCAGGTTGGCAGTTCTGCAGATGCTCTTGTTCAACTTACAACCCGCTTAGACCGACTGGGCCCGCATATTGCCTTGTCTCAGCAGGAGCGTCTCGAGTCGTATGCGGCGCGCCTGCAGGCGTCCTTGCCGTTTTCTCTGCAAGTGGCTGAAAGCGAACTCATGCGTGCCTCTGCTTCGTTTAAGGCTTGCGGAGAAGCCATGTTGGCTAAACCAACGCATGAAGTGGATTTGGGGGCTGAATCGCTGTCGCGTTTAGGGAAAACACTGCTCGATCCTTATTATTCGGAAGCTGCTATTGCTACCTCGCGCCTGAACGATCTTTCGCCACTGCATATTCTGGAGCGCGGTTGGTCTATTGCGCGCAACGAAGAGGGAAGTGTTTTGCGCAGCGTAACCGAGGTTCAGCCAGACGATTTGGTCGAGGTTCAGCTATTAGACGGTGCCCTTTCTTGTCGTGTTGAGGGGGAAGTGGCTTCCGGTTTGTCAGAATTACTTTCATTGGAGGATTCCCATGAGTGAAGAACAAAATGTCGATCTAACGTTCCGTGAGGCAATTACCGAGCTTGGTCAGATTGTGGAAGCTCTGGAAAGCAACAAGCTCGAGCTTGAAGAGAGCCTCGTCAAATACGAGCGAGGAATTGTGCTTATCCGCTTTTTGCGTGGTCGCTTGGAAAACGCCCAGCAGCGCGTTGATGTGCTGAAAGGCGAACTTGGTATGCCTGTAAATGACGACGTGGTAGACACTACGCTGCAGAAGGCGTAAACCTGATATGACCATTCCGTGCGCCGATGCGTATGGCTATTTGAAAGGAACCGACTATGGCCGATTGCCTGTTTTGCAACATTATTGAAGGGGCTATTCCTTCTGCGAAGGTGTACGAGGACGATGTCTGCTACGCGTTCGATGATATTGCTCCCGAAGCGCCCGTTCATACTCTTATTGTTCCCAAGCAGCATTTCGCTTCACTCAATGATGGTGTTCCAGCAGATCTTCTGGGTCAGCTGATGGCTCGTGTGCCTGAAATCGCCAAGATCAAAGGCATCGACGAATCAGGCTACCGAGTTGTGGTAAATACGGGTGCAGATGCCGGCCAGACGGTTTTCCATTTTCACATTCATATTTTGGGTGGCAAGAACTTGGGCGAACACGTCTTGTAGTATTTCCTGCTTTTTTGGGGTGGCAGATACGTGGAGATTATTTGACGGCAACTATCCTTTGTACGCCGTTCGTCTGCGTATACGCCCCTTTTGAAGCGTCATTTCTGCCGTTCACCAGTCACCGTAAAATCACTTGCAGTGGAATACGGCTCAAGTCGTTTTTGCGTAAAATAGTTTCTGCAATCGACCACTCTAGGAGGGGATTGGTTTTGAACATTCTTGTCGTTAACGCAGGCTCATCTTCGTTGAAATACCAGTTGGTTAATATTGCCAGCAACAAGGTGCTAGCGAAGGGCTTGTGCGAGCGCGTTGGCAGCGAGCAGTCCCTCCATAAGCACGGCATCGATGAAAACGAATTCGTGTACAAATTGCCCTTGCCAGACCATACTGCTGCTATGCGTGTGGTTCTGGATATCCTGAGCACGGGTCCCAATGCCGTCATTAAAGACATGAACGATATTGCGGCTGTTGGCCATCGCATCGTTCATGGTGGCGAGTTCTTCAAAGAGTCTGCGCTCATCGATGACGATGTAATTTCCAAGATCGACGATCTGGCAGAGCTTGCACCGCTCCATAACAAAGCTGCACTTGCTGGCATCAATGCATGTCGTGCCCTGATGCCCGAAACGCCGATGGTCGCCGTGTTTGACACCTCGTTTTTCCAGACGCTTCCACAGTATTCGTACATGTATCCTATCCCTTACGAGTACTACGAAAAGTACGGCATTCGCAAGTACGGTTTCCACGGCACCTCTCATCGCTATTTGTGCGAGCGTGCGGCGGCTATCTTAGGCGAAGACCTTAACGAAATCCGTCTTATTACCTGCCATTTGGGCAACGGCTGTTCTATTACGGCGGTAGACCATGGCAGACCAATCGACACCACCATGGGCTTTACCCCACTTGATGGCTTGATGATGGGTACGCGTTCTGGCTCTATCGATCCCGCTATTGTTACGTTCCTGATGGATCATGAGGGGTATACCCCTGAAGAAATGAATACCATTTTGAATAAGAAGTCGGGTTTGCTAGGCATTTCCGGCATCAGCAACGACTTGCGTAGTGTTCGGGAGGCTTCCGACGCGGGCGACCCCCGTGCGATCCTTGCCTATGAAATGTACTCTACACGTGTTAAGAAATACATCGGCCAGTGTTTGGCTCTTATGTCGGGCGCCGATGCTATTGTTCTTTCCGCTGGTGTAGGTGAAAATTGCGACAAAATGCGCCGCATGATCTTTGCGGGTTGGCAGCCTCTAGGCATCATCCTTGATCCCGAAAAGAACAAGCAGCGCGGCTTTGAGCGTATTATTTCATCTGATAAGTCGAAGGTTCCGATTATCGTTATCCCTACCGACGAGGAATACATGATTGCGCGTGATACCTACAATATCGTTCACAATCGCAGCCAGATTGTTCCTGCTTCCCATTACGGTACGAAATAACTGGTTTTCAACGGTATCATTCCATAACTGCAAACCCCATGATGCAGCTTAATGGCTACGCATCATGGGGTTTTCTCATTTGCGTTCTTGCTGTTATTTATCGTTTCGGTTGCGGTTCTAAGAAGGTGTTTTTGGGTTGCTCTTCTCTATATTGTCCCCGGCTTTACCAAATAGAGCGCGCCCCATCGGCGTAGAGCGGAAATCCATTTACCATGTCCGAGCAATCGCAAGCTAAGAACAGTGCGGCTGCGGCGATGTCCATCGGGTCGCCGACCTTTCGATTGTGCGGTATGGGGCGGGTTATTGCCTCGTAGGCCTTTTCTTTATTGAGCGTGCTTTGAGTCATATTGGTGTCGATGTATCCTGGGCAAATGCAGTTTGCGCGGATGTTGAAGCGCGACCACTCGAACGCCATGCAGCGGGTCATTTGAACAACCGCGGCTTTTGCTGCCGCATAAGCCGCCATGCGCGTAGATGCCACTCGAGCAACAACTGATGCAAGGTTGATAATATTGCCTTGTTCCTGTTGAATCATGATCTTTGCTACGCGCTTGCAGAGGAAAAACACTGCTTTGAAATCGGTGTCTACTACTCGATCGAATTCATCTTCGTCGGTGTCGACTATCAGCTGGTCATTGCTGAGAACGACCCCTGCATCATTGACGAGGATGTCAATGCGCCCAAAGCTCTCCATAGCTACTTTTACCAGATTTTCTTGATCTTCACTATTGCATACATCGCAGTGTACAGGCACGATTCGTCTACCAGACTCTTGGGAGATTTCCTCTGCGCGTTCTTTAATTTTCTCTTCATTGATATCGGCAATTACCAAATCCGCCCCATACCAGGCATAAGTACGTGCTATGGCGCGACCGATTCCTATTTCGCTGCCAACGCCGGTAATTAACGCGATTTTTCCCGTTAAGTCGAATTTCGGAATACCGATATTTCCTGTAGTAAGTGTGGTGTGGGAGCTCCCTTTCATAACCGCCTCCTCAGTTGATCGCTTTGATTCAAAGCGAGTTTCCCCTCGGTGTTTATGATAAAGAGCTTATTAATTTGCGACTTATTGCTTTGATTAATGATTCTTATTTAATGCTTAAATATTAATAAGCAATGTCGAGAGGAGAAGCGGAGGAGCCATTTGCAACTGATTCAATCCTTGTTGATTGAATCCGAGGGGAGTATCAACAGATGCTCGGAGGCTTTTCATTAAATGGCATCGGAAAAGTCCATTAGTCATTCTAAATTTCTGAATTTGCGATCTGTTTACCTGGGATTATTATTTGACCTCATAGATTGTTCGACTATTTATTTTCAGTTCGCATTGGTAGGGATGTTGTTCGAAAAATAGAATTAAGCTATGAACGCGTTATGCGTTTACGGAGGGTGTTTATTTTTAGGGGGAACAATGGATTTTGAACTGACACCTGATCAGGAACTCTTTATCGCTAGTGCTAAAGAGTATGCGGAAAAGTACTTCACGCCCGAAGCTATTAAGCAGGCCTATGAGGTTGACCATCATATCAGCTTAGAAGCAGCCATGGCTTTCCGCGAGTTGGGCTTCATGCATCTTGGCCTTCCTGAAGAGGTTGGCGGCATTCCTTGTGACAAGCTCACGCTGGTCCTGCTCATGGAAAAGCTGCATGAATACACCACCTGCGTTTTGCCTTTCCAGACCGATTTCAACTCCATCATGGACGTTATTGAATTTGGCAACGAAGAGCAGCAGAAGAAGATCATGGATGTTGTGAACAACGTTCCAAGCACGAGCGTTGCGGTAACGGCGATTTCTGAGCCTGGTGCTGGCTCTGACAACAACGCTATGACGTGTGTTACCGTGAAGCAGCCTGATGGTACCTACTTGCTCAACGGCCAAAAGACCTGGGTGACCATTGGCCATCTGGCGGTATACACCATTCTGGTAGCCAAAGACGAAGATCCGTCGTATGAAAACGATAACTACTCACTGTGGATGATCCCTAACGACATTGAGGGTTATACCTTTGGCGGCCTGGAGAAAATCGGTCAGCAGATTGTTCCGTTTGTGGACTGCTTCTTCGACAATGTGGTTCTCACCGAAGATATGCGCCTTGGCAAACCTGGTGAAGGTTGGAAGAACCTGATGAAGAAGCTTGAGTTTGAGCGCTGCCTGGTAGTTGCTCAGGCCCTCGGTCAGGCTCAGGCTGTTATGAATGAGGCGGGTGCCTATTGCTCGGAGCGCATCTGCTTCCAGAAGCCCATTGGCCACATCAGCGCAATTCAGCAGCATCTTGTTGAGATGGAAACCATTTTGGATAATGTGCGTACGCGTCTCTACAAGGTAACCACCATGCTCGACAAGGGCCAGTCTACGCGCCTTGAGTCGGCGTTGTTGAAGTCGTATGCATGCCAGAATCTCACCAAGGTAGCTGAGCATGCACTTTCCATCTATGCCGGTATCGGATATACGAAGGAAATCAATGCGGGTCGCATTTGGAACGACTTGAAGGGTTACGAATTCGCAGGCGGTACCACGGAAATCATGAACTACATTTCCGGTCGTCAGCTGGTTAAAAAGTACAAGAAGCAGTAGTGCGTCTCAAGTGTTCTCCTTCGTGAAAGAGAAAGAGCCCCGGTAGGGGCTCTTTCTCTTTGTGCTATTGCAGGAGCGTGTTCTGGCAAAGCTAGCTTGTTTGTTGCTGTTGGATAGGACAACGAAATCGAAAAGGGCAAGGATGAAATGGGGGAATACAGAGCAATTTTAGGACAAAAGAACTTACTAAGAAGCAGGAGCTAATGTATGAAATATAAAGAATTTAAAGAGAACATTATTAATGAGCTTGTAAAAACGAAATTATTTAATAAAGAAGAAGCTGAAAAGTACTATTTGGAAAACAAGAATTTTTTCATTGAGAAACAATTCGGAATCAAAACAAAGCAGGGGAGGAAGAAAAAATGAATGTAGTAAATTTGGCAGGTAATCCGACAGCAGATCCGGTGGAATCAACATACACATACAAGGACAAGGACGGAAATGAAAAGAATGGAAGAAGAGCGTCATTTGTACTTGCAGTGTCTGTCAGTAATGGACGAAGATATGAGGAAGCAACTTTCGTAAGATGTGTTGCTTTCAACAACAACGCAAAAATAGTAATTGACAGAGTAAAATGCGGAAAAAAGATCATTGTTCAGGAACATCTGAAATCAGGAAGATTTGAAAGGGATGGAGTTAAACAATATACTTTGGACTTAATAGTTGACTGCATAGAATTTTGTCAGAAAGCAACTGAAGAAAAGGAAAATACGGAATTTGTTGAAATGAGTGAAAATGCTCAAAATGAATTTTTTAGCGTGCCGGAACCGGGAGAGAATGATTTACCAATGCCTTACTAACAGGAAAGGAAAACTATGGACAAGAACACAATCATATATTATCTTCAACATCCTGAAATCACAGATAAATTGTGGGAAACAGCAGAATATCTCGAAAAAGAAAGGCTGTCACTTGTTGAACATCTTGAAAGGGAAATCATATATACAGGACAGGTGAAGGTAAGCTATTCAACACCAGTTGCAAAAACGTATAAGTACCATGACGTGGGAGATACAATTGAGAGCACTGAAAAAATGTTGCGAAAATACAGGGAAGAATTAAATCAGACTTACAAGAAAACAATTGAGGAAATAGCCATGTGCAAGAGAATCAACTTAATTTACAAGCTGCTTTCAATTGATGATCAGAAATTACTTTCAGACTTATACATAGAAAAAATCGGTTGGAAAGCGGTGGAGATTGATTCAGGAATCAATCACAGAATACTTGTAAAAAAAGTAAATGACATATTCAATCTAATGTGTCTGATGTACGATGCATCTTCAATTACAGATGTAAAACTTGCAAAAATGGGACAGCAGAATAAAAAGGCAGAAACAATAAAGGGACAGACCACATTGTATGATTTTTTGGGAAAGGAAGAACAAAATGAAAAAAAAGAATAATAAGACAATCATAGGAGTGGACCATGGATATGGTTACACAAAGGGAACACACACAATACTTAAGAGTGGAGTTGACAAGCTAATCATTGAGCCACCATTTAATGATGACTTACTTGTGTTTCAGGATAAGGTTTATGCAGTAGGACAGAAACGAGGACAGATGCAAACAGAGAAAACCAAGACAATAGATTATTACATATTAACGCTTGCAACAATAGCCTCAGAAATGAAGCAGGCAAAAAAGACAAGACTTAATGATGTGGTAATAGCTGCAGGACTGCCATATTCTTTCATGTCAAGTCAGGGACCTGCATTTCAGAAATATTTAGGAAAAAACAAGAAAGTAGATTTTAAGTATGAGGGAGTCAAGTATTCAATAGGAATAAGTGGTGTAAAGCTTTTTCCACAGGGATTTCCAATGATTGCCTATGAATTATCGGAAGACAAGGAAGAGGTTAAGGTAGCAGACATTGGAAGCAGAACCATAGATGTACTTACTTTTATTAATGGAAAGCCGATATATGACAAGTGCTTTTCACTTGACAGAAAGGGAACATTGGATTGCGTAGACATGATAGAAAAGTATTTTCTTACAAAATTCTCTGAGACCATCAGTGAAAATAAGATTCAGGATTTACTTCAGAACAAGAAAGTAAACCTGCCACCTGAACAGATAAAGTTTGTTAAGGAACTAATCAGAAATTATGTTGATGAAATCTTAATGGAACTAGAAGTAAGAGGCATCAAAAACAATGTTGTGTATTGTGGTGGAGGAGCAACCGTAGTAAAGAACTATCACGGAAACTTACCGGCAGGATGCATCATCAAGGATGACATATATGCAAACGCAAAAGGGTATGAGGAACTGGCCGCAGACATGCTATAAAAATAGAAATGAGAGTTAGAAAACTAACTCTCATTCCAAAAATCAATTACCAATACCCATTAAAAAATTAGAGCCGGTAAAAGAATAATAATGAAAACCGGAATTGAATAACCAAGAAATTCAATCAAACTCATAATTTTCTATGGACATTTTAGATATTAACACATTTGGTTAAAGTTTACAAGAAATTATTTTTGGAGGCATCCATGAGAACTAGGGAAGAATTTAGCATTTTAAAGGTACGTCTGTACAAGGACACGGACTATCTGATTCAAAATTACTTAAATACAAAACAGAACAAGTCAACATACATCAAGAATCTAATCATGAAGGATATGAGACACGAAAACATTGAAAATTCAATGTACAGGGTATTAGAAGATTTCTTTAAGGATCATCCTGAAATACTAAATAAAAGCACTCAAAAAGAAAAAAATGAAATTTCTGAAGCTGAGGAAATCATTGCCGAGGAAAAACCTGAAGACATTCAAAAAGAAGATGATGAAAAGGAATTACCTGATTCAGCAAAAAGCTTCTTAAGTGCATTGGAGTTTTAAACATGGGAGTATGCGAAAGAATAAAGGATGAAGTCTCAATAACGGATTATGCAAGATACATGGGATTTACGTTACTAAAAAAAGGAAATTATTACACAATGAAAGAACATGACAGTGTAATGATAAGTCCAAGGAAGAAAAAGTATTGGCAAAACAGTAATCCGTCAGACAGTGTAGCTTTTGGTGAGGGTGGTTCGGTAATAGACTTTGCAATGAATTTTGGCGGTTATTCGAGAGATGAAGCCATAAAACAACTGATAAGCTTTGGAAACATCCGATTCGATAATGAGCCAATACAACAGACACAGAAAGTGGACATTCCTGAAAGTGTTGAATTAAAACTTCCAGCTACGGATGACAATACAAGAAATGTGTTTGCATATCTTATAAAAACAAGGGGAATAACAAAAGACATTGTAACAGAGCTAATAAAGAGAAAAATGATATATCAGGACAAGCACAAAAATTGTGTTTTTGTCGGATATGACATTAATGATAAGAATAAGCCTGTGTACGCCTGTTTAAGAGGTACAAACACATACAAAAAATTTCAGGGTGATGTTAGGGGCTGTGATTACTCAAAGGGAATATATGTAGAAAATGGAAGCAAAACATTTGTTGTGACAGAATCTTTCATAGACGCAATGAGTGTAATGACAATAATGGGAAAAGATTGGAAGAAACATAATTATCTTGCTTTGGGTGGCACAGGTAAATATGAAGCAATTAAGTCTTACCTTAACGCTGGAAAAGTAAAGAATCTGATTATTGCAACAGATAATGACAAGGCAGGAAGAACAGCAGCAAAAATAATTAGTACATTTGTTAAAAGAGATT
>OLOU01001073.1_pt1 | contig 20537 bp, 29 predicted proteins | sample 1672101 | NCBI WGS metagenome assembly OLOU01 (sample SAMEA3136645, study PRJEB25190) | human gut metagenome | biome: human gut; feature: human-associated habitat; material: faeces | place: Austria | collected 2013
CAGCCGTTGGCAGCTCTGCTGCCTTACGGATGTGGCATACCCCTTGCGGGTAATCAGGTGCGGTGTACATGGCTTCGCCATGAATCCCTGCGATTCGTTACCGACAGCAACCGCGCCTTACTATCGTGAGGCGCGAGTGACGATTGCTTGGCGGCAGACTGCTTGCCGAATGCGGCATTGCTGCGCTCGCCGCATTGATTAACACTCTGGTAGACGGAAATTAGTTTGCACTTCTACAAGATGGGCAGAGCGGTAGCGGATGATAGAAGCAAATCAAATCGTATAGCAACGCTAAACGCGGCTCCGCCGCGCGCAGGCATTCACATTCCAAAGGCAAAAGACTTGCGCAAACCTGAGACTACCAATCTCAGCCTTTCTCTTGGGGTTCCAAAGGGGGTATTCTCTTTCGCGAAAGAGAATACCCCCTTTGCCTCGTGCAGCGCCGTAGGCGCTGCGATTTTGATCTTGTGCAAGAAAAATTGCAAACTTGTAAACCTTTATGAAATTTATAGGTTGACAATAGGCGGGCGTCATGTTATGATGAGCCCAGTTTTTTTGAGAAAAGGGAGAATCACCATGAAAAACATCAAAACAAGAGACCTGATCTACTGCGCACTGTTCGCCGCGCTGACGGCTATCGGCGCGTTCCTGCACTTCCAGCTTTTCCAGGCGACGATCACGCTGCAGTTCTTCTTCACGGCGATGGCAGGATTGCTTCTGGGCGCAAAGCTCGGCGCGCTGTCGCAGCTTCTCTACGTGGTACTCGGCCTTGTCGGCGTGCCTATTTTCGCGGCTGGCGGCGGCTTTGGCTACATCTTTAACCCCACGTTCGGCTTCCTGCTGGGCCTGATCCCGACGGCGTGGGTCATCGGCAAGATCGCCGAAAAGGACCGCTCTGTGCCGCGTCTTTTGCTCGCGTGCTTTGCAGGTCTCGCGGTGCTGTACCTCGTGGGTCTTCCCTATATCGCGTTGATCGTCAACGTCTACAAGGGCGGCAACGTGAGCGGGATGACGCTCGCCACGGCCTACATGCTGCCCTATCTCCCCGGCGACTGCCTCAAGATCGTCGTGAGTGTGATCCTCGCGCCGCGCATCCTGAAGGCCATGGAGCGCAATTCATAAAAAATTCATCAAAATGTTGCATTTGCAACTTCTATAAAACCGGTAAAATGTGGTAGACTAACGCCAGTGAAAGGCAAGCAAAACAATTCACATTTCAAGATAAACTTTATGGAGGTAGCAATTATGAAAAAGTGGCTTTGCAAGGTTTGCGGTTATATCTATGAAGGCCCCGAGGCTCCTGCGGAGTGCCCCGTGTGCCACGCCAAGAGCAACATGTTCGAAGAGGTCAAGGGTGAGCTCAAGCTCGCTGCCGAGCACGAGTTCGGCGTTTACGGCAAGACCGTGAAGAACAACCCCGACATCTCGGAAGAGGACAAGAAGTATATCTTTGACCAGCTGATGGCCAACTTCAACGGCGAGTGCAGCGAAGTCGGCATGTACCTCTGCATGGCGCGCGTTGCGCACCGCGAGGGCTATCCCGAGATCGGCCTGTATTGGGAGAAGGCCGCCTATGAAGAGGCGGAGCACGCCGCGAAGTTCGCCGAGATGCTCGGCTCCGACCTCGAGCCCAACATGAAGGCAAGCACGAAGGACAACCTCAAGTGGCGCGTCGACTGCGAGTTCGGCGCCACGAGCGGCAAGTTTGACCTCGCCCTGTGCGCGAAGAAGAACGGCCTCGACGCCATCCACGACACCGTGCACGAGATGGCCCGCGACGAAGCCCGTCACGGCCGCGCCCTCAAGGGCCTGCTTGAAAGATACTTCAAGTAAGCCGAAGGCGCTGAAAAATCAAGAGATTTTTAAGGGGAAGCTGAGAGATCGGCTTCCCCTTTTTTGCGCCGCGGAGTGGAAGTTTTGTGGAAGTTAAGATGAAAATTCACTCGCTGAAAAGCCAATGTGGAAGTCTACCGTGTGGATGTTGCTATGATACACCTTTGTGTGTTCGCGAAACAAGATGTTTGAACTTTATTAAACATCTTTTCTCATCTTTCAGCATCCAAGAGCAAGAATGAAGAAGTGCGAACATCGTTAAACGACTTTGGAACGAAAAGAAGCAAAATTAAATCAGAAAACATTAAGTGATCTACCAATTTTGGGTAGATCACTTTTGCTATACTAAGCCCAGAAAGTGAGAGATGAAACAAGACAAAACCTCACTTCAAAATAATGGTGGCGACCTAAAAAATACGCACGATGCCAAGAGCATCAGAAAGGTTTTACTATGAAGAATTTGTTCGCTTATGATTTCACCAACCGCACTATCGTTGCTACCAAGGCCACGCTGAAAAAGGCAAGCAATCCCACTACGGACGAGTATACGGCACTGATTAAAATGATCGAAGGTCAGCCCACTTTCCGCGTGGTGGAAAAGACCATTAAGAATAGCGGAAACAAGAAGACTTACAAAGGCCTGACGCTCAAAATGATGATGGACTATATTAGCGATCAGAAAAACAGCGAAGAACTGATGGCAGAGTTTAATGAGGCACAGGGCGATGCGAAGAACAAGTATCCTTCGGCCAAGCAGTGGTTCCTGAATGAGTTCCCTAACTTCACGATGAAGGACGGCAAGAATGTTGTAAGCAAAGTGAAGCTCGCTAAGATCAAAAACAACGCAAAGACCAAAAGGGTAAATTTCCCCGTCGAGCAGACGAGCAATTATGCTTTACAGCATGCCAGCAATCAGTAAATGATAAACCTACTTAAATATAATGAAAAAGGAGACTATTGATATGAAAGAGAATTTTGTGCGTGCCGATGGTGTCAGTTATCGTGAGGCCGTTGAGAAGTGTATCCGCCACTATGTTATGCGTGGATATGATCTCAAAGGCGAAACGGAGCGGTTTGAGAGATACTCTGTTGACTTCGTTTTTTATGTGTATGACACCATTATTCGGCAAGAAAATGAAGGGATTTTCCTCGTCTGCTGACGGGGAAAATCCTCTCCACGGAATATAAGTAAATAAAACAGGTGCGAGAGTATGGAGAATGTGGCGTTTTATCGAGAGTGGCTACCGCTCAATAAGAAAGAGTTCCGCATTTTAGCTATGCTTGCGGACTTCGGCGGAGAGTATCACGGCAATCTGACTGATATGTGTAGATACTTTTCCGTATCCCCACAGCACAAAAACAGAGAGGCGTTGCGGGAGGCTATTCAACACCTGACAGACAGGCACTATATAGAAAGTTCCGTTAATGGACGAACATATAGCCTGCGTATCATTCCAAAAGAAAAAGAAATTGCCTTGCCGAGGGAATGGCTTGAGCGTGTGCGGACGCGTGAGTATTCTTCTGAAAGCGTAAGTTGGGAGGCCGTTATTAAATTGCTTCTTTGGCTAATCGCTCATAATCCCGAGGCGATAATTACGAATCAGCAAATTGCGGATGATCTGGACGTATCGGTCAGCGTGGTCGTGTCCGCAAAAAATGTGTTGGAAAAAGACTTTGAGGCAATTGTAAAGCAGATGATCTCTGATAAACTTGATGAAGATGTTTTTGTGCGCCGAGGTCAGAAGATTGAGTTAAGCGCGTGGTGGAAAACAAAATAAAAACGGATACTTTTTGCCTAATAATAAAAGAAAGGTAAATTATTATTGGGGAAAAAGTATCTGTTTTTATGATGGCATTTTCGATTTATCCACCATACTTAATTTTCAAATACCTATGAAAAGAAAAAGAGGAATGAAACCCGCCACCCGCGCGCAAGCGCACGGGGTAGGCGGGCTTTTCATTCCTCTTACATCGACGAGGCAATGCCTCGTCGATGATATATTTTGAAGTAAAAAGGAGATACCCCTATGAATGTAGATATGACGAACCTTTACAGATCACGTGGGATGATACCCAATCGCTATTGGTATCAACTGAACGGGCAATCCGCACAGGCGAATTGGTTGGAGCAACGCGAGGCGATATATTCCCGCATTCAGGAGCAGGAAGAAGAGGCCGTCCCCCAGATCATCTTTACAAGCGAGGTGAAGATCAGATGAGGATTGACGCAGACAGCAAACGCAAGAAGAAAAAGAAGCGGGAGCAATCCGTAATGGAGGCAGAGATGTTTCGCTTCATCGAGAAAACGATGTAGGCGACGGTTGATGAATCTCTCAAAAAGATATTCAAGGATTGGAAATAAGCAAAGCGGTTTTTAAGTCAAACACTTAACAGAGAATAGAAAAAGAAAAGGACTGTTAAATGTGCGACTTAAAAACCGCTTTTTTTCGTTTCCGCCGATGGGCGGGAAAAGTGCTCCGCCCGCAGACAGACGCAAAAACCGTCTTCCGGTATGAAAGAGCCATTTCGCGGGAGTGTCGCCCACGCCCAACAGGCAAGGGGAAAGAGAAAGATTTTTCTCCGGAAATATGCCCCGCCGAGGTGTTCAGAAAACCATTTGTTTTCCTATACACGTTTGGACGGGCAAAAAGGGCAGTATTGACCGCCGAAAAAGCCCTGTTTTCGTTCAGGAAATAAGAATGCCCGTTTCGCGGACACCGCCCCTTTACTCTTCGTCCTTTACATACTCGATCAGATCGGCAGGTTGGCAGTCCAAGAGGGAGCAGATTGTATCAAGAGTTTTCCAAGAAACAAGTTCTCCGTGCCGTAATTGCTGTAAATAGGATTGCCCGATCAACTTTTCTTCGCGGATTTTCGTTGATGTATAACCGCGCTTTTTCAGCTCTGCGAGAATATCAATTTTGTATCGAATTGCCATTATTTGAGCCTCCTTTTCCATTGTCCTTATTATAACACAAACAGCACTAAAAACAAGTGCTGAATTCAACAAGAAATACACTAAATATTAGTGCTAATTGCCAATAGACAACACTAATATTTAGTGCTATACTATAATCAGTTCAAGGGAAGAGGTAAGCCAAGGTCGAACGCCAACGCGACCAGATCAGAGTGGGAACGGACAAGAAAACCTCCGGTGTCGATGTGATAAACTTAACGCCACCCACCGCTTACCGACAAAATATAATCCAAAAGGAGAAAGAAAATGAGTAAGTATGAGATTGAGAGCCTGATTGAAACGATGAATAACTACGATGATCTCGCAAGTAAGGCAAAGGCCAAGGCAGATGCCATCCGCGACACGCTCAAGGGCGAAATGCTCCGCCTCGGCGCGGAAGAGCTGACCGCAGGCGCTTATATCCTTCGCTATACGAGCGTTGTTTCCAATCGTTTTGACAGCGCGACCTTTAAGAGGCTTTACGCCGATCTCTACAAGGATTTCACAAAGCCCGTCAGCTCCCGCCGATTCTCGGTGTCCTGCTGAAACAAATACGCTCCACGGGCAACAAAAAGCCCGTGGAGCAATCCAAAGGGAGGAATACGAAATGATACACGGCTACGCAAGATGCTCTACAAACGAGAGCAAACAGGATATTGACCGCCAAGTGCGGGAGTTGAAGCAGGCGGGCGCAGAGAACATCTTTTTAGAATACGAGCACGGCGACGCCGTTGTGAAGTGTCAGTTATCCTCTCTTTTGGAGCAGGTGCAGGCGGGCGATACGATCATCACATTGGAGGTTTCCAGACTCGCCAGAAGCACCAAGCAGTTATGTGAGATTATCGAGGCCATACGCGCCAAGCGTCTGCGGTTGGTGATCGTCGGCAGTATCACCGTGGATTGCTCCAACGGGGAGATCGACCCAATGACAAATGCGTTCATTCAAATGTCGGGCGTGTTTGCGGAATTGGAATTGCGTATCATTCGGGCGCGCGTGAAGTCGGGAATGGCAACCGCCAAGGCCAAGGGCGCGAAGATCGGAAGACCCACGCTGACCGCAGACGACATCCCGCCGATCTTCCTACGACACTACCCCGCGTTCAAGAATAAGAATCTCAACCTGAGTGAGTTGGCGAGAGTATGCGATATCAGCCGAACCACGGCCTATAAATACATTGATCTTTTGGAGGGGAGAACAGCATAATGGATATGGAGGAATTGGGCTATTTCATCTTTATGGAAGAGCAGGAGGAAAAAGCGAAACAGGAGAATGAAGAACGGGAGGCGTAATGCCTCCCGTTCTTTTGTTAAGCATATTAACGATAGCATTCCGGCGGGTCAAAACTATCTTCCATCGTGGCCTCGTTTAGGGAATACAGTCGATTATGATCCTCGTCAAATTCTATTCTGAATAATTCGCGATCAACCAATCTACGCACATGGGCTCCAACTCGTTGCTCGGAAACATAAATGTCTTCATCGAGGACTTTCATTAAAGCAGTAAACTGCTGAATTGATAAAGGCCTATCGGCTGTTTCGGCGATTATCATCAATTCATAATTAAGGCGGCTCATATCATCATGTACTGCGTCGGCTTTGAATTTGAATTTTTGTCTCGACCAATAACTTGTTGCGGAAATACTATCAGATTTACTCATGATTAAATTCCTCCATTTGAATTTTCTTTTTAATTAAGGTTTTAGATATTTCATCTACATACGATTTTTCCGCCGCGAGCCGCTGTTGTTCCCTTTTGGCCTTTTCTTCCTGCTCTATTCTTCTCTTTTCTTGCCCTTCTGGATCAATATTCTTATATTTTTTCTCAATAAACTCCCACGGAACATCGACATTCATAAGTTTAAGCTGACTTCTGGCTTTTGGATACATAACGCCAATATCAATAAGGTCAGCAAGCGCCTCACTCATGGGATAGGTGAGGACCATTCCGCAGTCAGGGCACTTATACACAGTTTGCTGTTGGCTTCCAATTCCAGCGGCCGCACCGCCAACACCAAGTAAGACTGTCCCAACCGCACCTTTAAGATAGTTATACTTAATGCCACCTGCCTGTGTGTCTATCATGACATTAGGACTTCCGCAGGCAGCACAACGATAGAGTCCCATTTTTTATTCCTCCTTGCGGTCAGTGCTGTATTTTAGCAATTTCTAATGCGTCGCTACATAATTTTCTTACCGCAGCGACAAATGATGATAAACCGTGGGCTTTTTGATATTCCTTGATTTTGGCAATCAAGGCTTCGTCGTTGTCGGTAAAGGTAATTATTTTACTCATAGCAAATACTCCTTTTTATTAAAATAGGAATTATACCTCTTACGATTATGCTATGATACTTCCTTTTTGTCAAGCGAAATAGGAATTAGAATTCCCATATAAAGCCAACAGGAGGAAGAAAGATGCTTGTTTTGGATATGCGAGAGGTTGGAAACAAACTGTTAGCAATCCGTAAGCGTATGGGAATGACGCAGGTAGAGGTTGCGGAGGCAGCGGGACTATCAAGCCGAACCTATGCGGATATTGAACGGGGCACGGTTAATATGCGAGTGGAGACAATTCTGCGGATTTGCGAGGCACTTCATATCACTCCGGATGAAATGCTTACCAAGAGCGATAGTGAGCTGACCGCCCAACAAGAGGAGATTCTTTCCCGTCTCAATGCGTGCTCGCCTAAAGATAGAGAAACAGCACTTCGGTTGCTATCGGTCTATTTACAATCACTTTCTAAATAGGGGGGATACAGGATGAAAGCATACCGCATTGCTATTCTATATCGCTACCTTTTGGAAAACACCTGTAAGGGGCATACGGTTAATGCTGACAATATTGTAGAGCACTATGAAAACGCGGGAAATCCCTATGAGATCAAAGCCATCTATCGTGATTTACACGACCTTGAAAAAATAGACGGAATAACGCTTCACTATGACGGCAGAACAAAGGGTTGGTGGATTGAGCAGGAGGGGCTTACCCCGAACGAATTACGTTTGATCGTCGATAGTATCCAAGCCTCCAAGTTCATTACACAGGAGCGGGCAAAGTCCATTACCGCAAAGGTGCTGAAGCAGACCGACCGCTACACGCGCGCAAGCCTGAACCGGCAAGCGTATGTTGCGGGGCGTATTCGCAGTATGAATGACAGCGTGGTAGATGAAACCGACAAACTCCACGAAGCGATAGCGTCCAACAGCAAAGTTTCTTTCCGCTATTTCCACTACACGCCGAGTAAGGAACGGCAATATACCAAGAGCGGAGAAAGATATATTGTCAGCCCCTACGCGCTCCAATGGAATGACGGCAATTATTATCTCTATGCCTATGTGAGCGAGAAAAAGGACTTTCGCACGTTCCGCGTTGATCGTATGGAAAAGATTGCGGTGCTCCCTGAAAAGCGCGAGGGCAAAGAGGCTTTTGACAAGGTAGATTTGAACGAATACCAAAGCGCGGTTTTCAATATGTTCGTAAAACCGGAAAAGGAATACACGGTAAAACTGCGTTGTATCAATTCTCTTGCCGATGTGATTATTGACCGCTTCGGCAAAGATGTGATGCTGATACCCGCCGATAAAACCCATTTTACGGTATCTGTCCGCATACAGGCAACTACCCCGTTTTTTGGTTGGGTATGTAGCTTCGGCAAACAAATGAAGATTCTCCACCCGCCAGCAGTCGTTCAGGAGATGGACAAGTTTTTAAGGGAGTTAGCGGAGATGTATCAAGACAAAGGGAAGATGTAAAAACATCTTCCCTTTTCTTCATTGTTGCTTTTGGATGTTAAAAGATGTTCGAAGATGCTTACAGATGCTTTAAGTTGTTCTGTAAGGTCTCGACACCTGATTGCGAAATTGCGAGGTAATACCGCTGTGTGATGTGAATATGTCCGTGTCCCATTTGAGAGCACAGTAAATGCGTTGGCGTATTCATTTCCGCCATTAGTGTTCCATAGGTATGACGTAAGTAATGGTATTTGAAGTTGATGCCGAGCCTTTGCTTGATCTCCCGTGAGGGGTATTTGAATGAATTGACCGTCTGAATTGTGCCGTCAGGCAGACAATTCACTAAATCCGTTGAGGGGATTTTCTTGCCGTCCAAATCATCAATATAACGAACCTTCTGTTCCCGCACAGAAGCAAATAGTTTTTGATCTTCGTCCCGCCGTCGTGCCTTTGCCTCCAAATGTGTTTTGAGTGTGGGGCAGAGGTAAATTGTTCTTTTGGAATTTCTCGTTTTCGGCGAAACGAGTTTGATTAGTCCGTCCTGATACTGCATCTGCCGGTCGATGGTAATTGTTCCCGCCGTGAGATCGACGTTCGACCATTTCAGGCCGAACGTTTCATTGATACGCAGTCCGCAGTAGCGACCGAGCAAATACGCCGTTTCCGCATTCGTCCCCCTGAAGTATTCGTCCAAAAGTGTGAGTTCTTTTCGGCTGAACGCTACAATGGCGGTATCGTCCTCTGTTTTCATCTTCGGCATTTTTATCTTTGTGTCTTTGTTGACGCAAAGGCGGTTGTAGAGATCAACGGGGAGGTAGTTGCGGGAATATGCCTGCCCGAAAATGAGATAAAACATCTTCAAAAAACTTTCGGTGTATTGATAGGAATATCCTTGCTCGCAGTAGAGAGCAACGAGGTAGTCGTTGACTTCTGACGAGTTAATCTCATCGACATACCGCTTGCCGAACTTCTGGCAGAGATGATTATTCCATAGGCTATCCTGCTTTTGCTTTGTCCGGTAAGCACGGTCTTTGCGCCCGTTTTCGCAAAATTCCTGATAGACCTCTTTCACGCTTTTTCTAACAATCCTTATCTGTTGGGGCATTTCCTCCGCTTTCATTGCTTCGGCTCTTGCGAGAACAGCATCTCGTTTTGTCTTCATTGGATTGCCGTAAGCATCACGCACACGCTTAACATCCTTTCTTTTTCCGCAAACAGAAATAGTATAGCGGAAACCCCAACCGCCGTCTTTCAACTTGTAAATACCCGTTTCATTAGCCATAGCAAAGCCCTCCTGTGGAAGTTTTTGTGGAAGACTTCCACTCTCTTGTGGCCTAAATCAAGAGTGGAAAAACGAACGGATAACCCCGCAAAGCCCTGATATTTCTAAACTTCTCATAGGACGCGAAGCGGCCTGCCAGTGCGGCGAGCACCGATGGCCCGCGACGAAGCCCGTCACGGCCGCGCCCTCAAGGGTCTGCTGGAGCGCTACTTCAAGTAAGATAAAACCCTTAAAAATCAAGCGATTTTCGAGAGGAAGCTGAGAAATCAGCTTCCTCTTTTTTGCGCCGCGGGAAGTGTGGTGTGCAAATCTATGTGTAAAACACTTTTTGGGGGATGGCACAGAACCGGCAGATGTGCAACTGCGGAAAGCGCAACCTTGCCGGTAGGATATGCCTTTGACTGTCTGTGCTCTGAAAAGCTGGAATGCTGCGGCATGCGCGCGCATAGAGATAACGGACGAAGGGGGATGGAGATATGAAAAAGGTATGGCCTGCAGTGCTTTACTTACTTATTTTGTGCTCCTGCGGCAAGGAGACGGACCGCGCGGAGGCGATGCAGGAGCAGTACAAAAATTTGGCGTCCTACGAAACGGACGTGCGCGTCAGTGTGCCGCGCGAGGACGAGACGCTGCACTATACGTTCTCGCTCGAACATTCAAATGGGGAGACGCGGGCGGCGGTGCTCGCGCCGGAGGCGCTTGCGGGCGTCGGCGCGGTGCTTGAGGGCGACAAGCTGACGCTGACGTTCGACGATCTGGTGCTGGACGTGGGCACGCTCTCGCCGCGCGTTTCGGCGCTTTCCTGCGTGCCGCTCGTGCTGCAAAACTTTCCGAAAGTGTATCTCGACAGCTCGGGCGCGGAGACGATAGGGGATGTCGACGCGCTGCGCGCAGACTTTTCGCTGACGCTCAGCGGCGAAACACTCGCCTGCTCGCTCTGGCTCGACGCCTCCGGCGCGCCGGTGTACGCCGAGATCGCGGAAAATGACAAAATTATTGCCGCGGCGGAGTTTACGAATTTTATTTTTGGTGATATACTATCGCCGGACGCAGCGCAATAGCGCGCGTCGAAACTGAAAGCAAAAGGGTGGAAGCGTCTATGGAAAGCACGCTCAAGAGGACCTGGGCGGAGATCGACCTTGACCATCTGACCCATAATTTCGAGGTCATCCGCCGCCGCGTCGGCGATAAGGTGAAGCTGCTCGGCGTCGTCAAGGCAGACGGCTATGGCCACGGCGCGGTGGAGATCGCCAAGCGGCTCGAGCAGCTCGGCGCGGGCTATCTCGCCGTGTCGAACATCGACGAATGCGAGGAGCTGCGCGACAGCGGCGTGACGCTGCCGATCTTAATGCTGGGCTTCACGCCCGCGGATCAGACGGCGCGCATTTTGCAGCTGCACATGACGCAGGCGGTGCAGAGCTACGACATCGCAAAGGAATTTTCCGACCGCGCCATCGCACTGGGCGGGAAGATGACCGTGCACGTCAAGCTCGACACCGGCATGGGCCGCCTCGGCTTTTCGTGCGACGAGGCGCACTTTGACGCGAGCCTGCGCGACATTCTGCGTGTGCTCGAACTGCCGGGACTCGACATCGAGGGAGTGTTCACGCACTTCAGCGTGTCGGACGAGGACACGGCGGAGAGCGTCGAATTTACGAAATTGCAGCATGAGCGCTTCGCGCGCATGATCGAAAAGGTAGAGACGCAAAGCGGCTTCCGCTTCCAGCTCCACCACTGCTGCAACGCCGGCGGCATTGCAAGCTACCCCGAATGGGCGTGGGATATGGTTCGCTGCGGCATCATCCTCTACGGCTCGGGCGACTTGGCCGAAAAGATGGGCATGCAGCCCGTCATGTCGCTCAAAACGCGCGTGGCGACGATCAAGGACTTCGCTGCGGGCGAGCCCATCAGCTACGGGCGCACATACTTTACGCAGCGGCCCAGCCGCATTGCGGTCCTGCCCATCGGCTACGCCGACGGCCTGCACCGCGCGCTCTCGAATCAGATCGAAGTGCTCACGCCCTATGGCCGCGCCAAGCAGGTCGGGCGCATCTGCATGGATATGTGCATGATCGACGTGACCGACCTCCCGCAGGTGAAGTCCGGCGACGAGGTCGAGATCTTCGGCGAGCACATCCTCTGCGCGGACGATGCTGCGCTCTGCGATACCATCCCCTATGAGCTGATGTGCGCGGTCAGCAAGCGTGTGCCGCGCGTCTACCGCTTGAACGGCGTACCCGTCGACAAGAATTTGCAGCCGCTTTAAGAAAAGCACGCGGCATCTGTCCTCAGCATACGATGAACTGGGGGCAGAAAGACGGGGAAAGTTGCGAGCCCCCGTATAAATTCCGCCCCCGCGTGGGAGAATGAAATTGGCCCCTGACAAAGGCAAGGGTACTTTCTTCCGCTCGGAGTGTGAATAGCTAAGTGGATATCAATGTGAAACGCGGCGATATTTATTACGCCGATCTCTCGCCCGTGGTCGGAAGCGAACAGGGCGGCGTGCGTCCGGTGCTCATCGTGCAGAACGACACCGGCAACCGCTACAGCCCCACGGTGATCGCGGCGGCCATCACCTCGCAGACGAACAAGGCGAAGCTGCCGACGCATATCGCGCTCTCCGCGCCGGACTACGGCCTGCCGCGCGACAGCGTGGTGCTGCTCGAGCAGATCCGCACGCTCGACAAGCGGCGCCTGCGCGAGCGCATGGGGCGCGTGGACGGCGAGCTGATGGAGCGCATCGACGCAGCCATCGCCGTGAGCTTCGGCCTGCAAAACACACAGTTGGTCTAACCCCTCCGGCGCGTACGGAAAGAGTGCGCGCCGGGGAGAAAATGAGGAATACAGCATGAAAAAGAGAAACAACGCCTTTGCCCGTCTGGTGGGACTGCTTTTGGTGAGCGCGACGGTGCTGACGCTGACCGTCGCCGCGACCGGCGGCGCGGGCACAAGCAGCGACCCGCTCGTGACGCTGAGCTACTTAAACGAAAAATTCCTGCCGCAGATCCTTTCCGAGGTGGACAAGAAGACCGCCTCTCGTGAACAGACGCTCTCGAGTAAGCTCACCGAGCAGGTGAAGAGCGAGACGCAGGCCTTCGAGCAGAAGTACGGCGCGTCAAGCGGAAACGCCTCCGGCGGCACGGCAGCGAGTTTTACGGTCGTGACGCTGAATCAAGGGCAGATCCTGTACATGGGCGTCGGCTGCGAGGCGATGCTGCGCACCGGCAGCGGCGTGTGCGTAGCGGCGAGCACCCCGGGCCTCATCGACGAGACGTCGGGCGCGGCGCTTGCGGGCGGCCTTGGTTTGCAGAAGAATCACCTTTACATGGCGACGGTCGACAGCCGCGGCGTGCAGGCGAGCGCGAACAGCACAAAGCTGCTCGTACGCGGCAATTACAGCGTGCAGTAAAATCCCTACATAAAGAAAAGAGCTTGTGCATAGAAATAGCACAGGCTCTTTATTTTGTGCCGACAGGAGGGGAGAGCGGTGGGGGACTGGAAAGCATTGCCGCGCGGCTCGTTTTTCCGTTCGGCGCGGCTCGACTGTGCACTCTCACTGTTATCCGGCGCGATGGTACGCGAGGAGAAAAGCGGAAAACTGTTGGCGCTGCCGTACAGCGAGAGCGCACCCTTCCCGCTGCCGGAGCTCTTCTGCCTTGCCCACATCGGAACGGTCGACGGGAGAAAGTGTGTGATCTATCGCGTGAATGAGAAAAATTCGCCCATCCTGTGAAAAAATGCAAATTATGTCTACCATCCCGAAAAAAAGTATGCTATACTCTCTCTGACTAAGATGAGAAAAGAGGTTCTGCACGATGAAATGTCCCTATTGCGGATACAAAGAGAGCAAGGTCATTGATTCCCGCCCTGCCGAAGAGGGCAGCAGCATCCGCCGCCGGCGCGAGTGCCTCTCGTGTGCCAAGCGCTTCACCACCTATGAGACGGTGGAGAGCCTGCCGATGGTCGTCATCAAAAAGGACGGCAGCCGCCAGAGCTTTGACAAGCGCAAGGTCTTGAACGGCATGATCCGCGCGTGCGAAAAGCGCCCCGTTCCCTTTGAGGTGCTCGAGCAGAAGGCGGACGAGATCGAGCAGACGCTGCAGAACTCTCTCGAGCGCGAGGTCAGCACCGAGTACATCGGCGAGCTCGTTATGGACAAGCTGCGCGCCGTGGACGAGGTGGCCTACGTGCGCTTTGCCTCGGTCTACCGCCAGTTCAAGGACATCGACACGTTTATGAAGGAACTCAACAAGCTGCTCGAGGGCAAGTGAGCTATAAAATGTTCTGAATCGAAATTTCCTGCATTTCCGACAGCACCAAAAGCTGCGATTTGAGCTCCGCGACACACGCGCGAAATTCGCCCTCGTCCTGCTCGAAGGCGAAGCTGTCCGCGCGGGCCAGCAGGGATTCGACCTCGTTGAGCTCGTCGTGCTGCAAAGTGATGTGGAAATACGTCGCGTGCGCGTCCCAGCTTTCGTGAAGCGCGGAGAGATCATCGCGCACGCTGTCCCAGTTCTCCGCCTGCGCGGTGTCCTGCAATTTGTCGAGCTCCGCGCACCAGTCTGTGACAAGACCGTCGGCGACGGCGGCATTCAAGAGCGTCGCGCCAAAGAGCGCGAGCAGCAGGCAGAACGGGATCCAGAAAAATCGCTTCATTTGGCACTGTCCTTTCCGATGCACAGAATTTTGCCCGCGCCGTCGAGCGAGAGCAGAAAAATCTCCGACGGGGCGTGGTAGCCCTGCGCGCGCACGGTTTTGTCGAGCCACGCGGCATCCAGACCCGCGAGCGAAAGGTTTTCGCCCATCACCTGCCCGTCGTTGATGAAGATGTGCGGGAGGAAGGTGTCGTCCTTGACGGGCTTTCCCAGCTGTTTAGGCGTTGCGGGCTGCTCGTCGGGATAGAGGAGGACAGAGAGCTGCCCGTCGGTTTCGAGCACCGCGTATTTGACGCTTGTGAGGTCCGTCACGCCCTGAGAGCGGAGTTCCTCGATGAGCTCGTCGAGCGTGAAGCGGTTGTGGCGCATTGCGTCCTGCTGCACCTTGCCATCTAAAATGAGCGCCGTCGGGCTGCCGCAGATCAGCCGCCGCAGGCGGATGGAGCGCACGCTCCCCCACGAGAGCAGCATCGAGAGCAGCAAGAGCGTCACGATCGGGATGACGCCGTTCAAAAGCGGGATGCCGAAGTCCTGCATCGGCACGGCCGCAAGGTCTGAGATGAGCAGCGTGAGCACGAGCTCGATGGGTTCGAGCTCGCCGATCTGCCGCTTGCCGAGAAGGCGCAGCCCGACCATGATGAGAAAATAGAGCACGATCGTGCGGATAAAAGCAGTAGCCATAGTCATCCTCCCTTTTTGAGAGTTTGCCCCGCGGAGGGGCGAAATAACCGCTTTCATCCGGAGAAGTCCGGTTTGAAATATATTAAAAAAACGCAGAAGTGAAAGGAGCTATGGAGTTTCTCCATCATAAGCGCCAGCGCCCGCCTTTGGCGGGACGACGAGGTGGGAAGAGGATCGAAATTTCGGCGGATGCTTCCCCGTGCCCGTGGGCGCGCACACGGCCGACAAACATGCGGGCGACCGCAGAACAAAGGGGCTGTGACCACGGGAAAAGCGACAAATGACTGCGCATTTGTCCTTTTGAAGAAGCGGCTTTGCGCCGTAAAGGGGTATTTTGCCCATTTTTCAAAAATCATCAAAAGGAGAATGTTATCATATGTGCGGAATCGTTGGATTCATTGGTCAGGAACAGGCGGCCCCCATCCTGCTGGACGGGCTCGCGCATCTGGAATACCGCGGGTATGACTCCGCGGGCGTGGCCGTCATCTCGGCGCAGGGAAAGCTGCAGGTCGAAAAAGCGGTGGGCCGGCTCAAGGTCCTCAGCGAACAGATCCACGGCGGCGCGGACCTCGAGGGCTGCATCGGCCTTGGTCACACCCGCTGGGCGACGCACGGCGCGCCGAACATCATCAACTCTCACCCCCACGTGAGCGAAAACGGCAAGTTCGCCGTCATCCACAACGGCATCATCGAAAACTACGTCGAGATCAAGGAATTTCTGATCGGTCAGGGCATCCGGTTCAAGTCCGAGACCGATACTGAGGTCGTGGCGCAGCTGCTGGAATTCTACTACAACGAGTGTCACGACTTTTTAGAGGCCGTGGGCCGCGTGCTGCGCCGCATCGAGGGTGCCTACGCCCTCGGTATGCTCTGCGCCGACTGCCCGGACCGCATCATCGCCGCGCGCAAGGACGCGCCGCTGCTGCTCGGCTACGGCAAGGGCTGCAACTTCCTCGCCTCCGACGTGACGGCCATCATCAAGCACACGCGCGACGTCGCCTACATGGAAGACGGCGAGGTCGCCGTACTGACGCGCGACGGCATCGAGGTCTACGACGCGCTGGAGCAGAAGGTCGAAAAGAAGCACTTTACCATCGACTGGGAGGTCTCCGCCGCGGAAAAGGGCGGCTACCAGCACTTCATGCTCAAGGAGATCATGGAGCAGCCCGAGGCGCTGCGCCGCGCGATCTCCCCGCGCATCAAGGACGGCAGGGTCATCTTCGACGATCTCAAGCTCCCCGTTGAGAAGATGCGTGAATTCACCCGCATTTTCATCGTGGCCTGCGGCTCTTCGTATCATGTCGGCATGATCGGCAAGTACAATCTTGAGCATCTGCTGCGCCGCAATGTCGAGGTCGTGCTCGCGTCCGAATTCCGCTACAGCGACCCCATCGTGGACGATAAGTCGCTCGTCATCGTGATCTCCCAGTCGGGCGAAACGCTCGATACCATGGCCGCGCTGCGCGAGGCGAAAAAGCGCGGCGGCTACATCCTCTCCATCGTCAACGTGGTCGGTTCGTCCATCGCGCGCGAGTCGGACGATGTGCTCTACACCTGGGCCGGCCCCGAGATCGCCGTCGCGACGACAAAGGCCTACTCCACGCAGCTCGCAGTGCTCGACATGATCGGCCTTGCGTTTGGCGAGGCGCTCGGCACGGTGAAAAAGGAGGAGTACGACGAGGCGGTCGCAGAGCTTCAGAAGCTGCCGGAGAAGATGGAGCAGTTCCTCGCGAGCGAGAGCTGCGAGGCCATCCCAAAGTACGCTTCCCAGTATTTCAACCACAATTCTGTCTTCTTCATCGGCCGCAACCTCGACTATGCGCTCGGACTTGAGGGCTCGCTCAAGCTCAAGGAGATCAGCTACATCCACTCCGAAGCCTACGCCTCCGGCGAGCTCAAGCACGGCACGATCTCGCTCATCGAGGACGGCACGCTCGTCATCGCGCTGGGCACCTACGGCCCGCTCTTTGATAAGGCGATGAGCAACGTTGTTGAGGTCAAGGCCCGCGGCGCGGATGTGCTGGCACTCACCACGGAGAGCCACCGCGGCGAAATGGCAAAGACCGTCGATCACGTCCTCACCATTCCCGACACGGCGGCGATGCTGCTTCCCTCGCTCGGCGTCGTGCCGCTCCAGCTCTTCTCGTACTACATCGCGCTCCAGCGCGGCTGCGACATTGATAAGCCTCGCAACCTTGCCAAATCCGTCACCGTGGAATAAAAAGGAAGCTCCGGCAGCCGCCGGAGCTTCCTTTTTTGCGGGGAAAAGGCCCCACAACACTTACACTATATCATTTCGCGGTTTACTGTGTCAACACAAAACTGCACGAAAGCGAAAAGTTCAGAGCCCTGCACAGTTTTCTCCCTGCCTTTTTCGTGCGTTCGGCGGCTTGTGCGGGGCGCGGAGATGTGCTATAGTAAAAGCACCTCAAGAAAGGGTGAGTCCAATGTACAGCTGATCCCGAAGGCACCGACGACCGGTCCCGGCACTCTCGAATGTTGAAACGTCATAAACGGAGTTCACCGCCTCCTGCGGTGTTGATATAGAGCGAGAGTGACACCATGTGCAAGCGTTATCCGGTGCCGCCGACTTTGCAGAAAGAGAGGTAACCAAGGATGTTAGATAATAAGAGCGCAGAGAAATAGCCCTTGACCGCGCGAGAGAAAAAGCGGTCAAGGGCTGTTTCTTTTTTGCCGTAAAGCTGCCGGAGGGCGGCTTATTTTTTTACATAATAGGCGTAGTATTCCTCGAACGTGAGATCGTTTTCATAGATGAACGTCGCGGCGTCGACGCCGACATAGCGGTAGTGCCATGGCTCGAACTTGTAGCCGGTGATGTACTCCATGCCGTCGCCGTAGCGCAGGATGAAGCCGAAGCGGTGGGCGTTGTCGCGCATCCAGACAAACTGCTGCGTGTTCTTGAAGCCGTTGAGCGTGCCGCCGGGAGCGATGACGTCCAGTGCAAGACCGGTCTGATGCTCGCTGTAGCCCGCGCGGGCGGAGAAGCGGTCGGTCGTCGCCTCGCTGTACTGTGTGCGGTAGCGGGCGTAGAGGTTCTTCTGCGTCTGGTAGCTGCGGTAGGGCGAGGCGTTGACAAGGTGCAGCCCCGTTTCCGCCCACATGGCCTCGACCAGGTCACAGAAAGCGTCGTTGGCCTCGCTCTTGAGCTTGCCGCCGTTGGAGTAGGCGGGCTCGACCGTCACAAGGTCCTCCGGCACATAGTCGCTCGCGAGACGGCTGTATTTGTTGACCAGAATGAGATCGCCGTCGTCCGGGTCCGCATCCACCGCGGCGGTAAAGCGCGGCAGATCGTTGTCCGTGTTCACGATGCGCAGTACCTGCTCGAGCGTCCAGACACCGCCGGTGCGGTAGGCAAGGTAACGCTGCGCGCGGGTCTCATCGTAGTGCGGCAGCTTCGACAGCGCGTCCAGCAGCGCCGGCTCGGCCGGCCCTTACTTCCAGACCCAGCGCATGGACACCTACGCCGAAGCGCTGGCGCTTCTGCGCGAGCGCGGCAAGCTGCTCCGCGCTGAGGGCGGGCTGCTCCTCAACGACGCGGGCGGGCTCCTCCTCGGGCGCGGATTTTTCCGCCGCCGGCAGAAAGGGAGCAAGACTGATGAGCAGGCTCAGCGCAAGCGCGATCAAGGGTTCGGAGGGCATGGTAAGGTCATCTCCTGATTTATTTTTATTCCAAAGTAAAATTTGCGGGGGAGAGCTTGTCCCCCTCGACCGTCAGCACCCCGTAGGACGGGCGGCGATGGTCACCGATGCTGCCGGGATTGACGAGCCACAGCCCATCGTGGTAGTCGATGTGCGGGATGTGCGTGTGCCCGTAGAGCAGCGCCTGCGCGCCGCGCTCTCGCGCCTCGTAGGACGCGCGCAGCAGCGAGGACTTCACGCCCAGCGTATGCCCGTGGCAGAGCAGCACGCGGCAGTCGCCGAAGAAGACGACGCGCTCGCGCTCCTCAAAGCGGCCGAGGTCGCAGTTGCCCGGCACCTGCTCGAGCGGGATGCGGGGATACAGGCGGTGCAGCGCCTCCGCGTCGCGCCAGCCGTCGCCGAGGTGAACGATGGCGTCGAGCGTGGAGGGGCGCTCCCGCTCCACGGCGCGGACCATGTTGTCCTCATTGCCATGGGAGTCGGAAAAAAGAAGAATTTTCATAGCAGCGCAGCAGCTCCGTAGGTGAGAAGTGAAATGATGATGCCCGCGAGGAACACGCCGGCGGTGATGGCGGGCACGGCGAGCTTGAGCCGCAGATCGAGCAGCGCCGCGATCAGCGCGCCGGTCCACGCGCCCGTGCCGGGCAGCGGCACGGCGACGAAGAGCAGCAGCCCCCACGCCTGATAGCGCACGACCTTGTCGCTCTTGCTCCAGGCCTTCCGCTCGATCCGGTCGACCCAGCGCCCGAGGCGCGGGATATGGGCGCGGACCCACGCAAAGCCCCTGCGCGCGAAAAGGATGATAAACGGAACGGGAAGCAGATTGCCGAGCAGCGCCGCGAAAAAGGCCTCGCGGAGCGGAAGCCCCATCGCCACGCCCGCGGGCAGCCCGCCGCGCAGCTCGATGACCGGCAGCATCGAAATGAGCACGGTCGCAAGGAATTTTCCTTCACCCGCCGAGAGCAGCCATTGCACGATCGCGTCTGTCATGCGCCGCTTCCTTTCCTGAATGATAACGCACCTATTATATAAAACCTCGCCGGAAAATACAAGAAAAGATTTGCAGGAAGAAACGCGGGAAGGGGACGGCCTCGTGCCGTCCCCTTCCCATTCTTATGCAAGCTCAGCGCTGGTTGGTGTTCTGGTTCTGCTCCTGGTTCTGATTGGTGTTCTGCTCCTTGTTCTGGTTCTTCTCCTTCATGTGCCCGCCTCCTTTCCTTTGTTCTGCTACGGCAGATAGTTTTTCCGCGCGGCGGAAAAACTATACACGGCGCGCAAAAATCCGCAGCGCGGCCGAAAAATGGAAAAATTTCTTCTTCACGGCATTTTTCCGCAAATTATCGTTGACAAACGGCGGCGGAGGTGGTATCATACCTACGCAAAACAAAGAAGAACGGCAGCATCCGTTCTCACCTTTAGCGAAAGCGAGAAGGTCAATGATCGAAAAAGCGCGTGGGCGCTTTGCGTTTGTTGTACGGGTGCGGCATGGCTGCGCTCGTTTTTGTTTGGTCAAATCATTTAATGGAGGTGCTTCGGTATTAGCAAGGATGTGCATCAGCTCAATGAGGACATTCGAGACAGCGAGATCCGTCTGATCGGTTCCACCGGTGAGCAGCTCGGCATCATGTCTGCCGCCCAGGCGCAGCGGATCGCCGATGAGCAGGGGCTTGACCTCGTCAAGATCTCCCCGCAGGCTACGCCCCCCGTGTGCAAGCTCATGGACTACGGCAAGTTCCGC
>OLOU01001078.1_pt1 | contig 20463 bp, 18 predicted proteins | sample 1672101 | NCBI WGS metagenome assembly OLOU01 (sample SAMEA3136645, study PRJEB25190) | human gut metagenome | biome: human gut; feature: human-associated habitat; material: faeces | place: Austria | collected 2013
GAGGACTTTGACGCCATCAACGCAGAGCTCTCGCAGTATTCCCCCGACCTTGCCACCCGCCCGCAGATCGTCGTCGCGAACAAGACCGACATCATGGAAGACGAGAGCCTGCTCGAAAAGCTGCGCGCGCATGTCGAGCCGCTCGGCTATCCCCTCTTCGCCCTGTCCGCCGCGTCGCACACCGGCACGCGCGAGCTCGTGCTCAAGATCGCCGAAAAGCTCTCCACACTCCCGCCCGTCACGGTCTACGAGCCCGAGTACGTTCCCAAGCCCGTGAAGATCGACGCGAGCGAGCCGCTCAAGATCACCGTCGAGGACAACACCTACATTGTCGAGGGCAAGTGGCTTGAACGCCTTATGAGCAACGTCAACTTCGGTGACTACGAGAGCCGGATGTTCTTTGATAAGATGCTGCGAGAAAACGGCGTTTTCCAGCAGCTTGAGGACCTTGGCATCAAGGACGGCGACATCGTCAGCATGTACGAGCTCGAATTCGAGTATCAGCACTAATTTCTTTCGGGAGATGATCTCATGTCCATCAGCCTGTGCGAGGACTGCGTTTATTACAGCTACGATGAAGAGTCCGACAGCTACTACTGCGACGAACAGCTCGATGAGGACGAGATGGCGTCGTTCCTGCGCGGCAAGCTGACCGCCTGTCCGTTCTACCATCCGGGCCAAAGCGACTACTACCTCGCGGGAAAGCAATAAAAATCGCAAAAAGGGAGCACGCGCAAGCGTGCTCCTTTTTTCTGTCAGTCTCGATCAAAATGTGATGCGCATCTGGTGCCAGACAACGCCGCCGTGCACGGACTTGTCTGTCACGCCCTCGTCGACAAAGCAAAACTTCGCGTAGTAGTCGACGAGCCGCTGTTTGCAGGTCAGGACTGCACCCTTTCTCCCCTGCTTTCTCGCATCCTCAACGGCACGGTGGAGCAGTTCGCCCGCGTAGCCGTTTTTCCGGTACTCCGGCAAGGTGTTCAGACCGAAGAGCATCTGCCACGCGCCATTTTCGTCGTGCATGGATGCTTTCGCGTACATTTCGTCGGTCAGGTCGGGCTCGTCCGTCACAAAGCCGTCGAGAAACGCGATGAGCTTGTCGCCCTCGAACATCAGCTAGAAGTGGTCGCCGTAATATTTGATTCGCTCGGCGAATTCCTCTTTTGTCGCCGCCTCGGCCACAGGAAAGCACTCGGCTTCCACCGCCGCGACCGCGTCCAGATCGTTCATCGTTGCTGTTCTGATCTCCATGGTTCTGCCCTCTCTATTTAGTCCCACTTTTCACGGCTGAGCTCGCGCATGTAGCCAGCCGTAATGATACCGGTGGGCAGCGCGACGATGGCGATTCCCATGAACGACGACATCATGCTCACGATGCGGCCGATCTCGCTCGTCGGATAGATGTCGCCATAGCCGACAGTCGTCAGCGTGACGACCGCCCAGTAGATGGCGTCGAAAAACGTGTCAAAGCTGTCGGGCTCCACCTGAAACATGATGAGCGCCGACAGCGCGATATACCCGCCCGCCAGCACACACACCGCCGCGAGCGCTCGTTTCTCGCGCTTGATAACGTTCAAAATAAGTGTAAAGCTGTGCGAGTAGCGCAGGAATTTGAGCGCCTTGAGCGCTTTGTTGAGGCGGAAAAGCCTAAACAGCTTGAACCCCGACGACAGCATCGTCAGCGACGGCAGGATGGACAGCAGATCCACAATGCCGAAAAAGCTGAACGGATAGCGTAGAAACGCCCATTTTCCGCTCTTTTCGTACTTTAAGTCCGCCGTCCACCAGCGCAGCAGATAGTCCACGATGAACACCGTGACCGTCGCGCGGTCGAGCCAGACGAACAGCGAGTTCGTCTCCTTGAAGCACAGCGGCACAATACTCGCCGCGATGCACACGAGCATGAAGCGGTCGTAAATGAGACTGTCGCGGTCGTCCTTGTCCGCGACCTCGATGACCTCGTAGATTTTTCTTCGCAAACTCATGCCGTCACTCCCTTGCGCCGGGCAGGAAACGCTGCTCGACCTCTTCCGCGCTCATCTGCCCGCCGGAGAGTTCCGTGAGCACGGCGGAAAAGTCCGCCACCTTCTGCACGGGCAGAAGAAACGTAAGCGTCACCGCCGCGCCGTAATCGCTCGACTCGATTCTTCCCTCGTGTCCCTCGATCAGCAGCTTTATGCGCTCGAACATCGGATACGGGCATTCGAGCAGCAGCACGGAAAACGGCTGCATCCGCGCCTTGCCCGCTGCGTCAAGTGCGTCCTTCGCCGCCTTGGCATAAGCGCGCGTCAGCCCGCCCGCACCGAGCAGAATTCCGCCGAAGTAGCGCGTCACGATGCACACGACGTTTTCGACGTTTTCGCGCTGGAAGACGTTCAGCATCGGCTGGCCTGCCGTGCCCTGCGGCTCGCCGTCGTCGCCGTAGCGAACGGTGCCGTCGTGCAGGACGAAGCACCAGCAATTGTGGCGCGCGTCGTAGTATTTCTTCTTCATCTCGTCGATGCGCGCGCGGGCCTCCGCCTCGCTCTCCACAAGGAAAACGTGGCTGATGAAGCGCGAGCGCTTTTCTTCAAACTCGCTCTCCGCGCTCTCGTATGGGACAAGGTACTCTGTCATGGTTTCAATGTTCCTTTCAGCGGGTTTTCTCCCACTTTTCTTTCGTGAGAGCGTAAAAAAGCGTCGGCCGCAGCGCATCGTCCACAAGCGCCGGCCTTTCACAGGTCAGCTGATAAGAAAAGCCACTCTTTTCAATCACGCGCTTTGACTTTTCATTGCCGGCATAGTGCGAACACCAGACCCACTGTGCGCCTTTATCCTCAAAACAGTACCTCAGCAGCTCGCGCACGGCTTCGGGGATAAGCCCCTGACCCCAGAACGGACGGCCGATCCAATAGCCGATTTCCGGCTCACTCCCGATTTCCGGCGCTTCCGTCGAAAACACGCCGATGGAGCCGACAGGCTCGTCTGGCCGTTCCTTCAAAATGACTGCAAACGTGTCCGGCTCCGAGAGGACGGTTCGGATGATCTCGCGGGAGTTCTCCACGCTCGTATGCGCCGGCCAGCCTGCGGCGGGGCCGACAAACGGATCCCTCGCGTATCGATAGCAGCTCTCCGCGTCGCTCTCGCACCACGGACGCAGGAGAAGGCGCGTCGTTTCAAACGTCATTCCTCCCAGTCCTCCTTCGGCTCGCGGTAGCCCTCGATATAGTCCTTGACCTGGCCGATGACGCGCGGCACGCAGGTGGCCACGATGTCGATGGTCTCGCCATATTCGACGGATTCGACTTTCGCCTCGCGGTAGAGCATATCGAGAAGCCCGCCCTTGTCATAGGGCAGGTGGATCGTCACGCGGCGCGTGCCCTTGTCGAGGAGCTTGTCGATGCGCGCAAGCAGCTCATCCACGCCCTCGCCGGTCTTGGCGCTGATGTTGACGCTGTCCTCCCCGTGCGGGCGGATATCGCCGAAGTAGAGGTCGGACTTGTTGTAAACGCGCAGGCAGGGAATTTGCTGCGCGCCGAGCTCTTCGATCAGCTCGTCCACGATCTGCGCCTGCTCGAGCCAGTGCGGGTCGGAAATGTCGATGACGTGCAGCAGAAGGTCGGCGTATTCGAGCTCCTCGAGCGTTGCCTTGAAGGCCTCGACGAGCTGATGCGGCAGCTTTCGAATGAAGCCGACCGTGTCGGAGATCACGACATCCAGCGTGTCGGACACCGTGAGAAGGCGCGTCGTCGTGTCCAGCGTGTCAAACAGGCGGTTATTCGCGGGAATGCCCGCGCCGGTCAGCGCGTTCAAAAGCGTCGACTTGCCCGCGTTCGTGTAGCCGACGATGGTGACGACGGGAATTTCATTCTTGCTGCGGCGGTCGCGCTGCGTGGCGCGCACGCGGCGCACCTCTTCAAGGTCCGCCTTCAGCTTGTCGATCTTTCTGTGGATGTGGCGGCGGTCGGTCTCAAGCTGCGTTTCGCCGGGGCCCTTCGAGCCGATGGGGCCCTTGCCCGACGTGCCCGCCTGGCGCTCCAGGTGCGTCCACATACCGATCAGGCGCGGCAGCAGGTATTGATACTGCGCGAGCTCGACCTGAAGCCGGCCCTCTTTTGTCTTCGCCCGCTGGGCGAAGATATCGAGAATGAGGCCGCTGCGGTCGAGCACCTGCACGCCGAATTCTTCGCTCAGAACGCGCATCTGCGAGGGCGAGAGGTCATTGTCGAAGATGACCATTGTCGCCTCCTGCGACTTTACCAGCTCGCGGATCTCGTCCACCTTGCCCTCGCCGATGAATGTGTGCGGGTTCGGCGACGGCAGCGTTTGTAAAACCACGCCGACGCTGACGCCGCCCGCCGTTTCGACGAGCGCACCGAGCTCTTCAAGGCTCTCCTCGTCGGCATTCTCTTTTCGATCGAGCCGCGGCGACGAAAGGCCGACTAAAATCGCCCTGTCGCGCGGCGCGTTGTTCTCTTTCAATTCTTCCATAGATTCTCCTTATCGCGCCGAAATCGGCGCTGTACAAATCATTTTTATTATAGTGTATTTTCCGCCAAAAGAAAAGGCAAAAACGCTTTTCATTGACATTTCCGCCCCTTTCATGTGAAAATAGGGTGGACGCAACCTCAGGTTGACAAAAAGAAACGCCCAGTTGGTGGTGTTTTCTCCCGTTTTCCTGCTATGCTTTTCCTGCAAAGGCGCAGTGCACGGCGTCGAACGCAGCATCATTCCCCAAAGGAGGAACCTTTCATGGAACTATATGAAAAGCTCTACGAACTGCGCCGCGCGAGCGGCATGTCGCAGGAGGAGCTGGCGGAGAAGCTCGGTGTCTCGCGCCAAGCCGTCTCCAAATGGGAGAGCGGCGCCACGCAGCCGGAGCTTAGCAAGCTCATCGAACTCTCTAAGCTCTACTCCGTTTCCGTCGACGAGCTGCTCAGTCTGGAGCATGCCAAACCCGAGCAGGATGCCGCCGAATCGCCGGTTCAAAGCAACGCCGAAAAAGCTCCCGCGGAAAAGCTGAGCTTCCGCGATTTCTGCATACAGCACAAGAAGATCATCGGCGGTGCGGCCGTGGCGCTCGCCGCGCTCATCGCCGTCGGCGTGCATTACAACAACCGCATCAACACGCTCAGCACGCAAGTAAATGACCTTCGCAGCCAGCTCTACAACGTGCAGAACAACCTCTCGAACCAGATCGACGGCATCAGCAATAACGTCTCGGACATTTTGACGCGCGAGTCGAGCCTGATCTCGCAGTATAATTACGAGATCACAAACGTCGATCTTAAAAAGCAGGAATGCACCATCGCATTTTCCCTGCTGCCAAAGACAATCAGCGAGGGAACGACTGTCATCATCGGCGTGACCGACCATGGCAATTCCTCGCCGCTGGACAGCTATCGGCCGGCCTACTCTGCCGACCTTACGCAGGATGGCTTCGGGTATCTGCACGGCGAAGTGACCGTACCGCTGAGCGATGAGCTCAGCGTCAGTGTCAATTTCAAGACCCACGGCGAAACACAGTCAGAAGAGCTTGATACGATCTACAACCTTAAAACTCAGAATTCCCCTGTCCTCTACAGTTTTAATCCACCATTTTCCTATATGCGCCGAGACTCCGGTTCGCCGCTCACCTATCAACTTTCCTTTGAAAAGGGTGTGGATTACCGATTCGGCAGCTTTACCCTTGGCGTCTACGACGACCGCGACATCCGCACCATGCGGCTTGAATACACGCGCAACGGCAAGCTGATCTCAACTGTACCTCTCGAAGCTGTTCCTGTTTCATCTGTGGAAGAGGCCTACCCTGTCAACGACCTCAGTGATACCGCTGAGGCAACTGCAGCACGAGACCTTGGTACCTCGTACTTCATCCGCTATCCCATTGATGAGAATGCGCTTGACCTCTGCATCAGAATCACCGACTCTCCACTCATCTGCGAGATGATCGTCGAACTGTCCGACGGTGCCGTTCTGCGCGTCCGTCTTCTTCAGGTGCAAACCATTGCAGGCGGCAGCGACTATTATGAGGAGACAAATTATCTTGATCAGGCCCTTGAGCCGCTCCCCTTCATCGTCGAATATCCCGACGGGCAAAACTGAGCGTACCAAAAAAGCAGAAAAAAGCAGCTCTGCCGTAGCAGAGCTGCTTTTGTGATTGAATTAGTTCAGGCCGAACTTCTTGTTGAACTTGGCAACGCGGCCGCCGGTATCGACCAGCTTCTGCTTACCAGTGAAGAAGGGGTGACACTTAGAGCACACTTCCACCTTGATATTCTGCTTGGTGGAACCTGTCTCAATCACATTACCGCAGGCGCAAGTAATAGTAGTCTGCTGATAATTGGGATGGATTCCTTCCTTCATTGCTCGTGTTCACCTCTTTCTGATCCAAATGTACTTTTCTAAAAAAGCCATATAGGATATTACCACGCTTTGTGTCAAATTGCAAGAGAAATTTTTGATCCTCTCCGTGCTTTTCTCTTCCTTAGCACTTTTCCCTAATTTCATCGTCAATTTTTCAACGCTCGCTATGCAATTTCTCTTTACTTCTGCCGTTTTCAGTCGTATAATGGCACTTACGCGCCTTGCGCACGGATGATTGGAAGTAAAGGAACATCAGAATTATGTCGAAAAAACATTTCCTGCGGGGACTGCGCGACGGCATCCCCATTGGGCTTGGTTATTTTGCTGTCAGCTTCGGCATCGGCATCAGCGCGCACAACGCGCACCTGAGCATTTTTCAGGGTTTTTTGCTGAGCTTTTTGAACAACGCCTCGTCGGGTGAATACGGCGGCATCACCATCATCGCCGCCGACTCCGGCCTCTGGGCCATGGCGCTGATGATGCTGGTCGTCAACGCGCGCTATCTTCTGATGAGCTGTGCGCTCAGCCAGCGTCTCTCGCCCGATACGCCGCTTCCCTGGCGGCTCCTCATCGCCTATGACCTGACGGATGAGATCTTCGGCCTCGCCATCGCGCAGCCTGGGTATCTTGAGGTGTGGTATTACTTCGGCACCATGTGCGCGGCCATGCCGGGCTGGAGCATCGGCACCGTGCTCGGCGTGCTGATGGGGAATCTCATGCCCGTCTGGGCCGTCAGCGGTTGCTCCGTGATGCTGTTCGGCATGTTTCTCGCCATCATCATCCCCGTCGGCAAGCAGAACCGCATCGTGCTCGGCTGCATCGGCGTGAGCTTTCTCTGCTCGCTTCTTGCAAGCGTTTTGCCGTTCACGCGCGAGCTGTCCGAGGGCATGCGCATCCTGGTCTTGACCATCGTGATCTCTGCTGCCGCCGCCATTCTGTTCCCGCACAAGGAGGATGATCTCGTCGCATGAAAACGTATTTATATCTTTTCGTCATGGCGGCCACGACCTATCTCATCCGCGTCCTGCCGCTCACGCTGATCCGCAAGCCGATCCAGAATCCCTTCCTGCGCTCGTTTCTCTTCTACGTGCCCTACGTCACGCTCGCGGTGATGACGTTCCCCGCCATCATGAACGCCACGCAGTCGCCCATCGCGGGCGCGGCGGCCATGGTCATCGGCATCGGCGCCGCCTGGTGCGGACTGGGACTTCTCCCCGTCTCGCTCGTCTGCTGCGCGACAGTGCTGATCTTAGAGCATTTTATCGTGTGAGCAAATCTTGTAAAACACCCTCCGCGGATTTCCCGCGGAGGGTGTTTTTATGTATTCACAGCACCTTTTCTTCGCCGACCGAGAAGAAATACAGCACCTTTTCCCTGACCTTTTTGCCCATCACGCGCATAAGGGCCATGGAGTATGCCTCGAGCTGAGGGCGGTAGTGCTCAGCTCGTTCTTCGATCTGTGTTCTTCCGATGCGGTCAGTCTTGAAGTCCACGACCACAAGCTCGCCGTCCTCTTCAAAAAAGCAGTCTACCACGCCCTGCAGCAGCACCGCGTCGTCGGCGTCCAGCGTGGCAAAGTCCCGCACCGGCCGCAGCAGCGAGAAGCGGTACTCGCGCCGCACCGTCTGCGCATTCTTGCGAATGCGCGCGGCAAGATCACTTCGCAAAAATCGGACGATCGCGCGCACATCGACGGCGCTTGCCTGCTCATCGGTCAGCTTGCGCAGCGCTCTGAGCTTTTCGACCTGCTCACGCACGCTCTGCTCGCTTGCTTCGCAGAAAAAGTCAAGGTCCTGCATCACAAGGTGCAGCGCCGTGCCCCGCTCCGCACCCGTGAGCGTCGTTTCGCCCGCAAGGAATTTTGGTTTATAGAGGCTGCGCAGCCGCGGTGGGAGCGTTGTATTTTCGGATATCTCCTCGTCCAGCGCGCGGCCCTTGAGCTGCGTGGCCGTCAGCTTGGCGGGAAAGGCCGTCTGCCCCGCGTAGGGGTAGCGGTACGACAGCGCAGCAAAATCCACCGGCAGCTCATCCTTCGGCGGCGCGGCATCCACTGGCGCGTCGTCGGGCCGCTGCTGCGGCGTCACAAAGCTCAAACCGTCGTGCACACGCACCGTCCACGGCGTTTCGTCAGCATAGAATCTCCCCTCGCCATTCTGCCCCGCAAGCTCGCGCAGGGACGCCGCTTCGCTGCGCCGCAAAAGCGGCAGCATGATCCAGTCGCCCATGCACTTGCCGCTGTCCACAGCCTCGGGCAGCACAGGACAATCGCTCAGCGCCAGAAGGTCGGCGACGCGGCTTTTCGCGTTTGCCTGCGTGTGCACCATGACGAGCTTTTCCTTCGCGCGCGTCATCGCAACGTACAGCACACGCAGCTCCTCGGCCTTCGCCTCGCGCCGCAGCGTTCGCTCGATCGCCTGCCGTGCGACCGTCGGGTACTGGATGTGTCTTTGCGTGTCCACGCACACCGGCCCCAGCCCGAGCTGCGGGTGCACGAGCACCGAACTCAAAAAGTCCATATTGCTGAAGCGACGCGCGAGGTCCGAGAGGATCACGACCGGAAATTCGAGGCCCTTCGACTTGTGGATCGACATGATGCGAACGCCTGATGATGCGTGTGCGGTCTGCATCGAACCCGCCTCGCCTTCGGCAAGCTGCTCGCGCAGCGTGCGCACAAAGTCGAAAAGGCCCTGCCGCCCCGAGCGCGCGTAGTCCTCGCTGAGCTCCAAAAACGCGAGCAGATTTTCCTTGCGCTCCGCCCCACGGCGCATCGCGCCGAAGATGCCGAGCACATTGCACCGGCGGTAGATTTCGCTCAGCAGCTCGCGCACGCTCAGGTGCGCCGCGCTGTTGCGCAAAGCGTCCAGCGTATCGAGAAATTCTCTGCTGTGGATGTCCTCACTCAAAAGCAGCGCATCGTAGAAGTCACCCGTGCGCTGCCGCGCGCGGATCGCCGCGAGCTCATCGGGTGTAAAGCCGAAGAGCGGAGAGCGCAGCACGGCAATGAGCGGCACGTCCTGCCGCGGATTGTCGATGACCTGCAAGAGCGCGAACAGCACTGCGATCTCCATCGAGGCAAAAAAGTCCTCGCCCGCGTCAGCGGCGCAGTGGAGGCCGCGCGCCTCCAGCGCGCGGCGATAGTCCAAAAGGCGCGTGCTCGGCGAGCGCATCAATATGACGATGTCCTCCTCGCACACGGGCCGCAGCTCTTTTGTTTTGTCATCCTGTATAGGAAATTCACTTGTCAGCATATTACTGATATAGTCCGCGACGAACGCGGCCTCCGCCTCGCTCGCGCGCACGCGCTGCTCGCCCGTCTGCGTCGGCAGATCGAGCAGATGGAACTCCGCGCCGCACGCGCTCGATTCGACATAATTCGCGCCGAGGCGCAGCATTTCATCCGCGCCGTAGTCGAGCTCACCCATTTCCTCGGAAAGAATATTGCAGAAGATAAAATTCGTCGCGTCCAGCACTTCCTTACGCGAGCGGAAGTTGCGCGAGAGCAGCAGCTTCGCGCTGTCGTGCTCCTCTGCGTCCTCAAGCGGCGGCCAGGTGTTATAATGCTGCAAAAAAATACGCGGGTCGGCTAGGCGGAAGCGATAGATGCTCTGCTTGACATCGCCAACAGTGAAAAGGTTTTCTCCTTTATAAGAAATTGCGTCAAAAATGCGGTTCTGCACCTCGTTGGTGTCCTGATACTCGTCCACCATGATCTCGCGGTAGCGCGCGCTGACGATGCGCGCAAGCTCTGTCGGCGCGCCGTCTTCTCCGATGAGAAGGCGGATGGCCTCGTGCTCCTGATCGGAGAAGTCAGCAGAATTCCGCCGCCGTTTTTCCTCGTTGAACCGGCGGGAAAAGTCCGCCGTCAGGTCGATGAGCGCGAGCATTGCGCTCGCCATCGTGCGCAGGTCCTCCACCGCCTCGTCGGACGAGGCGGAAAAAATCTCGGCAAAGCCCTTGACGGTCTCCTTGCAGTTGTCCCACAGGCTTTTCATGCGCGCTTTCATCTCGCCGCCGTCGCTGTCCTTCACCGCGGCGAGGCGCGGAAACGCGATGGTCACGCCGCGCGCGGCGTCCCAGCCCTCTGCGGTCTTCCCCTCCAGCGCTTCAAGCTGGTAGGACGCGTCGAGGAACGCGGGCGCATACTTCTGGTTCAGCGCGTCATTCGCGCACATCTCCTGCGCCGCGCGCTGCAAAAGGTTTTTGCAGTGGCGCGCCTTGCGCCGCACCTCATTGAGCAGAATTTTTCCATAGGGCGTGTCCTCGATCTTATCCGGCACGGCGCGCCAAAACGCGCGCTGCGCCTCGAGCCATTTGTCCTCATACGGCTGCGCCTGCAATTTTGCGTGCAACTCGAGCACTAAGTCCTCAAGCGCGCTGTCGTCGCGCCCCGCGCCGAGCGTGTCGGCGAGCAGTGTGCCTCCGGGCGTCAGACAGTCGTAAAAATCGTCCAGCGTGCGCGCGAGCACGCGCTCGCGCAGCACCTGCGCCTCGTTCTCGTCCAGCACGCGGAAATCGGGCCGCAGCGCGTGGCCGCGCGTGTCCTCGCCGAGCAGATGGCAGTTTTCGCGCAAAAGCGCGGTGCAGAAGGCGTCCACCGTCTTGATGTCCGCGCGGTAAACGCGCAGCATTTGCTGCCGCAGGTGGTAGTTGGCGGGGTCGCGCTCCATGCGCTCGGTGAGCGCCTTCGCGATCTTGCCGCGCAGCTCGCTCGCCGCGGCGCGCGTGTAGGTAATGATGAGGAAATCGTCGAGATTCGCCCCTTCGCGCTCCACGTAGGAAAAGAGCCTCTCGACGAGCACCTTCGTCTTGCCCGAACCCGCCGCCGCGGAGACGAGCAGACTGCGCTCGCGGCTGTCCACCGCCGCTTGCTGTTCGTTTGTCAGCTTTTCAGCCATTTTCGTGCGCCCCCTATCCGTTCACCTCGTCGATGTACTGCCAGAATTCGTCGTTTTTCGTCGCCTTGATGTATTCCATACGGTCACTGCCGCAGCCGTTTTCAAAGTGGCACGCGCTCGCGAACTCGCAGTAGGTGCAGGCCGACTGCTGCGGCGTGCGCGCGTAGGGGTCGGCGTCGATGTTGCCCGCGAAGACCTCCTGCGTGATTTCATGTAAAATATGGTCGACGTATTTCGAGAGCTTTCCGAGCTGCTCGGCAGAAGCAAGGCTTCCCGTCACCGCGCCGTCCCTTTTCACCGCGATGGGCAGGTAGCACGGCGATTCGAGCGCGCTGTGCTCCATCGCCTGCAGGACCGCCGGGTCCTCGAGCACCATGCCGCTGCGGCGCAGCTCCTTTTTGAGTGCTTTTTCGATCTTTTCGGGCTCCGTGTCGCGCGCGCAGCGCAGCATCGGCTCGCGCGCGGGCGTGTAGAGAACTCCCGCGGGAACGATCTCGTGTCCGCCGAAAAGCATCTGTCCCTCTTCTTTAAGCGTAAAGAGGTAGAGCAGCATTTGGAGCCCCAGCCCATAGCGCAGCTCGGCGAGGTCGAAGCTCTTCTTGCCCGTCTTGTAGTCCACGACGCGCAAATATAGCTTGCCGTCGTGCAGCCAGCCGTCCACACGGTCGACCTTGCCGACAACGCGCGCCGTGCCGTTTTCCTCGCGGATCGTGATGGCGGGCAGCTGCCCGTCCGCACCAAATTCCAGCTCAAATGCCAGCGGCTCAAAGTCGGAGCTTTGCAGCTCCTCGCTCACCTCGTCCATGATGCGCTCGACCGTCGCACACAGGCGGTTGAACAGATAGCGGAAGCGCGCGCTTTTTTCGCACAAGTCCGGCAGCACGCGGTCGATGTATTCCTCGATCGACGCGCGCACGAGCGCGTGCTGCTTGTCCTTCGATAGCGTATGCAGTCCGCCGCACTCCTTCGCCTGCCGCAGCGTATGCTCCATCACATCGTGCACGAACGTGCCGATCTGCGGCGCGTCAAATCCCGCGCCCGTGCGCTCCCTGGCTTTCAGGCCGTAGCGCATGAAATAGGCAAAGTGACATGAGCGCGCCATGTCCATGCGCGAGGCGGACAGTGTCACCGCGCCGCCGTAGAGCGCGTGCACCGCGTCGCGCGACAGATGCCCGCGCGTATAGCGCGAAGCGTCCTTCATCGCGGCAAGCGCACGCTCCGCGTCGCCCTGTCCTTCAAAATACTGCCACAGCGCGCCGCCGATATGCTCGCCCGCATACTCGAGCGCCGTCGACTTTGCTGACAGGCGATATTCCTTGTCAGCGCTCTCTGTTTCGACGCTGATCGACGGCAGCAGACGCGCGATGCGCCCGATGACAAACGATGGCCGCTTCTCCGCGCCCTTTCCGTCCGAAACGGGATAGGACACCGTCAGCTTTTCCGTCGGCTGGGCCAGCGCGGCGTAAAGATTCTGAATTTCCAGATGAAACTGCTCCATCCCGTGCGGCGCGAGGAAGATTTGCTGCCTCTCGAGCGCCTCGCGGTCCTCGTCGCGCAGCACGCCGCCGCGGTTCTCCGCCGCAGGCAGCACGCCGTCGTTCGCGCCGAGCAGGAACAGCGCGCGCACCGTGTGGCGGTCGTTTCGCGTCATTTCGCACAGGTTCACCGCGTCGAGCGTCACGGGGATCGTGCCCACGCTGTACTGCGTCAGCACAAGGCGCATCAGACTCGCAAACTCCTCGGCGTCGAGGATCGCGTCGCCCAGGATTTCCACAAACTGGTCGAGCACGCTGCAAAGAATGCCCCACAGCTGTGCCGTTTCCTCTGCGCGCTGGGCCTCGCCCGCGGCGAAAAGCTGCTCGGTCTGCGTCTGCAAGACCTCCGGCAGTTTGATCTCCTCCAAATAGCCGTACAGCGCGCGCACCTTCTGCTCGGCCTCGCCGCTGCCGCCCACGCCTTTTTTTAGGCGCGCAAACGGCCCCTGCACACGCTCGCGCAGTGCGTTGACCGTCTTGAGCCGCGCCCTTGCCTCGTCCGTCCATTCTTCGCCGTAGCCGTCGGGATGCGCCGACCAGGGCGTCTCGCGCGTCCACATCGCGCCGCGGATCTCCCACTTGAGCGCATAATTTTCCAGAATGTCGCACTCCGCCATGCTGAGGCCGGCGAGGCCGGTCTTGAGACAGCGGAACACATCCTCATACTCAAAGCCTCCGCTCGCGGCGTCGAGCGCGCCGAGCAGCAGCGTCAGCACGGGACTTTTCAAAATATCGCTGCGGTGGGCATAATAAAGCGGAATACCGTAGCGGGCAAACACGTTTTCGATTGCGCCCGCGTAGGAGTCGAGATCGCGCGCCGTAACGGTGATCTCGCGGTAGCGGTAGCCCTGCTTGCGCACGAGCTGTAAAACCTGCGACGCGACCCACTCGCACTCGCTGTACGCGCTGCCCGCCTCATAGAGCGCGACGGTGTCGGTCGGCTGGGTAAATTCGTCCGCCGCGCCGAAAAAGCAGCGCTCGATATGGTCGAGCGCGCCGCGCACCTCGCCCTGCGGAAGAATTTCCTCCTCGCATGCGACGCCGGCATCGCGCGCAAGCGCGTACAGCCGCTCGCGCACGCGTAAACTCTCGGAAAAGAGCTCGCGGTCCTGCGTGTCGCCAAGGAGCGTGACGGTCACGCTCTTCGCGCGCCGCAGCAGGATACGCAGAATGCGCAGCTCACGCCCCGTAAAATACGAAAAACCGTCGAGGAAAATGTCTTTATTTTCAATATATCCCGACGCTTCGAGGTTTTCCTCCAGCTTTTCAAGCACATCGCGCGCGTCGTGCCCCGGTGCGTGGAGCTTGCTGAGGTAAATGCCGTAGATAAGAGAAAGGTCGCGCAGCTTGTCGCCGCTCTCGCCTTCGATCTGCGCTACGCTCTCGGATAGCTGCTCGGGCGATACGGCGTAGGCCTGCAATTCCTCCATCACGGCGAGCAGGCTCTCCAAAAATGCCGCGCGCTGCGACGGGCGCTTGTAGACCTTGAGCACCGGCGCAAGCTCCGTGAGCGTACGCTGGAGCGTCAGGAGCTTTCCGCCCGAATCGAGCGTCACGTCCGCGCTGCCGCCGCAGATGCTCAGCACGCGCGAGGCGAGCAGCTTGAACGTCAAGGCCTCGGCATGGCGCGACGCGGTGTCGCCGCAAACACGGCACAGGTCCATCTCTGCCACATGCGAGGCGTGCTCCGGCACAAGCAGGATTTGCTGCGACGAGTCCCCCAGTGCGGCGATCCTTTGCAGCACGCGCTCGGATTTGCCCGTGCGCGCGCGTCCCATCAGTATGTGCAGCAAGCGTCCTTCCCCCTTTTTCTCTCTTAAAGTTATCAATATTTTATCCTGATTTTATCATAGTTTTCTTTTTCGGGCAACGCAGAAAACGCCGTACGCATATTTTCGCCCATCACGGGAAGACTACCGAAGACCAAACCATCTTTTTAAGGAGGGAACTTCATGGTCATCGACAAGATCGCGCTGACACTTGCTATCATCGGCGCGCTCAACTGGGGCAGCGTGGGCCTTTTCGGCTTTGACTGCGTTGCCTTTCTCTTCGGCGGACAGACCGGCATGCTCAGCCGCGTGATCTACACGCTCGTCGGCCTTGCCGGCATCTGGTGCATCACGATGCTGTTCCGCGAGAAAGAGCCGATGGAAAGCGGCGGCCAGGTGTAAAAAATAAAAGGAGAGGGGCTTGCCCTCTCCTTTTATTTTTGCGTTAAAAATTTTCTTTACCGCTCCCCAGTCGCTTCCGCACCTTCCAGCTTGCGCATTGAGCGACGGAACTGGCGATAGAATGTGAAGCTCGTCAGCGCCACCGCGCCGAAGTCCGCCACGGGCTCGGCCAGGAACACCGCGAACGCCTTGTCCGCGAAGAAGTGCGGCAGAATATAGATGAGCGGGATGAGCAGGATGATCTTGCGCCACACGGCGAGGAAGAGCGACGTCTTCGCGTTGCCGAGCGCCACAAACGTCTGCTGGCAGGCGATCTGGATGCCGAAAATACCGCTGCACCCCATGTAGATGCGCACAGCCCACGCCGCGTATTCGACCAGCGCGGGGTCATTATTGAAAATCAGGATGAACGCGCGCGGGAAGAGCTCGACCAGAAGCCAGATGGCCATTGAATAAGTAAAGCACGCGCGCAGCAGGCAGAAATAGGCGTCGCGCACGCGCTGGGCGTTCTTTGCGCCGAAGTTGTAGCTCACGATGGGCTGTGCGCCCTGTGTCAAGCCCTGAAGCGGCATGTTCGAAAACTGCATGATGCTCGTCAGCACTGTCATCGTGCCGACGGCCATGTCGCCGCCGTAGCGCAGGAGAGATGAGTTGAAGCAGATGGCGATGAGGCTCTCCGTCGACTGCATCACAAACGGGGAAAGTCCCAGCGCGATACACGGCAGCACAATCTTCGCGTCCACGTGCAGGTTCTCGCGCTTTAAGTACCAGCGCGTCTTCTTTCCCGTGAGGAACGTCATCACCCACACGGCCGACACTGCCTGCGAGATCACCGTCGCCAGCGCCGCACCGCGCACGCCGAGACCGAGCACGAAGATGAACAGCGGGTCGAGAGCCGTATTTAAGAGCGCGCCGATGAGCACCGTCTTCATGCTCACGGTGGCGAAGCCCTGTGCCGTGATGTAGGCGTTCATGCCAAGTGTCAGCTGCACGAAGATCGTGCCGAGGGCGTAGATTCGCATATAGTCGAGCGCGTAACCGATGGTGTTCTCGCTCGCGCCGAACATCAGTAAAAGCGGCTCGGCAAAGGACTCGAACAGCACCGTCAGCACCAGCGCCGTGATCACAAGCATCGTCAGACAGTTTCCCATGATGCGCTCGGATTTTTCGCTCTCGCCTGCGCCCTCGGCGATCGAGGCGCGCGGCGCGCCGCCGATGGCCATGAGCGACGCGAACGCCGAGATGACCATGATGATCGGCAGGCATACGCCAACGCCCGTCAGCGCGAGTTTTCCGACGGTCTCGGCGGGCTGCATGTGGCCGATGAACACGCGGTCGACCAGATTGTAGAGCATGTTGACGATCTGCGAGGTGATCGTCGGCACGGAGAGCGAAAAGAGCAGCTTTTTGACGTCCCCGTGTCCCAGATCTGCGCGCTTATCCAAAATCTTCACCTGAATCTTTCGTATTTTTCCGCATAGTTTGTTAGAATATCATGCCGCGGGGCGTTCGTCAAGCAAGCGGGCCGCGAAGCGCTCTATCATGGCATTTCCATAAAGCGCTTTTGGACATTTTTTCACTTTCTCCATTGCTTTTTCCGCGTGGGCTATTGTATAATTTGTTTTACAATCGCACCAGCGGAGCACCCCGCGTTCCGCTTATCAAACAAATAACGGAGGAATCACCATGAACGAAAAGTTTTCCAAGCTTGGCTTTTATCCTTCCGACATTCTGCTGCCCAAGAAGGATGTCGATATGAGCAAGTGGGCGGTCGTCGCATGCGACCAGTTCACCTCTGAGCCCGAGTACTGGGAGCGCGTGGAGAAGACCGTCGGCGACGCGCCTTCCACCCTGCGCCTCATCCTGCCCGAGGCCAACCTGAAGGCCCCCAACGTCGACGAGTTCATCGCCGACATCAACGCCTCGATGAGCAAGTACCTCGAAGAGGGCATCTTCGAGACGCTCAAGGACTCCCTCATCTACATCGAGCGCGGCCAGAGCGACGGTAAGATCCGTCACGGCCTCATTGGTATGGTCGACCTCGACCAGTACGACTTCACCCCCGGCTCCGGCGCGCTGATCCGCGCGACTGAGGGCACCGTGCTCGACCGTATCCCCCCGCGCGCCCGCGTGCGCCGCAACGCCCCCATCGAGCTGCCCCACGTCATGCTGCTCATTGACGACCCCGAGAAGACCGTCATCGAGCCCCTGACCGCCGCGGCCGATAAGATGGAGAGCGTCTATGACTTCGACCTGATGGAAAACGGCGGCCATATCAAGGGCTACAAGCTCTCCGCTGCGCAGATCGACGCAGTCGCCGACGCGCTGACCGGCCTCACGACCGACGAGGCGATGAAGAGCAAGTACGGCGTCTCCGGCGTCGCGCCCCTGCTGTTCGCCGTCGGCGACGGCAACCACTCCCTCGCCACCGCCAAGGCCTGCTATGAAGAGCAGAAGAAGGGCAAGACTCCCGAGGAATACCTCGCGCTGCCCTCCCGCTACGCACTTGTCGAGGTCGTGAACAACCACGACGATGCGCTCCAGTTCGAGCCCATCCACCGCGTGCTCTTCGGCGTCGACCATGAGAAGTTCATGGAAGAGTTCAAGAAGTTCTACCCCAACGCCCACGAGGGCAAGGGCGAGGGCCACGTCATCGAGGTCTGCTGGAACGGCCACGACGATTTCGTCACCGTCCCCGACCCGAAGGTCCAGCTGGCCGTCGGCACACTGCAGACCTTCATCGACGAGTACCTCAAGCAGTTCGGCGGTGAGGTCGACTACATCCACGGCGATGAGGTCACCCGCGAGCTCGGCTCCAAGGAGGGCAACATGGGCTTCCTGCTTCCCGCGATGGGCAAGGAGCAGCTCTTCAAGACCGTCATGGCCGACGGCGTTCTGCCGCGCAAGACCTTCTCCATGGGTCACGCGCAGGATAAGCGCTACTACGTCGAGGCACGCAAGATCCGCTAATCTAATGTAACCATTGCAGAAAAGCGCCGCCTTGCGGCGCTTTTCTCATCAGGAGGATTCCCTATGGATTTGAAAACAGCCAGGATATGGCAGGACGTATTGCTCTGGGGCGGCGCAGTGGTCTCCCTCGTCGGCGCGTGGGGCTTTCAAAACACTGTCGCCGCGCTCGTCGGCCTCATGATGATGGGCGCTTCTCTCATCGTCTGGTGGCGCTTTTACCGCTGCCCCTACTGTCACGAGCAGCTGGGCCGCGGCAATCCCAAGCGCTGCCCAAAATGCGGCGCGTGGATCGCCGACGAGCCGGAGCCCGAGGAGAAGAAAAAGATCCAGCACAAGAAAAAGAAGCACTGAGCGCACAAGGAGGCCGCGATGAACGACAAAAAGCCCCTGATGGACTATCGCAGGGTCCAAAAGCTCCAAACACCGCTGCTTCTTACCGGCGCGCTGCTCAGCGGCGTCGGCACAAGCGTCAGCGTACCGCTTGTTATTCTCGGTATCGCGATCATGCTCTTTGCCATCGTGATTGGGGTTCTTTACTACCGCTGTCCGCACTGCGGCAGACCGCTCGGACGCATAGGTGAAGGCGGTGCCTACTGCCCCCACTGCGGCAAGGCGCTGAATGCGCCGGTCGAGGAGCCCGTGCGCAGCATAACTGTCCCCGCCTATGCTAAGCTCAACCTGACGCTTGACATTCTTGGCAAGCGCGATGACGGCTACCACGAGATGCAGATGGTCATGCAGACCGTTTCGCTCCACGATGATGTGACCGTCACGCTCACAGACGGCAAAGGCATCACCTGCCGCGTCGACGGCGCGGCGCTTCCCTGCGATGAGCGCAACCTCGCTGTCAAGGCGGCGAGAGCCTTCTGCGAGGCGATGGACTACGGCGGCGGCATCGACATCGCGCTTATAAAGCGCATTCCGTCCGAGGCCGGCATGGCCGGCGGCAGCGCAGATGCCGCGGCGGTGCTGCGCGCGCTGCGCGAGCTCGTCTCCCCCACCCTCACGGACGAGCGGCTCGAGCAGATCAGCGCAAGCGTCGGCAGTGACGTGCCCTTCTGCATCCGCGGCGGCACACAGCTGGCCGAGGGCCGCGGCGAAAAGCTGACCGTCCTCAAGCCCGCACCGCGCTTCTTCGTCGCCGTCTGCAAGCCGGACTTCCCGATCTCCACACCCGCGCTCTTCGCGCGCGTAGACGGCGTGACGATCACCGACCGTCCTGATACGGACGCGATGCTCGCCGCCATCGAGCACGGCGACGCGGACACGCTGTGTGCAAACGTGCGCAACGTCTTTGAGCAGGCGCTCGACGGCGAGCAGCGTGAGCGCATTGAGACCATCAAGTGCGATCTTCTCGCCTACGGCGCGAAGACGTCGGCGATGACCGGCTCAGGCAGCGTGGTGTTCGGCCTCTTCTCTGACAAAGCGGCTTGCCGCAGAGCGTGCGAGGCACTGCAAGGCGAGTGCGTCAAAACTTTCTGCGCCGAATTTGTTTGAAAACTCAGAAAACCGTCCATACTCGAAGCAAATTCTTTGAGATGGGCGGTTTTTCGATGAAATGGACGAAATGGGAGCTTTCCCTTGCCGTTGGCCTCGCGGTCATGCTGCTTTTCTGCGCCGCGCGCGGCACTAATACCCTCCAGTGGTGGAGCGCAGCGTTCTCCCCGCTGTGCGACGGCATTTTAACGCAGAGCGCCGCCACTGGCGACATCGTGGTCAAATCGAAGCTCGCAGAGCTTTTAGCGTTACTGATGGGTGGAAAATAAAGCGTGCACAATGTGCACGCTTTATTTTTGACATAGCATTACAACGCTCCTGTTTACACTGCAACTTTTCTGCAACCAAAAGGGCATTTTCGCGCCGTTCGGCGCCATCTTGCAAAAAGTTTTCTTTGGAAAAGATAAGAAAAAAGCATCAAAACCATACGGTTTTGATGCTTTTTGGTGGAGATAAGCGGGATCGAACCGCTGACCTCTTGACTGCCAGTCAAGCGCTCTCCCAGCTGAGCTATACCCCCGTGTAAGGGGTGCGCTGAGTAATTTCTTATTCAATTAGTGCGGGGGTTGTTTACCGCTTCAATCGCTCTCCCAGCTGAGCTATACCCCCACATCGGGTGGTCGGCGCTACCGACTTGTATAATATAGCAGGGATTTTCGAAAATGTCAACCCCTAATTTTTGTTTTTTTCGCGGTTTGCAAAAGGGAGAATTACGGGGAGAGGCTTACGCCTCTCCCCTGCTTACTCAGACCTTCAGCTGCTTGCCCTTGTTGACCTCGTTGAGGCTGGTCACGACCATGCCGGTGAGGGCGAAGAGAGCAATAACGTTGGGCAGGACGATGAAGTTGTTGAACATATCGGTGACTTCCCAGACGAAGTCACTGCCGGAGACGGTGCCCAGGAAGATGAATACCAAGGCGATAACGGTGTAGATCACGCTGCAGAGCTTGCTGTTCTTGCGGCCGAAAAGGTAGTTGGCGTTGATCTTACCGAACAGGTTCCAGCTGAGGATGGTAGAGAAGGCAAAGAACAGCAGGCAGATGGCCACGA
>OLOU01001081.1_pt1 | contig 20391 bp, 19 predicted proteins | sample 1672101 | NCBI WGS metagenome assembly OLOU01 (sample SAMEA3136645, study PRJEB25190) | human gut metagenome | biome: human gut; feature: human-associated habitat; material: faeces | place: Austria | collected 2013
AAGTGCTCGGCTTTCCGGGTGTTTGCTTATACCTGAGCCGGCTTGTTTGTTCCTCCGGCGGGGGATGTCCCGTCTTACGTTAAAACACAACAACCAGCAGCATCTTGAACTGCTCCTGCCCGTAGACCGCGTGGGGATGCCCCGCGGGCATCACGATGGAGTCGCCCTCGTGCAGCTCGTAGGGAACGCCGTCGATCGTGATGCGGCCGACGCCGTCCAGGCAGGTGACGAACGCGTCGCCGCCGGAGGCGTGCGTGCTGATCTCCTCATCCTTGTCGAAGGAGAAGAGCGTGACGCTCAGCGCGTCGTTCTGCGCAAGCGTGCGGCTGACGACCTGACCGGGCTGGTAGGCGACCTGCTCCTTGAGCTTGAGAACCGTGGATTTGTCGATGTTTTTCATGCCGTTCATGGGAAAAACAACCTCCTGCTGCGGAGCCTGCGCCCCGCTGATTTTCTGCTTTTTATGCCCCGACCGGACCGGGGATGTCGCCCACGCCGTTGAGAACGAGCCGCGGACGGTAGGGGAACTTGGAAATATCATGGCGGTCGGTGACGCCCGAGAGGACGAGCACCGTGTCAAGGCCCGTCTCGATCCCGGCGACCATATCGGTATCCATGCGGTCGCCGATCATGGCGGCATCCTCCGAGTGGACGCCGAGGATGCGCAGGCCGGTGCGCATCATGAGCGGGTTGGGCTTGCCGACGAAATAGGCCGTCTGCCCCGTCGCCATCTCGATCGGCGCGATCATCGCGCGGCAGGCGGGGATCAGCCCCTCCTCGGATGGGCCGGTCAGGTCGCTGTTCGTGCCGATCAGGCGCGCGCCCTTGAGCACGAGCTGGACGGCCTTGACGATGTTTTCATAGTTATAGTTGTTGCCCTCGCCGATGATGACATAGTCGGGGTCGACATCGTTCATGGTGATGCCCGCGTCGTGCAGCGCCATAATCAGCCCCGCCCCGCCGATCACATAGGCGCTGCAGCCGGGAGCCTGGCTGCTGATGAAGCGCGCGGTGGCAAGCGCGCTCGTATAGAAATGGCTCTCGTCGACCTCGAGTCCCATGCGCCGCAGCTTCTGCTGTAGCTCCTTGGGCGAGCGCTCAGACGAGTTCGTCAGGAAGAGAAAGTTCTTCTTTTCGGCATAGAGCCAGTCCACAAACTCCTTCACACCGGGCAGGAGCTTGTTGCCGTGGTAGATTACGCCGTCCATATCGCAGATAAAGCCCTGCTTTTTTCTCAGTTCTTCCATGCTGCCTCCTTTTTGTCCGTTAGACTCTCTGTATGTCCGTTCATATTATACCGCGCGCGGCTGGGAAAGAAAAGGGGCGTTTTGTAAAGGTTTTGAAAAATGCGGGCGAAGTATGCGTCGATCGGATTTTGAATCGGCTGGCTCTGCCTCCGGCGGGTAACTTTCTGCCCGCACAGAAAGTCACCAAAGATGCGCAAGAAACCAAGGTTTCTTGACTTCCTTCCCGGTCGACAAGTAGGGTTTCGATCGGACGTGGCCTAAGAGCTATGTATCGTCTCCCCTTCTGCGCCGCTGCCGCTCACATTATAAAATATAGGAGACAGTGCTCCTTTCGTTCGGACCGTCGAGGACGCCGGCCCCTACAGAGATCGGAAGTGGCGGTCCGGTCGAACGCGGCGGGGCACATGGGCCCCACCAAATCGCAAAGAGCATGTACCGGAAATTTTGCACCGTCAGCGGCGCAAACGCAGAGACGATCCTGCATTTTAGGCCCCTTGCATGGCACTCCCGGACGTGTAGTGCATGCTATAACAGATTCCAATCTTTCGCCGAAGAAAGAAACGTACCCGCCGAAGGTCGAATAATCCCCGCACAAGCCGCACATGCTAAGCCAAACGCAAACAGGAGGACGCCTATGTACGAGGAGACGAAACCCACAAACACCGGTGCGGAGGAGCAACCCGCCGACGCGCCGAAGCAGTTGCTGGTCGACATGGGCTCGACCGTTGTGCGCAATAGCCGCGGCACGATCCACTGTCTCACCATCATCGGCCAGATCGAGGGCCACTGCGCCGCGCCGCAGGGCACGAAAACGACAAAATATGAGCATGTCCTGCCGCTGCTCGCGGGGCTGGAGCAGTCCGAGGACGTCGACGGCGTGCTGCTCCTGCTCAACACCGTCGGCGGCGACATTGAGGCGGGGCTCGCCATTGCCGAGCTCATCGCCGGGATGACGAAGCCGACCGTCACGCTTGTGCTCGGCGGCGGGCATTCCATCGGTATCCCGCTCGCCGTGAGCGGCCGCGTGACGATGATTGCGCCGTCGGCATCCATGACGATCCACCCCGTGCGCATGACCGGCATGATGATCGCCGCGCCGCAGACGTACCAGTACTTCACCCGCCTGCAGGAGAGCATCGTCCGCTTCGTCGCGCGCAGCAGCCGCATCAGCGAGGAGAAGTTCCGCGAGTTGATGTTGCATGGAAACGACATGGCGAGCGATGTCGGCACGGTCGTCTACGGCGAGGAAGCGGTGCAGCTCGGCCTGATCGACCGCGTCGGCCAGCTCAAGGATGCCTACGAGGCTCTCTACGCCATGCTGTGAGTCCTGCTCACCAAAGAGCAAAGCCCTTCCTTTGGTGAAGCCAAAAAAGCACAGCGGGACAGTTGCTCTCTTGGAGAGCAGCTGTACCGCTGCGCACATATTCCTTTCTTCCTCTGCACGGTCACCGCGGCAGAGTCAGGCGCGTCTCTGCTGCTTCAGCCGCAGCTGAATGCGGTCGGCGATCATGGCGATGAACTCGCTGTTGGTGGGCTTACCCTTTGCGCTGTTGACGGTGTAGCCAAAGTACTTCTGGAGCGTTTCGAGGTCCCCGCGATCCCACGCGACCTCGATGGCGTGGCGGATGGCGCGCTCGACGCGCGAGGGCGTCGTGGCGAACGTCTTGGCCACCTGCGGATAGAGCACCTTGGTGATGGCGTTGATAACATCCATGTCATTGACGGCAATCAGGATCGCCTCCCTGAGATACTGATAGCCCTTGATGTGCGCAGGGACGCCGATCTCGTGAATGATCGAGGTGACCATGGACTCGATGTTGGCGTTGCGCTTTGCTGCGATGGCGGGTTTGCGCGAAACGGCGCTCTCGCAGATCTCGTCGAGACGCTCCACGACGGCACGGCAGCTGCATGGTTTCAGCATGATATATTGCACGCCGAGCGTCATAAACATTGAAGACACATATTCCGTTACGAACTCCACCAAAACCAGAAGCTTTGGCTTTGGATCCAGCCCGGCCGCTGCCTTCAGCACGGACAGGCCGTCCGCCTGCGGCAGCATGAGGTCGACGACCAGCAGATCCGGTTTCAGCTCTTTCAGCAGGCTGATGGCGCGAACGCCGTCACATGCCGAGCCGACCACGGAATACCGATTCGTCTGCTTCAGGGCAACGCCGAGCTTCCCACAAAACTCTTCGCTGCCGTTTGCCAGCAGGACCCGATACATTTTTTCCATGTAACAACTCTCCTCCTCGTAGATTCTCTCATTTCCGCATGGATGTACAAGCGGTGCTTCTAATTTAACATATTCGGCCCGCTTTTGCAATGACTTTCCCTGAAAATGTCTGCTTTTTCGTCGACGTTCTTCGACAAACATGCGGAAACGGCAGAAAATATGATACTCTAAGAGGAAAAAGGTGAAAAAATATTCTTATTCACGGAATTACCGTGAGACGTCCCGTTATTCCGCGTGATCGGTCGAATTTTCATTGCGCTGGCTGAGCCAGATCAGCAGCACGGCAATGTCCGCAGGCGAAACGCCGGAGATGCGCCCGGCCTGCCCGACGGAGCGCGGGCGGATGTCGGCCAGCTTCTGCCGCGCCTCGAGGCGCAGCCCGGCGATGGAGGCATAGTCCGCATCCTCCGGCAGCAGGCGCGATTCCTCGCGGCGGAACGCCTCGATCTGCTGCTCCTGCCGCTGCAGATACCCCGCATATTTCACCCGGATCTCGACCTGACGCGTCACGGCCGCCGGAAGCTCCGGCCGCTCCGGGTCGAAGGGAGCAAGCTCTGCATAGTGCAGCTCCGGGCGGCGCAGCAGGTCCGCCAGCCGCGCGGAGCTGGCGACCTCCGCCGAGCCGCGCGCCTGCAGAAACCCGTTCAGCGCCGGACCGGCGGGCACGCCGGTGTGCTCCAGCCTGCGCTGTTCGCGCCGGACGGCCTCGTATTTCTCCGCGACGGCCTGTGCCTGTTCGGCGGGGATGAGGCCGATGCGATAGCCGATGGGCGTGAGCCGCTCGTCAGCGTTGTCCTGCCGGTGCAGCAGCCGGTATTCGCTGCGCGAGGTCATGATGCGGTACGGCTCCTCCGTGCCCTTCGTGACGAGGTCGTCGATGAGGGTGCCGATGTAGCCGTCCGAACGCCTGAGCACCAGCTGCTCGCGCCCGAGCAGCTTCAGCGCGGCGTTCACGCCCGCCACAAAGCCCTGCACGGCCGCCTCCTCATAGCCGGACGTGCCGTTGAACTGCCCCGCGCCGTAGAGGCCGGGCAGCTTTTTGCACTCGAGCGTCGCGGAAAGCTCCGTCGGGTCGATGCAGTCATATTCGATGGCGTAGGCCGGGCGCAGCATTTCGGCGTGCTCCAGCCCCGCGATGGTGTGCAGCATGGCAAGCTGCACCTCCTCCGGCAGGCTCGTGGACAGGCCCTGCAGGTACAGCTCGTCCGTCCCGAGGCCGCACGGCTCCAGAAAGAGCTGGTGGCGCGGCTTGTCGGCAAAGCGGACGATCTTCGTCTCGATGCTCGGGCAGTAGCGCGGGCCGACGCCGGTGATGGAGCCGTCGAACAGCGGGCTGCGGTGCAGATTCTCGCGGATGACGGCGTGCGTGCGCTCGTTCGTCCACGTCAGCCAGCACACGGCCTGATTTTTCGGCGGCTCGCAGGTGGAAAACGAGAACGGCTCCGGATCGTCGTCGCCGCGCTGGACTTCCATTTTCGAGAAATCGACACTGCGCGCGTTGATGCGCGGGGGCGTTCCGGTCTTGAAGCGGCGCATGCGCAGGCCGAGGGCGCGCAGGCACTGGCTCAGCTCCGGCGCGGGGCGCAGACCGTCCGGCCCGGAATGCAGGACGCACTGCCCGGTGATGACGGTGCTGTCGAGGTACGTCCCGGCCGCGACGATGATGGCGCGCACGCGGTATTCCGCGCCGAGCTGCGTCACGACGCCGCTGACGTGCCCGCCCTCCGTTCGGATCTCCGTGACGGCGGCCTGCTTGAGATAGAGGTTCGGCTCGCGCTCGAGCAGGCGCTTCATGTGCTCCTGATAGCGGCGGCGGTCTGCCTGCGCGCGCAGGGAGTGCACGGCCGGGCCCTTGCCGCGGTTGAGCATGCGGTACTGGATGCAGCAGGCGTCCGCCGCGCGGCCCATCTCGCCGCCGAGGGCGTCGAGCTCGCGCACGAGATGGCCCTTGCCCGTGCCGCCGATGGCCGGGTTGCAGGGCATGTTGCCCACGGCGTCCAGATTGATCGTGAACACGACGGCTTGCAGCCCCAGCCGCGCGGCCGCGAGACCGGCTTCGATCCCGGCATGGCCCGCGCCGATGACGGCAATGTCATAATTTCCTGCAAAATAGCTCATTTACGCTCATCTTTCTTTCAAATCACAGCGGTGACTGCTTGATCTTTGCATAGCGGCGGGGATAGGCCGGGGGCGTCGGGCGCTCCTTGCGGATGACGATGACGCAGCGCGGCGCGCCGTCGATGTCGTAGGTCTCCGTTTTTTCCACGCGGCCGCCCAGCCTTGCGATGCCGCGCTTCGCCTCCTCCAGCTCCTCGGCCGCAGCGGCGGCCTTCATGGCGAGGAAATACCCGCCCGGCTTCACGAACGGCAGGCACAGCTCCGCCAGAATGTTCAGCCGTGCCACCGCGCGGGACGTCGCGATGTCATATTGCTCGCGCGCCTTGGCGGCATAGTCCTCCGCGCGGGCACAGACGCACTGCGCCGGGACGCCCATGTCCCGCAGCGTTGCCTCCAGCCACGTCACGCGCTTGCCGAGGCTGTCGAGCAGCGTCAGGTCGAGGCTCGGCTCGCCGAGCTTCAGCGGCACGCCGGGGAAGCCCGCCCCGCAGCCGACGTCGATGACGCGCCTGCCTGAAAACGGCACGATGCGCAGCAGCGCGAGGCAGTCGGCAAAGTGCAGCTTCGCCACGGCCTGCGGCTCCGTGATGGCCGTCAGATTCATAACGCGGTTCTGCTCGAGCAGGCGCGCGCCGAAGTCGCACAGCTGCTCCGCCTGCGCCGCCGTCAGCGGTACGCCGAGCGCTGCGCAGGAATCCAACAGGGTTTGCAGCATATTACGATACCTCCCGGTAAACCTGAATAACAATGCCTAGGTCGCAGAACGTTGCCCGGCCGGGGACCTGCAGCACGCGCACGGCGTCATACACCATGCCAAGCGCCGCGACGGTGCAGCCGGCGCTTGCCATCGCCACGGGCCAGAACCACACGAGCGGCACGCGCGCCAGCGCGAACCACAGCGCCGCGCCTACGAGCACGGGCGGGAGCAGCCGCACGGCAAGCACGGCGGCACGGCTCAGCTCCGCATTCGAGCCGACGCACGGGCGCCGCGCAAAGATGGAGCAGAACGGGGTCATCCGGCCGAACAGGGCCAGCAGCGGCCACGGCAGCAGATAGAGCACCCACTGCGTCGCGAGCGACACGGCGATGCTCTCCCCAATGGCGAGCAGCCACCTGCGCTGCCCGCCCTCGACGATCGGCTCCATCGCGGCAAGGCCGCGCCATTTCCAGAGCGCGGCAAACAGGCCGATGACCGCGAGCGCGGAGAGCACCCGCAGGATGCGCCGGTGCCCGCGCTCCATGGAGAGGGAAATTTCCTCGATCTTTTCTTTCATATTCGCTCACTTCCCGACACAGAATCGCTCAAAAATGCGATTTGTGATATCCTCGCGGACCGTCCGCCCCGTGACCTCGCCGAGGGCGGCCATGGCCTCCTCCACGTCCGTGAGCACGGCGTCCGGCGTGACGCCGAGGCCGAGGCCGGTTTTCGCCCGTTCGATGGCGCGGGAGGCGCGGTCGAGCGCGCCGAACTGGCGCGGGTTGGTCAGGAGGGAGCCGTCACAGGCGTTTTCGCCGAGGAACCAGCCCTCGAGCAGGGCTGGCAGGGCGTTCAGCCCTGCGCCCGTGCGGGCAGAGACGGTCAGAACGGTGTCGAACGGCAGCTCGTCCGGCGAGACGGCGGCGGGCAGGTCTGATTTGTTGCACAGGGCCAGACTGCGCGGGGCGCATTTGGCCGCTTCGATGGCGCGGCGGTCCTCGTCCGTCAGGGGCTGCGAGGCGTCGCAGACGAACAGGGCCAGCTCCGCTTCGCGCGCGGCCTGCTCCGAGCGGGCCACGCCGAGGGCCTCGATGGCGTCCCCGGCCTCGCGGATGCCGGCCGTGTCCGTCAGGCGCAGCAGCACGCGGCCGACGCGCACCGGCTCCTCGACGGTGTCGCGCGTTGTTCCGGCGATGTCTGTGACGATGACGCGGTCATAGCCCGCCAGCCGGTTCAGCAGCGATGATTTGCCCGCATTCGGCTTGCCGAGCAGCACGGCGCGCACGCCCTGCCGCAGGTGGCGGCCCTTTTCGTAGGTCGCAAGCAGCTCTTGCAGCGCCGCGCCCGCGCGGTCCAGCGCTCCGCTCAGCTCCGCCGCGCCGAAGTCCTCGATGTCCTCGTCCGGATAGTCGAGCACGGCGTGGAAATGGCTGCACAGGTCCGTCAGCCCGTCATAGACCGGCTCGATGGCGCGCTTGAGCGCCCCGCCGAGCTGCCCGGCGGCGTTCGCGGCGGCGTCTGCCGTCTCGGCGTCGATGAGGTCGACGACGGCCTCGGCCTGCGTCAGGTCGAGCTTGCCGTTCAGGAAGGCCCGGCGCGTGAATTCGCCGGGTCCCGCCTGCCGCGCCCCGGTGGCCAGCAGCGCCTCCAGCCCGGCGGCCAGCATGGCGGGCGAGCCGTGGCACTGCAGCTCAACGGTCTCCTCGCCGGTGTAGCTGTGCGGCGCGCGGCACACGACGCCGAGGCACTCGTCAATGACGCGCCCCTGCCGGTCGTGCAGCAGGCCGAGGACGAGACGGCGGTCCGGCGCGTCCGCAAACGGCTGCTTCGGGGTGAAAACGCGGCCCGTCAGCGCGGCGCAGCCGGGCCCGGACAGGCGGAGAATGCCGATGGCGCAGGGCGCACGCCCCGTCGCAATGGCAGCAATGATGTCAGACATGATGTGATCCTTTCGGTAAGTGCGGGAAATGCAGCAAATGGAAATTTGAAAATGGAAAGTGGCGCAATGCTGCCGATCCGAACAGGCTGTTGATAAAACGAGGATGGCCCCGGATTTGTCATTGCGAGGGCGCTTCGCGCCCGTGGCAATCTCGGGAAGGCACTTGCAGCCCGTACAGGCCGCCGTTAAAACGGCATGCACCAATTGCGTCTGTAGCGGCGGTCAGTGACCGCCTTGTACGGGGTAATTCAACCGCGCGAGGGCACTGGTGCACCTCGCGCTTCCCTGATGTGTCATTGCGAGGGCGCTTTGCGCCCGTGGCAATCTCGGGAAGGCAGTTACGATTTCGCCGGGAGTACCCTGTTATCCGGCTGTGTACCGCGAGATTGCCACGTCGCTTCGCTCCTCGCAATGACAATTCGGGAGCGGTTACTATTTTAACGGAGGCCTGTTTCGCTCGGCAGTGCGCAGCCGGGCCCGGCTGTCCGCTCCCCTACAGCGCGCTATCGATGTCCGCGCAAAAATTTACAAATTACAGCGCTTCCTTAAAATATGCCGCCAGATCCTGCATCCGGTTCTCGTCAAACGGCGAGGTCAGGCTCCCGTCCTGCAGCATGGCGAGGAACGTCGACTCCGGCGCGGCATACAGCAGGTCGCTGAAGGCCTTCAGACCCGCGCCGGGCGTTTCCTGCTCCAGCTGGTAAATTTGAAGGGCCGCATCGTTCGAGACGCAGTAGCTGATGACATAATACGGCGCGGAGAAAAAGTGCTGCACGTCGATCCAGCTGCGCGCGGCCTGCTCCGCCGACGCCTCGTCAAACAGGCCGAAGTCCACGCAGCATTCCGCAAACAGCTCATTGAGCTTCCCGACCGTCAGCTCGCTGTCCGGCAGGGCATAGGCCTTGCACTCAAAGGCATAGTAGCACGCCTGCGTGAGGAAGGTCTCGAGCGAGTCATAGAGCTTGTACTGCCGCAGCTCTGCCGCGCGGGAAAAGCCCAGCGACGTGCTGCCGAGCGTCAGATATTCCAGCGCCTGCGAGAAGACCTCGGAGCAGTCGATGGAGAACGTCTGGTTGCAGTTCACATAGCCGTCGACAAAGTGGCCGAACTCATGCGCGGCCGTCAGCAGGTCCGCCAGCGTCCCCTCGGGCGAGATATAGATGTAGGGCATCTCGTAGGACTCAAGGTACGTTGTGTACGAGCCGGGCATTTTATTCGCGGAGCTCGTGATGTCATAAAGCTCGTAGGCATCAAGGAAGCCCATGGCCGTCTGCACCTCGCCGCCGAGCGTGTCGGCCGCCTCATGCAGGTGCTGCATCGTCTCATCGGCGGAAAGGGCGGAAAGCTGCATCGGCTCGGCCGCCTCCGTGTAGACGGGGGCCAGCTCCGTGCGCACGCGCTCGACATAGCGCTCGGCCTGTGCCGGGGTGTAGTCGCGGTAATAGAGCGCGTCATAGGCATAGTCGGCGTAGCTGCCGTAGCCCAGCCGCCCGGCAAGCTCCCGGCGCGTCTGGATGAGCTTGATGTAAATTTCGCCCGCCTGCGCGCCGTAGGCGTCGTAATACGCACCGAGGACCTCGTAATAGAGGTCGGCCGTCACGGCGTTTTCCAGCAGCTCCGAGACGGAGCGCACTGCGCCGTTCCACTCGATCGCCGGGTCGTTCTGCAGGGCGACATACTGCGCCTGCAGCTCGGATTCCTGCTGCAGGAGGGCGACGGTCCGGGCGTCGGAATACACGCCGTCCGAGTCGTAGGACGCAAAGAAGTCCTCGCCGAAATACTGCTCCTCGAGCGCGCTGCGCAGGCTGCTTTTGGCCATGGTCGTGTAGCAGTCCTCCATGGCCTTTTCCACGCGCGTCGTCTGGTCCGTGCACCAGGTGTACTCCGCCTCGTAGTAGCTGTCGCTCAGGTCGCGGGTGTAGCGCAGGTAGGCAAGCTCGCCCATGGTGTTGAAGAGCACATAGTCGTCATAGGCCGCGTCGAACTGATTGATGATGTCGGCCGCAGCGGCCTTGCCGCCGGTCGCGGATGCGCCGATGGACTTGAGCGTGCTGCAAAGGCTGTCGACGTCCGGCCGGACGTATTCGATGTCCGGCTCGGCCGTGTATTTCACGCGGGGCTGATATGGACGCTGGAACTCGCGGTACGAGATCGCGCCGTCCGAATAATCCGGGCGGGTATATTCGCCGCGGAAGGCGGAATAGAGGTCAAACAGGGGGCTGCAGCCCGTCAGCAGCAGCGACAGGGCCAGCAGCAGAGCAAAGCAGCGCTTTTTCATGCGTCGCCTCCTTCCCGGATGCGGCGGGCAATGGCCAGCAGCTCCGGATGATTCACGGCGTTGCCCATGGCGACGGAGCCGCGCTGCGTCAGGGCCAGCGGGCTGCCGTCGAGCTGGGTGGCGATGCCGCCCGCCTCCGTGACGATCAGGCCTCCCGCGGCATAGTCCCACGGACACAGCTTGCACTCAAAAAACAGGTCCGCCCGGCCCGCGGCCACATAGCAGCAGTCCAGCGCGGCCGAGCCGCCGCGGCGGAAATCGAGGCAGTTCGGCAGGAGCGCTTCGACGAAGCGGAGCGTCTCGGGGATGGTCTCGCGGTAATAGATGGCGCTGCCGAACAGCACGAGGCTGTCGTGGACGGCGTGCTGCGTGACGTGCAGGCGCTGGCCATTGAGCCACGCGCCCTTGCCGCGCTGGGCGGAGAACATCTCGTCGTAATAGGGATTGTAGACCACGGCGTGCGTCACGACGCCGTCGACCGCCAGTGCGACGGAGATGGAGCTGTGGTGCAGGCCGCGGATAAAGTTCATCGTGCCGTCGATGGGGTCGACGATGAACAGCTGGCGCCTGCCCGCGATGTCATGCGTCGCGTCCTCCTCCCCGAGGAAGCCCGCCTCCGGCAGCAGCGTCAGCAGGCGGCTGCGCAGGAATTCCTGCACCATGGGGTCATACAGCGTGACGAGGTCGACATGCGAGGATTTTTCGCGGATGCCCATGGCGGCATCCTGCGCCGAACGGACCGTCGTGCCCGCCGAGCGGACGATGTCCTTCAAACGTTCCAGAAGATGGATGTCCATAGTTTTTTCGCTCCTGATCCAGATTCTAAGGCGGCAGTGCACCCTCGGCCTTCACCGAAGGCACTCACGGCATTGTGCGGTGCTGCCCTGATTCCAATTTATCATAATTTATCATACCATATTTCCCGGGAAAAGGGAAGAATCGGGAAGAAAAGAGTTTGCGGTGCGATTTCGCCGCCCGGACATGCAGGGTTGTCAATTCCGACATTTGCAACTTTTCCGGTCACCTGCCCGCCCTCTGCCCCGAGGAAAACCGTTCTGAGATTGCGATATTGCTCATCGTAATAAGGAAATAACACCGCGATCCGATCGCGGTGTTATTTTTATAAACCATTATTCCAGCAGCGAAAAGCCCAGGATCACGACGCCGAGAATGACGAGAATAATGCCCGTGGCGCGGTTGAGTGTTTTGGCGCTGGCACGGTTGGCGATGCGTGCAGCCAGCTGGGCAAAGCCGAACGTAAAGATGATGCACAGGAAAAACGGCAGCCACTGCGGCGCGCCGCCGATGGCGAAGTGCGAAACGGAGCCGGTCAGGGCCGTGAACGTCATGATGAACACGCTTGTGCCGACGGCGGTCTTGAGCTCATAGCCCATGACGCCCGTGAGCAGCAGGAGCATCATCATGCCGCCGCCCGCACCGATAAAGCCGCAGATAAAGCCGACGATCGCGCCGCAGACAATGGACTTGATGATACGCGTGCGCTTCGGGATCTGCTGCATGTCCTCCTTCGTGGTCATCACCGGGCGGACGATGAACTTGATGCCGAGCAGCAGCGTCATGAGCACGGAGAAATTGCCCATTGCAACGGATGGCACAAGACTCGAGACAAGGCTTCCGACGACGGTGAATGCCAGCACCGTGATCATCATGATGAGGCCGTTGCGGATGTCCAGATTCCTGTTGCGGCCGTAGGTAAAGGCCGAGACGGCGCTTGCCAGCACATCGGATGCCAGTGCGATGCCGACGGCCGTGTAAGGCTCGATATGCAGGAATGTGACGAGCATGGGTGTGATGACGGCAGCGGCACTCATTCCGGCAAAGCCCGTGCCGAGGCCGGCCCCCGCCCCTGCGAACAGGCAGACGACGATGGTCAGGAGGAGCTGCATCGAATCACCCCTTCCTCGTCATTTCGACCGTTCTGCGGTAGGCGGCCGTGACGGCATTCTGCACGGTATAGGAAAATCCGCCCTGCTCGAGCGCCAGAACGCCCTCAATCGTCGTTCCGGCCGGGCTGCACACGCGCATTTTCAGCACGTCCGGCGCTTCCCCACCCTGCAGGAGCATCTCCGCCGCGCCGAGCATGGTCTGCGCCGCCAGACGGCAGGCGTCCGGGTACGACAGGCCCGCGCGCACACCGCCGAGGGCCAGCGCATCGGCAAACTGGAAGCAGAACGCCGGTCCGCAGCCCGAGATGGCGCTTGCGGCGTCGATCTGCGCCTCCGGCAGGGGCAGCAGCAGCCCGGCCTGTGCCAGAACGGCGCGGAAGGCATTCAGCTGTGCGTCCGTCACGTTCTGCGCGGCATAGAGGATCGTGCCCGCGCCGACGGCTGCGGGCGTGTTCGGCATGATGCGGATGAGCGGCAGTCCCCCGCCGAGCATGGCGTCCAGCTCCCGGAGCGTCACGGCCGTCGCCATGCTGACGACGACGGGTGCATTCCCCCTCCGCGCCTGCAGCACGGGAGCCAGCTCTCCTGCCAGACCCGGCAGGCCCTGCGGCTTCACGCCGAGAAACAGCAGCTCGGCCGTTTCCGCAGCCTCCACGTTCGGGCAGACTGTCCCGCCCAGCTCCTTTGCCAGCGCCGCGGCCTTGGCCGGGGTGCGGTTGGCAAGCAGCAGCGTGTGGCCGCCCTTGGCCGCGGCCCGCGCCAGCGCGCCGCCCATATTTCCGGTTCCGATGAATCCGATCTTCATGCGCTTACCTCCTGATCTGACCGTTTCCGGTGATAACATACTGATAGGTCGTCAGCTCGTTCAGGCCGATCGGCCCGCGCGCGTGGAGCTTCTGCGTCGAGATGCCCATCTCGCAGCCGAGGCCGAATTCGCCGCCGTCCGTGAAGCGCGTCGAGGCGTTGACATAGACGGCCGCGCTGTCCACTCCCGCCGTGAAGCGGGCGGCGCTTTCCTCGCTTCGCGTGACGATGGCCTCGCTGTGGTGCGTGGAATGCTGCGCAATATGGCGGATGGCCCCCTCCACTTCGTCCACGATGCCGACAGCCAGCACATAGTCCAAAAATTCCGTGTCGAACTCCGGGTCCGGCGCGATGCCCAGGATGGCTGCGGCTTCTTCGTCGCAGCGCAGGCGGACGGGGTGCTTGGCCCCGGGGCCGCACAGGCGCTTTTGCAGCATGGGCAGGAACCTCGGCGCGATGGCGCGGTGGACGAGCAGGACCTCGGCCGCATTGCAGACGGACGGGCGGCTCGTTTTTGCGTTTTCAATGATATCGAGCGCCATATCAAGAACGGCGCTCTCGTCGACATAGACATGGCAGATGCCTGTGCCGGTCTGGATGCACGGCACGGTCGCGTGCTCGACGCACGCGCGGATAAGGCCTGCCCCGCCGCGCGGGATGAGCAGGTCAACATAGCCCGTGGCTGTCATGAGAGCGGCGGCCCCTGCGTGTGACGTGTCCTCCACAAGGTTCACGAGATCCGGCGTCAGACCGGTCCGCTCCAGCCCGCGGCGCAGCGCTGCCGTGATGGCAGCGGCGGAGCGGTAGGCCTCGCGCCCGGAGCGCAGCACGCAGACATTGCCGGACTTCAGCGCGAGCGCGGCGGCGTCCGACGTGACGTTCGGGCGGCTCTCATAGATGATGGCGATAACGCCCATCGGCACGCTGCGCTTGCAGATGCGAAGGCCGTCCGGACGGACGAATTCGTCCAGCGTCCGGCCGACCGGGTCCGGCAGGGCCGCAACGGCCTCGATGCCGGCTGCCATGCCCTCGAGCCGTGCCCCGTTCAGCGCGAGGCGGTCGAGCATGACGTCCGAGACTTTGCCGTGCGAGGCCTCGAGATCGGCGGCGTTCTCCGCCAGAATGGCCGGGGCCTCCGCGCGCAGCTCCTGCGCCATGGCGGTAAGGGCGCGGTTTTTCGCCTCGGTGTCGCGCAGGGCCTGGCAGGCCGCCGCGGCCTTCGCGCGCTTCAGAATGACCTCTGTCGGGGTGAATTCCATTATGCCTCCGCCTCCCGTGCCAGAAATTTTGTGCCGACGGGCTTGCCGTCCATCAGATCGTAGAGCGCAGCGGGCTGCGCGCCGTTGGCAATGACCATGGGCACACCGGCCTCCGTGGCGATGTGCGCGGCATGGAGCTTCGTCTGCATGCCGCCCGTGCCGAATTTGCTGCCCGCGCCGCAGGCCAGCCGCTCGATCTCCGGCGTGAGCCTCTCGACGACGGGGATGAGCTTCGCTGCGGGATCGCTGTGCGGGTCGGCCGTGAACAGACCGTCGATGTCCGAAAACAGGATGAGGAGGTCTGCCCGGATCGTCCGGGCGACGATGGCGGCCAGCGTGTCGTTGTCACCGATGCCCAGCTCCTGCGTGGCGACGGTGTCGTTTTCGTTGATGATCGGCAGCGTGCGCAGCTGCAGCAGCCGTGTGAGGGTGTTCTGGAAGTTTTTCGCGCGTTCCGGCGTCTCGATGTCGTCCGCCGTGATGAGCAGCTGCGCCACGACGTGGTGGTACTGCGAGAAGAGCTTATCATAAATGTACATCAGCTCGCACTGGCCGACGGCCGCAGCCGCCTGCTTGCCGGGAATGTCCTTCGGCCGCTCGGCCAGCGACAGCTTGCCGACACCCATGGCGACGGCACCGGACGATACCAGCACCAGCTCATGTCCTGCATTTTTGAGATCGCTGCAGACCTTGCACAGCTCCTCCACGCGGCGAATGTTCAGATTCCCCGTCGGGTGCGTGAGCGTGGACGTCCCCAGCTTGAGTACAATTCGCATGGTTCAAGGCTCCTAACTTTTTTGCTTTAGCTTGTTAACACCTGCGTATTATAGCACGCTGAGGCCGGAATTGCAAGCGCTGCCGGATTTTTTGATGAGCAGCGGCAAAAGACTGCTTCACAACCTCTGTGTTTCACGTGAAACACAGGCTTTTCTGCCCAACGCATGGCTATATACTATTATAATAGATGCATCGATCAGGATGAGGCAGACACGAATGAAACATGGAAAGCGGGGAACAGAAGCTTCACAATGCCGGCGCACCCAACTGAACCGGTGTACCAGATGCGGTATGGCGCAAAACGGCGGACCGTTTTCCAAATGTTTCACGTGAAACAGGAATTTTTTACAGAACGCTCCTGCACGGTTGCAATCTTCCCCTGCATGTGCTAGAATAGCAGCGTATCGACAACCAAAGGAGGTGGCAGCTTGGCGCAGATCATCGCGATCGTCAATCAGAAGGGCGGCGTGGGAAAAACGACCACTGCCGTAAATCTGACGGCGGCGCTGGCCGCAACCGGCGCGCGGGTGCTGCTGTGTGACTTCGATCCGCAGGCCAACGCGACCTCCGGCCTCGGCGTGGACAAGCGCAAGGCCCCCTACGCATCCTACGATCTCATTCTCGACGGCGTCAGCGCCGAGAAGGCCGTCATCCACACGGACTACGGCGACGTCATCCCGTCCGGCGCGGAGCTGGCCGGTGCGACCGTCGAGCTCATCGGCGTGGAAAAACGCGAATACCAGCTGAAAAACGCGCTCGAGCCGCTGCGCGCGGCCTATGACTACATCTTCATCGACTGCCCGCCCTCACTGGAGCTGCTGACGCTCAACGCCCTCTGCGCGGCGGACAGCGTGCTCATCCCAGTACAGTGCGAGTATTATGCCCTCGAGGGCCTGTCCGATCTGATGGGCACGCTCCGGGCCATCAAGCGGCGGCTGAACCCGAAAATTTCCGTGTTCGGCGTGCTGCTGACCATGTACGACGGGAGAACAAACTTCTCCAACCAGGTGGCGCAGGAGGTGCGGCGGCACTTCCCTGGCAAGGTCTATGCCAACGCCATTCCCCGCAATGTCCGTCTCGCCGAGGCCCCGAGCCACGGCCTGCCGGTCATTGCCTATGACCGAAGCTCCCGCGGTGCGGCAGCCTATCTCGCCGTTGCCGAGGAGATTCGCAGAAAGGACGGAAGCTTATGAGTGCAAAGCAGCGTGGGCTGGGCCGCGGGCTTGGCGCGCTGATCGGCGATTTTCAGGAAGAACCCGAGAGCGGCGCGGTGACGAAGCTGCCTCTGCAGAAGGTGGAGCCGAATCCGGATCAGCCCCGCCGCACGTTTGACGAGGAGGAGCTGCAGGCTCTGGCGGATTCCATTGCCGCCCACGGCATCCTGCAGCCGCTGGCCGTCCGCGCAAGCGGCGGCGGCTTTTATCAGATCATCGCGGGCGAGCGGCGCTGGCGCGCGGCCCGGATGGCGGGTCTGAGCGAGGTCCCGGTCGTCGTGCTCGAGGCCGACGACCGCACCGTCATGGAGCTGGCCCTCGTGGAGAACCTGCAGCGGCAGGACCTCAACCCCATGGAGGAGGCCGAGGGCTATCAGCGCCTGATGAAGGAATACGGCCTGACGCAGGAGGAGGCTGCCGCGCGCGTCGGCAAGTCCCGCCCGGCCGTGGCCAACGCCCTGCGCCTGCTGCTCCTGCCGGAGGAGGTCCGTTCCCTCGTGGAGGACGGCACGATCTCGGCCGGGCACGCCCGCGCCATCCTGTCGCTCCCGGCGGCCCGCCTGCAGAAGGCGGCCGCGCAGAAGATCGTCGCCCTGCGCCTGTCCGTGCGGCAGGCCGAGGCCATGTGCAAGCGGATGCTGCAGGAGGAGGAAAAGCCGGAGCCGAAGCCCGCTCCCCTGACGGTCGACTATGTCGCCGAGTGCGAAAAATCCCTCACGCGCCGCCTCGATCGCAAGGTCCGCATCGTCAACGGAAAGCGCAAGGGACGCTTTGAACTGGAATTTTATGGGCAGGAGGACCTGCAGCGCCTGTATGACGCCCTCCTCGCTCTCGGAAAAACGGAGGAAAAGCCTGAATGCCTGAACTGAAGCAGCCGCAGGAAGCGGCAGAAACAACAACGGAGCAGCCGCTGACCACAAAGAAAAAGCGCGCCATGCTCGAATACATGGCCATCATGTTTGCGGCGGCCTTCCTGCTCGTGGCGATCTCCCTGCTCATCAAGGTCATTGACATGAAGGGCGAGATGGAGGCGGCCAACACGGGCGCGCGAGAGAACATCGCGCTGCTGCAGAAGGATCTGGACGCCGCCCGCGCCGAGTCCGCAGAGCTGCAGACCAAGCTCGACGAGGCCAACGCCGCGTCCTCCGAGGCAGCAGACAAGCTCTCGGAGGCCGAGACCCGCTTAAGCGAGGCCGAAAAGGCCCGCGAAACGCTCGAGAAGACGCTTGAGAGTGCGCAGAAGGAAAACGACACGCTCTCCCGCCGCGCGCAGGCCAATGAGCTGCTCGTCTCGGCGCAGGCCGCGCTGGAGCAGGGCGATTATGCCGCCCTCCGCAGCCATCTCGAGGCGCTCGGGGCCTATGCCGACGCCCTGAAGGACGACGGCGCCGCGCTCTATGAGATCCTGCGATCCTATATCGACTGATTTTTGAACTGATTTACTGATTTATTGAGGTGACTGAATAATGCTGGATATCAAACGAATCAAGGACGATCCCGAGGCGGTCAAGGCCGGTCTGCGGGCCAAGGAGGTCGACTGCGACGCTGCCGTCGACCGCATTCTGGAGCTGGACGCCCAGCGCCGCGCCCTCATCCTCTCAACGGAGACGGATAAGGCCGAGCAGAACCGCGTCTCGAAGGAAATTCCGAAGCGCAAGAAGGCGGGCGAGGATGTTGCGCCGATCTTCGCGCGTATGGCCGAGCTGAAGGCCCAGATCGCCCAGAACGACCAGAAGCTGACGGACGTCGAGGCGGAGTACCGCACGCTGATGCTGTCTCTGCCGAACCTGCCGGACCCCGACCTCAAGCCGGGCGGCAAGGAGAACAATGAGCCGCTGCGCTACTACGGCGAGCCGCATCACTTCGACTTCGAGCCGAAGCACCATGTGGACCTGTGCACGGACCTCGGCCTCATCGACTATGAGCGCGGCACGCGTCTGGCGGGCTCCGGCTTCTGGATCTACCGCGGCATGGGCGCGCGCCTCGAGTGGGCCCTGCTCAACTATTTCATCGACGAGCACCTGAAGGACGGCTACGAGATGGTCGGCCTGCCCCTGATGCTCGAGTACCAGTGCGGCGAGACCGCGGGACAGTTCCCGAAGTTCGCCGACGAGGTCTATAAGATCGAGAATCCGACGGACGACCGCATGCACTTCATGCTCCCGACGGCCGAGACGGCCCTCGCCTCCCTGCACCGCGGCGAGATTCTCGCCGAGAGCGACCTGCCGCACAAGCTGTTCGCCTATACGCCGTGCTTCCGCCGCGAGGCAGGCTCCCACCGCGCCGATGAGCGCGGCATGGTCCGCGGTCACCAGTTCAACAAGATCGAGATGTTCCAGTACACCCTGCCCGAGAAGTCAGACGAGGCCTTCGAGGAGCTGGTCGGCAAGGCTGAGCGCCTGGTCAAGGGCCTGGGCTTCCACTTCCGCACCGTTAAGCTTGCCGCGGGCGACTGCTCGGCCTCCATGGCGCGGACGTATGACATTGAAATTCAGATCCCGTCCATGAACGGCTATAAGGAGGTCTCCTCCGTTTCGAACGCGCGCGACTATCAGGCGCGCCGCGGCAACATCCGCTTCCGCCGCGAGGCCACGGGCAAGACGGAATTCGTCCACACCCTCAACGGCTCCGGTCTGGCCACGTCCCGCATCTTCCCCGCCATGGTCGAGCAGAACCAGCGTGCCGACGGCTCCGTCGTTGTGCCGGAGGTCCTGCGCAAGTACCTCGGCGGTCTGGAAGTACTCGAAAAGAAGAACTTCTGAGAAGGAGAGAGCATACTATGGGGAAGAAAAAGAGCGGATTTCTGAAGGAATTTAAGGAATTTGCCATGAAGGGCAATATGCTCGACCTTGCAGTCGGCGTCATCGTCGGCGGTGCATTCAAGACGGTCGTCGATGCCCTGACGAACAGCGTCATCATGCCGGTCGTGTCCATGTTCCTCGGCGGCCTCAGCTTTGAGGAGTGGAAGATCCGTCTGCCGCAGTTCTTCGGCGAAAAGCTGGACGAAAACGGAGAGGTCATCGTAAACTACCTGCGTTTCGGCGACTTCCTGTCCGCGTTCATCAACTTCGTCATCATGGCCTTTGTCGTGTTCCTGATCGTCAAGACCGTCAATCGCCTGCGTGAGGCCGGGGAAAAGCACCGCAAGAAGGAGGCAGAGGCCCCTGCCGCGCCTCCCGAGCCGACGAAGGAGGAGCAGCTGCTCACGGAGATCCGCGACCTGCTCAAAAAGTGAGCCGAAGGGAGTGCCCGATATGAAGCGAATCTGCATCCTCTGTCTGCTGGCTGCCCTCCTGCTCAGCGCCTGCGGTCTGGCCGACGCGCCCTATATGGAGCCGGTCCGCACCTACTGCGCCGCCCTGCAGGACGACGATTTCACCCGCCTGCAGGAGGCCATTCCCCCCGCCGTGCTCAATGCGGACGGCTTCGATGCCGGGAAGCTGGCCAATGTGCGCGATTCGTTCGCCAAGGGCAGCAGCAACGACTATGACATCACGCCAAAGGAGCTGGACAGCCGCCGCATCCCCGAGAGCGGCTGCCGCGTGCTCGAGGATTATTTCCGCCAGCAGTACGACTGGATCATGACCGTCGACGAGGCGCGGCTCGTCAAATTCCGCGTTTCGTTCACGGGCGAGCTGGATGGCCAGCTCAATGTCCGCGCCGTGTGCTACCAAACCGGCGGGCACTGGTACCTCGACCTCAGCGCCGTGAATCTGAACCTGTTCAGCTGAAGAAAACACGAGCGGAGAGCCTGCGCTCTCCGCTTGTTGTATCGTAAAGATATTGATCGCGCGTTGTAGGGGAGCGGCATGCCGCTCCCGGCGCTGCACCTGCAGCCCGTATAGGCTACCGTCAAAATGGCACGCACCGATTGCGTCTGTAGCGGCGCTCACTGCGCAGCCGTTGGCGGCTTTGCCG
>OLOU01001086.1_pt1 | contig 20310 bp, 22 predicted proteins | sample 1672101 | NCBI WGS metagenome assembly OLOU01 (sample SAMEA3136645, study PRJEB25190) | human gut metagenome | biome: human gut; feature: human-associated habitat; material: faeces | place: Austria | collected 2013
TGTTGTGGCGATGATGTTCCCCAACAAATTCGCAAGCGGGCTTTAGGTGAATAGGCATGATTTTGAGCATTCGCCGTGTTTCCTTTCTTTGGAGTTGGCGGTTTCACCCCCCACCGCCAAGGGGAATGCAAACTATACTGTCAATCTTTTTAGGGAAAGATTGATTTTCCCGGCCTAGAACGGCAAGGCGGGGTCGTCTTCGGTGATCTCCTGATATCCCCAGAGCCTCTGCTGACCGTCCCCGTTGCCCCGGTTCGTCTGCTGTGGGGCGCTGGGCTGCCCGTATCCGGCGTTTTGCGCCGTCCCGGTATTGGTGGCATCCTGAGAATTGCGCTTGCTGGAAAGCAACTCAACGTTTGTGGTCACTATCTCAAACGTCCGGCGCTTGTTCCCGTTCTTGTCCGTCCAGTCTCTGGCTTGCAACGCTCCGGAAACGGCTACGATATCGCCCTTATGGCCGTACTGCGTCAGGTACTCAGCGCCCTGCCGCCATGTGACGAAATCCAGAAAATCGGTGGTATCCTTCGTCATTGGACGCTTGACGGCCACGCTGTAGGAGCAGACCGCCGTCCCCTCCTGGGTTCTTCTCAGTTCCGGGTCGGCGGTGAGCCGCCCGACAAATTGGCAATTATTCATGTGTTCTCCTTCCTGTAAATCAGATCATTTTCGTTCCAGCCGGGATAAATGCCCATCAGATACTCCCGGAAATACGCCCTCATTTCCATTCTTGCCGTGGTCTGGTCGTACCGGTTGTGGCATCTGGGGCAGAGGGTAAGCCCATTCTGGGCAATGCCAAGCCCTCCCTGCGCCCGGGATATGTAGTGGGCGTTGCTCCATGCCAGAGGGGCGGGGGCGGGAGCGCCGCAGAATACGCAGCACGTCCAGCCGTCAATGCTGTCCCGCTCGGCAATCGCCATTTTCTCGACCCGGGTGAAGTCCCTCGCTTTTGTGTCCTTCCTCAACGCCATTCCTCCTTGAGCAGTTCCAGCTTGTCCGGGGGCAAGGTTTCAATGTCCAGCGCCTTGCAGTCCTGTATCAGATTGTCGATCAGCCGCGCCATTTGTTTGGTGTCGTAGGTGCTGGAACCGTGGTATGCCGCCAGGTTCCGGCACCCAGGCACCTGAGACGCGCCCAGGCTGTCCACCAGCCATCCAAGGCCGTTTTTCTGCCAGCTCCGTGTGAAGCGCTCCACGTCCTGTTCCCGGACGCACATAGGCGTGTAATTGTCTCCCACGCCCCGAATGGCGTTCCGGTAGACCTCAACCGGAGGAATCCCCATAGCGGCGGCAAGCTTGTGAATCAGCACCCATGCATAGGCGTTTGCGTCCAGGCTCCGCTTTTCCCGGTGCTCTTTCAAGGCCAGATCATAGGGCGCGGCCTTCATCTTTCGGATAAAGGCCATTGCCTTGCCCAACTCGGAACGGGAGGGCTTGACCATCAGCCAGCCGCCTTCCAGTTTGGCCTCTGTGAATGTAAACTCCGTCATGATTGCTGCCACACAAACGCCCGAAGGTTCTTTGTATCGTTGCGGATTGCAAGTCCGGTGATCCGCCCGGTCTTCTCGTCATAGGCGATTTTCTCAACGCTGAACTTGTCGTAGCAGTTGAACCGGGTCTTTCCGTTGAAGGAAGATGCTTTGATCTCTGCCTTATTGCTGGGAATCCAGACAAACGGGGACGTGTAAAGTTCCCTGCCGATGCCCCAGCGGAACCCGGCGCGCTTGAAAGCGTCGCTTGCCTCGCCCTTTTTCTGGTTGCCTTCCTCGTCCTCCCGGCTCTCGATACCGCAGTCCCATTTCCATTGGATGCCGCCGTTTTCCTGGATAATCCCGATACCGGCGTACAGATTGCCCTTGATCTCCTTGTAGTCGTTCGTCCAGTTGCCCGCCCCTACAGTCTCGTCCAACAAGTCCATATCCGTCCTCGCCGTCTTGTACAGCAGACACACCAGCCCATTTTCCTTGACCTGCTTGATTTTGACCTCAATCTCGTCAGCGGTCAGGAACCGAAACATTCTTGCCATGATGCCACCCCCCATTATCTGATTCTCAGGCTTTCGCCACGATCTCCCAGAACGGCAAATGGAAGCTGGTTCCCCTGATTCAGATACTCCCGGATTTTGGCAAGATCAGGCGTTCCAGGCTTGGGCCATGCCGCCGGAACCTCGTCCAGCAGCTCCACAGGCTGAGCACCGCCGTTTTTCTGAATATTGAAAGAGAATAGCGCCGTCTTGAATTTCGTCCGGCCTGTGGCCTTCATGGTATCGAAAAGGCGCTGCTTCAACGCCTTTTGACGATTGTTGATAGAGGTTTTCCGCTCCTGTAAGCGCTTGATTTCAGTATCGATCTGGGCGGTATCCCCATCCATGCTCTTGATGATCTTTGCGTAGCTATCGGCCTTGGTATCCATATCGGCCTCGATCATCTCGATGGTATCGAATACGGCCTCTTCCGGGATTTCCGGGTCGAGGAGCATTTCAAATACGTCCTGCCATTCCTTGCTCATTTCGTACAAAGTTATCATGTTGACTTTCCTTTCTCAGTTTGATATACTGTAAATGGTAGAGATTTTTTTATCGCTTGCCGTCCCCGGTGCTGTAACATCGGGGGCGGCTTTTTATTAAAGAACAACCACGACGTGTCCGCTCTGAATTTCGGATTCCAGTGCCTTTTCCAAGTATTTCTTTACCGTATTCCGGGCGGAAAGCTTCCACATGCCACCGTCGGCTTCAATGAAAGAAATGTTTCTTTCGTTGATACGAATGAGGAATTGGGATTCCGGCTGCTCAACCTCCTGGAACGTGCGGTAAGGCCGTAGCTTGATAATGGGTCGGATGGACGCATTGGATTGAAGGTCGATGCCCTTCTTGGTGACAACGCTGGTAGCAACACCATTGTCGTTGTATGTGACTTTGCTCCCAGTGGTGATATCGGATAGCAGTTTCAAGGCATACTCCGTATCCGCCGTGGGCTGGAATCTTGTGCGCAGAGCAATCAATGCCTCTTCAAACGGCAAGGATACCTTCTCATTCCAGCCGGGAACATCGGTCGCATTGGCAGTATACGGGTACTCGCGGTTGTTACGCAGCTCCGCAGATGGGTGGGTGAAGCACTTTACCGTTTTGTGATCGGGAATCGTGATATAAACGGTGCTGTACCTCTGTACCGCCTCCGTTTTTACAAACGCTACCATGGCGTCGAGGCTGGAAAGCTGGATATTATCTACAATTTCCAGATCAGGCTTCACCTCGGCATAGCCACCTTCTGCGTCCGCAATAAAATCATGGTTTCCGGACGTGAACAGGTGCGGCGCACATAGTTCCTGAATTTTTTCGATTGCTTCTTTCAACATTGTTTTTCCTCCTATCAGGCCATTTTGATTATTTTCAGAGACGCGGGAGCTTCCTGCTCTTCTCCATCCATGGACATCTGCCCTGGAACCTGGGGCACCATTTCGACAACCTGACACTCTCCGGTGCTGTCATCCCCAGCAACCCAAAGGGTTGTTCTCGCGGGCGTAGTAGGCGCAAGTGCTGATTTTACCGCAACACTGACGCCGATGTTCTGTCGATCATCGTCCGGTGTAAACTCGATTGTGAGCGTCAGCTTTCGTTTCTGCGTCGGTTTGGTGTTGGGGTCAAGGATATTATCAATGACTTTCGCCATCTCCAAATCCACGCGCTCCTGAAACGCGCCCCTTGCCATCTGCAAAATTGATTTTGGATCGTACATTAGAAATCCTCCTGTTTTTAAGATGTGTATCCTTTATCGCCCTCTGATGCACCGTCCGATACCGGCACCCATCAGGATGGCGCACACCCACATTGCGGGAACTGCCGCCGTGTCTGCCAGCAAATCGGCTTGCTGCCACCAGAAAAGCACCAGATTCAGCCCCGCATATGGGAGGACGCGGAAAACGCATTCCTTGATATTGAACGGCTTCCGGTTCTCCGGCACCGGCTCCCACCGGGCATCCATGGGTTTATTCCTGCTTGCCATATCATCACCCCCTGACCGCATGATTTCGGTGAACTACGTCGAAAAGTTCCACGTTCTCATCGTCAAACGTCCTGCTCTCCTTCGTTTCCATCAAAAGGAATTCCCGCAGATGCTCATTTTCCCGGCGCAAGCGGCGGTTCATTTCCGCCATGGTGCGAAGCTGGGCAACCTCGTTCGGCATCATTTGGAGTTCTCCTTGTATGGGCGAACCTCACTCGGATGAAGTATTTGTATGAAGCCGCTCTTGTCAACCAGGCGGAAACATCCGTCCTGCTGGATATTTATCAGCACAACAATGTCACCGATGTCGAAACCGTGGCCAAACTTACCGACCGTGACAACGAACTTGTCCCCCATCTTCGGCTTGCTCTCCTTTGGCTTGTCCTCCTTGCGTTTCTTCTCAAAAAGCCGCTCAACGGCGACCCTTGCGCCCTCCGCTCTGCTGTAGGTATCCTTCGGATTGCACCGGGCTTCTGCGGTCTTCACGTCCCGTCCTCCACGTTTCAGCGTGGCCGTGGTAATCATCCCGTCAAAGCGGAGTACCACGGTGCAGGGTTCCCGCTCAGGCTCTGCAAGGCCGGAAATCATGCTATCATCCCAGTACCAGCCGTATCCGCCATTTTCGCCGCAATCTTCCTTCATCTCATATCCGGACGAAAAGCGCGCTCTGATCGTCATAACTTTTCCCAGCCACTTGTCCATTTTCCCGAAATCGTTCATGCGGTAGGTTCGGTAGTCTACAATCCGCACCTTATCCCCAATTTTGTATTTCGCCATAAATAACTCCTTTCAAAAGTTCGGCGCTCTGCCGTATGTCTCGCGGTAAATCCGCTCGTAGATGTCCGGCTGCTCTTTCATGAACGCTCTGACCCGTTTTCCAAGCTCCCGGATCGCGTTTGACCGAAGCAGCTCTGCTCGTACAGCTTGCAAATCTGCTCCGCTCTGGCCAGAAACTCGTCCGTCTTCGGTGTCATGCACCGAACTGCCAGCGCGTCGCACAGGGATGTCGCGGAGATGATGAAGCCCTCGTTCCGAAGCTGCTGAATCAGCCAGTTGTTCCGAAGATTGTAGGTGTTCAGCGTCTTCCGGATATACTTTGCCAGTTTCTCCCGCTCCCCGTAAGACTGCGGGAGGTTCAGTTTTGCCATCCATTTGTCCCTCCTCCTTAAGTAAAAAAATGTTTGTTTGGTTGACTGCGGCGGAAAGGTTCGCTATAATGCCCATAGCCCGTTGCGGCAAATAAAGAGTGAGGAGGTACTTTATGTCCAACAAACTTTTGTTACCGCCAGTACCGAACCACGAAGGTGGCGTGATGCGTTAGGGCGAGGGGCAGAACCGAAACTGCCAAAGTGAAACGGTGCGTCAAGGACGCAGGTTTGGTCTGCTGTTGAAAGTAAAGCGGGAATCTAGGGTTTCTCGCCGTTTAGGAATACGGACTTCCAACGCAGCGCATTTCGGCAAATAAATTTGGGGAAAATTCACTCGTGACCAAACCACGGGTGAATTTTTCTTTCCACCGCAGCCAATTTCTTTGAACATTTTTTCCACAAAAGACTTGAAAATCTGAGTAGCGCATGGTATACTGAATTTGCCGAAACAATAAACCATCCGCTACTCGCCGGAGTTTGAATTTCCGAAAACTCGGATTTCATACCCCGTGATTTTCTGCACCCTTTTTGGAATCGGTGTTCATGACGTTAGTATAGTCCCATAAGTCCCAAATGTCAACACCAAAAGTCTCAAAAGTCAATGTTTGGAGGACTGTACAAAAAATGAAGATTGACTATGTGAATTTTTACAATAATTTTGTAAACCTTTGCAAAGAGAAAGGATTGAAGCCGTCCAGAGCTGGCATCGAGGCAGGCATTCCAAAGCAAACAGTGTCCAACTGGAAAGCCGGTCGCAAGCCGAGTGACACCTATGTCGCACAGTTAGCCGACTACTTCGGCGTACCCGTCTCCTACTTCTCCGAAGAAGCCCCGGAAACAGAAAAAGCCCCGGCTCCCAGCAAGGGAACCGAGGTTTTCATGAAGATGTATGACATGCTCACACCGGAGAGACAGGCACGTCTTTATGAAACTCTGTCTGATCTTGTAAAAGAGCAGATGCAAGAGCGATGATCTTTTCCTTGTCCTCTTCACTAAGCTGTTCAAACATCTTCAAAGCTTCCTCCCGCATGTTGTTTCTCTCCTTTACTTTTTATCATTATCGAACGCCTGTTCGGCTTACGTGCTGGTTATAACATACTATCTGTCCAATAAACCGGACTAAATATGGGTTTTGAAAAAATTTTTTGAATCGCCCCGCCACCCGTGCCACAAGGTGACGGGGCTCGCCGCCGGAATGGTGTGTCCCTTACCTTTGGCTAGTATGATGATACTGTTCAGCCGGTGGTGACGTAAAGGTGCATCCGGGTAATTCAGTCGTTTTCAGCGTAATTCGTAGGATTTTTTCGGAAAGGGCGAGCAGAAAATGGAAAAACGGAAAATAATACAACAAATATCGACGATTTGTGATAATCTGCCCGCAAAGATGAAATGGGCAAAGGAGGAACAGCACAAAACCAATCAGCAGATTATCGACAGCACAGGGCTAAGTGAATCCATGGTTAAAAAGTTTTTCTCCGGCCACCTGACGGGCCCAAGTATCTATGATGTGACCGCCATTGCCATTGACCTTGATCTGTCCCTGGATGAGCTGATGGAGCTGTCCCCGCCGAAGCAAGACCAGAGCGCGGAAATCGAATGGCTGAAAACCGAAATTTCGCACAAGGAAGAACTTATCTCGGAAAAAGATAACGCCATCTCCCGGCTGGAAGAGCGCAGCCACATGATGGATAAAGAAATATCCGCCGTCCGGCATAACTGGAAGCATGTGACTTATGGAGCCGCGGGGCTTGCGGCTCTGTTCGGCATCTTCCTTATGGTATATGTCTTTCTGGATATGCGAAACCCGAGCCTTGGTCTGTTCCAGTCCGGCCACACCGAGCCGATCGTTTATGTCGCGGCCTTTTCCATTATCGGAACATGCCTGTATATCGTCCGAACTGTGATAAAACGAAACACAAAAAGGGGGAAACACGATGCAAACAATACCAATTGATCTATCGGCTCTTACGCCGGAGGAAAGACAGCAGTTTGCAGATAATCCCTCCGTTCTTTCCTCGGACTGCGAGGCGGTCTGCTGCCTGTATATGCGCTACAGTTCCGACCGGCAGACAGAGCAGTCCATCGAAGGGCAGCTCCGGGAGCTGATAGCCTATTGCAAGCACCACAGTTACCGTGTTTCCGCCATTTATGTTGACCGGGCGATTTCCGCCCACGCAAGCATGGACAAGCGGCCAGCGTTCCAGCAGATGCTTGCTGACAGCGCCAGATCGTCATGGAAAACCGTTTTGGTTTACAAGCTGGACAGATTTGCCCGAAACAGGGAAGACAGCGCCATTGCCCGTATGCGGCTCAGGAAGAACGGCTGTAACGTGGAATCCGCGAAAGAGGGCATTTCCAAGAACCCGGAGGGTGTGATTCTGGAAGCCCTGTTGGAAGGCATGGCGGAGTATTATTCTCTAGAGCTGTCCCAGAAAATAACCCGGGGAATGCGAGAATCTGCCATTAAGGGAAATTGTTTGGGCGGTCAAATCCCACTGGGATATAAAATTGAAAATAAAAAGTACGTCATTGACCCCCTAACAGCCCCATTGGTGAAGGAAGCGTTTTCCCGATACGGTGACGGGGAAACAGCCGCCTCGATATGCGCAGACTTCAACGCCAGGGGTTACAGGACAGCAAGCGGCGCAGAATTCAACAAGAGCAGCTTCAAAAATATTTTTCGGAACGAGAAATATATAGGCGTATATAAGTACAAGGAAATGCGGCAGGAGGGCATCATCCCGCGAATTATTGCCGACGATGCGTGGATTGCCGTCCAATCCCGCTTGAAGGTCAACGAAGCTGCCCCTGCCCGCGGAAAAGCAAAGGTGCCGTATCTTCTTGCCGGAAAGCTTTTCTGCGGTCACTGCGGCGCGCCAATGACAGGCGAGTGCGGGCGCGGAAAATCCGGGAAAATGTACAATTATTACTCCTGTGCGACCCGCAAGCATCATAACAGCTGTGAAAAAAAGCCAGTCCCGAAGGACTGGCTGGAAGATGTGGTAGCTCAGGACGCTCTTGACGTACTGACAGACGAAATTATCGAATTTGTGGCAGAAGTAGCCGCCCAGCAGTCAGAGGAAGACATTCAGAAGAATACACAAATTCCGGTCATACGAAAAAAGATTTCTGAAATTGAAAATAAAATCCGCAATCTGACGAAAGCGCTTGAATGTGCTTCCGTTGCGCCGGACGCTATTGTGGAAAGGCTTGCCGAATTGGAAGCCCAGAAAAAGGGGCTGTCTACACAACTATCCGATGAAGAACGTGGCGTGATTCCGCTCACAAAGGAATCTGTCGTGGTTTATCTGAAAGCGGTAAGAGAAAAGGCGGTTCCAATGGAAACCCAGAAAGCCATGCTTATTGAAATGCTTGTAAATTCCGTCACCGTTTACGATGATGAGCCAGGATTCCTGAAGCTCGTGTACGCCTACCGCCTGACGCAAATCCCCACGAGGACATATCGTGTGCCAATTCCCGCAAAAGTACCGTGTTCGGATTTTAGGACGCAACCTGCTCCAAAATAGCAGCACGCCCCGTCTTGATTGGCAGGGCGTTCTGCTTTATTTATTGTACATAGCTTGCAGAACTCCGACACGCTTAGGGCAACGCCGCAATGGGGACACGGATTCCTTTCCTTATTGAAAGGAACCGAGCTTCCGGATTGTGACATATCCTCTCGCGAAGAAGATACTGTCAAATTACAGAGAAATTGAGGCGCCTTGTGTGAAAGGGTGGGGAATATTGCTTGTTCCAGGGCATTGACAAATTCGGTAGAACGCACTATAATTATTTTAAAAGATATCACTGCTTTGGTAAAACTGCTCATTCCCGGCTTTCCCTTTCGCAGTTTTCAGTAGCTGACACTGCGGGTGAGCCTTTTCTCTTCTCTAAATCCGGGCATTTCCGATACGTCCTCCAGAGTCTCCTGCGCAGAAGCGCACGGATGGCAGAAATGCTTCGTCTTATTTCCGGAGTAGGGAAATAATTAACAAAAATAAAGCTGAAAATTCGTTAATTCTGACACACAATATTCGACGATCAATGGTTGCATTTACGTGTTAAACGTGATATCATCTGTATTAAGAGGTTGGAAACGATTCCAATTCCTGTATATCACCGGGAATCAGGTCTTTTAGCTACATTGTGGGAATGACGGGCAGGAAAATGACCGCTGCTTTTTTCTGCTTTCAGCCGTAAGCGCAGATTGGAGGGAAGTCGGATGACGGATAAGGAACTGAGACGGTTAAGCCGGAGCGAGCTGCTGGAAATGCTGATTGCGCAGACGGAAGAAAACCGTCAATTGAAAATCAGGCTGGAACGTGCGGAGGCGCAGCTCCGGGATCGCAGAATAGCGGTTGAAAAAGCCGGTTCCCTTGCGGAGGCAGCGCTGCAGCTGAACCGTGTATTTGAGGCCGCGGACAAAGCCGCGCAGCAATATCTGGAAAACGTGCGTCTTATGTCGGAAAAGGGAAGCGGAGAGTTATGAAATCGAAATCGTGGAAATCTCCCGAGCCCCCGACTCTGGAACAGCTGGAGGCGGAGCTTGGCAGAGAAAAATACAAACGGCGGTATAAACGCGTTCTTCGCAGCACCGTCTATACGCTTGTGGTTGTTGCGGCTGTAGCCGTGCTGGTGGCTACCATCTGGATGCCCGTGCTGCAGATCTACGGGTCTTCCATGACGCCCACGCTGAATGAGGGGGATATTGTCCTCTCCGTCAAGGGCTCGGGCTTTGAACCCGGCGACCTGGTGGCGTTCTACCTGGGAAACAAGATTCTGGTGAAGCGCTGTATTGCCGGCCCCGGCCAATGGGTGGATATCGACGAAAGCGGAAATGTATCCGTGGACGGAAGGCTGCTGGAGGAACCGTACCTGACGGAAAAAGCGCTTGGAGAATGTGACATTACGCTGCCTTATCAGGTGCCGGATAACCGTTACTTCTGTGTGGGCGATCACCGTTCCACCTCGGTGGATTCCCGCAGTACCGCGGTCGGCTGCATTTCCGATGAGCAAATCGTCGGAAGGATCGTATTCCGGGTCTGGCCTCTGCCGGACTTCGGCGCGTTGAGATAGGAAGGATGGTGAAGGGATATATGAAGTATGATGTTCTGCGGGATGCGGAAAAATACACGAAGGTGCATAAGAGGAAGCGCCTCCGGCATCGGGTAGTGACCGTGCTTGCCGGTGTGGTGGTATTCTGTACCACCTATGCGCTGATTCTGCCGGCTATCACACTGGAAAAGCAATGTGACATCCCGGAGCACACCCACACGGACGCCTGCTATGCGCAGGTGACATCGGTTGAGAAAAGGTTTCCCGTGTGCAGCGCGGAGACGCTGGAAATTCATCGGCACACGGCGGACTGCTGTGATGCCGACGGAAATCCGACGTGCGGGTATGCCGATTTTGTGGTTCACCGCCATGATTCCCGCTGCTATGACGAAACCGGGAATCTCTGGTGTCCGCTTCCCGAGATTGAGGCACACCGGCACACTGCCGACTGCTATGCCCTGCCGGAAGAACATACCCACGCGGAGGGCTGCTATACGTCGGTGCGGGGCGATCTGGTCTGCGGGGAGCATGTCCATACGGATGCCTGCTACACCGAGACCGCCGTGCTTGCCTGCGGCCTGGAAGAATCCGAGGAACACCGGCATGACGAGAACTGCTATGAGACGTCCCGGGAACTGACCTGCGGCGTCGACAGCGACCATAGTCATACCGATGCCTGCTATGAATGGGAGCAGGTTCTGAGCTGCGACCTGCCCACGGAGCCGGCGGAAGATGCTCAGCCGGTGCTGGTCTGCACGAAACCGGAGATCGTCCTCCACCGTCACACGCCCGACTGCTTTGACGCTGACGGCAATCTGATATGCGGACAGACCCAGATTCTGGAGCACCGCCACTCCGACGCCTGCTTTGAGACGGTGGCGGAGCCGGTGGACACCGGGACGCTGACCTGCACCGATACGGCGCACGTGCATACCGCCCGGTGCTACGGCACCTGGGAGCTGGTCTGCGGACAGGAAGAACACACCCACAGCGAGGCTTGCAAGCCGGAAGAAACGGTATTCTGCGGCAAGGACGCCCATACCCACGGGGAAGCCTGTCGGGATGAAAACGGGGAGCTGGTCTGCGGGACGGAGGAGCACACCCACAGTCTTGCCTGTTACGCGGACCCCGGCGCGGACGTGGAGACGGCGGAGCTATGGGAGAAGACCTTTGCGGGGATGACGCTGACCGGGAATTGGCGGCAGGATACCCTTGCCATCGCCGAAACCCAGCTAGGCTATGCCGAGAGCACGAAAAACTACGTTGTCGCAGAGGACGGCGAAACGGTTAAGGGCTACACCCGCTATGGCGCGTGGTGCGGGGAGCCTTACGGCGACTGGAACGTCATGTTCCTGACCTTCTGCCTGCATTACGCCGGGGTGGAGGGCGTCCCGCCGGACAGAGACTGCGGCGGCTGGGTCACGTCCTGGGCGGACGCCTTTGAACCGGCACAGTCCCACACCCCGGCGGTTGGAGATCTAGTGCTCTTTGACCGGGACGGAGACGGCACGGCCGACCGGGCGGGTCTGGTGGCGCAGACCACGGATTCCGGCTTCGCCGCCATGGAAGGCGACGCGGAGGACGCGGTGCGTCTGCTGACCTATGGGGCGGACGCCCCCGGGATCCTGGGCTATATCAACCTGCCGGAGGGAGCGAAGGAATTTACCCTGACGGCGCAGACCGAAAACGGCATCACCGTGACCATCACCGGCGAGAGTGCCTCCCTGCCCTATCCAGCAAGGGAAATCACGGTAACGGTGACCGAGGTGACGGACGGGGATCGTCGGGCGATTCGCGATCAGATTTTGGGTGAAGAACAAGCCGAACCGGAGCGGAGCTACCTGCTGGACATCACCCTGTGGCACGGAGAGGAAGAGATCGAGCCAACCGGCTCCGTGACCGTGACCTTCAGCGGCATTGACACGGAGGGGCTTTACCCCAAGGTCTACCACATTGATACGAATGCCCAGACCGCCACGGACATGGAAGCGAAAACCGGAGAGAACGGGGACGTGACGGTAGACACGAATCACTTCTCTTTCTATGATTTACGGCTTCTGACCTTCCAAGATCTGTCCGGCTATGTCGGGGATAAGTTCTCCGAGGGCGGCAACTTTAAGCTGATCGGCGATGCCTGGACGGCGGATAACGGCAGTAGCGCGAATTTGAGCATTACGCAGAACACTACCATCGATTTGAACGGGCATACCCTGAAGATCAGCAAGGCCAGTCAGTACTTTGATGTGCACAACGGTGCGAAGCTCACCATTGTGGACTCGCAAGCACCTCAGGAGGCTGTGACCACGGGCGGCGACAAGCTTTACGGCAATACAGCAAGCCTGAGTGAAGACAATTCTACCCTGACGTATTACATCACAGAATCCACACCCACCGGCACCGGCACCAAGGAAACACTGAAAAGGCATGACGTCCCCCTCACCGGCGCAGGAAAGCTTCTGTGTGGGGAGGATTCTGAACAGGCGATTCTGGTCAAGGGTACATTGGAACTACAGAGCGGTGTACTCCAAAACACCGGCGGCAAACATATAGTCACCGTGGACGGCGGAACGCTGAACGTAAATGGCGGCTATATTGTGGGCGGCGGCAGTAACGGCACGCCCGGCGGCGGTATTTACGTTGACAACGGAACGCTGAACATCTCAGGCGGTGTCATTGCAGCCAACCGTGGCAGTTCCGGCGGCGGTATCTTCTTTCAAAACGGAACGCTGAACATCTCCGGCGGTGCGGTGACGGGCAACGAGGTCATCAACGGACATTCGGACAACGGCGGCGGCATCTACGTCAACAGCGGAACGCTGAACCTGTCCGGCGGCTATGTGACCAACAACTATAAAGAATGCGGCTGCAACGACTGCCGGAACGATGTCAACAACACCCACGGCGGCGGCGGCATCGCTCTGGCGAACAGTTCCGTTATGAACATGACCGGCGGCTATGTCACCGGCAACTATTCCGGTCTGGCAGGCGGCGGCATTTACGCGGGCTTCTTTGGCCACAATGTCGGCTTTACCATGAGCGGCGGAACCATTGCCGGCAACTGCGCCGAACTGGGCGAGGGCGGCGGTCTTCGTATCGCCGGCGGCACCAACGGCGTGATTCAGGCAACGAACAAGGTATACATTACCAATAACATAACGAATTCCAACAATGACTGGGGCGGCGGCGGCATTTTCGTTCAGGAAAAAGGCAACCTGTCGATCATGAATGCGCTGATCACCGGAAACACCGCGGGCGGCTTTGGCGGCGGCGTGGGTGCCTGTCCTACGGGTGAAACCCTGATCGTCAATAAAGACGGTGCGGCTATTTATGGGAACGAGGCTTCCGGCACAAATATGTCCGGCGGCGGCAACAACAAAACCTATGATTCCACTTTGGCGCTAAATAGCACAGTTTTTATGAGCAAGGGCTATGCGGATTACTTCTGTGTCCGCGCAAGAGACGGTGCAAACAACCCGATTTCCCTTGTCACCGGTCTGATGGCGGGCGGCGGCGCGGCGAACTGGACGGGAAGCTGCGACGAACAGCCCGTCAGTATCGGCCCGAGCGGCTACGCGGCCGCGAAATATCTGTTCGGATTGAATGCGCACCCGGATGGTGCCGCCAAGAGCCAGGCAGTCAATGCCGCGAAGGTCATTATCACCGGCAACCATTCCAATATCCATGGCGGCGGTATTATGACCAACGGCGGCCTGATTCTGGGTGACCCGGGTGGAAAGGTTGTAACGGCCACGCCGGAGATGGACATTACCGGTACCAAGGCTCTGCTCAAGGACGGCGTAAAGCAGAACGAGGGACTGAACTTCCAGTTTAAGTTAACGGACAGTGAGGGGAAGGAAGTCGGAACGGCAACATCCGATGCTGCTACCGGACAATTTACGATTTCGCCCGACGTTCAGTATTCCCAGACCGGAACCCATACCTACACGCTCAGCGAGGTCAAGGGCGATCGAGCCGGTATCACCTATGATACGAATGTACATAAGATTCAGGTGACAATTGAGGAGAAAACCGTTTCCCTTTTGGGCGTGACGTTCAAAAGCTACAATGTGGCCTCCGTTACGCTGGACGGCAGCGAAAGCGGCGGTTCCTCCGGCTCTGGCTCCGGAACGGGTTCCGAGACGGGGACGTTCAGGGTTCACTTTAAGAACACGCAAGGCTGGGAGCACGTGTACATGCACGTATGGGCCGATTCGAGTAATCCGCTTACAAGTTGGCCGGGAATGCAGATGACACAGGGTTCGGACGGTTATTATGTTGCAGAGCTAAGTGTTTCCGGAACGGGTACCTACAATTATGTTTTCAACAATGGTTCTGGTAAGCAAACAAAGGACATTACAAATGTCCCCTATGCACCGGGCAAAGAGGTGCGGTTCGACTATGAAACCGTAATAGAAAACACCGCCACCGGCTCTTCGGGGTCGGGCGATGCGGTTGGGCATGGGAGCAATTCGGACGGGTCTTACACCCTGACCATCCCGGGAGACGCCTTTACCAACACCATGATGACCCAGCTGAATCTGCAAATCACGAAGACGGACAGCGCGGACGCTTCGAAGCTGCTGGAAGGCGCAAAGTTCACCCTGAAAGAACAGGGGACAGAGAACTCTATGGAGGTCACCACCGATAAAGACGGCATCGCGCTCTTTTCCGGCATCCGGCGCAATACCACCTACGATCTGCGTGAGACACAGGCGCCGTCAAATTACATGACGGCAGGACCCTGGATTCTGGAGGTCAGGGACGAAGACGCGACGCTTTACCCGGCCACGGAGAACCCGGACGGAACGTTGGAAAAGGCCAGCAACACCGGAACGGCTTTGACCGTTACCACCGGCACCGACTCCAAGGTGTTGGAGCTTCCCATTCAGGACACCCTTTGGGGCTACGAGCTTCCCGACACCGGCGGAGCCGGAACAACCTCTTATACCGCAGGCGGCCTGGCGCTGATCTTCGGCGCGGCGACCCTGTTGTATAGCCATTGCAGGCGTCGAAAGGAGGATGAGGCATCTTCCTGATACGCGGAAAGCCACCATTCCAATTCAAAATTACGATGAAAGAAGGAGCACAAAAAATGAAATGCACAAGAAAACTCGCCAGTCTCCTGCTGGCACTGGTCATGGTCTTCGCCCTGGCCACCACAGCCTTTGCCTCTGAAACAGTAACCCCCCCCACCACCGGCACCATTACCGTTGCGAATCCCGTTGCAAATCAGGAGTACAAAGCCTACAAGATTTTTGATGTGGTCTATGATGCGGCTAAGGAACACTATTCTTACACCATTGACAGCACCAGCGAATGGTTCAACACTGTCAGTGCCTATGCTACAGGGGCGCATGGCCTGACGCTGACCCAGGTCAACGGTGGTGATACTTATGTCGTTACTACCGGCAACGGCTTCAGCGCGCCCGACTTTGCCGTGGCGTTGAAGGCGGCTGTCGATGGTATGACCGGACTGCAACTGTCCGGAGACGCTAACTCTGTCTCTGTTTCCAACCTCGACCTGGGCTACTACTTCGTCGCCAGTTCCACCGGCGCACTGTGCAACCTGACCACCACCAACCCGACTGTCACCATCCACGATAAGAACGACATGCCCTTTGAGAAGACCGATAATAAGGTTAGCGCCGATGTGGGCGAGACGGTCAACTACACCATTACCGGCAAGGTACCCGATACCATGGGATTTGAAACCTATACTTACGAAATCGCCGATACCATGAGCGAGGGATTGACCTTTAACCGGAACAGCCTTGCGGTAAAGGTTGGAAGTGCTGATGTGACCGCTGACACCGACAAGTGCACGATCGCCTATGATGCTGAAACCGCTCCTAATACGTTCAAGGTGACCATTCTTGTCAAGAATTGCACTGTTGGCGATGCCATCACAGTTACTTATACGGCTACCGTCAATGAAAAGGCAATTGCGGTGGTCTCGAAGAACGAGGCAAAATTGACCTACAGCAACGATCCTACCGATTCGACCCATACGACCACCACGCCCGCGCAGAAGCAAGAGGTCTACAGCTCCAAGATCGTTATCGACAAGTTTGAGTCCGGCAGCAAAACCACCAAGCTGCCTAACGCGAAGTTTGTCCTGTACAAGGAAGTAACCACTGATGCTGGAACCTCTCTCGTGTACTACAAGTGGAATACCGATAAGAAGGTCGAATGGGTTGCAGACAAGAATGCTGCCACTGTCATGACAACCAACGCTCAGGGCGAAGCCACCTTCGGCGGCCTTGCCGACGGCACCTACCACCTGGTAGAAACCGAGGCTCCCGCCGGCTACAATCCGCTGACTGCGCCTGTTGAAGTTAAGGTAGCGGGCAGCAGCACGGATACCACGAAGCTTTCTGTTACCGCTGAGGTCGAAAACAAAACCGGCACGACCCTGCCCTCCACCGGTGGTATGGGTACTACCGTCTTCTATGTACTGGGCACTGTCCTGGTGCTGGGCGCGGTCGTCCTGCTGGTCACCAAGAAGCGCATGAGCGATGCCAATCGTTAATTCCTGAGAGTACACACCCTGTAATTCCGCTTTCTATACCTAAGTCCTGTGCCGGGGAGCGCCCCTCCCCGGCACACAGCCACAAGGAGAACCCTGTATGCGAAAACATCTATCCACCATTGTTCTGGTGATCCTATTGCTCATAGGGCTGTCCCTGTTGCTGTACCCCACCGTCAGCGACTACTGGAACTCCTTCCACCAGACCCGCGCCATCGCCACCTACGCCGAAAACGTGGCCGCTCTCGACAACGCCAGCTATGACGCCATCTGGGACGCCGCCCGGCAGTATAACCGGAACCTGTGTAGTCGCAGCAACAGCTTCCTCCTCTCCGAGGAGCAGAAGGCCGAATACGAAAGCCTGCTGGACATATCCGGTCAGGGGGTCATGGGCTATATCGAGATTCCCGAAATTGACGTGAGCCTGCCCATCTACCACGGCACGGAGGATCCCGTCCTGCAGGTGGCCGTGGGCCATCTGGAATGGACCAGCCTGCCGGTGGGCGGGGAGAGTACCCACTGCGTCCTCTCCGGTCACCGGGGTTTGCCCAGCGCCAAGCTGTTCACCGACCTGGACAAGCTCCGGGAGGGGGATACCTTCCTCCTGCGGGTGCTGGATGAGATCCTGACCTATGAGGTGGATCAAATCCTCATCGTGGAGCCGCAGGATACCGCCGCGCTGGAAATCGCGGAGGGGGAGGACTACTGCACCCTGGTGACCTGCACCCCCTACGGCATCAATACCCACCGGCTGCTGGTTCGCGGACACCGCATCGACAATATCGAGGGAGTCAAAACCGTGCGGGTCACCGCCGACGCCGTCCAGTTAGAGCCAATGCTGGTGGCGCCCGTCGTGGCGATCCCCATGCTGCTGATTCTGTTGATCCTTCTGCTGCTGCCCAGGCGCAGAAAGAAATAGGAGGTTTTTTCATGAGAAAGCATGTTATTTCCGGCCTGCTGGCGCTGCTTTTCCTGCTTGCTCTGCCCCTGTCCGCCGCCGCCCACGCGGTTCCGGATGAGAGCCGGAACGGCCATTGCAGCATCACCGTCTCCATGACCTACAAGGGAAAAGCCGTCCGCGGCGGCACGCTTGCCCTGTACAAGGTGGGCGACGTGGCGGAGGACGACGGCAACTACAGCTTCGTCCCCGTGGAAGAAATTCAGGCGGACATTCCCGAATTCGGCGACATCGAGTCCCCGGATCTGGCGGGGCGGCTGGCGGAGCTGAAAGGGAAGCTGACTCCCGTCACCTCCGATCCCGTGACCGTCGATAAAGACGGCAACGCGACCTTTTCCGACCTGACCTTCGGCCTGTATCTGGTGGTGCAGAAAACCGCCGCTCCCGGCTACGGGAAAACCGCTCCCTTCCTGGTGAGCGTGCCTTACCTCTACGCTGATGAATATCAATACGACGTGACCAGCCAGCCCAAGACCGATCTGGAGCGGGAGGTCAAGCCCACTGCGCCTCCCTCCCCCGGCGGCGGGAAGAAGCTTCCCCAGACCGGGCAGCTGTGGTGGCCGGTGCCGGTGCTGGCCTGTGCGGGGCTTGGCTGCATCGCCGTGGGTCTGTTCCGCCGCCGGGAGGCCAGGGATGAAGGCTAACCGGGGAACCGTCTGGATCAATGCGGGGCTGCTGCTGATTGCGGCGGCCCTGTTCCTTTCGGCTTACAATGAACGGGAGTCCCACGAAGCCCGGGACTCCGCCCGGCAGGTCATTGCCCAGCTGTGCGACGCGCTCCCCACGGAAACGGGCGATGACGAAGCCGAACCCACGACCCTTCCGGAATCCCTGCCGGATGTCCAGCGGGAGATGCCGGTGAAGACCATCAACGGCCGGGACTACATCGGCGTGCTGAGCATTCCGTCGCTGGAGCTGGAGCTGCCGGTGATCAGCCAGTGGGACTATCCCGCATTGAAGGTTGCCCCCTGCCGGTATTCAGGCTCCTTGTATCAGGACAACCTGATCATCTGCGCCCACAACTATGCGTCTCATTTCGGAAAGCTGAAGGAGCTCCAACCCGGGGACACCGTCCTGTTTACGGATATGGATGAGCATGTGGTGACCTTCCAGGTGGTGGAGCGGGAGACGCTGAACCCCATGGACACGGAGGGGATGGAAGCAGGGGACTGGGATCTGACACTGTTTACCTGCACCATCGGCGGACAGACCCGTGTGACGATCCGGCTTGAACGGGTGGAAGTATTCCGGAATCCCGAAACGGAAGAACCCGCCAAATCCGAAAAATAAACGCACAATCCGGCAAGAGACGGAGGTAGGAACCGTGAAAAGGGTGTTTGCATGGCTGACCGTCTGCCTGCTGGCCGGGTGCCTGGCCGGATGCGGCGGGGAGAAGCGGGTCGTCACTTCGGACACGCTGTATGTTCCGAGGATTGAGGGCATGACCGAAGCCTTTATTCTGGGCATGGACGCCTCCATCGTGCCGTCGCTGGAGGCGGGCGGCGTCCGGTACTATGATTTTGACGGTAGGGAGAAGGACGTTTTTGAGATCCTTTCCGAAAACGGGATCAATTACATCCGGGTTCGGGTGTGGGTGGATCCCTACGACGGCTCCGGTCGGGGCTACGGCGGCGGAAACTGCGACATCGGCACCGCCCTCGCCATCGGCAAGCGAGCCACCCGGTACGGCATGAAGCTTCTTGTCGATTTTCACTATTCCGATTTCTGGGCCGATCCCGGTAAGCAGATGGTTCCCAAAGCGTGGGTCGGTATGGAAATCGACGAAAAGGCCGATGCCCTGAACCGCTACACCACGGACTGCCTTCAGCAGCTGAAGGACGCCAAGGTGGACGTAGGCATGGTGCAGCTGGGCAATGAGACCAACGGCAGTCTCTGCGGGGAAACCACCTGGGGGAACATCTGCTATCTGATGGAGGCCGGCTCCCGAGCCGTCCGGGCAATTTTCCCGGAGGCACTGGTGGCCGTTCACTTCACGAATCCGGAGAACGCCGACGCCATGCGCTTCTACGCGAAAACGCTGGACGGTTTCCGACTGGATTACGATGTATTCGCCACCTCCTACTACCCTTACTGGCATGGGACGCTGGAGAATCTCGCCGCCGTGCTCTCTCAGATTGCCGAAGCCTACGGCAAGAAGGTCATGGTAGCGGAAACCTCCTACGCCTACACCCCGGAGGATACGGATTTCTTCGGCAATACCATCGGCGAGGGCGGCAGCTATGCCAAACCCTATCCCCTTACCGTACAGGGACAGGCCGATGCCGTGGCGGACGTTGTCCGTACAATGGCGGAGGACACGACAAACGGCATCGGCGTCTTCTACTGGGGGGGTGCATGGATCAGCGCCGGAGGCGGCAGCCGGGCGGAAAACAGCCGGAAATGGGAGCAGTACGGCTCCGGCTGGGCCAGCTCCTACGCCGCCTCCTACGACCCGGAGGACGCGGGCAAATACTACGGCGGCAGCGCCGTGGACAATCAGGCGTTTTTTGACAGCACGGGGCGCGCGCTGGAATCCCTGAAGGTATTCTCCCTCCTCCGGACGGGAACCCACTGATACTATTTCCTGATTAAAATCTTAATTTTAATCAGGAAGGCATCGCCTGAC
>OLOU01001097.1_pt1 | contig 20152 bp, 30 predicted proteins | sample 1672101 | NCBI WGS metagenome assembly OLOU01 (sample SAMEA3136645, study PRJEB25190) | human gut metagenome | biome: human gut; feature: human-associated habitat; material: faeces | place: Austria | collected 2013
CTTTGCAACGGCATCGTGCAGTGACATGACCTTATTCAAGATAAAACCCTCCCTGATTTTGATAAACATTTTTATCGCCGAAGAGCCCTCTCTGCTTGCATGGATTCCGTCAAAAATTCTTCGAAAGATGCTCATACAGGCTTCAGTGTAAATTATAGTGGAACTTCCTCGCAAAATCAATGAAAACCCGTTCAGAAAGCGAAAAAAAACTGAACAAATTTTAGCGTCGCTTTTTGTCGTTTCCGTGGAGACGTTTCACGTTCTTTTTGTGCAAAGCATGTAATTTGCAAGATTTCCTGCAAGTTTTCTATCGTGACAGCGCAAAAAAGCGTCGGAGGGGAGACCCTCCGGCGCTTTTACCTGTTCCTTTAGTCACTTGCCGTGCTGCATCGCGTCATAGCGCTGCATCAGCACCGCCATCTGCTCGCGCGTCAAAAAGCTGCGGTACTGTTTGTTTCCCGCCTCGTCTCCCGCGATCAGGCCGTTTTTCTCCGCCCAGGCGCGCGCCTCCGCGCTCCAGCCTGCCGGCGTCTGCTGCGCCAGTCTTTTCAGGTAGTTTTCCATCATCGCGTCAAACTGCTGTTGCGTCATCTCTTCCTCCTCATAGCGCGGCATGGGCGGCGGATAGCGCTTCGCGCGGATCATCGCGCTCGTGTACGTGGCGCCCGCGTCCCACTGAAAATGCGGCCGGTCGGGAAAGCTCCCCCAGTCTCCTCCCCAGGAAAATCCGAGTATCTTCCCAATCTCTCCGACCCTTATAAAGAACGCAGGATCGTCGTACTCGTGCCCCGCCTCATTTTTGCAGATATCAAAGGCCAATCCTGCATGCTCGGCGTGGAACGACGGTGTCACCGCCCCCGCGGCCGCATAGCCTTTTTCCGCAAGCATTTTCTGATACGCTCCGTCGCGCACCGTTTCCGTCACCAGTACGCACAGCCCCTCGCGCTCAGCAAGCGCGATCATCGTCCGGCAGTTCTCCGCCACGTCCGCGCGCAGATCGTCAATGTCACGGCTGTGGCGCATGTCAGTTCTCCTCCTGCGTCTTGCCGTTCTGCGTGCCGAAGTAGAACGCGATCACCATGAGATACACCGTGTTGAACTCCTGCGTCACCTTTGTCTGCACCGTCAGCACGCAGAAGGTGACCGTCAGGCAGATCGTCACCAGACTCTTCACGCTCAGAAGGTTCGCCAGTCTCTTTTTCAGAAGTTCCATTCCCTCACCTCTCGCAATCCGGCCCGCGGCACACCGTTTCGTACGTCACGCCGCCGGCCGTGTTTTCCGCCTTAGCTTTGGCGTAGTAGCAGGCGGCGCTCGTCCCGTAAGCGCCCCACGCCGCCGTCACCATCGTCGCGATCCATGGGAGCGTACCCATAAAACCTGACGCGACCGCAAACTTTGCCAATGCAAAGCCCTCATACGTCGTATAAAGCACGATCCCGCTCTCGAGCAGCAGCAAGAGCTTGGAAAAGCTCACGCGTTTCTTTTTTGTGCGCCTTCTTTTCCCTTTCATCAGCTCACCCCTGTCATCAGCAGCGAAAGCACCGCCCCGATGAGCACATACAGCACGCGGTCGATCATCGCATCCCAGCGCTTTCCGCCCTTCTGCGTGATGGTCTTCACGTCCGCCTTGATCTCCTTGACGTCCGTCTCCACGCCCTTTTCGCGCGAGGCGAGCACCTCCACTGCCGTTACCAGCTTATTCAGGTCCTTCTGCTGCTGTTCCAGCTTTTCGATGCGGTGCGTGTTCGACTTGGCGCGCTGCTCGGTCTCCGTCAGTTTGACCGAGATTTCCTGTTCCGTCATTCTTCTTTCGGCACCGCCTTTTCAAAGCTCTCCCATGTGTGATGCGCGTCCTCCACACTCTGCCATGTAAATTTCTGTGCCTCGCACTCGAGCCACGTCAGATACCGGAAGTAGAACTCCACCAGCAAATGGCACGGGATGATATCGAGGATGATGCTCTCCACCTGCGAAAACTCATCCGGCACGCCCACGGTGTTCGGAAACCACACCTTGACCGTTCCCTTTTTCTCCGTCTCCTCCGCCAGCGCCTTGATGCCGCAGCCGCTGAGCGTCGAGTTGATCGCATCCAACGTGAAGCTGTCGGCGTTGATGCGCGCGAGCGCCGCGATGGCCTCGCGCCGCAGCGCAGTCGAAACGCTGACCGGGCAGCGGGAAAAGAGCTTCTCCCGCCTTGCAAGGCCCTCGCCCTCCGCCGTCTGCAAAACGCCCTCCTGCTCGGCGTATTCCATCGCGCCGTCCGCTTTATCCAGCGCTTTGCCCGCCGCGTACAGCTCTCCGCCGCTCAGCGTGCCGCGCTCGGTGCGGTAAACGCGCATCGGCTCCAAAAGGCGGCAGAGATAGTCATAATACGTCATGCCTCACCCGCCCCGATCTCCGTGATCGTCACCGTGCCGAGCACCGGCAGCTCCGTCGCGCTCACGCTCACATCCTCGTCCGGCGTGAGCAGGTGACAGTTCTTCACGCCCTCCACACCGTAGAGGATGTTCGCGAGCTTCGCCATATACACCGCTTCACCCAGCCGCTCGCCGGTGAAGTACGCCTGCAGCGCCGCCGTCGCCGCATCGGTGATCTCCTGCATCGTCCAGCCCTGCTCCGCCGTCAGCTCCGCGCTCATGTTGACGGTCTTCTCTGTCGGTGCCTTGACCTCCACATCCACCGCGATCTCGCGCTTTTTCTGCAAGACCGCCTCGATCTCGCCGAGCAGCTTCTCATCCGGCGCGCCCGCGTGCGTCGAAACATACACATCCACCGTGCCGATGCCGCGGGCGCGGCCGACCGCTTTCGCCGCCGCCACGTTCGGAAAGCTCATCGCCTCCTGCTCGTAAAACGCCGCGTTCGCGCCGTTCGGCAAACGCTTGTAGCTCTCGAGCACGCGCTCGCGCAGCTTTTCGTCGCTCTCCTCGTCGCTGCCGCCGGAAAACGCCTCAGGATTTACGCACTGCGTAATCCCCACCGGATACACGGACATCAGATGGATCGCGCCCGCGATGGCGTTGCCGCTCGCCCCCGCCTCCACGGCGCTCGCCGGAACGTCCACATAGGTCTTGCCCTTTAAGAGCACTGCCTTTTTCGTCGTCTCAAAGCGCACACCGCCGCTCGTCATCGCCACACTTCCCGCGTCGATCTCATAATCCGTCACCGCCGCCGACGGCGCGGAAAAGCGCAGCACACCCGTCGCTTTCGCCGCGGGAAGGCGCGTCAGTGCCCGCGTCTCGGCGTGATAATCAAGATACTGCCCCACCGCCGTCTGCGGAAAGCTCTGATCCAGCACCCAGTCCGCCTGCGCCAGAAGCGACTGTACCTCGCTCGCCAGCGCATAGAGGCGCACCATCGCGTCGCAGCCGTCGTTCGGCACAAAGCCCGCCTCCTCGGCAAAGATCGCGCGCATCCGCTCGTAGATCGCGTTCAGCTCTTCCATTCTTCACTCTCCCCCTATCGTCACGACCGCCTCGCCCGTTTCGTTCTCATAGCGCAGCAGCACGCGCAGCTCCAAAAATCCATTCTTTTCCGCAAGCTCCACGCCCATCACGCTCAGGCCCTCTTCGTCCGCCAGCGCCTCGGCCGCGTACTGCTTTGCCGCCGTCGCGCGGCTCTCGCCCTTTTCCCGCCATAAAAGATGCAGCTTGCTGCCAAGCTCCGGCGCGAGCGCAAAGCTCCCGCGCCGCACGCTCAGCTTAAAGAGCACGCGTTCGAGCAGCTCGTCCCAGCCGCTCACGCGCACGAGTCCGCCCGCGCCGTCGGCCACATAATCGCGGTCTTTGATCTTCAGCTCCATCGTCAGCCTCCCATTCCCAGATACGGCATTCCGTTGATGAAAAGGAGCCCGTTGATGTCGATGCGCCCGTTGTTGCGCAGCACGATCTCCGTCCCCGCCGCGGCGGAGCGAATGCGCACCTCGCCGGGTGCCAGGTCGTCCGCGCTCTGCCCCACCGCGCCCACGGCGTAGGCCTCCTCGCCAAAGGTCCCGCCGCGCACCACCAGCACATCCTCGCCCTTTTTCGGCTGCCACTCATAGCCGCCGGGCGCGGCGGTCTTCACCTCGCGCTTTTCCCCGCTGCTGAACACCGCCAGCTCGCCGCCCTCGACCGTCACCGTTCCGTCCTGCGCCGAGGCCACGTCCTGCATCTCATGCTGGCTCAGCTTTCTCGATAGCCACATCGTCTCTCACTCCCTCTGCATCGTCACTTCGCACGCCTCTCCGCTCTCGCCGAAGCGCCTCACGCACTCGATCACGCGGAAATTGCCCACAATGCCGATCTTCGTCCCGCTCACCGCCGCGATATCCCCCGGCGCGGCGGTGAACCGCCCCGCGATCGTCACGCGCAGCGTCTCCGCGCCCTCCTTCGACTTTGCAATCTGATACTCCCCCGTGTAGCGCATTGCCTGCGTGCCGCTGCGCGCCGGCACGTAAAATACGCGCCTGCTCGTGCCGCCGCGAGCACAGAACGCCTCGTTTTTCACGCTCTGCTTCACGCCTGCCTTGCTGTCCACCACCAGCGCCTCGGCGATCACGCCGTAGCGCTTGTCGCAGTAGGCGAGCGCCGTCACCGGCGTTTTGGCGTCGATGCTCACGCGCGCGGCCCTGCGGTTTTTCTTCACTTCCAGCGCGCCCGTCTTGTCGAAATACGGCGCGATCCCTCCGTGCAGCGCTGCAAAATCGTTCAGCGCCTTCCACTGGCTCGACCCGTTCGCCACGCGGTACCGCGCCGCAGCCGTCACCGCGTCGTAGCCCGTGCACACAATGCCGTACGGCGTCACATGGTTTTTGAGGATCTCTTCCATCGTCGCCCACTGATAGCTCACGCTCTCTGCCTCGTTGTCGAGCAGCAGCGCCGCCATGCCGCGTCCGCTCACCTCAAGTTGCAAGCCCTTTTCATCGCAGGTCACGCCGCACTCGTCCACAACGCCCGCAAATTCGACCGTGCCGTCCTCTCTCGCCGTAAAGCGCACCGCCCGCCGCAGCACCTCCGCCATCGCGGGCTCGTATGCGCACCGCAGCGTAAAGCTGTCGCACGGCACGCTTCCCGTGTAGGAAAATTCCCACTTCAGCAGCGTCGGCAGCTCAAACTGCGCACCGTCGCACGTCGTCAGATACCCCTTCATCACGGCAGCGTCACCCGCTCTCCCACGGCGATCCTGTTGGGATTTTTGATCTGCGGATTCACGTTCAAAAGCGCCGTCAGCGTCACGTCATACGTGTTCGCGATGCCCCACAGCGTGTCGCCGCGCTTGACCGTGTAGTACGAGCTAGCCGTTTTCGTTCCCGCGCCCGCGCTGCCGCTTCCGCCGCTCACGCGGATGAGCGACGTATCGAGTGGGCTCGTCTCCCAGAAGACAAAGCGGTAGCGCACGTAGTTTTCAAGCGGCTGCTGCGCCAGTTCCAGCAACACAAAGTACGCCTGCGACGCCTGCCACACCGGATGGATCAGCAGCCCCGGCCCGCCCTGATAGAAGACCGATGCCAGCTTTTTGAACTCGTCGTAGGCGCCCTTCCCCGCAAAAACGCCTTCGCCCTCCATCACGCGGCAGCTCATTCCGAGATCCTGCATCCCGTAGCGCCCGAACGGCACCTTCGCCACTGCCACCTGCCGCTTGAACGAGATGGTGTAGGTCTCCGGGTTGTGCGGCCAGACATAATCCTTGTATCGCATCGGTGCAAGGTTCATCCTCCCGCCCCTTTCTCAGTAAAATAAAAATCCGCCGTCGTATCGGCGCGCGTCGCGCTCTAAGCTCAGTGAAAACGACTCCGTCTCACGCACCTCCTGCTCCTGCGCGAGTGAAAAGTCATTTTTCCCTCGCGCTGCCGCCGCGCTCGCCCCGTCGCGGCCGTCCGCGCTCAGGAGCTTTCTTATCCAGTCGGACGCATTGTCCGCACTCTCGGCCTCCCTCGCGCGCAGAAGCGCAGCGTTCGCCGCCGCAGTGCCCGCCAAATCGGCAGAAAACGCCGCCTCCCTCTCCGAGCCATCATCTTCTTGCGTCGCACCCAGCCCGAGCTTTTGCCCAAGCCGCACCGCCGCCGTCTCCACCGGATCATCCGCTGCTTCTGCCACAGTTTCCGCGCCGCCGCTCATCTCCGCATCCTGCGCCGCGGCTTTCTCTTCCGAAAACTGCGCCTCCGCCGCCTTTTTCTGCGCCGTCCCCTCCGGCACAAGGGAGAGGCGCTTTTTCAGCGCCTCTTCCCGCGCGCGCCACAGCTCTGCGCCTCTTTGCAGCGCCCATTCGATGTAATTCAAGGTTTTCGCCCCTCCTTCATGCGGATAAAGCGCGCCATATCAAAGCTCGCGTTGCCGCCGCCCGCGGACTCACCGAGCTTTGCGCCGCAAATGCTGCACCGTGCTTCCTCCGCGCGCGTCCGGCACTCGGGGCACAGCCGCTCCATCGCCTCCTCGCGGTCGAGCATCTCGTGCACAAGGCAATAGAGGTAGTCCGCGTCCGTCATCTCCTGCGCGCGCTTTTCGCTCGGCAGCGCGCCGGCATATCGGAGCACGCGCCATTTCAGCCGTTCGTAGGGCGCGTGCTCCATGCTTTTTTTAGCGCTTCCACCTTCTCGCGCCCGTCCTCGCTCGACGGGTTCTCCGCCCCGTCAAGCAGCGCGTAGCACCGCACCAGCTCGTTGATCTCGCCGACGCTCAGTGCATTTTCAACGTCCTCCGCGCTTGCAAAGGCCGCCTCTCCGCCCTCCGTCAGGCTTCTTTTGAGCAGCGCCGCGTTCGCGCGCAACGCACGCTCTTCTTCATCGGCGCAGTCAAGCTGCGCGATCTCGCGCCGCAGCGAGAGCGTCTCGCGGGCCGAAAGCAGCCGCATCGCGCACGTTCTCTCCCCGATGCGCACCGTCTTCTCCCGCTCGCGCCCCAAAAAGTTCAGCAGAAGCTCGTCCATCAGCTTACGATCTCCATGCGCTTACGCGCGATGATCGTCACCTTCTCCGCCGCCGGGTCGCCGAGCTTGCCCGCCTCTTCAATGCTGCTCCAGCGGCACTGCGAGTAGATGATGCGCTTGTCCGGCTTGCAGATCACAAGCGAAAAGTCGTTCAGATCATAGAAGTTGATGCCGTCGCTGATGGCCTCATCCGTCGCGTACAGGCGGCTCAACTCCAGCGTGTACTTGTTCGCGCCCGCGATCGTCGCCACCGGCTCGTTTTCGCCAAAGGCCTCGATCTCGCGGCTCGTGCGCGTCGCTCTCGTCGTGTAGCTCTGCACCACCGCCACCTTTTTGCCGTCGACTTCGAGATAGATGTCGCTGCTCAGCGGCAATACCGTATTCGCCATATTTTTCCTCCTTACACCGTGATGTGCGCCGTCAGATAGATGCGGTTCAGCCCGTGCGCCACCGTAAAGCTGAATTCCACCAGGCACACCGTCGGGTCGCTCTTGAGCGCGCTCACCAGCACCTCGCCGTAGCTGTCCACGATCTCGCGGCTCTTCATCTCCTCGAGCTCCAGCACCACCTGCGAGCGGATGGCCCCGCGGCTCTGCGCGGTGTTCTTGCTTCTGGCAAAGCGCGTGCGCAGCGCGCTGCGGATCGTCGGGATGACCTCATCCACGATCAAAATGGTCGTCAGCTCGCGCCACGTCGTGTCCGCCGCCCCGCCGCTCGAAGTCTTCGTCGTGATACCTCGCACCGGCGAGGAAACGCCGCCCACCGTCTCGATCGGCGTCACGCCGCCGCGCACCAGCTGGTCGATCTCATTGTCACTCAGTCTCTTGCCCGCCGCGCCGAAAAGCGTCAGCTCCGCGCCGTTGATAGGCACGGACGGGTCTGTGTTTCCCGCGATCACCGCCGCCACCGCCGCCGCGGCAAACACCGCGCTCATCGTACCGCCGTCGTCCGATGCGATATCCGGTCCCACCAGCACTACGCGCTCGCTGTTGACAGCCTTCGCGCGGTTCACCATCTGCGCGACCGTCTCTTCCGAACCACCGATGACCGCGATGCGCTCGCGTCTCGCCGCCGAGGCATCCTCTGCCGCCGTTTTGAGGAGCAGATGCACGCTCTGCGCCGCGCTGTCGCACACCATCACGCCGACATCTTCCTCATCAGAGAGCGCCGCAAACGCGCTCGCGTAGTCCTTCTCTTCACTCTCGTCCTTGCCCACGGCCACAGCCTTCACTGCACCCGCGCCGTTGGCGAAGAGGAATCTGAGCAGCGTGCTCATGCCATACACGCCGCTCGCATCCTCCCCGAATACGCTCTTTCCCTCTTCATACGAGGTGATGAGCTCCACCTTATTGGCCGTCCCCTTCGTCGCCACCGCTGCCGCGCCGATCGTCTTCGCCGCAGCGCTCGCGCTCACCACGCTCGATGCGTCGTAGGACGAATACACGCCCGGCCGCTCATGGATCGTACTATTCACGTTCTTTCACCGTGCCTTTCAATACAAAATCGGTAAACACCGTCTCATCCTCCGCCGCCTCCGCGACAAAGTACGCCGCATATTTCGCGCTCGCGTCCAGCCGGAACATGCCCGTCGTCTTGTCCCAGCCGGTCTTGCCCCACTGGAGCGATCCGAGCTTCAGCCCCTCCGGCAGCGCCGTCATCATCGCCTGTGTGATCGTCTCCGCCGCTTTTTCGCAGCCCGCCGCGCCCAGCGTCCTCGGCGCATACACCTCGATGAGCAGCGTCAGCAGCATTTTTCTCCCGTAGACAGATACCGTCTCCTGCGTCGCCTCGTCGACCTTTTCTCCCAGATACTGGGCCGCGCCGCTCTCCTCGATCACCGTCTCCTTCGTGCCGACCGCCGCCACCGCGGCCGCATACCGCTTGAGCTGTTCTTCGCTGTAACTTTCGATCGCCGCGCACCCCGCCGCCTTGATCGCCGCAGCCACCGCGCGCTTCACCTGTCCGACCGCCGTCATGCCTCTTCCTCCTTCGGATGCAGCATCGCCCAGTAGTAGGCGATCTCCTCACCCACGTAAAACGGCCCCGCCGCGCGCACGACGTACCGCCTCTCTCCGCACTGCACAAAGTCGCCCATCGCGATCTTGACGTCCTCCGGCCCCAGGTACCGCCAGCACTGCTCGTCGACCGCGCCCAGCGCCGTCACAGAGAACGGCTCCTCGCCGTTCTCCCTCTTCACAAGCTGCAAAAATGCCTTCGTCTCCGCCGTCTCTCCGCCGTGCAGCACCAAAACGCTCATGCCATAGCGTGCGAATGCCTCACTCAGTGCCCGATTCATGCTTCCACCCCGCGGAAGCAGAACCCGCCGTCCGTCGTATACGGACGCATCAGCGCCCACGCCTGCTCACGCAGCAGCGACAGCCTTTTGCTCCCCTCATCGGACGAACGCTTCGTCACTGTCAGGTCGCCCGCGCGCAGGGAGGAAAACTCCTCCCCACCCGCTCTCGCGCTCTCCAGCGCGGCCGCCGCCAACCACGACGCCGCGCAGATAAACGCGCTCTCGCAGTCCTCCTTGGCGACGCTCTCTTTCAGCGCGCGCACAAGGCTCTCCTCCTGCGCCGTGCAGATCATTCGGAGCATGCTCTTCTCGCTCTCGTCCGCCTTGCTCAGCGCACACGCGATCGAAAAGATCTGCTCGCTCATGCTCTCCGCCATTCGCTCTTCCTCCTTACTTTTTACTGTAAGGACAGCACCTTCGAGGCCTCCTGATACGGCTTTGCAAAGCCGGAAATGCTCGTGATGGCCGCGCGCTCCAGCTGGCGGTCGATGAGCTTGTCGTACTCGACCAGCACCTCGCTGCCACAGATGCGCTCGAGCGCATAGTTCTTGTCAAGGCCGATGATCTTGCCCGCGGGCATTGCGCTCGTGCGCAGGAGCTTCGCACCCAGCGGGGTCGCGAGCGTGCCCGTGCCCTGGAAGTTGAGGCCCGTCAGCGGGTTCTGGAACTCCGAGAGCTTGAGCATCGCGAGCATCACGTCGCTGCCCATCAGCATCGTGTTCATCGTATAGGGGTCAAACTGCGACCAGAAGCCCAGCAGCGCGTCATAGCTCAGCGTGCCCTTCGTGCCGCCGATGCCGCCATCGCCGATGGTATAGCTTGTTGCCGCATTGTTGTTGCCGTCGCCGTTCATCAAAACGTCGATGGCGTCCTTTAAGTGCATGCGCGCGATGTACGCGCCGATCTGGCGCAGCGTCACAGAGAAGAGGTCCAGCCGCTGGAAGCGGATAGCCTCATAGGACGCGACCAGCATTCTGCCGCGCTTGTGGAGCTTCACGAGATTTTCCTGCGTGCGGATGCTGGTCGTCGGGATGCCCGCGCCCTCCTCCACGCGCTTGAGCTCCTTGTCGTCATCCGTCGGAACGGACGCGATAGAGCGGTAGTCCATGCCGTCAAAATTCGTCACGGTCGCAGTGATGTCGGGCAGGATGTCGCTTTCCATGCCCTGGCGCACCACGCGGGAGACGAACTCCGGGAACAGCACGGACGATTCGCTCGTGTGGAAAAACTTTTCCACCATGTCGCTGCCCGCGCCCTTGACGTGGATATCAAAGCGCTTGAGCTGGCGCTGAAAGGCGTCCAGCCCCTCGAGCGCCGTGCCCTTGTAGTTCTCGCTCGGGTCGAGCGATTCGAGCACCTTCAGAAAACTTCTGCCGTTCTGGCCGTACATGCCCTTTTCGAGCTTCACATTTTCATACTGATAAGCCATTTGTCCTTCTCCTCCTTAAAGCTTGATGACGGCCTTGCCCGCCGCGCTGTCCACGCTCAGCACAAGATAGCTGCTGCCGTTCTGGTTGTCGCCCGGCTTGCTCACGCCGCCCGAGCCGTCCGCCACCAGCTCGCTAAAGCCTACCGCAGGCGCCGTGCCGCTGTACTTCACGCTCGCAAGGCCGCCGAGCTGCACCGTGCAGGCCTTGCCGTCATGCGCGACGGCGCGCACCACGCCGCAGAAGCCGTCGCCCGCCGTACACTTGCCCACCGTACCGTTCGCGCTCACCTTCACAATGTCGCCCTCGCTGACCACGCCGCAAACAAACGTTGCGCACCACTCGCCGATGCCCTCATAAGAAATGCTCATACCGTTCCTCCTTGATCTGTTGTTCTATCCAAAAAGCGCCGCTGCTTTTTGTTCCTTTTCACACGCGAAAGTCGCTCTCGTCCTCCGCCGCTTTCGTCTTCTCGCCGTAAGTGAGCTGCGTGCGCAGCCCCAGCTTTTTCGCCATCTTCCCGCGATACAGCTTCTCCATCTCCTTGAGCTCGCTCTCGTCGAGCTTTTCCGCGAGCTTTTCAATGGCCTCGCCATCCGCCTCCTGCTCGCACACGAGCATCAGCCGCTTCACCTCGCCGCGCAGCTCACTCAAGTAGCGCTTACCGACCTCCGCCTGCTTTTCAAGGCTTTCAAGCTCCCTCTGGTTCGCTCTTGACCCGCGCCGCTTGACGAGCGTCTTGAGCGTGCCCGCGTCCTCTCCGCCGCAGCGCTTCAAAACGCCCGCTCTCGGCTGCGCCGGTACCGCTACAAAGCTCCACTCATACGCGTCCTGCGCGTTCACAAGCTCCGCGCAGCACACCTTGCCGCCGTACACCTCGCCCTTTTTGTGCGCGCAGGTGTTGATGTCCTCACCACAGATGGAGCACACGCACCTTTCCACGCTGCACCCCACGCTCACTTCCTTTTTGATGCCGCCCTCGATCTGCGCGATCAGCGCGTCGTTCTCGCCGCCGCGCAGCATATACGCATAGCCCTTGAGATAGCAGCGCCCCTCGCCCTGCGAGCAAACGCCCTCTTCCTCCACGATCTCCGTGCGGTAGATGCGCGCCGCCTGCCCCTTCGCCGTCCACTCGTGGTCAAAAATGCCGCTTTTGCCCACAAACAGCTCCGCGAGCTCTTCGAGCGTCGCGCGCGGAAAGCGCTCGCCGTCCCGGTCCACCTCGTTGTCGCACAGCCGCACGGCAAAGGTGTAGACCTCGTCCTCTTTGAGCGCGCGCTTCGTGAACTGATTGATGATCGCCAGTTCCTCGCGCGTCACCATGCTGTTTTTGAGCCCATTGCTCTCTTTTCTCACTTCCATGCTCATTTCCCCTCCGCTTCATCATTTTCCTGCCTGAGCTTTCGCGCCTGCTGCAAGTAGAGTGCCGCTTTGGCCTCCTCCACCTCATCCTGCAGGTTGATGTCCTCCCAGTCCACCACCGCACGGCAGCCGTAGCCGTGCATCCTAAGCCACAGCGTACAGACGCGCTCGATGACCGGTTCGAGCGTGCGCCGCAGCGCCGTGATCTCGCTTGTCAGCATATCCGCCTGCTGCGCGCTCATCCGCTCGGTCGACGACCAGCTCAGCCCCAGCATAAACGGCGGCAGCCCCGTCTTCGCCACCAGCTGCTCTAAGATCTGCCGTACCGGCGTCTCGCTGTCGAGGATCTGGTTGTCCGCGCCGATGGCCTTGATCGATACATCGCCCACCGATACAAAGTCGCGCACGCTGCCGTTTCTGCCCTCCTGCATCGCCCGCGACCATTCCTCGGCGATCTGCTCGGCGCGCTCCTGTGCCGCCCCGCGGTCGAGCTCGCCGTCCTGCGGCTTATAGGTCACCGCAAAGCGCACATTGCCGCAGCGGTCCCAGTTCTTTCCCATCGCGTCGTAAATTTTCAGCAGCAGCCCCGTTAAGTACGGCATCGAGCGCAGCATCGAAACGCCGTAAGGGTGCCCCGCTTCGGGGTTGAGCGGCGTAAAGAGCAGTAGGTCCTGATACTCGAGCGGCACGCTGCGCCCGCCGCCATCCACACCGCACAGGCAGAATTCGAGCGGATTGTCCCCCTCGCGCACCTCCACCTGCGAAACGTCCGCGCACAGCACCGCCGCGATCTCGCGTCCTTCCGCGTCCGGTACGATCTCGCCCACCGCGCGCCCGCAGGTCAAAAGCGAATCGAGGTAACAGTCCAAAAAGGCGTTGATGCCTCTCTGCCCTCTGCCCACCGGCACCTCGCACAAAAAGCGCTGCAAGCCCTGCTCCGCCCGCTCGTTGCCGCATGCCACGCGCACGCCGCCCGTCAGCCGGATCAGCTTGCAGATGGCCGCGTCCACCACCGGCACCGCCTCGCGCACCTCGCGGTAAAGCGCTGTCTCCCCGTCCAGCAGCGGCACATAGCTCTCAAGCCGTCCGAATGTACTGCGTCCGCCGCTGCGCAGCTGCACGGCGGTCTCGCCGCCCGTGCTTCTCTCCTTCTGCCAGGGTACTTTCATCCTGTCCTCTCCTTTTCCGTTTTGTTCATCGCGCCGCGCGCTCCACCGCGCGCATCGCAATGCCGCCTCCGCGTTCCTTTTTCGCGATCGACACGGCAAAATACCGCATCTCATCCATCGCGTGATCTCTCTCCTTTTTTGGCCGGTCTCTTCCCGTTCCGCTCTCCTCCCAGCAGTACGCCGCGATCTCGCTAAGGCAGCTCTCGCAGCCCTCGCAGATCACGATCTTTCGCTGCTTCAATAGGTTCGCCGTCACGCGGATGCCGTCCGCCACATCGTTGTCCGCCCTGCTCACAGGGAATCCCTCGCGCCGCAGCGCCTCAATAAAGCTCGCCGCCGACGGGTCGACGATCACCTTTTCCACTGTCTCCCCCGCCGCAAACTTTTTAAGGTCCGCCACATACTCCGTGTCCGTCTTCTGCCGCCCCTCTCTGCGCGAATCGAAGTAATACTCCCGCGCCCGGTACCACACCCCGTCCTTGAGCGCCCACAGGCCAAAACTCGTCGGATTCACCGTCCCGTAGTCGATGGAGATCCTCACCCGCTCCCACGGCTTTTCCGGCACACGAGCGCAATACTCCTGCGGCGTAAAGAAGTCATAGATGAGCCCCTTCGCCGCCGTCCACTCGCCCAGGATGAACCGCCGGTAAAATGTCCCGCTGTATGCCTTTTCGTACCGCGCCCGAATGCGCGGCGAGAGCGACGGATTGTCGTCCATCGTAAAGTGCAGATACAGCGCCCCACGCTCCTCCGCGCGCAGGATCCACTCGCGGTAAAACCAGTGCATCGGCCCCTCGGGGTTGCAGTTGAACCACAGCTTGCTGCCCGATACGCTGCATCGCGCGCTCGCCTGCTCCACAAACGAGCGCGGCATCAGCGCCGCCTCGTCGAACAGCACCCCCGCCAGCGTCACGCCCTGGATGAGCGCCGCGCTCCCCTCGTCGTATCCGCCGAAGAGGTAAAAGCGGTTTTCCCGCCCTCCGCTTCGCACGATCACTAAATTCTCGCTCCGCTTCTCCTCGCAGTGAAAGCCCAGCGCCGTCACCTTCGGTAAAATCTCATGCAACACGTTGCGCCGCAGCGACACGATCGTCTTCCCGCACAGCGCAAATTGCTCGCCGCTAAAGCGCCGCATCGCCCACAGGAAAAAGCCCATCCCCATCGACAGCGTCTTTCCGCTTCGCACCGCCCCGTCGCAGATGATCGCGTCGTACTCTTGGTATCTTGGATTCGCCCACCAGGTCATTGCCGTCTTCTGCTTGGCGGAAAACTGCTTCACGCCCGCCAATCGTCCTTCTCCTCTCCCGCCTGCTCCAGCGCCTCCAAGAACTCCGCCGCCTCGTTCGCGTCTCCGCCGCCCAGCATGTCATAGAGCGCGCTGAGCGCCTTTACCCGGTCGACGAACTTGACCTCCACCGTGCCGTTGCCGTTTCTCTTGAACTCCGCCACCGCCGACAAGTCCATCTTTCGGATGAGCTGCGCCGTCGGCTCGCTCAGATACGTCAGCTCCACCCCGCGGTTCACCCGTCCGAACGCGATCTCCTTAAGCGCCTCGATCACATCCTCGCGCCGCACGTCCTTTTTCTCCATCGTGTCCCCCCCATTTTGTTTTCTCTTTTCACCCGAACCCCGCCGCACCCGTTTTGTTGCACAGTCGTATGCACGCGCGCAAAATTTTGCGCGCAAAAAATGCCGCAGTACCTGCGGCAGCGAAAAAGGGAGGGGCATCTCTTTTCAAAAAGAGATGCCCCTCCCTTAAACCCTCCCAGAGAAAATTTCACATTGCAAGCGAGCAGCTTGAAGAGCTGCAATGCTTGCCGAATCGGGTGCCTGCTATTTTTTGTATCTAAACGATTTGGCTTTCTTCTATCTTCGCTGTCGCTTTGCCTGCGACTCGTTAGCCTTACGCAATCACCGTCTACTACGGATTTTATCAATCTTGCTCGTGCCTGCCAAAGCGGCATTGCTTCGCTCGCCGCAGTACACACTATCGAACAATACACATCATCGGTAGCAGCTAATTAGGCTGCGCTCCCACAAGATAGGCAGAGCGGCAGCGGATAGTAGGAGCAGAGGCAAATTGTATAGCAGCTCTAAACGCGGCTTCGCCGCGCGTAGGCAGTCGCATTCCGGAGGCATAACGACTGTTCAAGCCCCAGACTGCCAATCTAAAACCTTTCTCTCGGGGGATCAAAAGGGGGATACTCTCTTTCTTGAAAGAGAGTATCCCCCTTTACCCGCGTTCCCCGCCTCAGGCGGGAAGCCTACGTCCCAGCATGGAAAAGCATTATTCGAGAATGAGCTTTTCAAGCTCACCCGCATCATCGGCGATCATCTTCGCGCCGGCTTCGATCACAACTTCCCTCGAGCGGAAACCCCAGCTCACAGCGATGACGTCCAGTCCGGCGTTCAGCCCCGTCTGCACGTCCACTTCGGAATCTCCGACGAACACTGCGTCCTTTTTTGCAATTCCCAGCGCTTTCAGCGCCGTCTCCGCCATGTCGGGGTACGGCTTGCAGCGCACACCGTCGCTCGGGCCGACGGCAAAGTCCATCCGGTCGCCGAAATACTCACGGCTCAACTTCTGCACCGCACTGTCCGGCTTGTTCGACACGACCGCCAGCTTGATGCCCTTTGCCTTCAGCTCGCTCAGCATGTTCAAAAGTCCGTTGTACACCCGTGTTTTGATCTGGCAGTGATCCTGATAGTACGCGCGGTACGCCGCGAGCGTCTCCATGATCTTTTCCTCGCTCGTCCCCTCCGGCACGGCGCGGCGGATCTGCTTTTCCGCCCCGTTGCCGACAAAGCGCCGCATCTCCTCAAGGCTCCGCTCTGGATAGCCCATCTGCCGCAGTACATGGTTCGTGCTGTCGCGCAGGTCCTCCAGCGTATCGAGCAGCGTCCCGTCCATATCAAAAAGAACCGCTTTATAGCTCATATTCTTCCTCTTTTCTTATTTTGTTGCCCTATTATAATCTGCTTCATGCACAAAGCGCAACCCCGTTTTTGCTCATATCTCTCCGTCTGCACCCTTGCGCCCCCTCTTCTCCTCTGATATAATTATTGAATGATTTTATAGTTAAGGAGCGCTGTCATCATGCATGAACTGGAACGTCTCTATCATATCCACTGCGCCAAGGGTGAAGTCGGCCGCTATGTGATCCTGCCCGGCGACCCCGGCCGCTGCCCCTCCATCGCCGCACTGTTCGACGATGCCCATCTCGTCGCGCGCAACCGCGAATACACCACCTACACCGGCACGCTGCTGGGCGAAAAGGTCTCCGTCTGCTCCACCGGCATCGGCGGCCCGTCCGCCTCCATCGCCATGGAGGAGCTGCATCAGCTCGGCGCGGACACCTTCATCCGCACCGGCACCTGCGGCGGCATTGACTTAAACGTCAAGTCCGGCGACATCGTCGTCGCCACCGGCGCCATCCGCTACGAGCACACCTCGCTCGAATACGCGCCCATCGAGTTCCCCGCCGTCGCCGATTTCGACATCACCCTCGCCCTTCGTCAGGCATCCGAAGAGCTCGGCTACTGCACCCACACCGGCGTCGTCCAGTGCAAGGACAGCTTCTACGGCCAGCACTCCCCGGAAAAGAGCCCCGTCTACTACGAGCTTCTGCAAAAGTGGGAGAGCTGGAAGCGCCTTGGCGTCAAGGCAAGTGAAATGGAGTCCGCCGCAATGTTCGTCGTCGCCTCCGCGCTCGGCTGCCGCTGCGGCTCCTGCTTCCACGTTGTCTGGAACCAGGAGCGCGAAAAGGCCGGCCTCGATCAGGACATGAGCGAGGACACCTCCGCCTCCGTCAAGGTCGCCGTCGAAGGTCTCAAGAAGATCATCCAGCGTGACCGCGAGCTCGCCGCGCTCCCGAATCACGATCAAAAGCTGCTCGAAAAGAAAGAAAAGGGGCTTCTCCATGAGTGATAAAAAGGTCATCGGTATCCTTGGCGGCATGGGTCCTCTCGCTACCGCCGACCTCTTTCAGAAGATCACCCTGCACACGGCTGCCTCCTGCGATCAGGACCATCCGCGCGTGTGCATCGACTCCAATACCAATATTTCCGACCGCACGGCAGCCCTCCTGCACGGTGGCGCCGACCCCGTCCCCGAAATGGTCAAGAGCGCGCAGCGCCTCGAGTCCATCGGCGCGGATCTTCTCATCATGCCCTGCAACACCGCGCACAACTTTTATGACGCCGTCGCCTCGTCCGTCTCCATCCCCGTTCTGCACATGATCGCCATCACGCGCGACGCGCTCAAGTCCCGCGGCGTCAAGTGCGCCGGTCTCCTCGCGACCGACGGCACCGTCCAGACCGGCATCTACCAGCGCACGTTCGAGGGCAGCGGCGTCGAGCTCCTCACCCCCGACAACACCGAAGATCAATCCGCCGTCATGGACATCATCTACAACGGCGTCAAGGCCGGCGACCTCACGCATGACGCGACCGCCTTCCGCGCCGCCTGCGAGCATCTTCTCGCGCGCGGAGCCGAGGTCCTGATCCTCGGCTGCACCGAGCTCCCCCCCGCGTTCGACATCTATCATCTCGATTACCCCAATGTTGACCCGACGCTTGAGCTGGCGCTCGCCGCCGTCCGCGCCGCGGGCTGCCAGACAAAGTGAGGGCGCGCGCATGAGCTATGCCGATCAGGTCTTCCGCGCCAGCTGCCTCGACATTCTCCAAAACGGCGTGCGCGACGACGACCTCACCGTCCGTCCCCACTGGGAGGACGGCACCCCTGCCCACACGATCAAAAAATTTGGCCTTGTCAACCGCTACGATCTCCAAAAGGAGTTTCCCATCCTCACGCTGCGCCGCACATACCTCAAAAGCGCGGTGGACGAGCTCCTCTGGATCTGGCAGAAAAAATCCAACAACGTCCACGACCTCTCCTCCCACATCTGGGATGCCTGGGCGGACGAAACCGGTTCCATCGGCAAGGCCTACGGCTATCAGCTTGGCGTCAAGCACCAATACAAGGAGGGTATGTTCGATCAGGTCGACCGCGTGCTCTATGACCTCAGACATAACCCCGCCTCGCGCCGCATCCTCACGAGCCTCTACAATTTCGAGGACCTACACGACATGAACCTCTACCCCTGCGCCTACTCCATGACCTTCAACGTCTCGAACGGCACGCTGAACGCCATCCTGAATCAGCGCTCGCAGGACATGCTCGCCGCCAACAACTGGAACGTCTGTCAGTACGCGGTGCTCGTCCACATGTTTGCCCAGGTCTCCGGCCTCAAAGCAGGCGAGCTCGTCCACGTCATTGCCGACGCGCACATTTACGACCGCCACATCCCCATCATCGAAAAGATGCTCGCAGAGCCGGAGCACCCCGCCCCGCAGTTCACCCTCGATCCCGCCGTGACGGATTTCTACGCCTTCACTCCCGACAGCGTCCGGCTGGAAAATTATCAGTTCAGTCCCTTTGAAGACAAGATCCCCATTGCCGTCTGAGCGTTCGCGTCGGCAAAATTTATAGAGAAAGCCATGGAGTTGATACTATGACCGCAATCGTCTGCGTTTCCCGGAGCTGGGGCATCGGCCGCGACGGCGCGCTGCTGTTCCGCATCTCTGCCGACCACAAGCGTTTCCGCACCCTCACCGTCGGCAAGACCGTCATCCTCGGCCACAAGACCCTCGACACCTTCCCCGGCGGCAAGCCCCTCAAGGACCGCCGCAACATCGTCCTCTCCCACCGCGACCTCGACGTCCCCGGCGCGGAGATCGCCCACTCGTTTGATGCAGCCGCCGCGCTCGGCGGCGACGACGCCATCGTCATCGGCGGTGCCAGCGTCTACATGGCGCTCCTCTCCCGCTGCGACCGCGTCTACGTCACCAAGGTCGACTCAGACCCCGACGCCGACAGCTTCTTCCCCAACCTCGACGACAATCCCGACTGGCGCATCGAGTCGGAGAGCGAGACCTTTGAGGAAAACGGCCTCAAGTTCCGCTATGTCGACTATGTCCGCAAGTAAAAAGAGGGGCCTTGGCCCCTCTTTTTTTGCGCCCTAAAGGGCGCGTGGAAGCAGCGCCAGCGGCGCTGCACGGGAAAAGGGGGCTATTCTCTTTCACGAAAGAGAATAGCCCCCTTTCAATCCCCCAAGAGAAAGGTTTCGATTGGCAGTCTGAGGCTCGAACAGCCTTTATGCCTCCGGAATGCAAATGCCTGCGCGCGGCTTCGCCGCGTTTGGTGTTGCTATACGACTTGACTCTCTCCTATTATCCGCTGTTGCGCAGCCGTTGGCAGCTCTGCTGCCTTACGGATGCGGCACACCCCTTGCGGGTGCCGCTCTGCCGATCTTGTGGAAGCACAGCCTAATTTCCGTCTACTTTGGATTTGTACGATCTTGCTGCTGCCTGCCAAGGCGGCATTGATGCGCTCGCCGCGGTTAGGTGGTGCGTTTCTCGCGGGGATAGGGTTCTTTTTCGTCGGTCAGGCCGACGAGATAGTCGATGCTTGTATGGTAGAATCCGGCGAGCTGCCCGGCGTATTCCAGCGGAAGCGCTCGCTCGCCGCGCTCGTATTTGGAATAGAGCGACTGGTCGCACATCAAAAATTCTGCGATCTGCTTTTGCGTGAAGTCTTTATCCTCCCGCAAATCACGAATCCGTAACTTCATTTACATCACCACTGCGATTATATCGTAAGACAATATGTCCTATTGACTTTTTGGACATATTGTCCTAAGATGAGCATTGAGGTGATTTCATGGAGAAGCAAACCTGCAATGATTGCGAGCATTTTCGCAGACATTATATCTTTACCGATGGAGAATACAGGGCATTGTACTACGGTCACTGCACCAGCAGGCGCTGCAAAAAACGGGAGGCGGACACCCCCGCCTGTGAAGATTTTACTCTCAAACCACCCCCACCCAAAGACCCCGCCAAATACTACATCGCCCACATCAAACTAATTCCAGCAGAAGACTGAAAAGCGCGGCGAGCGCAGCAAAGCCGCCCCCGCAGGCAGTCTGCCGCC
>OLOU01001118.1_pt1 | contig 19730 bp, 17 predicted proteins | sample 1672101 | NCBI WGS metagenome assembly OLOU01 (sample SAMEA3136645, study PRJEB25190) | human gut metagenome | biome: human gut; feature: human-associated habitat; material: faeces | place: Austria | collected 2013
CCGCAACCTGGCGCGCAAGGAGCTTGCCTGGCTGACCCGTGGCGCCCGCGCCCGCTCCACCAAGCAGAAGTTCCATGTCAAGGCCGCGCGGGAGCTCATCGCCGACGTGCCGCCCATGCGCAACGCCGTCGAACTCAAGCAGATGGCCACGTCGCGCCTGGGCAAGCAGGTCGTCGACCTGATCGACGTCACGCAGATCTTCGCGAAAAGCCAAGGCGAGCAGCCGGTCACACCGACCGACGACACGGCGGCGGATCAGGCCCCCGCCTCCTCCTCTCAGATCGATATCGTCCCCTCCCTATACTCGGAGCCGCGCGTGACCGGTTCCGTCGAAGTCGCCGTCGACACGCTCGCCGACCCGCGTCTCGTGGACGCCGGCGTGCCGGAATCCATCCAGGCCGCAGCGGAAGCCAAGGCGAAGGCGGAGGCGCTCGCGGAACGTAAGGGTGTCACGGAGGAGTCGGTCGCGCCGCAGGTCACCTCCGCGGCGCAGAAGATCACCGTCGCCGGTCGCAAGATTCTCGACGACGTGACCTGGCTGATCGGCCCCGGTGACCGTTTCGGCATCGTCGGCGCGAACGGCGCCGGCAAATCCACGTTGCTCAAGCTCATCGACGGCACGCTCACGCCGACAGCCGGGCATGTCAACATCGGCAAGACCGTGAAGTTCGCGGTGCTTTCGCAGCGGCTCGACGAGCTGGAGAAACTCGGCAAATACAAGATCAAGGAAGTACTGTCCCGCTACAAGCCCAGCTATATCGTCGACGGCAAGGAAGTCACGCCCGGTCAGCTGATGGAACGGCTCGGCTTTGAATCCGCGCAGCTGATGACGCCGATCCGCGACCTGTCGGGCGGACAGAAGCGCCGCATGCAGCTGCTGCTGATCCTGCTGGATGAGCCGAACGTGCTCATCATGGACGAGCCCGGCAACGACCTCGACACCGATATGCTCGCCGTCATGGAGGATCTGCTCGACACGTGGCCGGGCACGCTGATCGTCGTCAGCCACGACCGGTACCTGCTGGAGCGCGTCACCGACCAGCAGTTCGCACTGATCGGCGGTAAGGTGCGGCATCTGCCCGGTGGCGTCGACGATTATCTCGACATGATCGAAAAAGCGAAGACCGCAGCGCCGGCAGGCGTATCGGCTTCGCAGAAGGAGCCGGCCGGCTCCGGCGTCACTGCCACGGCGGACGACGCCCCCAAGCTCAGCGGCAAGGAATTCCGCGAGACCAGCAAGCGCATCTCCGCCATCGAGCGCAAGCTCGCAAAGCTGGAGGAGCAGAAGACCGCGCTCGAAGCGGATATGGCCGCCCATGATCCGAGCGACTATGAGGGGCTGAACGAGCTCAACGGGCAGCTTCAGGCCGTCTCCGACGAGTCCGGCGCCTTGGAGGCCGAATGGATGGAATTGTCCGAAAAACTGGAGTAATCGCCGCGCGCGGCGCGCGACCTTACTTCATCATCTCTTCATAGATGCGCTTGCAGTCCGGGCAGACGGGGTATTGCGACGGGTCGTGCTTCGGCACCCAGATCTTGCCACACAGCGCGACCACGGGCCGGCCGGTGAGCTTCGATTCGGCGATGCGATCGCGCGACACATAGTGCGCGAACCGGTCGGCGTCGCCATTGTCGGAACGGTCGGTCTGCTCCTCGGTTTCCGGACGCTCCAGCACCGCCGTCCCCGTGCCCTGGTCCGGGGTGGACAGCGGCGACACCGGATCCGCGAGATCCGCGGCGATCCCTCCTGCGACGGCGGATGTCGGCTTTAGCTGTGTTGACGGTTCAGATGACATTTCGACTCCATTCCTTCATCCATGACGACATCATAGCGGCGAATGGCCGGTCTGTCTTCCGCCGGCATAGATTCATGATAATGCCCGCATGCTACCGCTGCATGTCCGGCGTCTGAGCCCCGGCTCGCTCGTATACGGACTGTCCGGCGATTCGCGGTAGGCTATGCATATGACTATCGCAGTATGCCCAGGATCGTATGACCCCGTGACCGCGGGACATTTGGATGTCATTGAGCGGTGCGCCCGTTTTTTTGACGAAGTGCACGTGGTCGTGGCCGTGAACGCCGCGAAGACCCCGATGTTCCCGGCGCATACGCGAGTGGATATCATTCGTCAGGCGCTCGACCACGACGGATTCCCCGATGTCAAGGTCGCGTCCACGACCGGCCTGATCACCGACTACTGCAAGGAGATCGGTGCCACCGTCATCGTCAAGGGCCTGCGGCAGAACGGCGATTACGAGGCGGAGCTGGGCATGGCCCTTGTCAATCGCAAGCTCGCAGAGGTGGAGACGCTGTTCCTGCCGGCCGACCCGGTGCTTGAGCATATTTCCAGCTCCATCGTCAAGGACGTCGCCCGGCATGGCGGCGACGTGACCGGCATGGTGCCTGATGGCGTGGTGCCGATGCTGGACGAGGCGTTGAGCCATGAGCGTGGCGAGTGACGTCGCGACGCGAATCCCATATGATATTGTCTGGGTTTTCCGGTCGCTGATACGTGACCGGAATAAAAGTAAAGAGATGCAGCATGGATGAATCAACGAACGATGGCATCGTCAACGTCGGTGACGGCAACGACGGCGGCGCCGCCATGGATCCCGCGACCGGCACCGAGCCGGCCGCGCAGTCGACCGACGCCTACAGCGTCACGTATGCGGCCGCGGCGCGGCTGAACGATGCGCCGGAAAGCGCGGCACCTGCCAGCGTGTGGGACGAAATGTCGCACACGCCGCAGCCGGCCGCCGCTGCGACGCACGAGAACAAGCCGGACATATCCGATTACGCGAAGCAGTCCAAGCCGACGTTCCCGATCAGTCAGCTCCCCGATTTGCGCGAGACGCTGGATCCGAAGGCCGACATGAACCCCGAGGAGATGAAGTCCCGCGAGGAGTTCACCACCGTCTATGACATCATCGACTCGATGGAGGCGACGCTGGAGGCCGCGAAGACCAGCCTGTTCGCGCCCAGCATGGTGCGTGTGGACCGCGAGGAGTTCGCCGGTCAGCTGGACGAGCTCAAGCGGATGCTCCCGGTGCAGCTGGAGCGCGCGTCCGCGCTGATGCGCGAGGCCGAGCGGCGCTTGGAATCCGCGCAGACGCAGGCGAACGCCATCATCGCGTCGGCGCAGAGCCGTGCCGCCGACACGTTGGACGAGGCCAACAAGCAGGCGCAGATCCTCGTCGGCCAGGAGAACATCACCGACAAGGCGCGGCAGCGTGCGCGTGCGATTCTCGACAAGGCGCAGGCGCGTGCCGACCATCTGACCAATGGCGCCGACGAGTACTGCACGACGGTGATGACCGGCCTGCAGGAGCAGCTCGGCAAGCTCAGTCACGACGTGCAGGCAGGACTCAACGTGCTTGAGGAACGGCAGCGCGCGGCGGGCGAGCAGATGCCGCACCTGAACATCAACGATTATCCGGAAGCGCAGTAGGGGCGCGCCGGAGTGTAACGGAACGCGCAACAGCATGCGCGGCAGCAGCAGGGAGGAGATTTGTATGGCACGACCGGAGGATTCCGCATGGGCGGTCAGCGTGGCGCAGGTGGCGTCGCGGCCGGGGCAGTCCAAGACGGTGGACGCGGTGTTTCCCGCGCCGAGCGGCATCGGCGATGAGGTCATCGGCGTGAAGGAGGGCGCGGACGTCAGCGTGCACGGCTCGTTCGACTCGATAGTCGACGGCCTGGTGCTGACCGCTCGCATCGAAGCGCCCGTCGCGGCCGAGTGCACACGCTGCCTCAAGCCCATCAAGCGCGATTGGGGTGTGGACGTCGTCGCGTTCTTCCCCTACGAGGAGAGCGCGAAGGCCCGCTCGCACGGCAAGCCCAAGAACGAGGACGTGGAGATCGTCGCGGGGGAGGACGAGTCCGAGGACGTGTATCCGCTGAGCCGGGACGGGGCGTTCGCCGACCTGGAGGCGCTGCTGCGTGACACGCTGGTGGAGGCGCTGCACCCGGCCGGTGTCATCGTGGTGCTGGAGGCCGAGCACCTGCACAAGGCTTTCGGCGACCGCGTGCTCATCGACGACCTGTCCTTCACGCTGCCGCGCAACGGCATCGTCGGCGTGATCGGCCCGAACGGCGTGGGTAAGTCCACGCTGTTCAAGACCATCGTGGGCCTGGAACCGCTGACCAGCGGTGAACTGAAGATCGGCGACACCGTCAAAATCAGCTACGTGGACCAGAACCGTGAAGGCCTGGACCCGAACAAGAACCTGTGGGAAGCCGTGTCCGGCGGCCTCGACTTCATCGAGGTGGCCGGTGTGGAGGTGCCGACCCGCGCCTACGTGGCCAGCTTCGGCTTCAAGGGCGCCGACCAGCAGAAGCTGACCGGCGTGCTCTCCGGTGGTGAGCGCAACCGTCTGAACCTGGCCCTGACCCTGAAGCAGGGCGGCAACCTGCTGCTGCTCGACGAGCCCACCAACGATCTGGACGTCGAGACCCTGGAATCCCTCGAAAACGCACTGCTCGAATTCCCTGGCTGCGCTGTGGTGATCTCCCACGACCGTTGGTTCCTCGACCGCGTCGCCACGCATATCCTCGCGTGGGAAGGCGACGACGACAACCCGGCCAAGTGGTACTGGTTCGAAGGCAACTTCCAGGCCTACCAGGAGAACAAGGTGGCCCGACTCGGTGAAGATGCGGCCCGCCCGCACCGCCTGCACAAGAAGCTTGTGCGCGGCTGAGATACGCCGGCATTAGTGCCACAACGCGCTTTATACGTCGAAAGCCGTCCCTCAGGGGCGGCTTTCCCCATAATTGCCCCATGGCTGCCCGCCCCGCATCCCATAAAATCCCACAGTCGCCTACGGCAACACACCGGCAGCGCAGCAGCAACGTAGCGGCAATGCGCCGCATAACCCACCGTTTACCTTCCAAACAGTCTCGTTACATTTCGCTCCCGGAACTCTTAACCCCCACCGGATAGACTGCCAACCATAGGTTGGAATACGATAACCGAATACTGAACACAGCAGAACAAGAATCGAGGAACGCCATGGCTCAGGCAACCACCGTAACTCCATTGGACCATCTGGTGAAGGTGCTGAAGTTGGGCGAGCCTTCCGCTTACCGCAATCACACATATATCAATGGCGAGAGTATGTACTTCCCCACCGGCCGCGTCTACGGTGGCCAGGTCATCGCCCAGTCGGTGATCGCCGCGTCCAAAACAGTGGGCCCTTCACGCCTGCCGCATTCGGTACATGGCTATTTCATTGCCGCCGGCGATATTCGTCAAGACCTGTTGTTTGACGTCGAGAACCTTCGCGACGGCCGCTCGTTCTCCGCTCGTCGGGTCAACGTCACCCAAGCCGAGGGGTCGATTCTCACGGCCATCGCCTCTTTCCAGGAGACCGGCCAAGAGGGTGTGGAATTTGCCGATCCGATGCCGGAAAACCTGCCCGATCCCGAAACGTTGACTTCCGCCAAAGAACTCATGCAGCCGTTCGCCGAGAAGTCGCCGTTCGCCAATTACTATGCCGAGAAATCGCCGTTCGATATCCGCCACGTGACGCCGACCGTGATGCTGCGCGCGGACAAGGATTCCGCCGAGCATGATTCCGGCAAGCAGATGGTGTGGATGAAGGCCGATGGCCACGTCGATGTGCCGCAGGTCATGCATCGTGCGATGCTGGCGCTTGGCTGCGATCAGGTGATGATGGAGCCGGTGCTGCGCCGCGCCGGACTGTCGATTTCCACACCGGGCATTTCCTATGCGTCCATCGACCATTCGATGTGGTGGTATCAGGATATCGATATCAACGAATGGCATTTGTATGTGCAGGATACGCCTATCGCCGCGCACGGACGCGGACTCGGCATTGCCAAAGTGTATGCGCAGAATGGCGACTTGGTGGCGGCCATCGCTCAGGAAGCTATGGTGCGCGTGCCGTAGGAATAGTCACCCCTACCGCTTGTAGGCTTGGGCTATGTCGCTACGGCGCTTGGCTTCCTTGATTTTCAGGTTTTCGGGGCCTTCGTTCGGCGGTAGCTGGCACAACCATTCGCCGATAATGCCGATGATCATGTCGGCGATGCACACCACGGCCGCGATTGCGCACTCGGTGACGGCGTGTGCATAGAAATCCGCCTCGATATGGCTCAGGCTCATCACAATCTGACCGCCATACCAGCCGGCGAGCGTTGCGCCCGCCAATCCCAGTGCCTTTGCCAGCACCAGCGTATACACCGCGATAGTGGGATTGATGAAGCTATGCGGACGCTTCTTGGGGTCGGTATTCGCGTATTTATGCACTTGCAGGGCCAAGATCAGCACGATAACGCCCAGCACGGCCAGCAATCCGGTCACAATCCAAGGCGCACCAATCAGCGACAGTCCCGAGCTTTCGCCGTAGGAGGCCAGACCGATACCCGCCAACAGGCCCAGCACGGCACCGATCACATACTGCCACCATGGTGTTCGCCGTGTTTTCATATCCGGCCTCCTTATCGTTGCGTTGCTGTTTGCTGTTTGCGAACGGCCCTCGCGCCTGGGCTGTTCATCTTGATTTGGTTTTCGTCACTGCCGTGCCCGGCTGTTCGAGGCCGGAGACTGGTCCGTCACCGTCTGGTTTCTAGCCTACCGTTCGTAACTGGTTCTGCCATCAGCTCAACTGTTCGACAGTATCCAGTTGTCCGATAGCAATCCGACCTGTCCGGCATCCGGTGCCATGGCCAAAAGGAAGGCCACCGGGTCGCCGCCCAGAGAAGCATTCGGGTCCATATCCAGCCAAGGTGCCAATACCGACGCATGGTTACGGGCCGACGGCCAAGGAATGCTGCAGTTGGGCTCGTCGGAAGTCACGCCTTCCATGTCGACAAGGTCAAGGTCGACTGCCAGATCATGAACACTTTCGATGCTGCCCAATACGGCAATCAGGTCGGCGGGCGGCAACTTGGTTTCGATTTGGATGACCGCGCTCATCGCGTCCGGGCCGTCGAAATGGCTGACATGGTAGAGCGGCGAGATGCCCTGTACCTGATTGCCAGGAACACTGTCGATGGAAACGATGGTTTCGCGGAACAGCCGTTCGACATCCTGCGAGGTGGAATCCAGCGAAATAATCGCCTTGCGTGAGACGGGTGCCGACTCCGACGCTGATTTTTGCTTGACTGCATGCCCGCCGAGCATCCAGTCTTCGCTCTCGAGCTGCACGGCGTTACGGTCCGGTGCGGCGGCCAGCAAATCGGCTACAGGCCCCTCATGGGCTCCGGCAAGTTTGGCGTTCGGATTCAGCGCCGCCCAGGGAGCCAGCACAAACGCGCGCTGCCAAGCACGCGGATGGGGCAATGCCAGATCCGGATCCGCGCTGGTGATGCCATCAAAGTCGATAATGTCCAAGTCCAACGGCCTGGAATCCCAATGATTCTCACGAATTCGCCCATGGTTCGCCTCGATGCTTTGCAACGCGGCGAGCAATTCGTGGCTGCCCATTGTGGTTTCAAGCTCCACCACGGCGTTCAGGAAATCCGGCGTACCGTCGGCCATGCCCCACGCGGCCGTGCGGTAAAGCGGCGAAATACCGGTCACCTGTGTGCCAGGCAACGCGTCAATCTCCCGAACGGCGGCTCGCAAGGTGGATTCCACCTCGCCCACATTGCCACCCAAGGCCACCACCGCGTTATGGATGGCATGCTCTTCAGCAGTGCGTCCATTATCGGTGGCACGCACGCGCGAGATGGAGACCGATACATCTGCAAAAGCCACGACGATGGGTGCGTGAGGCTTGTGCACGGTGACGTCGATGGAGGCGACGGCCGGCGCATCGGCAAGAATCTCGTCCGCGATACGTTGGGCCAGACGCTCGATCAGGTCCACATGAGGGCCTTCGATGACAGCCGCGATATCCTTGGCCACACGGCCGTAATCGATGGTGTCGTTGAGATCGTCGGATTGACCGGCGGCGGCCAGATCAAGGTGCAGGGTGACGTCCACGACGAAGGTTTGTGGCCGTTCGTGTTCAAAGGCGAGCACACCGTGGGTGCCGTTGGCATGTACGCCGGTAAGAGTGATGGTGTCCATTGGTAAGGCTTTCTGCTCAAATGCTCCCCTCAGTCGCCTTCGGCGCCAGCTCCCCTCGTCCGAGGGGAGCCAAGACCTAGAAGCAACCAAAAAACGGAGCCAGGGGAATCATGCGTATTCGCGCCAGGTGTCGCCGGCGATGACGGCGGCTCGGCTTTTGGCCACGTCTTGTACGCGCACGGCCCATGCGCCGTGTTCGGCGGACAGGGCGGACAAGGCTGCGGTCACGTCATCGCGCTGGGCCATGATCGGCCCATCAGCACCGGCAGCGCCCGCCTCGGTAAGCATCGCCGAGATGAAGCGTTTGCGGGACTGGCCGATCAGCACCGGATATCCGGTGGCTCGGAAGGTCTCGAGTCCGGTCAGCAGCGGCAGGTTGTGCTCGATGCCGGGCTTGGAGAAGCCCAGGCCCGGGTCGATGATAATGCGCTCAGGCTTCACGCCGGCGGCCAGCACACCGTCGACTTGGCGCATGAGTTCGTCGTGTACGTCGGTCAATACACCGTGCTCGTAGACGGAGGTGTCTTGATCGGGGTTCGCGCCCTTGGAACCGGCGAGCCAGCCGCGCCAATGCTGCACGATGTACAGGCAGTCGTGGTCGGCGACCACGTGCGGCAGTTCGGCGTCCAGCGTGCCACCGGAAACGTCGTTGATGATCTGGGCGCCCTCGCTCAGCGCAGCGGCGGCCACGGATGCGCGCGTGGTGTCGATGGACAATATGGCACCGGCCGGAATCAATGTCTTGACGGCACCGGTGATGCGGACCAATTCGTCGGCCTCGGACACGCGCTTGGCGCCGGGGCGCGTGGATTCGGCGCCGATGTCGATGATGTCCGCGCCGGCGGCCATCATGTCGCGCCCGTGCTGGGCCGCCTTGGCCGGGTCCAGCCACAGGCCGCCGTCCGAGAACGAGTCCTCGGTGATGTTGAGCACACCCATCACCATGGTGTGCGTGGCGTCATGCAACGCCTGCAAATCAGTCATAGGTCATCTCCCCTTCATTGTTTCCCCTTCGCTCCCCTCAGTCACCTACGGCGACAGCTCCCCTCAGAGAGGGGAGCCTAGGTTGCGTCACTTGTCAAGAATCAGACTCATGGCTTCGGCTCGGGTGGCGGGGTTGCGTAGCAGACCGCGCACCGCAGAGGTCACCGTGCGGGCGGAAGACTTCTTGATGCCGCGCATCGACATGCACAGGTGCTCGCATTCGGTCACCACAATCACACCACGTGCGCCCGCATACTCGACCAGCGCGTCGGCGATCTGCTGGGTCAAACGCTCCTGCACCTGCGGCCGGCGAGCATACACCTCAACCAGTCGGGCGAGCTTGCTCAGCCCCATCACCCCATCCTTGGCGGGAATGTAGCCCACATGGGCCACGCCATGGAAAGGCAGCAGGTGATGCTCGCACACCGAATACAGTTCGATGTCCTTGACCAGCACCAGCTCGTCGGTATCCACGTCGAAGTGCTTCTCCAGCACATCGGCCGGCGAGGCCTGCAGACCGGCGAACAGCTCGCGGCACGCGCGGGCGATACGGTCAGGCGTTTCCACCAGTCCCTCGCGCTCGGGATCCTCGCCAATCGACTTCAGGAACAGACGTACGGCTTCGCGCACGCCTTCCTCGTCGTATGTGCGTTTCTCCCGCTGGCAAGACTCTATATTTTCGTTCATCTCATCTCTCCCTTGTCATTGTCCACAACGACGTCGGCCTGGCCTGCGTACGTGAGAAACCACATGAACAGGTCGGGCCGAATCGTCATCGTGTCTACTCTTCCGGCTTCATGCCGACCGAGCGCTTGAGGCTTTCGGGAATCTCCACCGGCGGCTTGTCCGAGTCGGGGCGGCGGTCGTTGGACAGCCACACCGGACGAACCGGAGCCTTCTTGATCGGCGCGAAGATCGCCGCAAGTTCCTTCTCGTTCAGGGTCTCCTTGACCAGCAGCTGGCGGACCAGCTCGTCAAGAATCTCGCGGTTGTCGTTGATGATGGTCCATGCCTCGGTGTGGGCGGTTTCCACCAGCTTCAACACTTCGTCATCGATTACTTCAGCAGTACGATCGGAGTACTTGCGCGGCTGCAGACCATCCATCACAGTGGTCTGATCGTCGTCGGAACCCCACTTGATGGCGCCGAGCTTATCGGAGAAGCCGTATTCGATCACCATCGTACGGGCGATGCTCGTAGCCTTCTCGATATCGTTCGAAGCACCGGTAGTCGGGTCGTGGAAGACGATTTCCTCGGCGGTGCGGCCACCCATCGCGTAGGCCATCTGGTCGAGCAGCTGGTTGCGCGACTGCGAGTAGCGGTCGGAGGTCGGCATGACGGCGGTGTAGCCGAGGGCGCGGCCTCGCGGCAGAATCGTCACCTTGGTCACCGGATCGGTGCTGTTCAAGGCGGCGGCCACCAGCGCATGGCCACCCTCGTGGTATGCGGTGTTGCGCAGCTCTTCCAGAGCCATGCCCTTAGACTTGCGCTTCGGGCCGGCCTGAACGCGGTCGATGGCCTCGTCGATGGCGCGGTTGTCGATCAACTGGGCACCGGCACGGGCACACAGCAACGCGGCTTCGTTGAGCACGTTGGCCAAATCGGCACCGGTGAAGCCCGGCGTGCGCACGGCGACCATATGCAGGTCGACGTCCGGTACGAACGGCTTGCCCTTGGCGTGCACCCTCAGAATTGCCTCACGGCCTTCCAGATCAGGCGCGGCCACACCTACCTGACGGTCGAATCGACCCGGACGCAGCAGAGCGGGGTCAAGCACGTCAGGGCGGTTGGTGGCGGCGATGATGATGAGGTTGGTGTCGTTGTCGAAACCGTCCATCTCGACGAGCAGCTGGTTCAGCGTCTGCTCGCGCTCGTCGTGGCCACCGCCCATACCGGAGCCACGCTTGCGACCCACGGCATCGATCTCATCGATGAAGATGATGGCGGGAGCGTTCTTCTTGGCCTCATCGAACAGGTCACGCACACGGGAGGCACCGAGACCGACGAACATCTCGACGAAGTCGGAGCCGGCCATCGAGTAGAACGGCACGCCGGCCTCACCTGCGATGGCTCGGGCCAGCAACGTCTTACCCGTGCCGGGAGGGCCGTACAGCAGCACGCCGCGCGGGATGCGCGCACCCAGCGCCTTGTACTTGGACGGATCCTTGAGGAAGTCCTTGATTTCCTCGACTTCGGCCACGGCCTCGTCTTCACCGGCCACATCGGCGAACTTGGTGGTGGGGGTCTGGCCCTCGAGCAGCTTGCCGCTGTTCTTCTTGCCGCCCATGCCGAGCATGCCGCCGGCACCGCCCATGCGGCTCATCAGCCACCAGAACAAGGCAAGGATGATGACGAACGGCAGAATCGAGGTGATGAGGTAGCTCATCACACTGGTCTGCTCGATATTCGAGGTCCAGCCCTTTTCGAGATCGCCGTTCTCCACGGCCTTGGCCACCTGTGCGCCCTGGGCGAAGGTGTAGTAGAACTGCACGTTCTTGCCGTAGTTGGTCACCTTGCCGGTGTCGGCGTTCTTCTTGGTGTAGTCATTCTTCAGCTCAAGGCGGACGACCTGCTTGTTGTCCGTGATCTCGGCGTATGTGGCCTTGCCCTGATTGATCAGCGCGAAACCATCTTTAGTATCGATGGTTTTGGTGCCACCGCCGGCGAACATCTGGAACATCAGCACAACCATGACCACGAGCACGGCACCCCACAGCCAGGGGGACTGCCATATCGGGCGGTTCTCTTTGTTGCCTTTGCCATTGTTCCCGTTATTGCCACGGTTGAACGGGTTGGTGAACGGGTTGCCGTTGTTACGGTTGTTGTTCGGGTTCGGGTTATTGCCGTTACCCGGCCCTTGCGGGAAGCTCATGCTTGCACTCCTTGGTAGACGGACGGCTTGAGGACCGCGATCGAATCGAGGTTGCGGTAGCGTTCGTCAAAGTCGAGGCCGAAGCCGACGACGAACTCGTCCGGAATCTCATAGCCGGCGTACTTCACATCAACGTCCACCTCTCGGCGGGAAGGCTTGCTCAGCAAAGCGAAGACTTCCACGGAAGCGGCACCACGACGTTTCAGTTCTGCGACCAGCCACGCGAGCGTGCGTCCTGAATCGACAATATCCTCCACAATCAAAATGTGCCGTCCGCGAACATCGGCGGACAAATCCTGCCTGACTGTGACCTCACCGCTCGACACTGTGCCCGAGCCATAGCTCGACAGGCTCATGAAGTCGATCTGTACAGGAATGCTCATGGCCTGGGTGAACGCGACCAGCGTATTCACGGCCCCTTTCAGCACCGCAACGAGCAGCGGATTCTTATCGCGGTAATCCTCGCTCGCGAGAGCAGCCATCTCGTGGATCTTGGCATCAATCTGTTCTTTGCTGACCAGCTCGTGGTCAATATCTTCCTCAACGTCAGCGATTCGCATGCGCTCCATCTTGGCACACGCGAATGACGTGTTTCTTGCGATTGGCTGAATAACCTCTGGGAAGTGAGACGCCGCCTTGCCCATGCCAATCGACGACCAGCCGGTCGATGGCGGCAATCTGGGCAGCACTGGCGTTCACACCGGCTTGGCTCAGCGCGTGAGCGATGACCCGCAACCGAATCGCCTCTGGCTCACGTGCAATACGTTTGACGCTGATCATCAGGCCGATGCCATGGCTCGAATCGTTGGTATCGCCTGCCACACAGGCTCGTGGCGCATCGGTCGATACAGCTGCCGACGATGCCGGCCAATCAACTGCCGTAACCGCCTCCCCCATCACCTCGTCGGATCGCTGATCCAGATACTCCTTATCCATTCTGGCCAACCGTGCGCTTTCAGCGAAATGGCGGGCGACATTGAATCCAGCGAATCGCTCGATGGCCGGCAGCAGGTCATGACGCACCCGCGAGCGCAACGGATAGTCGTTCGGCAACTCGCCGTCTACCGCATCGCCATTGGTGGGGTCATCCCAATATTCCACACCCAAGTCTTCACAGAGGCCGGTGGTTTCGGCTCGAGTAAGGGTAAGCAGCGGCCGCGCAAAAGTCACGCCACTGCGTGTGAAGACCTGCGGCATGCCAGCCAACGCATCCACGCCTCGACTGCGCAGCAGGCCAATCAATACGGTTTCCGCCTGATCGTCCATAGTGTGGGCCAACAGCACGGCAATGGCACCCGATTCATGCGCCGCGGCGCACAGCTCGTCATACCGGGCCTGCCGTGCGGCCGCTTCGAGGCCCTCGCCGCGCGCCTGTACGGTTGCGTTGCGCATGATGACCGGGCCCAGTCCCAACGCGCGGCAACGATCCGCGGCCTCGCTGGCGACCCGTTCGGAGCCTGCCTGCAAGCCGTGATCCACAATCACGGCACCGCAACGCACGCCCATGGACGTGCATACGATATGGCTCACCGCAGCCAGTGCCATCGAATCGCGCCCGCCTGAACAGGCCACGAGCACGAGCGGCGCATCGGCGGCAACGGCATGGTCCCCATGCTGCGCGAATTCGGGAGCCTGCACATCGCATAGTTCCACGGCACTCAGCGTTGCGCGGACCGCGCCTACGGCCTTGCGCAATCGTGCGGAATATGCCATGTACTCACCACCTTTTTTCTGGTTATAGGCACTCGTGCGTTTATGGACGTTTACGGCCTTTGTAGCCCTTGATGGCCCTTGATGCCTCTTTTACAGCCCCGCGAGCTTGGTGATAAACGAGTCGATGGCGCTACGCGCGGCGGCATAATCCTCAGGATTGTTGACCACCACGGCAAACGACAACGCTCCCCCATTGGTGCGGGACACATTGCCGGCCATCGACGTAACCGTGCCGAGGCTGCCGGTTTTGACGCGCAGCAGACCAGCCACGGCATCATCCGTATACCGATCCTGCGCCGTGCCCACCAATCCCGCGATGGATAGACCTTCCGCACCAGCAGCACCGCTCTCGGTGGTCAGATTACGTTGTTGGACGGCCGCCAGCGTGCGTACGGTGAGCCGGGAGCCGGGAGACAGGCCGGAGCAATCGGCCATGGTCAGACCGGATGTGTCGAGACCGAGATCGTTCAGAGTGGATTTGACCGCTTCCGTGCCGCCTTCAGGACTGTTTGTCGCTGATTTCGCCAAGGCGGTGAGTCTGCCGAACTCCTCGGCCAGCGTATTGTCCGAATGCCGCAACGTGTATGCCATGATTTCGGACAGTGTTGCCGAACTCACCGAGGCCAAAGGCGTTTCGCCGGATGGAGCGGTGTTTGCCGTCACGTCTCCGGTAACGGCCACACCGTTCGATTGGAGCAGTTCGGCGAATTTCGTGGCCACGTCGCTGGCGGTGTGCTGGGACAGTTCCGGGTATCCGGCCGAATCATCAGGGTCGGCCGGCGCAGGCGTATCGGCGGTGTATTGGCGGCCTCCATCAATCGCCATTGATGAGACCGGCGTGAAGTAGACGGTGTAGTCGCTTAAGACCGCGCCGCCTTCCGACAGACCTGCGGGAATGCGTGAGTCGCCGAATAGGGTGTCGTCGTACTCGAGATTGACGGAAGTGATGCCTCGCTGGGCGAGCGCGGCCACGGTGGCCTTGGCCAAGGTGTTCAGACCGGCACGTCCGTTGGTATGGTTTGCGTCGGAATCGCCTGCAGACAGCAGCATGTCGCCATTGCCTTTGAGGGTCAACGTATTGGTGCCGTCATCGGATTGGGTCAGGAACACTTGGGTATCCAAGGTGGATGCCATGTTCAGGGTGGATGAGGCGGCGAGCGCGGTCAGCGTTTTCAGTGTGGATGCAGGCTCGCGTGGAGTGTTCGACTCATGTTCGGCAGCGACGGTGCCTTGAGCGTCTTCAATGATCACCGACGTATCGTTTCCCACGCCTTGCGCGGACAGCAATTCGTTGACCAGTGCAGAAGCGGCCGTGGAATCAATGGCCTTGTTCGCGTTCAGGGCACCGGCGATGGTGCCGCCTGATTTGGCGGTGGCCGGATTGGCGAAAACAGGTGCGGTGACAGGTTTTAACGTCAACAATCCGGGGGCCACGTCGGTGATGTCGGCGGCGCAGTACCCCGCGAACAGGGCGATGGTGGTCAGTGCGGAAATGATGACGGTCAGTGTTCGGCGATGCGATCGTTGGGTCCGCCGTTGCGCTTCACGTCGCCGACGGCGTGATACCGCTGTAGATACCATCGTGCTCCTTATGCCAAGGCAATCATTTCTGCAATGAGGCGAACGAGTCGAGTGTTGCCACAATCGAGAGCATTCGCGCATCCATCAGCTTACCGCCCAGCCATGTCCCGAGTGCCAGAATGCCGATGCCATTGGCCAGCGCGACCGGAATAATCGCCAGCCACATGCCGCCTTCGGCTCCTGTCAGCAGCATGACCAGCGCCACGATGCCAGTGGGCAGCATGAGCAGCAGGCTGCCAAGCATGTAGACGAACGGGAAGAAGCCTTGGGCCATGGCGCGGCCTTGAGGCGCGGAGAACGGCTTGTCCATTGAGGCGACCGGGTACATCAGTACACAGGAGGTGACTTCGGCCACGCCCAGTCCGCTCAAGGCGATGCCCATGCCCGTGGCGAGGAAGATCAGGCCGGTAGCGAGGTCATCGGGCTGCGCCCAACGTCCGGTCAGTGCGCCGACCAGCACGATGCCGGCGAGATAGAGCAGCACCATGTAGACGACCATGATGCCGACGTAGACGCGTACGCGGCCGATTCTGTCGGTCCGGCCACGCACGCCGGCGATGACTTCCATGGTGAAGCCGCGGCCGTCATATGCGAGCCCGTTGCTTTCCACGACGGACATGAACCAGCCGCACCAGATCAGCGACTGCCAGACGACCGCGCTGATGCCGTGTGCCTGGAAGGCGAAGATGATCAGGAACAGGACCGGCATGGCGAAGGTCATGGCTTGACGGGGGTCTCGTTTGAGATAGGTGATCAGGCGTGCGGAAACCGCGCCGGATGCCGAATCGGGCATCCATGCGAATGCGCCGATGCCTTTGGCGGTCTCGGACGGACTGTTTGCGCCGATGGTGAGCCGTTCATGTCTCAGACACCAGGTGCAGACGGCGAAGCAGACGATCCATGTGACGGCAAGGATGGCGATGCGGGCGAGCAGCACCGCCCAGGCTCCGGTAAGCGCGTCGAACGGTAGTTGGAAGGCCGCGCCGAACGGCGTCCATGCGACGATGGTGGTCGCCGCGCCCCAGGTCTCGGTGTTGAGGCTGAAGGCTATGCCGGAGTTGACCAGAATGTTCGGCAACTGGCAGATGATGACGAAAGTCAGCACGATGAAGATGTAGAACGCGCCTTTGCCGCGTTTGCTGGTCACCAGCGTGGTGGATAGGGCGATGACCAGTTTGGAGATGCTCATCATGGTGATGACGGCCAGCACTGCGGCGAGGAGGGAACTGATGATTACGGCTGGTCCCATATGCCGATAGGCCAGTGTCCAGAGCATCAGTGAGGCCACGCCAGTAAGGGAGGGGATGCCGGACAGGCCGGAAAGCAGCAAGCCGAATTGCAGGTTGCGGTCGGCGATGCCGTAGAGCGCGAATTTGCGTGGGTTCATGGTGGAGCCTTCGCCAAGCATCATGAGCTGGATGAAGCCGATGAAGATGGTCATGGTCGCGCCGACCAGCACGACGACTATGTTGACGATGCCTCCGGAACCAAGGATGTTCAGCGGAAAGCCATCCGCGTTCACGGTGAAGGGCGGCAGTATGCCGATGAACCATGCGAGCACGCCGGTGCCGATGATGGTGCCGGCCGCGAGTACGGCGGAAAAGACATAGGCGACGGTCTGCCACGCCGATTTTCGCAGGGTGGCGAGCGTGAGCGTCCAGCGCAGGCGGACCAGGGTGATGGCGCTGCTGATCATCGGCGGGCCTCATCGGTGGGTGTGGCGGGCGTGGCGGTTGTAAGCGGAATGGGCTGGACCGGCTGGACCGAAGTTGGTGCTTGGGCTTGGGCTTGCCCGCCGTCGAGCCATGCGAGATGGGCGGCTTCGTGGCGGCCGCCGACCAGTTGCAGGAAGCGGTCTTCGAGTTCTTCGCCGGCGGCGACCTCGTCCACCGTGCCGGCCGCGCACACCAGACCGTTGTTGATTACGGCCACATGCGTGCACATCTTTTCGACCAATGCCATCACGTGCGAAGAGATGATCACCGTGCCGCCGGTCTTCGCGTATTCGATGAGGATGTCTTTGAGGTTGGCGCTGGACACCGGGTCCACGGATTCAAACGGCTCGTCCAGGACCAGAATGCGCGGGCTATGAATCATCGCGGAGGCCAGGCAGATCTTCTTGGTCATGCCGGCCGAATAATCGGTGACCATCGTGTTGGCGGCCCCGGCCAAGTCGAAAGCATTGAGCAGGTCCTGGGCGCGACGCGTGGTCTCATCGCGGCTCATGCCGCGCAGCATGCCGGAGTAGACGAGCAATTGCAAACCGGTCAGTCGGTCGAAGATCTGGTCGGGCTGGGGCATGACGCCGATCATGCGCTTGGCCGTGTTCACGTCGCTCCACACGTCATGGCCCAAAATCATGGCGGTGCCGGCGTCCGGTACCAATAGACCGGTCACCATATTGAGCGTGGTGGTTTTGCCGGCGCCGTTGGGGCCTACAAGTCCATAGAACGAGCCGACCGGAATATCGAGCGCGAGTCCGTTGACGGCGATCTTCCGGTCGAAGTGCTTGAACAGGCCACGAATGGACACCGCCGCATTCGGATTCGGCGGCCATGCTTGTGGCTGCGGTTGCGACGGCTGTGCAGGCGCGGGGGCGGCGGCTGGCATCATCGGCGGCTGAAATCCGACATTCCTTTGAGTATTGTCTAAGCCCATACATCCACTCTACCCCACCAGTCAACCCTCAGCGAAGCAAACCCCCGGGTTGCTGTTGGATTGCCCCGCTGAGCGGCTCCGGACTAGCGGACTCGGTCAACCCTTATGCGCGATGGGCTTCCACTGGGCTTTGGCGAAGATGGCCTGGAAGGAGATCGGCACGTAGCTGAGTATGTAAATCGGGAAGCTGAGCACATAGGCGAGCAGCTCCTTGTTCGTGGCACCGATCTGGTCGCGCTCGACAATGATGGTCAATGCAGCCAATGCCATCAGGCCCAACACCGATATGATGATGCCGCTGGACCAATCGGCCAGCGATTGCAGCTGGCTCGGCCAACTCACGAAGCCACACGCGGCGAACAGCAAGCCCATCACCGCGCGAATCGCGCCCAACACGGTAAACGGGCACAGCATCAATGTGAAGTCGATGCAGGAGAAATCACGTTCGCGAACCGCGCGTTTCAGCAATGCCGAGCCATAATAACGGAATACCTGCAGGAATCCCTTGCTCCAACGCAAACGCTGACGCCAACTTTGCGAGAAGGTAACCGGCTGCTCGTCGTAGAGGATCGCAGTACCGCAATAGCCGATGCGGTCGCCATGCAGAATCGAATCCATAGTGAATTCAAGATCTTCAGTGAGCAGATGGAACTTCCATCCCTTGTTCCGCTTCATCACCTCGCGGGAGAACATGAATCCCGTACCGCCCACATGGCAAGAGGAACCGAGAATCATACGCGAGTTAGACAGGAATCGCGATTCACGGATGAACCACAGCGCAGAACCAGAAGACACCCAGTTATCCGCCAGATTCACCGAATTACGGTAGCTGGTCAGAATCTTGAATCCGGAGCAGAACGCCTTGTTCATTTCCTCGAAGTAGTGCTTGTCCAGCTTGTTATCGGCATCGAACACGAAGTAGGCCTCATAATCATCGGCCACACCGATGTCGAGCATATGCCCCAACAGATACGTCAGCGCATATCCCTTGCCAACCAGCTCAAGATTGTGGCGTTCCACCACATGGCAGCCCAAAGACCGCACCACGTCGGCGGTGTTGTCGGTGCAGTTGTCAGCCACCAGCCAGATGTCGATGAGGTTGGACGGGTAGGTCTGATCGCGAATCGACCCAATAAGGTTGCCGATCACGTTTTCTTCGTTGCGTGCGGAGATCAGCACGGCATACCGGTTGGTCATCGGGGCGTCGGGGAAGCGCACGGGCTTGGCGAACAGGGACATCACGATGCACAGTCCCTGATATATCATGCCGGCACCGCCGACGATCATCAGAAGAATATCGAGTACGGAAAGCAGAGTCATCAGCGCCACCCCGCCCTAGGATTGCTGGAGGCAGATTGATCAGACTGCTTGGTTTGCTTGCGTTGCTTGGGCTGCTCAGACTGCTGCGTATCCGCGGCACCACGCTGCGGAATCGCCACGGTGGCGGAATCGTCCAAATCGGATTCTTTCGTCTCGTGTGGCGGAATCGCATAGATCTGTTCCTGCAGCAAACGCAGTTCCTCATTCATCGGCACACGGCTGGTGGACCCCTTGGCCGCACGCGGCATGTGCTCGCCGATCGGCTGCAGCACATGCTCGCCGAACGCTTCGGACGCCTCGACGATCTTGGACTTCTTCTCCGGAGTCGGATCGTTCATCAGTGGTGAGTCAATCAGCTCATAGCGCTTGGTGTACGCACGGAAGATGGCCTGCAGCGATGCGGTGACCGGCAGCGCCAGGAACGCGCCAAACGCGCCGAACAGCGAGCCGAACGCCAGCACCGCGAGGAAGGCGACGGCCGCGTTGATATCCATCGTGCGCTGCGAAATCCTCGGCGAGAGAATCAGGTTCTCGATCTGCTGGTAGACGATGATGAACACCAGCAC
>OLOU01001145.1_pt1 | contig 19405 bp, 14 predicted proteins | sample 1672101 | NCBI WGS metagenome assembly OLOU01 (sample SAMEA3136645, study PRJEB25190) | human gut metagenome | biome: human gut; feature: human-associated habitat; material: faeces | place: Austria | collected 2013
TTCTTGGTTTCGTTGTAATTCGTAATCGTTATTCCGAGCTGGTCAATCGCGGGGTTCATTTTGCGAATGACATCGAAGTGTGGGATATCTTCAATCCTTTTTTCCAAGGGTAACCGCAGAAACAGCTCCATCAGCAAGCGGTTGTTATATGGGATCGTGATATCGTAGGAAACACGGTGTTCAGACGTAATTGTCAAGCCACCCCATCCGCCATAGCGGAACTCCCACAGGTACATATCGCTGGAATCCAGATTGTAGATGCTGTGGAAGGCTGTCTTTTCTATGTACTGGCGGAATACCTCGTCCGTCGCATGGGCATCCGCGCGATTGTAAGTGAAGAATTTGTACATGGAAGTCATCTGTCTGGGAGACAACTGCGTCGGCATTTTCTTCAAGCCAAACTTTTTGTAATAGTTTGCGCGACCGATTTCCGAAACCCAGGACTTGGCCTCAACGTCAAAATCTGGCGTGTCCAAGAAAAACAGCCGCTTCCTGACATCGTTGGCATTGACCGCTCCGATATCGCCCAAGTTATGCTCCATGACGGCGCGCATAGCAGAAATATCCTCAAAATCACTATCATTTTCAGAAATTGTATAAGTGTGATGCGTTACACCTATGGCGGCCGCAATTTTCTCAGCAGCTTCCGCGTCCGGTCTGTCTCCGTACATAGAGATATAACTGTAAAAGCCGAACTTGTCGTACAGACCGTTGACACAGGCTACCGTTGTTTTACTGTCCATGCCGCCAGTCATTGAAATCGCAGGCTTGTTCCACTTATTCGCAATCAGTTCCATATTCTTGTGGAGTAGCCGCCCGATTTCCGCAATTGTTTCATCGTATTCCTGCTCGTTTTTCGCCATGGGGATATCGCAGTTGGGATAAAAACGGGTAAGCTTGCAGGAGAACTCTGGAAGCGCAACATACAAAACATGATTCGGCACAAGTCGGAACACACTGTCAAACTGCGAGATATCTCCGGGTAGGAACAAGCCATACATCTGCCAGAAGCGATAATGCGTCAGCTTCTTTACGTATGCGGACTGCGTAAGCGCGCAGACATCGCCAATCAACTGCGCGTGCGACGACAGATAGAAATGTTTTTCAATCGTGCCATAGTAAGTGCATTGCATCCCAGCGCAGTCGCCCCATACCTCAATGCCGCCCGCTTTTACAACGATTAGGGTAAACACGCCTGTCCATTGATTGAAATACCCTGTCTTATCATCGGATTCAGCATATTTCCGAAGAATCTCATTCTCGTCATACAAGCCGTCAAACGGGTTATATGCGTGGCCGATCAGCACCAGCGCAGAATCCTCAGTTTGCAACACATAGTATTTAGCCTTGGAGTGTACCAACAGGTTATATCCGCAAATTTTCTCAGTCTGCCATTCTCCATAAAAGGGGAATACATTGCCGTCAATTTCGGCATCTGTAAACAGATAGCCACGGGCAAATAGAACTTCTCTGAACTTTGGAGAATCATCTGTTATTTTCTTCACTTCATTCATGCTGCTCATTTCAGATTCTCCTTTATCGTCTGCCACATTCTCTCCCGGTTTCCCTCTCCGACGAAGCTGTTATGTGGGGTCAGGATCAAGTTTTCCATATCCCACAGGGGGCTGTTCTCCGGCAGGGGTTCTTCCTCGAACACGTCCAGCACGGCGTGTCCGCCGTTTTGCAGCCATGCGGTCATAGCTGCCTCGTCTGCCAATGCGCCGCGGGCCACATTGGCAAAGATCGCACCGGACGGCAGGCAGTCAAAAATCTCTTTGCTGACAATGCCGCGCGTTTCCGTCGTCAGGGCGATGCAGCAGATCAGAATATCGCATGCGGACACCGCATCCGGCAGCTTCTCAAGAGGCAGAACGCACTCAAAATCCGGCAACGCCCGCACAGTGCGGTTCACACCGGTTATACGGCACCCAAAAGCGCTCAGGCGCTTGGCAATCTCCCGGCCCACATCTCCGCAACCGAGGATGCAGACCCGCTTGCCGGACAGCTCCAGCAAGCCGCGATGCTTTTCCCATTTGTGCTGCGCCTGATTCGCCGCAAAAAAGCGACTCTGCTTATATAGCTGCAAAATGCCACCGATGGCGAACTCCGCCATCGGGACGCTGTACACGCCCGCAGCGTTGTGCAGCTCAATACCGTGCGCGTGGATGTAATCCAGCGGCACACGGTCAAGCCCCGCGCTGGTAAGCTGGATCAGCCGCAAATTGGTGAAACGCTCGATGGGGTTATACAGGAACAGGCCGTTGCACACGACTGCTTCATAGCGTTCCGGCTGCTCCACCGGTGCGCGCTCATCGGGACGTGTGAACACCTTGTGCCCGGCAGATTCCAGCGCTGCAAGCTCCTCACTATTCAGTTGAAACGCGCCGGTCACGAGAACGTTCATATGTTCATTCCTCTCACGATTGTCTCCACGCAGGCACATACCCTGCGGTGGTTTTCATCAAACTGCTCCTGCGTCCAGGCAGCGCACTCGCGCTCCACACGACGAATATCCGCCACACCCTCCGTAAAAACACGCCGAATGTCATCCAAATCTGTGACCTTGCTCGTATTGCAAAAGCTGCGGGACAAAATAACATACTGCGAGCCGAGACGGTAATGCTCGGCGATGATAAATTCTGCCGGGAGCGTCCCAGAGCCGGGGCGGCCAACACCGCCAAATCCAAACGGTAGCCCTGCCGCACGGAGTTGGATACACAGCCTGTCCACCGTGCCGTCTGTCAGAAGTTGAAACAGGAATTTTCGGTGATAGCACAGATGCAGGTCGTTGAGGCCAATGTGCATCTGGTCGATCTCCGGTACATCCAGAGCCTCCGGCAGATGCTCCACCGCCGTGTCGGTTTCCAGCAGAGGCATGACCTTCGCACGGCCATCTACCATGCGCACTAACCGTCGCAAATCATCCGCTCGACGCCACATGGGAAGCATGATCACATCCGCACCGTTGGCGACAGCAGCGTTGATCTCTGCCTGTGAATCAGGGTTGAGCGGGTTGACGCGCGCCATGATCTCCGCTCGATCGCCAATGGCGCTGCGAACCGCCGCAATATCCGCCGGAACATGGTGAGACTGCACAGTATCCATGCCGCCCTGCCGCTCTGCCTTTCCCAGCACCTCCATGTCAATGAAGATGCGGTCAACGCCGGCGTCCACCGCAATTCTGGCGACGGCCGGATCGTTTGTGATATACATCAGTTTCAGCATTTGCTTTCCCTCAGGCCGTCGCACCGACGTTCTCGTTGTCCTCATTCCGAAGCACCTTCAGACAAGTGAGCGCCAAGATCTTGATATCGAAAGCAAGCGACAGATTCCTCGCGTAATACACGTTCATCTCGATACGGCGCGGCCACTCCACCGTTTTTCTCCCGTTGACCTGCGCCCAGCCGGTGATGCCGGGGCGAACATCAAACATATGAAGCTGCTCTTCGGTATACTGCTCAAGCGGCCACGGATGGTAAGTCAGCGGCGGGCGCGGCCCTACCAGCGCCATGTCCCCCTTGAGCACATTCACACACTGCGGCAATTCGTCGATGCTGGTTTTTCGAAGAAAACGGCCTACCGCCGTTACCCGCGGGTCTCCTTCCCCACTGTAAACACCGCTTCCGGTATGCTCTGCACCAACCGTCATGGAGCGAAATTTATAGATGGTAAATTCCTTTCCGTGCAGCCCCAGACGCTGCTGCTTGAACAGCACCGGCCCTGGAGAGGTCAGCTTGATCGCAGCCGCTGTTGTAAGCAGCAGCGGCGAGAGCGTGACCAGCGCAGTTAGAGACAGAACCGAATCTATCGCGCGCTTTCCGAATTGCTGATACATGGTTCCCATTCGCCCCATCCTCTCAATTCTTCCGACAATACATATCGCAGTTTTTCATCCCACCGTAGCTTCCTGCGGCAGGGTCTGTCCGTCCGGCGCGTGGAACGTCGGCACCAGTTCGCGCAGCTTTGCGCGCAGCGCGGGCTCATCCGTCTCCGGGATGGCGCGCAGCAGCATGAGATCCTCCTCAAAGGCGGCGGGATCAAAGGCGATCTCGTGGCCGATGTAGATCAGATCGTTCTTCGTCTTCTGCATGCCCTCGCCGCTGAGCAGCAGCTCCTCATAGAGCTTCTCGCCCGGGCGCAGGCCGGTATACTCAATGGGAATATCGACATCCGGCTCGAAACCGGACAGGCGGATCATATTGCGTGCCAGATCGTCGATGCACACGGGCTCGCCCATGTCGAGCACGAAGATCTCGCCGCCGCGGGCATACGCGCCCGCCTGGAAAATGAGCTGCACGGCCTCGGGAATGGTCATGAAATAGCGGATGACGCGCTTGTCCGTGACCGTGACGGGGCCGCCGCTGCAAATCTGCTTGCGAAAGAGCGGGATGACGCTGCCGGCCGAGCCGAGGACGTTGCCGAAGCGCACGGCGACATACTCCGTTGCCGAGCGGTCGTTGATCATCTGCACGATCATCTCGCACAGGCGCTTGGATGCGCCCATGACATTCGTGGGGTTGACGGCCTTATCGGTCGAAATGAGGATGAAGCGCTGCGTGCCGAAGCGATCCGCCGCCTGCGCGACGTTGTATGTGCCAAAGACGTTATTCTTGATCGCCTCAAACGGCGACGTCTCCATGAGCGGCACGTGCTTGTGCGCCGCCGCGTGGCACACGAGATCCGGCCGGTAGCGGTCAAAGACCTGCATGACGCGCTCGCGGTCGCGCACGGAGCCGATGAGCACGACCAGATCCAGCTCCGGATGCGTGCGCCGCAGCTCCATCTGGATGTCGTAGGCATTATTCTCGTAGATATCGAAAATGATGAGCCGCTTCGGCCGCTGTGCCGCCGCCTGACGGCAGAGCTCACTGCCGATGCTGCCGCCGCCGCCCGTGACGAGCACGGTCTTGTCGGTGATGTAGGCCGCGACCTCGTCGAGGTCGATCTTCACCGTCTCGCGGCCGAGCAGGTCCTCAATGTCCACCTCGCGGATCTGCTCGATGCGCACCTCGCCGTTGGCGAGCTGGCAGATGCCGGGCAGTGTGCGCAGGGTACAGGACGTGTCGTGGCAGTAACTGAGGATCTGCAGCTTCTCCTGCCGGGAGGCCGACGGGATGGCGAGGACGATCTCGTCAACGTCGTACTTTTCCGCCATCGCGGGAATGCTGCTGCGGCCGCCGACGATCTTCACGCCGCGCAGATAGCTGCCGACCTTGTTCGGCGCATCGTCAATGATGCACACGACCTTGTTTTCCGAGCGCGGACTGGTCTGAAACTCGCGCAGCACGATGGCGCCGGCCTGACCGCCGCCGATGAGCATGGTGCGCTTGCCGCCCTGACTGTGCAGCCCGACGCGCGTGCGGCGCGCGCAGCGGTAGGCAAAGCGCAGCGCCCCGCACAGCAGGCACAAAACGAGCATATAGATGGCCGGAAAGCTGCGCGGCACGGTCAGATGCAGCATGAACATGCCGACCATGTAAAACACCGCCGAGAAAAAGCAGCCCACGGCCGTGCGCACCAGCTCCGACACACCGGCAAACTCCCACAAGCTGTTATACAGCTTCAGGATATAGAAGATCAGGATCGTGCACACGGAGTTGATGCCGGAATAGACGATCATATTGTGCAGAAACTCCGTTTCGCACAGGAGCTTGAGATCAAATTCGAACCGTATGTAGAGCGCCAGAAATGCCGACAGATTGATCAGGATCAGATCCGCCAGCACGAGGCAGGCCACGCGCAGCGCCTTCTGCGCGTTAAACGGCTGCTTGCCTTCTTTCATCGTATCCCCCCGTCGGCACAGATTCAGTCCGTGCCGCTTTTTTCTCTCCGTTTTCCGTAACCGTAGCCATAACCGTAGCCATAGCCATACCCGTAACCGCCGTAGCCGTAGCCGCCGTAGCCATAGCCGGACTGTCCGCGGCCGCGGCCGGTGCAGACATTGAGCGTATAGCCGAGCACCGGCACGCCGAAATCATCCAGCGATGCGAGTGCATTGATGACGCTCGCGCGGCCGGCCGTCCCCTGCCGCACGACGAGCAGCGCGCAGTCGGCCGACTCACCCGTCTCGAGCGCGTCGGTCATGACGGCGCAGGGCGGCGTATCGAGCAGGATGACGTCATAGCGGGCGCGCAGGTCATCCAGCAGCGACCGGAATGCATCTCCGCCGAGCTGCTCGGTCTGCGTCCCGGCGCGCCGGCCGGCAAAGATCACATCGGGCTTTCCCTTGCCGAGCGCCGTCACGATCTGCTCCGGCGCGGCCGCACCGGCCAGATACTCCGCGAGTCCGGCCTGTGCCGACCGGCCGAGTGCCTTGTGCACGGACGGGTTGCGCAGGTCGCAGTCGATGACGAGCACATGCCGCCCCTGCCGCGTGAGCGCATCGGCAAGCTGGCACACGAACGTCGTCTTGCCCTCGCCGGGCGCAGCGCTCGAGACGAGCAGCGTGCGGTACGCATGGCGCTGCATGGCCTTGTCGATGCGCATGGAAACAATGCGCATGGCCTCGCAGTAGGCGCTGCTGTGCGCCAGCTCCTCCGAAAGCGTTGCCGGGGTGGTGCGGCTGCGCTTTTTGACGCGCACCGCCGGCAGCGCGCCGAGATAGCGCGCGCTCGTGACCTTCTGCAGGTCGTCGCGGGTCATGACCGTTGCCCACGCGCATCCGGACAGGTACAGCAGCGCCAAACTCAGCAGCACGCCGACGAGCGCGCCGCGCATGAGCGGCTGCCGCCATGAAAACGGATTCGACGGCTGCGACGGCACGCCGGTCTGATCCATCATGACCAGCTCCGTCGGCCCGACCACCAGCTCCGCCACATCCGGATAATGCACGATGACCGACTGCAGCACATCATAGCACTGCTGCGCATCGCTGCCGGTCACGCTCAGCGTGCACAGGTTCGTACCCTCCTCCGACGATGCGGAGATCGCGGGCAGCGCCGTCAGGCCGGTGTCCGCGCGCACGCTGCCGTCGAGCAGGCCGCTCGTGAGAATGTACGGAAACGTCTTTGCCATCTGCGCTGCGGTCGCCGCGCTGCCGCTGCCGGTGTTGACGAGAAACGTCATCGAGGCCGTGTACTGCGGCCGGTAGCTTACGCGGGCATAGCCGCCGAACAGCGCCGAGCACAGCGCGATCAGCAGCAGACACACCCACCACACACGGCGCAGGCTGCGCACAAACAGATCCAGCACCTCCGTGATCTGGATGGTGTTCTCTTGTCTCTCTTCGTTCATGCGTCCTCCTCCGTCTGCGTGCCGTAGCCATAGCCGTGACCATAGCCGTAGCCGTAACCGTACCCGTAGCTCTGCCGGTCGCTGACGGACGCGGCATAGACGTTGTTGAATACGCAGCCGAGCACCTCGGCATCCGACCGGCGCAGCACATCGATGCAGTCGTTGAGCGCGCGCACCGGCGCCTGATCCTGCCGGACGACGAGAATGGCCGCGTCGGCAAGGTCGGCAATGCGCTCGGCGTCGCCGCCGGCACTCATCGGCGGGGTGTCGATGATGATGACGTCCATGCGCGTGCGCATCTGCGCGAGCAGATCGTGCAGGCGCGCGCTGTCGAGCAGCTGCGCGGTATCGCCCACGCCCTTGCGGCTGAGGATCGTATAGATGCCGCAGCGCGCATCCTTGCGCACGAGCTGCCTGACCGGCGCGTCGCCGCACAGGTATGTCTCGAGTGGAAGGAACTTCTCCTGCTGACAGTCGAGCAGCTTGTACAGCGCGGGCTTTTTCATGTCCAGATCGATCAGCAGGACGTTTTTGTGCCGCCGCGCCATGGCCAGCGCCAGATTCACGGCCACGGTGCTCTTGCCCTCGTCCTCGAGCAGAGAGGTGACCATGATCGTCCTGCCCTGCGCGCGGCGCATCAGGTAATCCACCCGCGTGCGCAGGCGCTTGAACGTCTCGACGAAGGCAAAGCCCGTCGTCGCGTTCGTGATGAGGATGCTCGTTTTGCGGTTGCGCAGCGTTTTTTGCTTCTTCTCATGGCGCACGGTCGCAAGCAGGCGCGTGTCAAGCTTCTGCTCCACGTCCGCCTCGCACTTGACCGTGTCGCGCAGATACACGCGCACCGCCAGATACACGGCCGCCAGCAGCAGCCCCGCAAGGGCGCAGAGCCTGGCCGTGTGCATGGCGCCGGAGCTGTTGGCCGGTGCGGTCGGCACCGTCGGGCGGCGCAGCACGTCGAGCGCCACATCGCCGAGGAGCTTGCTCGCCTGCTCGTTATAGTTGCGCAGGACGCTCTGCGTGATGCGGTACGCATCGCGCTGCGTGGGCGCGGAGACCGTCATCGTCAGCAGGTTCGTCTCGGGGATCTGCTTGGCCTTGATCGTGCCGCTGACCGCGCCGATATCGTTGGTGATGCACTTGCGCATCACGTCGCCCTCAAAAAACGTCGAGAGCGTCTCCGCCATCGTCGAGGCGGTGTTGAGGTTTGCATAGACCGTGCTGCCGTTGCGCACGGAGACTACAAACGTCGTCTGCGTCTGGTATGCGGGGCGGTAAAGCAGCGTGGCGGCAATGTAGCCGCAGGCGGCGGCCGTGGCGGCAAACATCAGGATCAGCCCGAGCTTTCGCCACAGCTCCCGCGCGATCAGCAGCAGCGGAACGGATTCCAGCTGCGCAGAGGTCTGTGTTTTCTGTTCGTCCATCGGTCCACCGCCTCTCATTCCACCACGACGATCTGCCGCGTGTGGCTCTCGGTACTGCCGCTGCGATAGGTGAAGACCACCTCATACGCGCCGGGCACGTTCATGTTCACGGTCGAGCTTGCCGTGACGCCGCTCTTGCTGTCGCTGCCGCCGACGCCCGCGACGTAATCCATCGGCGCATAGCTGCCGCCGGCCGGAAGATAGATCAGATACTCCGTGAGCGTGATGCCGGCGGGATTCGTGTCCGCCGCCGAGACCTCGACCGTGACGGGCACGGCCGCCGTGTCGCCGAGGCTGTTGGTCACGCGCAGCTCCGCCGTATGCGTGCCGGAGATGGCCAGCGAGCTGCCGTCGGTCAGCGCGATCTTGACGCGGCCGGAGAGGTCGCCGTCAATGCTGTCGTGCGCCGTCACATAGCTCGACAGGACGCGGCTGCCGCCCGTGCGGCAGACCAGCGGCTGCGTGAGCGCGAAGCGCGGCTTGGTGTAGTCCGTGTAGCGCACGGCGCGCGTCGCCTTCGTCACATGATGGTTCGAGTCAAAGGCTGCATACGTGACCTGCACCGTACCGTCGTCATTGCGGCCGGAAATGCCCTCGACGAGCAGCGACGCCGTAACGTCGCCGTCCTCAGCGTCCGTCGCCGTCACACCGGCGAGCAGCGCCGCATCATCCGCGCCGGTCGGCACGGAAATGACCTCGCTCGCAAACAGGATCTCCGGCGCGGCGCCGCCATAAGCGGCCGTCTGATAAATGCGCGTGCCCAGCACGCCCAGAATGGACAGTGCCAGCGCGACCGCCAGGATCACAGGAGTCAATTTCTTCACAAAAACACCTCTCTCATTGCTTCAGAAAAACGGCCGGAAGCGGCCGGCAGGCAGCGGCTCGCTGCGCAGGATCAATTCGGGATTGCGCGTGAGCAGCTGCTCGGAGAGCCGCTCGGAAAAATGCTCGGCCAAATCGTCCCATGCGCTCAAAAGCTCCGGCGTGCGCACGTCCGGACGGTGCGCGTCGCTGGCGACGCAGCCGACGAGTCCGTGCGTGAGCATCGCCCTGGCCAGAGCCTGCGCCCCGCGGCCGAAGCGGCCGAAGAGGCTGCCCTTGTTCACCTGCAGCACGACGCCGCGGTTGACCCAGTCATACAGATAGTTCGGCATCCGCTGCAGGCCGTAATACCGCTCCGGATGCGCCACGACCGGCCAATACCCGGCCGCAAGCAGCTGGTCGAGCAGGCGCTCGATGCGCAGCGGGTCTTCGTGAAAGCCGAACTCGATGAGCAGGTAGCGCCCACCATTGATCGTCAGCAGCCGCCCCTCGCGCAGAAGCTTTGGCACGTCGCCCGTGCCGAAGATCTCCATGCCGAGCGAGAGCTCAAGCGGGATGCCCGCCTCGCGCACGGCCGCGCGCAGGCAGTCAAAGCGCACCTGCAGTGCCGGAGATGCGTAGTTTTCAAACGCGCCGCGCTGATTGCTGTGCGGCGTGGCGACCAGATGCGTCACACCGGACTCCGCCGCCACGGCGGCCATCAGCACCGACGTCTCCAGATCCGGTGCGCCGTCATCGACCCCCGGAAGAATATGTGTATGCAGATCGATCATGGATACCCTCCGCGATTTCCGTTCCGACACTTACCGATCCTGCCCGCTGCCGTCACGGCTCGCTCTGCTCGCACAGGCGCGTGCCGTGCAGGACATAGCGGCGGTCGCAGCGTCCGGCTGTCGCAGCGCGGTGCGTGATGAGCACGCACGTCTGCACGCGGCCGCTGTGCATGAGGTTAGCGAGCATCTGCCGCTCGGTGGCCTCGTCGAGCGCACTGGTGGCCTCGTCGAGCAGCAGCACCTGCGTGCCGCGCAGCACGGCGCGGGCCACGGCGATGCGCTGCGCCTGTCCCTCGGACAGGCCGTGACCGAGCTCCCCCGTGCGGGCATAGATGCCCTCCGGCAGCTGAGACACAAAATCATACGCGCAGGCGGTCTCGAGCGCAGAGACGAGCTCCGCATCCGTCGCCTCCGGACGCACCATGCGCAGGTTGTCGGCGATCGTACCGGCAAAGACGGTGTTGCCCTGCGGCACATAGCTGAAGGCCGCGCGCGTCGCGGCCGAGGCCGGCAGACGCTGTCCGTCCGCCCCGGTGAGGCTGACGCTGCCCTGCGCCGGACGGATCAGGCCGAGCATGAGGCGGATCATCGTGGTCTTGCCCTCGCCGGACGGGCCGGTGAGCGCCACGACCTCGCCGGGCGCGGCGTGAAAGTCCACGTGCTCGAGCACCGGCTCGCCGCCGGGATAGGCAAAGGTCACATCGTGCAGCTCCACCGTGCACGGCATCGGGATCTGCGCGGTCTCTCGCGCGCCGGGCTCCTCCGGCAGGTTCACGATGGCCATGAGGCGTCCGGCGGACGTCGTGATCGAGATCGCCGACGGCACGAGGCCGATGAGCGCGGAGAACGCGCTGCGCAGCATGGTCGTCAGCTGCAGGAACATCATCATCGCGCCGTAGGAGATCGCGTGCGTCCACAGCCGGTAAGCGCCCCAGCCGAAGCATCCGGCCGAGACGAGCAGCCCGACGACCGACATCACAAAGCCCGCAACGACGGAAAAGCGGTTGTAGTCAAGATACGTCTCGCGGTATTTCTCCTGCATGGCGCACATCCGGTCACGAAAGCCGTCCATGATGCCGAAGGCCTTGACCGATGTGAGGTTGCGCAGCGAGTCCTCGTGGAACGACATGACCTCGCTGCTGATATCCTTCATGCGCCGGTTATACCCGCGCATGCGGCGCACGAGCGTGCGCGAACACAGTACGGACAGCGGCGCGCCGATGAGCGCGATGAGCGCCATGACGGGGTCATAGCACAAGATGATGATCAGCGAACCGAGAAACTGCACCGCCGCCGACACAAAGCTCGGCAGCAGCCCCGTCACGCCCCCGGCCACCGCGCCGACGTCGGTGTTGAGGCGGTTGAGCAGGTCGCCGGAGCGAAACTGCTCGAGCGAGACCCAATCGGTGCGCAGGATGCGGTCGTAAACCTCCGCCTGAATGCCGTTTTGCACGCGGATATCGACGACGGCGGCGATGCGCGACGCCGCCGCCTGCATGGCGGCGCTGCCGAGCAGCAGACCGGCCATCCACGCCGCGGCCGACCAGATCGCCCCGGTCTCAAAGCCGGTGACGACGTCGATGAGCGTCTTCATGGCCACGCTCGACAGCAGCGAGAGCGCCGTGCCGAGAATGCCGAGCAGGATATGGATGCCGACGGCGGCGCGGTAGCGGCGGATGTAAGCGAAGATCCACTTCATCTCCTGCCACATCTCCCGCAGAGAGCCGTCGCGCACCTTTTGTCGGAGCTTGCGCGTGATGGCCATATATTTCATCCTGTCTTGTGTATTTACGCCAGCTTTTTCCAGATGCATGGCGCAGAAACAATCGAATTTATTGTATCATAATTCGACAGTTTTTCACAATATCCGAATGGTACATCTTTTCCGGAATTTGTAGCAATTTATGCACGTTTTTGTGCTTTTTCTGCAAGCGCGAAAAAAGCGGCCGGAGCGTTTGCTCCGGCCGCCTGGCACATTGCGTATTTCGTGATCAGCGGTTTTCCTCGATCTCCACCGGCAGGCCGGTGAGATAGCGCCGCACCATGTCGAAGGCGTGGTTGGCCGCTGCGTGCTTGATGCGCACGCGCCCCCACTTATCCTTGTGCAGTGTGCGGAAAAACGTCCCGTCCGGTGTGGCGAGTGCCACAAAGAGCGTGCCGACGGTGTGCACGCCGTCACCCTCCGGCCCGGCAAGGCCGGTGATGCTCATGGCGAGATCCGTGCCGAATATGGCGCGCGCGTGCTCCGCCATTGCGCCGGCAACCTCGGGACTGACTGCACCGCAGCGCGCGATGAGCGCGGGGTCGACATCCAGCAGCCGGGTCTTGGTGTCGTTATTATAGGCGATGATGCCGCCGGCAAATATCGCCGACGCGCCCGGCACGTTCGTGAGCATATCGCCGAGCATGCCGCCGGTGCAGCTGTCGGCCACGGCGATGGTCTTGTGCTGCCGGAGCAGGAGCTCGGCCGCGCAGGTCTCGATATTCGGCGTATCAACGCCGTAGGCGAAGGCGCCGAGCTCGCGCTGCACGCGCGCGAGGCACGGGGCGATCATGGCCTCGGCCTCGGCCTCAGTGGGGGCCTTTGCCGTGATGCGCACGAGGCACTCCCCCTCCTTGGCATAGGGCGCAAGGGTGGGGTTTTGCATCTCGTTCATGAGATCGCGCAGCTGGTACTCCATCGTGCCCTCGCCGATGCCGAAGATCTTGACATTGTGCGAGACGATGATCCCGTCGCCGCGCGCGGCGAGCAGCGGGCGCACGCGGTAGCGCAGCAGCGGCTCGCACTCCAGCGGCGGGCCGGGCAGCATGATGACCATGCAGCCGTCCGCCTCAAACGCACAGGCAGGCGCCGTGCCCCAGTCGTTTTGCAGCACGGTGCAGCCGCGCGGCAGCATGACCTGCTGCAGGTGGTTCTCGGTCATGTAGGTGTGGCGCTCGCGGTACAGACCGCGCAGGCGTGCCTCCTCCGCCTCGTTGAGCTCGAGCGGGATGCCGAATGCGCCGGCCACGACCTCTTTGGTCAGATCGTCGCACGTCGGGCCGAGGCCGCCGGTCGTGATGATGAGGTCAGCGCGGGTGCGGGCAAGCTGCACCGCCTGCTCGAGCCGCGCACGGTTATCGCCGACAACGGTCTGCCAATAAACATTGATGCCCAGCTCCGAGAGCAGGCGCGCGACAGCCGCCGCGTCGGTATTGATGGTGTCGCCGAGGAGCAGTTCGGTGCCGACGGCAATAAGTTCTGCGTTCATAAATCGATCCGGATCCTTTCAATTCCGTCCACTGCCTCGCGCACGAGCGCGTCAATGTCGAGCGCGGACTCCGCCTCCGCGACCTCCGCCACGGTCGGGCGGGTCTTGGGGTGGCGCGGGGTAAAGACCGTGCAGCAATCCTCATACGGGAGGATGGAAGTGTCAAATGTGCCGATGTCGCGCGCGATCTTCACGATATCGCGCTTGTCCATGCCGATGAGCGGCTGGAGCACGGGCAGGTGCGTCACGGCCTGCGTGCAGGCCATGGCCTCCATGGTCTGGCTGGCGACCTGACCGAGATTTTCGCCGGTGACGATGGCCTTGCACTCGTTGTGCGCGGCGATGTCCTCGGCGATGCGCATCATGAATCTGCGCATGATGAGCGTGAAATATTCCTCCGGGCAGGCGCGGCGGATCTCCTCCTGGATGTGCGTGAAGGGCACGATCTGCAGCGTCATGCGGCCGGTATAGGCCGTGAGCTCCTTAGCCAGCGAGATGACCTTTTCCTTGGCCAGCTCCGAGGTATACGGGAAGGAGAAAAAGTGCACCGGGATCAGGCGCACGCCGCGCTTTGCGATCATGTACGAGGATACGGGGCTGTCGATGCCGCCGGAGAGCATCGTCACGGCGGCACCGTTGCATCCGACAGGCATACCGCCCGCCGCCTCCACAGCCTGCGCGTGGACATACGCTGCCTGCTCGCGCACCTCGAGGCGCACGGTCAGCTCCGGGTCGTGCACGTCGACGACCGTGTCGGGATACGCCTCGGCCAGCTCGCCGCCGACGTACTGCGACAGCTCAATGCTCGTCATGGGAAAGCGCTTGTCCGAGCGCTTGGTCTCGACCTTGAAGCTGCGCGCCGCCGTCATCGCGTCGTGCAGGTACGTCTTGGCAAGGGCCGTGATGGCGTCCTTGTCCTTCTCGCAGGCGGCCGCGCGCGTGATCGTCGCAATGCCGAACACCTTGCGCACGGCGTCATACGCCGCGTCAAGATCGGCCGTGTCGTCAGCGGCCTCGATATAGAGTGCCGACTGCAGATACGTCACGCGGAAGTGACCGATGGGCTTGAGGCGGCGCTTGACGTTTGCGACCAGCCTCTCTTCAAAATAGTGCTTGTTGAGCCCCTTGAGGAAGATCTCCCCGGGCTTGCAGAGCAGCAGATCATTCATAGCGGTTTCGTTCCTTTTCTTTCAGGATATCACAGGCAGCGCTCGACGAGCGTGATGAACACGCCGACCGACCACGCGCCGAGCCACACGAGCAGCAGACACACGAGCGCACCGAGGATCAGTCCGATGAGCGAGCAGACATAGCCGACCGTGCGCGGCGTGCCGTTGAAGCCGAGGCTCTTGGCGCGGGAGGAATAGATCAGGCCGATGATGCCCGTGACGACCGAGCCGAGCGCCGTGTAGCCGAACACGAGCAGCGCGCACGAGACGATGCCGAGCACCATGGCGACGGTGGCCTCGTGCTTGCCGGGCAGCTGGGCGGGCGGCTGATACCAATTATAGTTGTTGTTATACATGACGAAGCTCCCTTCTGTCAGGCGCGGCCGCCGGGCTCACGGCTCGGCGACGGAAAAATCATACGTGCGGTACTGGATGGCCTCGGCCAGATGCGCGAGACCGATGGTCTCCGCCCCGTCGAGGTCGGCGATCGTGCGCGCGACGCGCAGGATGCGGTCATAGCTGCGGGCGGTGAGCGCCATGGCGTCAAACGCCTGATGCATGAGCTGCTCGCACTCGGGCGAGAGCGTGCAGAACTCCGCAAGGGCGCGCGGTCCCATGTGCGCATTGGTCGCGGTGGTGTCATCCCCGTAGCGCGCGCGCTGCACGGCGCGGGCGGCGTTGACACGCGCGCGGATGGTCTGCGACGACTCCCCGGCCGAGGGCTCGGTGAGCTCGTCAAAGTCCAGCGCCGGCACCTCGACGATGATGTCGATGCGGTCGAGCAGCGGGCCGGATACGCGCGCATGGTAGCGGCGCACGTCGCGCGGCGAGCAGCGGCAGCGCCCCGAGGGATGCCCGTACCAGCCGCACTTGCAGGGATTCATGGCGCACACGAGCATGAAGCGGCTCGGATACGTCACGGAGCCGGTCGCGCGCGAGATGGTGATGCTGCCGTCCTCGAGCGGCTGGCGCATCGTCTCGAGCACGGCGGGCGAAAACTCCGGCAGCTCGTCGAGAAAGAGCACGCCGTTGTCGGCAAGGCTCATCTCGCCCGGCTGCAGCGCGCTGCCGCCGCCGGACATGGCGACGTTCGACACCGTGTGGTGCGGGGCGCGAAACGGCCGGACACGCACGACGGGGTCGTCCGGCGTCGTGAGACCGAGGACGGAATAGATCTGCGTGGTCTCGATCATTTCGGCGCGGTTCATCGCGGGCAGAATGGTCGGCAGGCGCTTGGCGAGCATGGACTTGCCCGCGCCCGGCGGCCCGACGAGCAGGATGTTGTGCCCGCCGGCAGCGGCCACCTCGAGCGCGCGCTTGACGTTCTCCTGCGCCTTGACCTCGGCAAAATCGACCGCGAAGTGCGGCGCGGCCGAAAACGCCGGCGGCGGCATGGGCGCGATGGGCTTCTCCCCGCGCAGATGGTGCACGAGCTGCGAGATGTTCTCGACCGGGTACACGGTCACACCCTCGGCAAAGGCGGCCTCGGCCGCGTTGCCCGCCGGGACGAAAAGCTCTCTGAGCCCGATCTGCTCGGCCGCGAGCGCCATCGTGAGCGCGCCGGTGACGGGGCGGATCTCCCCCGCGAGGCTCACCTCGCCGAAGAAGGCCGCCGTCGCCGGCGGCTGGCGGATCTCCCCCGTGGCGCACAGGATGCCCAGCAGCACCGGCAGGTCATAGAGCGTGCCGGCCTTGCGTGTGTCCGCCGGGGCGAGGTTCACCGTCAGGCGGCTGACCGGAAACTTCATGCCGTTGGTCTTGATGGCGCTGCGCACGCGTTCGCGCGCCTCCTTGACGGCCGCATCCGGCAGGCCGACGATATCAAACCCCGGCAGGCCGTTGGACACGTGGCACTCCACGCTCACGGCGTAGCCGCTCACACCGCGGCAGCCGAGGGACTGGATCTTGGACAGCAAACCGTTCGCCTTCTTTCACGGACGATGCCCCGGCCGAACGCCGGGGCGCCGTCACTCGGATTTTGGGTTTACGCTTCGGTATCGGGCTCCGTGTCGCCGACGACGGCGATGTGCAGCTCCTCAAGCTGGTGCGGCTCGACGGTGCCGGGCGCGCCCATCATGACGTCCTGCGCGTTTTTGTTCATCGGGAACGGGATGATCTCCCGGATGCTGTCCTCGCCCGCGAGGAGCATGACCATACGGTCGACACCCGGGGCGATGCCGGCGTGCGGGGGCGCGCCGTAGCAGAAGGCGTTGTACATGGCCGGGAACTTGGCCTTGACATCGTCCTCGCCGAGGCGCACGAGCTCGAACGCCTTGACCATGATCTCGGGATCGTGGTTTCGCACCGCGCCGGAGCTGAGCTCGACGCCGTTGCAGACGAGGTCATACTGGAAGGCGTTGATGTCGAGCGGGTCGACCTCGCCGCGCTCGGCCTGTTCGAGGATCTCAAGACCGCCGTTCGGCATCGAGAACGGGTTGTGGCAGAATTCCAGCTCGCCGGACTCCTCGCCGATCTCGTACATGGGGAAGTCCACGATCCAGCAAAATTCATACCGCTCGGTGTCCATGTGACCCGGCACGGCCGCGCCGAGCTTTGCGCGCAGCACACCCGCCGTCTTCTGCGCGGCGGTCTTTTTGCCGGCCGTCACGCCAACGAAGCAGCCGGGCTTGAGGCCGAGCGCCGCCGTGATCTCGGCGGTGCGATCCGTGAGGAACTTTGCGATGCCGCCGGAGAAGTTGCCCTGCTCGTCGACCTTGAACCAGTAGGGCTTGCTGCCGGCCTGCACCTCGACATCGGCGCAGAGCTTATCGACGGCCTTGCGCGCGAGCGCGCACTCGGGCACGACGATGGCCTTGACGGTGTTGCCCTCTGCAAAGGGCGCAAAGTCGCTGCCGGCGACGAGCGCCGTCATGTCCTGCACGGTCAGATCGATGCGCAGGTCGGGCTTATCCGAGCCGTAGGTGTCCATCGCGTCGCGGTAGGAGATGCGGCGGAAGGGCGCCTCGGACGCGATGTTGTACTTGCCGTACTTGGCGAAGATCGGCGGGAGCACGTCCTCGAGCACCGCGAACACATCGTCCTGCGTGGCAAAGGCCATCTCCATGTCGAGCTGATAAAATTCGCCGGGGCTGCGGTCGCCGCGGGCGTCCTCGTCGCGGAAGCACGGGGCGATCTGGAAATAACGGTCGAAGCCCGCCGTCATGAGCAGCTGCTTGAACTGCTGCGGCGCCTGCGGCAGGGCGTAAAACTTGCCGGGGTGCTTGCGCGCCGGCACGAGATAGTCGCGCGCGCCCTCAGGGCTGGACGCCGTGAGGATGGGCGTGGTGATCTCGAGAAAGCCGTGCGCGGTCATGGCGGCGCGCAGCGCGGCCACCACCTGGCAGCGCAGGATGATGTTCTGCTTGACAGCGGGGTTGCGCAGGTCGAGATAGCGGTACTTCAGGCGCAGCGCCTCGTCGGCGTCGCGGCTGCGGTTGATCTCAAACGGCAGCTCATTGTAGCGGCAGCGGCCAAGCACCTCGATCTTCGTGGGTACGACCTCAATGTCGCCGGTGGGCTGCTTGGGGTTTTTGCTCGCGCGCTCGCGCACGGTGCCCTCCACGGCGATGGTGGACTCCTTGTTGAGCGCCTTGACGACCTTCATCATGTCCTCGGTCTCGATGACGACCTGCGTCGTGCCGTAAAAATCACGGACGACGACAAAGGCAAAATTCTGTCCGACCTCGCGGACGTTTTCCATCCAGCCGACGATGCGGACCTGCTCGCCGACGTTTTCGAGCCGCAGCTCGTTGCAAGTGTGTGTGCGGGACTGAAACATACTCCTGATTCCCTTTCTTTCTATCGAATATCGCCTCCGGCGGTGCGGCGGCGGATTGACCGGATCAAGACTCGCGCAGGAGCGCACCGGCGGTGCGCCGCGCGATCTCCGCGCGGATGGTCTCGAGCGCGGCAGCCTGTGTCACGGCCTCCTGCTCGCCGGTGACCATGTTCTTGAGCGCGCAGACATTCTGCGCGATCTCATCCTCGCCGAGGAAGATCACAAACGGGATGCCGAGCTTGTCGGCATAGCCGATCTTGGCCTTGAATTTCTTCTTCTCGCTGTAAAGCTGCACGCGCAGACCGCCGGCGCGCAGCATGGACGCCAGCGACACGGCTGCGGACAGATCGTCCGTCATCGGCAGGATGAGCGCGTCCGCCGGGGCGGTGAGCACGGCGTCGGAGATCATGTTCTGCTCCTGCAGGATGTAAAACAGGCGCGTCAGACCGATGGAGATGCCGACGCCGGGCAGGGACTTGTTCGTATAATACCCCGCGAGGTCGTCATAGCGGCCGCCGGAGCAGATGCTGCCGACCTCGGGATGGTCGAGCAGGACGGTCTCGTACACCGTGCCGGTGTAGTAATCGAGGCCGCGCGCGATCGTGAGGTCGAGCTCAAAGTTCTCCTCCGGGACGCCGAACGCGGGCAGGTAGCCCACGACGGTGCGCAGCTCGTCGAGGCCGGTGTCAAACGTCTCGTTCCGACCGCGGTACTGCTCGAGGAAGGCAAGTTTGTCCGCGCTCGTGCCCGGGCAGGCGATGAAGCGCAGGATCTCGTCCGCCTGGTCGCTCGTGACGCCGCAGGTATCGGTGAGCAGTGCGCGCACCTTGTCCGCGCCGATCTTGTCGAGCTTGTCGATGGTGCGCAGCACGTCGCCCGCCTGCTCGCTCAGACCGAGGATGGCGAAAAAGCCGTTGAGCACCTTGCGGTTATTCACGCGGATGCGGAAGCGGTGCAG